>Ga0209112_10000148_pt1 | contig 12074 bp, 3 predicted proteins | sample TexAe_OM3H0_O3_FD_187947 | JGI IMG/M metagenome (GOLD analysis project Ga0209112, IMG submission 187947) | Forest soil microbial communities from Davy Crockett National Forest, Groveton, Texas, USA - Texas A ecozone_OM3H0_O3 (SPAdes) (version 2) | ecosystem: Environmental > Terrestrial > Soil >...
CTGAAAACCTTGGCCGTTCGGGATATCCTACCTTTAAGAATGATCCTGTTTTCGTGATGAAGTTCGTCTACGATGTAAAGAGATTATCTGATACACACTTCAGTAATAAGGTTGACACTCACCGTCATACAATTGGTCATCGGTGTAGTCGGATCTCCGTCGCGTCTTCGAATGGCATAAAGTGACTCAATCTGCTGACCTGCCTCAGTCTTAGGGGACATAGTGAATAACGGACGATTGTACGATTCATGGTGAAATTTCGGAACATCTGTCTCGCCTCGATAATGTCACGGACAGAACTAATAATCAAGCAATCCCGTACGGGATTGGCAGAGCATATCTCAGTGGTTTGAATATCGCACCACAGAATGTCCAATTCCCCTGTTTCTCGTTACTAAATGAAAGACTACGAAATCCTTGCATGAATATCAATTCTAGAGAGAGTAATGGTTTATCGCTACTTATTATATACCTAATGTGTGATGTAATGGCATTAATCGTTACTGAAACACGATTACGCTGTAACTTCGGCCAGAAGCTACATAGAGAGATAATGTTAGCCACCAATCAATACTCGGCGCTTGAGCAACGGTGGCAGTGTCACTGAGTGAGAGTGGATCCAATCAAAATCTAAAAAAAAAAGGACAGTTCATCCTAATACTCCTTGACTATAATCTAGAAGAGATTTCCAGCTCACATCTATGACTCATGAAGCTAAAAAACGGTGTAACGAGTTCTATAACATTGCCATGATTTGATTTCAAAAAGGTTAGGTTGATCTACTTGACAGACTCCCCCTTGATTTCCTTTTTAGGAAAGTTGGTGGCAGTGCTGCTTCTCAGGGTAACAAATCTTAAACCGAATGTAATAAGCTATTTTTCGCTTGACGAGAAGCTATATCGCACTAGGGAAACGTATCTGTACAGGAAACACAAAATTTAGATGAAAGGATGAGCTGTTATGAGAATGTGTCCTCAGATTACCCTCTGCAGTACAGAGAAGTGTATGCTTAGTCTAATCAAGTGATTCCATAGTTCAAGTGTCGAAATACGTCGTCGAAACACGTCGTTTAACAAGTAAACACCCTATCTTGAAGATTGACGCCGAAAAGCGATAACGATCGAGAAGCTCGATCGAGAGAAGCAACACGCCGACTCACCCTCCTCGCTTCACACAAGTAGTGATATTTCTACTATCATGTCTATCGATACGATATATGACGAGAATCTCGTCGTTATCTTCAACGAATTTGCATTAAGGGAGAGGATATCGTTCAGAGAAGTGAGCAACTTATGGCCTATATTACGTTATGCCGCGAACTAACTATTGACTATCTGCAGGTATGTTTGAGGTGGAATCGCATTATCAACGATACTACTATCTGGAAAGATGAACTAAGACGCTATTTCGAGACTACGAAAGCTCTTTACACGTCGGATATATCGTGGGCGTATGCGAAAACAGACATAGGCGACATGAGAAATTCACAGGAGATTTTGCGTTTCGTGGTAGAGCGCGATCTCCTCGCTAGAGGATTGGAACTTGGAAATTCGAGAACAACGGTTACATCGGTAACCACGGAAGGGGCTGATATAGAAACGATAGATTTGTTTCCAGGCGGCGAATGGCTATTGACGGCGTCGGAAAAATGTATAACCGTGTGGAAGGCGAGAGAACTTACTCCGCTAGCGACGACGCAGTTCGAAAACGATTCTATCGTATCCGATTGGGCCTGGAATCAACTGGAGGGAAGCCTTACCGTGTTAATTCGTCCTAAACAGTTGCCGAGGTATTTTTTTTACTCGATCGTTATAAGCACGGTAATGCTGATCGTAATAGCGACTTACCCGCGATCGTTCGAAAAATTATTCTTTTTCCTCACGACGAGGAAAAAGCTTTCGATTTCTTAAGATCTATCGAAGGTATCGATCGCGAAGGCGTCGGCGCGGTGACGTTGTTGAACAAGGACGCGGTCGTAATCCTAAAGATCAACAGCGAGATCAGAATTTCGTGCGTGAGGCACTCGTTAACGGAATTGAGGACGGATTCAGTCCTGTTAGGTCATAACTTAGAGGTAATGATCTGAAACCATATTTACGAGATAACCGCTCACCTTTGATTTAGATTGACTTTCACGATTTAGCGAGTAAAACAGCCTTTACGGATTCCGGGCATATCGCCCATATATCAAACACGGCTTGTGCCTTTTGGTCACTTGATCAATACCCGGGAGACGGTATAGTTCACGCAACACACCTGACTTGGTTGAACACGCGTTCGATCTACATTTCCAAGCTACGAAATCTCTCCGACGTTTCGCGAATCAACTGCAACGTCATTACTATCGACGGGTCTCATTTTCAGCGAGAGATCGACGTTAGAATGGAATGTGGGGTGTGGAGATACTCGTACGATGATATTAAGGTGATTATGGATGTTTCCAGACCTCAGGGACAGAGAACGGTAGGGAAAAGGGTTTTTAGCCAGCGAATACGATCAGAAGATCCGATGAAATGGGATTCGATCCTATCTATAATTCCGCCCGAGGGCGACGGGAAAGCGGCGGAGAAGGTTAAACGATGGTCGCGCAAGTTGAAAGTCGATTATGACGTGGCCTCCGGTGTCTTCGTCGTTCTTTCGAAGCGCAAATTCGTTAAAGGTTCAGTCTTAAAATCAGGATTCGTCATGTAGAAATTGTACTTAGCTCGTGTATATGCGTGGTACTTAGTTTCTGTTGAATTATCGTCTAGTTGGGCGAAAGGCTGATGTACGCTTGACATCGCCGGTCTACTTTTGCCACGCAGCGAGACAATGTGACAGCCCTATGTCTGACGAACATCCGTTTTGGAAGAACGAACCTTTGATTGTCGTAAGTAGATTGTGGTTTCTTTGAATGACTGTATCGTCATGGACAGAGTTAAGGATACGTATTGAAGCTATGCAGCAAGAGGTAGACAACCATTGAAAAACAGGAAGACAACTGAGGGTGAGGAGTGCTAGCATTGAAAAGAGTTGGACTCGCGTGCGTGAAACATCTCTTCGACATCAGATTACAAGTCTCGATGACACAGTCAATGTCACGGCCGTGGATGCCAACAACAACACCCATGATGAGGTGGCAACTGTGACAGCCACTCAACATACTGTGACCAGTTGTGGTCCTGTGCCTTATCATCCCCCCTGTTCCTGGCTTCATAACTTTTTTCTCTGTTAGCGACGACGACGACGATTTCGTTTTCGTTTTCGCTTACTTCCTTCTATAACTTTCAGTGGCTCCGTTGGGCCGCATATCGAGACTTTGTCTCATCTGGTTGTTGCTATCTATTCGATCGCGCCAGAAGGAGCAATAGCTCCCCTCATTATGATAACTAAACCTCTGTATCGATTCTCACAACGCAAATTTATTTGGTCAGATATTCTTTTATACGTTTTACTCGGTCCAGTATGCTGTCTTGTCCTCTTCCATCTAGCTGTAATTCCCGAGCAGTCATATCAAGCGCTTTCTCCTGAACTGAGCCCATGGTCAAACTCTCCTATTCTCGTAGTTGCGCCACCCTCTACAAATTATCCCGTAGTTTCATCCCTTCAACCTACTACAAATGTCGTGGCTACGTATCTTCTCCCGTTTCAAATGACCCCGTTTTGCCTAAAACTCGATACACCATCCTCAACCATAATTAAACGTCTCGTTTTTCGTTCGCGACGTGCCTTTCGCCTTCGTCACGACCACCGTGCTCTTTTGATTTCCGTTGCACACTACCTCCAACCGTTTCGCCGTCATGAACAGTTTTCGTGTCTTGGTTTGTCCCCCTCCACCACAAAGAATTGGCTTCCTCCTGGCAAATCACTTACGAACGTCGTCGTCGCTAACCAAAGTTGTGCCAATCCTAGACACATCGTTGGCGGTTCTTCTCTTATCCCCTCTAAAATCCCTTTACACGTTATCGATCGTCATCTAGTAACATCACGATGGAATAGTAAAAAGACATTATATAGTGAAGCTGAATGGGAGTTTATTGAGCAATTACCTCGGAAGGATGCTCTCAAACATTATCAAAGGAAGCACGACTACTTTCTCGTAGATATTCCTATTTCTAACATTTCTGATCATCTCTCCTTAAGAGATCTTGTTCGTGCAAGCAAAATACACTGCAGCGTACACATCAAGTCACGAACTTCTATATCTACTTATCGAAAAGTGTTTAAGTCTCATGTCGTGAAAGGATGTTGTCGTGAGTTTTTAACAGTCTTTAGACAAATCAATCCAAATAAAAAGGAACTTATTGCCTATACTGATAAGGAGACAATCAATCGACATTTCGCTGATCCTACCAAGTGGGTAGTCAAATCCTGCTCACTTGCCACACTCGATGCCACCTTTAGTCTCTCTTTGCCACAGTTAAGAGAGATCGGTATTCGTCACGGGAATCTCGGAATCCAATCGAAATCTTCACTCTCTGTGTGTAAAGACAAATTTCGACGGCATCGATGCCGCGTTTGCCAATCGCTGTTTGCGGTCAGTCGTGTGACCACTTCAGCACCTATCCGGGCTCATGTCACCGAAACAGCCGATGCAGACATGGTCGACGACACACCCTTTCCACCTGCTCGACCTGTAAAAAGTAATTGGGATTCGTGCATGAAAAACTTCTGCGAATCGTTTACGCCGGTCAAAGTAGAAGAAGAGGGTTGCGCAGTCTGTGCTCAGTCATCTAATCGGGCAGAAATGACACCTCTTAGCAATTATGATCTATCTCCACTTAAAATGACTGATCTAGGAGTAACCCGCCGAACGCGAAAAACAGCTAAACAAATCGTAACTGAAATACCTGGTCCCGTTCTCGTGTCAGACCTCAAACAAGTCTGCTCTACATGCCGAGTAGACTTGGAGGCAGGTAAAATGCCGCCACTAGCTCTTGCAAATGGTCTTTGGATTGGAGAAGTTCCAGACGAGTTAAAATGTCTCTCTTACGCAGAGAAATTAGTAATATCGCGAGTGAGATATAATCGATGTGTTGTGCATGTTAGCATTGATGGATCTCTCAACCGTAAAATGAAAGGCAATGCTGTTCTATTTAGAAATCCCACTGTTGAAATATATGACAAACTACCACCCCGAAAGGCAGATTTAGATCAAGTACTAGCAATTCAATTCACTGGTCCTGCACAGCCTACGAAGGAGGACATTCGTAGAGTACCATTATTAGTCAGACGAAATAAGATTGCTAATGCATTAGAATGGCTTAAGTTAAATCACTCAGACTATATTGATCTTATAATCGACAACGAAGCTCTGAACGAATATCCCGACGAAGATCTCGCTGTACCGTTTCAGTACACGGCCTCTCGTGACAATGATCACATAAAAGCTCCAGAAACTAGTAGTTTACACAACACAGAAGGTCACGATGGAACTGAAACAGGACCATGTCCTATTGCAGTTCACGGTCTTTCCGGCGATACACTTGCTAACCTGTCTTCGATTGACATAAAAGCTCGTGCTATACAACATCTTAGGTCTGGAGGGAAATTTCTCGAGGTCAGGCATTCCAGTGAGATGGAATCTATATACAACAATCCTCAGTTGTATCCTCGAATATTTCCATGGCTTTTTCCGTACGGTCTGGGTGGAATTGGCTGTGCAAAGACTAAACGTATCAGCGAAGCCAAGCATAAAGAATGGCTGTTGCTCTATCACGATAAGCGATTTCAAACAGATCCTTATTTCCCACTTATCGCATTTAATCACATGCAAATAAAGGAAGCCTCTACCGGTGGGTATATTTTGACGAAACGTTCCATATTCACATCTATTGCAAGGCGTCTGCTATCGCTGGATCTCACGATTCTTGACACTATAATGACGAGGCTCGAATCAAATCAAGAGAGAGTTTTTCCAATCACCGAGGAAGAGAAGAAATGTTTTGCTGTTATTCACGACTTAGATCATGTAGCAGCGCACGTGAAAGGATCTCTTACTAGCAAGAAACATAGGCGCAATGAAGCTTACGCTATGATGGCGTATCAAGGAGCTCCCAGCTGGTTCATCACGGCGTGTCCAGCAGATATACATCATCCGTTAAGCATATACTATGCGGATGAAGATATTCTATTTCGACCGACGATGCACAGTAGAGAGAAAACTCAACATTTAATTGCATCGAACCCCGTCGCAGCAGCTCGTTTCTTTGATTATATGATACAGCAATTCATTAAGCACGTACTCGGTTTTGGGTCCGATCATGCAGGAATCTTCGGCGAGACATCAGCTTACTATGGAACTGTAGAAGAGCAAGGTCGTCTTACTTTACACCTGCACCTACTCCTCTGGATACGAGGCGCGCCTTCACCACAGGAAATCCGAGAACGCATTATGAATCCAGACTCAGAGTTCAGAAAAAACCTTATTACATATCTAGAAAGTTGTCACCAGGGTGAGCTGTTCGATGCAACGACTTCCGATATGGCAATAGAAATCGAAACAATGCGTCAGAGAGGGTTATGGTCTGATCCCAAGAATGACTTACCTCTTCCGCCACCACCTCCTTGTGATTTGTCGACTCATACAGTGGACTGTTCAAAGTGTACAACAACAAATTCTTGGCGAAACCACTTCAAGAGAACCGTCAATCTTCTTCTTATGACATGCAATCGCCACAATTGCTTCATCAAAGACGAAAAAGGTATCAGTCGAAGCTCATGCATACTAAAGGGGAAAGGTGTGTGCAAAGCTAGGTTTCCCCGACCTCTAGTTCAGAATACCGCTTTTGATCCAGAAACTGGTTCACTTAACATGAGACATAGGGAACCGTGGATAAATACAATTAACCCAATTTTGACATACTTATTCGGCTGTAACACAGACGTAACATGTCTTCTGTCGGGTACCGCCGTTAAGGCTGTCATTGCTTACATTACGGATTATACCACGAAGCCTAAATTGAAGACGTACGCCATATTCGACACACTTCGCAGTACAATCAAGGCCAATCAGAAGCTCGTAACTGATGACAAAGATGCGCCCGAGAAAACTCGTAAACTGATGACGCAAATCGTCAATCAACTTACTGCACGCATGGAAATTGGAGCTCCGCTGGCGTCACTCTTTCTACTTGGGAAAAAAGACTGGTACTCCAGTCACACGTTCATTCCTTTCTTCTGGAATCGTTACTATCGCTATATATTAGGCTCTGAAACATGCTGGACAGACCCGGATAACGATGAACGTGTACTCATCAGACGAGGAGCCAACATGTCGTCATTAATTGCGTTGTCTGGTGTAGAAGACTACATATATCGCCCAACCCAATATGAATCAATGTCTCTCTATGACTGGTGTCGGCGTGCAACAAAACATACGCTTTCTTTGAAACAACGAGAAAATATAAGACAACACCGAGAGGCTGTTTCTAGACTTGCTGCGGGTTTAAGTGCTTCAGATACATACGTATTCGACGAACAGGAAGAAAACGATGAAATCTCTGACTATTCCGAATACTCAGATAAAGATAATACGGAGAAATTGACTCACCCTGGACTGCCTACACTTATTAACCAAACAGAAATAACGACTTTCTTACCTGATCACCCACAGGCTGATACACACGGTATACGGGTTGCAGATGACTCACAATTTCTAGTACCTAACTTTCTTGGTCCGCCTCTCCCTCGAAAAGATGTAAGCGATAGGGAACTGTATTGCAGCGCTATGCTCTGTCTATTCAAACCCTGGCGATCAGCTTCTCATTTAAGATCAGATGGTGTAACTTGGTCGTCTACGTTCGACAGCTACGTGTTCACGCCACGTCAGTTGCAGCTAATGAATCACTTTAATCTAAAGTATGAATGCAACGATGCTCGCGATAACTTTTCACAGCAGAGAAATCTCAAACTTCGAGACCTATTTAACGCTTGGGGAAATGCCACGATGATAAATGGAACTGATGTACTCGAAGATATAGACCCTATGGCAGCATACGACGATATGGTCGGACTTGCCTCCGTCTGTAATTCCGATAATCTGACGGGCCCTAAGTATAATCATTATGATAACCAGATGACTAATGTGGAAACAAAGATGAACGAATTAGGTTGGACTCACAGTGTTCCGACGTTCAATACAAAGACCGAATTCAAATCCCAACTTGGCTCAGTCTATTGGAACAATCTGGTTAAAATTACAAGACAAGCAATTATCGAAGCTCGACGAGCAAAATCCACAATGATCACGGAGTTAACCAACACATGGGGTGATTATTCAGTATATGTCGGAGAGGGATATGCACGCATTAGATCATATCTTAGAAAGGGATGTCGTTTGAGATCACTAAGCGATAAACAAATGATAAACGAATTAGTGACTGAATTTCAACTAAATAAAGAACAGGAACGTGCCTTCTGCATAATAGCTAATCATTTGGTGCTTGGAGAGTCCGAACAGCTCAAAATGATATTGGCTGGAATGGCGGGAACAGGAAAATCTCAAGTCGTAAAGTGTGTTGTAAAGCTCTTTGAGAAAAAGGGTGTGTCAGATCAGATCCTTCTTCTGGCTCCGACTGGTGCTGCTGCTGCCGTCATCGGAGGCTCTACTTATCATTCAGCTTTGGGTATCGGAAAAGAAGTAGAAGGCTTGGGAAGTAATGCAACTAACCTCGCTACACTCCGGACTGAGCATGCTTGTGTGCGATACATCTTTCTAGACGAGTTTTCTATGTGTGGGTTGGAGGCAATATACAAAATAAGCGAAAAATGTTGCCTCCTTCGCAACGTACATGATAAACCTTTCGGAGGTATCAATATTATCTTTGCAGGAGATTTCGCTCAGCTTCCACCTGTGAAAACATCTCCTCTGTATAAGTGGGACGTTGGCATGACGTTGGAATCAGGCATGACTGCATTCAAGCAAAGGGAAACGATTGGCAAATCGATTTGGCATCAATTCACCACTACTGTTATTCTTCGACAGAACATGCGACAACGCAGTCAGTCGAAGAACGACGTAAAATTAAGACGTGCACTGGAAAATATGAGGTACAAAGCCTGCGACGAGGAAGATATTACATTTCTAAGAACGTTATGCGTTACAACAAGAGAAAAGAAAGAGCTTTTATCAAGTCCTCAAGTTAGAAATGTCTCGATCATAGTGGCTCGAAACGCTTATCGCGATCGAATCAACGAACTTGGGGCACTTAGATTTGCAGCTGACACCGGTCAATCTTTGATCAAGTTCCGCTCACAAGACCAATGGCCTAAAAATGTTCGAAATCAAAAATCGACAGCTGAGAATAAATTGAATAACTGGATACCGGACTTGCTCCAAAAGATATTCTGGAGTTTAAGACCGGGCGCAACTCAACATCATCCTGGCGAGCTACCACTTTGTATCGGTATGCCTGTAATGATCAAACGTAATCAAGGAACCGAGTGCAACATTACGAATGGAGCTGAGGGAACAGTTGTGGGAGTCGAGAGCGCGATTGGGGATCATGGACAAAGCACAGCAAAAGTGGTGTTTGTTGAATTGACTAACTGTCCACGAGAAGTCAAAATCGGCGGTTTACCTCCGAATGTTGTACCAATCACTGCTCATCGTACGAGTGTAGATTGTTCCTTCCCCGATGACAGCTCACACAAATGCAGTCGCGAGCAAGTTCCAATTCTATTGAACTTCGCCATGACCGATTTTGCAGCGCAAGGACGAACAAGGCAGTATAATCCAGTCGATCTGACGGATTGCGATACCCATCAATCTTACTATGTATGCCTGTCCAGAAGTTCGTCAGCAGGCAACACTTTCATTCTGAGCGACATTTCACCATACGTAATTACCGGGAATATGTCCGCTCAGCTGAGGCAGGAATTTCGAGTCTTGGAGGTTCTAGACGAGGTCACGAGACTTGTATTCGAGGAACAAATCAGTGAGGATGACTTTGAGAATAGGTCAGATGCCATAAGAGCTTATCGGTACCATAACAATGGAGCTATTCCTTGCCCAGCGCATGTTCATAAAGCTCTAGCATGGTCTTCGGCCGACCCTATCTGCACGGACCGTATTTGGAACGCAAAGTGGCAAGTGATTGGTCAGAATAAGGATACCTGTTCCGCACCGAAACAAGATGCTCGGTGTATCGATGTCTCAGATGATATGATAAATCTAAAAAGAAAGGCTACTGATTGCCTCGCACCAGCATCTAAAAAACCAAAACTCGGTAAAGGGATCGGTACAACAGACGAAAATCCAACTCACGCTACAAATAAGAAGACTTTGTCTTCGACGCCGTCTACCACTCTTATTCAAGCACCTCGCGGTTTACTATGGTCAAACAACAGCTGCGCCTACGATGCCTTGCTCACGGTATTATACGACACTTGGCAAACGAACAACCCTGCATGGGAGGTAATTACACCCACTCTCAATCCAATCGCTCGACAACTTCTCGATGGATTTAGGGCAGTCAAGTCTAACTTGCAAAGCTTAGAAAAGACAAGGGAAGACCTGGCACAAAGTTTAAACTCCATAAGCTGCTCGTTAATTCCAGAGAGAGGTGTTTATACTTCTGTGTTGAATATTTTTGCTCTTCTTTTTGGCGAAGGGAACTATCTTGCGAGGAAAACACAATGCACCAATTGCGAAAAAATTCATGCTACTTCACCCATGTCGACAATCTTTAACTGCTCGGCGAATCGTTGGAGAGAATTTAAACAATTTGACGGAAGCTTACCGTTCGTAGGTTCCTCCGACACAGGCCAATGGATGAACGTGTTTCTCAATTACTGCATCAAACGCGAACATCCCTGTACATCATGCGGAGGCTCGATGATGCGAAGTACAATTGTTAATCACCCCCCGCCGCTGATATGTATGGATATGGAGCTAATGAATTCTACACCCGTGAATATTCTCTCCGAACTGAATATACGTTCGTACCTAAGAAACGATAGCTTTAAATACCGATTGGCGGGAATCATATATCATGGCGATGGACATTATGTTTCTCGTATCCACCGTAGTGATGGTTCCTATTGGTTCCATGACGGTATTACGACAGCAAACATTTGCAAATCGGACAAGACGTCTAGTACAACATCGATCAAAGGAACCTGGGAAACGTCGAAAGGAGGCACCAAGCGCAGGGTCAATGCAGTCATATACGAGTTGATCAGCTAAGTTCCGAAAACCCTGCGACAACGAACGAGCCCGAGTAAGAATCCAGGATGAATGTATTATCGTAAGAAAATATAACTACCCTAGACTTTCATTAGAATAGTTAGTATAAAGTCAAATTCGCATAATACATACATGAGCATTAAGTCCCTGATAGATTTCGCACGAGCATAGTAAACAACTCCTGAGGCACAACAACTCGTAAGGATGCTTAGATCCGGTCAGGTCATATTGACCAGGTCAGTTTGGTTATATTTGTTCCTTCACAGCCACTCAGGGCCGATTGATGAGTCAGAAACGTACCTGACTTTCTAGATTTCGACTTGCCGATGCCCAATCTAAGATACCTTAAGCTTGGCGGCTAGGAGAGGCTTCAGGCCCAACCCTCATTATTACGGTTTAAAGTCGTAAACCGAATTTCAACAATAGATTATGTGTGGGCTAAAGCTATTTGGGAACCCCCCCTAATAGGAACCCTCACCGAAAACTCAATGTCAAAATTTTCCAATATACTACAAGCTGTTTTCTACGACTTCAGTGATACTGCATGTGTTTATATGCAATGGGTCACTGGTGAAAAAATTCACAAAGTGCCCTGATGAGAAGAACCAGCTGAAAGACAAGGGTGTATCTACATGTATTAAATAGGTAAAAATCTGAGAATATTTGTGAATATGTATGTAATAAAAATGAACAAGTTTAATTAAGCACTCAAAGGTCAAGAAGGATTTGATAGACTTGCAGGTTGGCTTTAATGAAATTTAGATCAAGCTGTGTTCTAGCATGATCCAGTCAGTCAAGGCATACATTAAAAACTTGCCTAATCTTACTAAGATGTTTTCAATTGTGAAGGAAGTTTTTTTTGACCCATTTGACTGACTGGATCATGCTAGAACACAGCTTGATCTAA
>Ga0209112_10000149_pt1 | contig 12070 bp, 9 predicted proteins | sample TexAe_OM3H0_O3_FD_187947 | JGI IMG/M metagenome (GOLD analysis project Ga0209112, IMG submission 187947) | Forest soil microbial communities from Davy Crockett National Forest, Groveton, Texas, USA - Texas A ecozone_OM3H0_O3 (SPAdes) (version 2) | ecosystem: Environmental > Terrestrial > Soil >...
CCCCAGGGCTAAGGGATGCCGCACGCCGGGCCCGCAGTCCGCCGGAGGTCGGTGGCGGCTGCGGAGTCTTGTATCGCGGACGTCAGGGTTGCTCGGGAGCGGTCAGCGGGATGTTGGTCAGCCCGCGCTCGGTCATCCAGCCACGCAGCGGGATGTCGATGTCGTGGGGTTGCTGGTAGCCGAGGCCACCGTCGAGGATGTCGGTGAAGTCAAAGCCAAGCAGTTGCCTCCGTACATCGCTGGCGCCGGCCAGAAACTCCTCGTCATAACGGTAGTAGTCGAACGGCCGCATCCAGCGGGGCGCGTACTCCATGTAGAGGTTCTTGCGAGCCTGGCCCGAGTAGTTCGGCATGGTCGCGTGCCAGAGCCGGTTGTCGAAGATGATCGCGTCCCCGGCCTCGGCCAGGATCTCGATCGCCCCGTACGGCTGGTCGGCGGCGGCGTTCCAGGCTGGACGGCCGGCTACCCGGTGGCTGCCCGGCACCACACTGATCGAGCCCATGTCCGGCTGGTTGACCGAGGTGAAGACGTAACCCACCCGGGTGGCCAGATGCGGCAGCCGGCCGTTGACCGGGACGGCGGTCGGGCCCAGGTCGATGTGCCAGCTGAAGCCGCCCTGGGCCTCCAGCGACACCGAGCGCTCGGCCGGCGGCCGGATGAAGCAGTGCGACGAGCCCAGCTGGATGTTGCACCCCATCAGGAAACCCAGCACTTCGAGTACCTCGGGGCGATCCACCAGATCGAGGAACAGGGGATCCCGGGCCACGCAGTTGTGCAGTTCCAGCACGTCACCGGGCTTACGCGGCCGCTCGTGGGTGTTGAACGCCGTCTCGGCGTCCAGGCGGTCCATGACCGCGACCATGGCGGCGCATTCCTCGGCACTGAGCACGCCGGGCAGTCGGACAAAGCCGTTCCGGGCGAACTCGTCGCGCTTCTCGATGAGCGTCTGGTCAGCCGCCCGCAGTTCCGCAGTCATGCCTGATATGCCCCTTTCCTGATTATTGATGAATGGCTCCGACAGCGGTGCCGGGCTGGGCGGGCAGCCTGGCGCCGCCGGGTCTTGGCTCCCCGGACGACCCAGCTCAGTGTGGGTCAGCCCTTCAGGGCACCGCCCATGACGCCGGCGATGATGCGCTTCTGGAAGACGAGGAAGATGATCAGCAGCGGGACCACCGCGATGGACGCGCCGGCCAGCACCGCGCCCCACGGCGTGCTGAAGTTCGAACTGGGCAGCGCGGCCACCCCCAGCACCACGGTCTGCATCGACGAGGTCCGCAGCATGACCAGCGGCCACAGGTAGTTGTTCCACTGGGCCACGAACAGCAGGATCCCCAGCGAGCCAACCGCGGGCCAGCTCAGCGGCAGCGCGATCCGCCAGAACGTGCCGAACACGCCGGCGCCGTCGATGCGCGCCGCGTCCAGCAGTTCGCTGGGGATGCTGGCCATGTACTGCCGCATGAAGAAGATCCCGAACGCGCTGGCGATCCCGGGCAGGATGACCGACTGGTAGGTGTTCACCCAGCCCAGGTCGCTCATGATGAGGAACGCCGGCAGCAGCGTCATGAAGTTCGGCACCATCATCGTCGAGACCAGGATCAGGAACAGTCCGCGCTTGCCCGGGAAGCTCAGCTTGGCGAACGCGAAGCCGGCCGCCGAGCAGAGCAGCAGCGCACCGACCGTGAAGCAGCCGGCGACCACGATCGAGTTGATGAACTGCCGGATCAGCGGGATCGACTTCAACGCCAGCCGGTAGTTGGCCAGGGTCGGATGAGACGACCACAGGGTGAGCGAGAAGATCTGGCTTTCCTGCTTGAACGACGACAGGATCATCCACAGCAGCGGGTAGGCGAAGATGACCGCGGCGATGATCAGCACGATGTGGGCGGGCAGGTGGCGCAGTGGCCCGCGGCGCAGGCGGCGGCGAGCGCGCGGTGGCCGGGTGACCGACACCGATCGGCTCGTGGCCGGGACGGCCGGGGCGGAGAACTGGTCGGCCTGGTTGGTCGTCATCAATGGCCTCCTCAGGCGCCGTCGAAGAGCTGGCCGCGCCAGAACCAGCCGACGACGACGGTGACGACGACGGTCATGACGAACAGGGCGATGGACATCGCCGAGGCGTAGCCGAGTTTCAGGTACTGGAAGGCGGTGCTGTACAGGTACAGGCCGACCGACGTGGACGAGGTGCCCGGGCCGCCGTTGGTGAGGACCGACGGCTCGACGAAGATCTGCATCGATCCGATGCTCTCCAGGATGAACGCGAAGAACAGGATGCGCTTCAGGCCGGGCAGCGTGACGTGCCAGAACCGGCGGAACGGCCCGGCCCCGTCCACCTTGGCCGCCTCGTACAGCGAGGCGTCGATCGTCTGCAGACCGGCCAGGAACACCAGCATGTAGAAGCCGGCCATGTCCCAGCCGTTGAGGATCATGATCGACGGCTTGGACCAGGTGGAACTGCCCAGCCAGTTCACGTTGATACCGATATGGCCCAGCAACTGGTCGAGCAGGCCCAGCTTGGTCGTGAACACCAGCGAGAAGACCAGGGCCATGGCCACCACCGCGGCCATGTTCGGCGCGAAGATGACCAGGCGGTAGAACGGCTTGAACCGGAGCTGGGCGATGTTGACCAGCATGGCCAGCCCGAGCGAGATGGCCAGCAGGATGAAGATGTGCCCCAGCCACAGGATCAGCGTGTTCTCGACGCTGGTGATGAACTCGCTGTCACCGAACAGGGTGGTGAAGTTCTGCAGGCCGACGAACACCCTCGGCCCGAAGCCGCTCCACTGGAAGAAGGCCAGGTAGACGCTGTAGCCGATCGGGAAGATGCCGAAGATGGCGAACAGCAGGTAGAACGGTGCGATGAACCCGTAGGCCGCCTTGGCCTTCCATACCCGGGTGAACAAGCTTCCTGCCCCCGCGGCTGGCTCATCCCGGGCCAGCCGCGGGCCGATCTGCCAGGTCACGAAGCCACCGGGATGTTTTGCTGGGTGCACTGGGACCACGCCGAGCTGATCGCGGCGCTGACCGAGCTCTGGCCCTGCTGGGCCTTGCTCAGCGCGGTGCTCAGGATCGCCGTCACCTGGGCGTAGGAGGATGAGCCCACCTCCTGGTAGGCCCCCTTCTGGATCTCCAGGTCGACCGCACCCGGGTTCTGCCCGCCGTAGTAGGCCAGGCTGCTGTTCCAGGTCGTGCCGGCCTCCACCGGGTACCAGCAGGGCTCCAGGTACCACTGCGAGTACAGCTTCGGCGTGATCGACTTGTCGTAAAAGCTCTTCTGCATGAACTGCCAGGCCAGGTCGTGGTTGAGGTTGGGCTTGTTGATCGCCACCACCACCGCCACGCCGTACAGCGCCTTCGTGCCGCCCCCGGCCTTGAACGCGGGCAGTTCGGCCACCCGCCAGTCGCCCTTGCCGTTGGGGGCGTTCTCGCGCAGGTCCTGGTCCACCCAGTTGGGGAGCAGGATGCTGGCCACCAGGCCCTGGTTGAGCGCCTGGTACCAGGTGGCGCTGTAATCGGTGATGCTGATGCTGATCCCGGACCGGGCCTGCTCCACCTGAAATTCGAAGGCGTTGTTGAACTCGTCGCTCTTGCGGAAATCCAACAGTTTTTGGGTCTTCTTATCGAAAAGGGTGGCGCCCTGCTGGGTAAGGAAAAGCGTGTTGAACGTCGGCGTCGGCTCGATGTTGCACATGTAGCGCTTCTTGCCGTCGGAGAACTTGAAACTGGAAAACTTCTTCGCCGCGGTCATGTATTCGTCGTAGGTGGTGATGCTGGCCCCATCCACCCCGGCTTCTTTGAGCAGCTTGTCGTTGTACCAGAAAAGGCAGGTGTTCGGCCGCCACGGGCAGGCCATGATCTTCCCGTTCACGGTCACCGGGTCCAGCACGGCCTGGGAGATCTGGGACGTGTACGGCTTGAGCTGGTCGGTCAGGTCGACAATGACGTTGGCGTTGGCCAGCCGCTCCACGTCGCTCCACTGCACCTCGCACACGTCGGGGATGGTGTTGTAGGCGTGGCCGACGATGCCGGTGAGCAGGCGTGCGGTCTGCGCCGTCGAGCTCGTGGCCTCCTGGCTGACGAACTTGACCTTCTTGTACTTCGGCGTGACGGCCTGCATCTCCTGGAAGCCCTGCTTGTAGAACCCCACGTCACCGTAGGTCGAGAAGGAGAAGGTGGACGGAACGGCGGTGCTGCCGCTGCCACCCGCCGAGGAACCGGACGTGCCGCAGGCCGCGAGGGCCGTAGCCGCGGCGGCGCCCATACCCAGGCCGAGGAACGATCTCCGTGACACCGGCGGGAGGCCCGCCGTGCTGATTCGCGCCTTTTCCATGTTTCTCTCTCCCTTGAGAAGACAAAGATCAATGCAGTTCTGATAACGGCCGACTGACACGGCAGCTGAGGGCAAAACTCGTTCGGAAGCTTTTAAGACCGGTTGCCAATCCCGCCTTGGCAACCGGTTGCCAAGAATGTAGTCAGGACATCTCTCCAGTGTCAACCTGTTAGCGAGGGGAACTTTTTGCTTCGGTCGTGAAATTAATACGACCGGAATTTAGCAAACGATTGCCAAGAACTTAGTGGCTGGACGATCTGGCTGTCAACACTCCCCTCTGGGAAAGGTACTGGCCGGCGGTGGTTGACGATGCAACGATGCCGTAGGGTGAACCGGAAGATCGCGCCAGACGATGGGGCGGCCGCTTGGAGCATCCCCGGCGGATACGGTGACGCAAGGATTGGAACGTGGCTGAAGCGACGGACTCCGGAGCGCCGCGGCCCCGCCGGTCCACCCTGCGGGACGTCGCCGCCCGCGCGCAGGTCGACCCGTCGATCGTGTCGCGGGTGCTGGCGGGCGAAGACTGGCGGGTCAGCCCGCCCACCCGGGAGCGGATCGACCGCGCGGTCAAGGCGCTGAACTACGTCCCGCACCGGATGGCGCGTGGCCTGCGCACCGGAGAGACCCTGACCCTGGCCGTACTGTTCCCGCGTATCGGTGATCCGGCGTACTTCAACATGATGACCGGGGCGATGGCGGCCGCCGCGGCGTCGAACTACGTGGCCCTGTTCGCCGAGACCAACGACGACACCGCCCTGGAACTGCAGGAGATCGACCGGCTCACCGGCCGGGTCGACGGGTTGGTGTCGGCCACGGCCCGGCCCGGCAGCCCCGGCATCACGCAGATCGGTGCCTCGGGTACGCCGGTGGTACTGCTCAACCGGCGCGGCGACAGCGGCCTGCCCTCGGTGATCGGCCCGGACCGGGCCGGGGCGGTGCTCGCCGTCGCGCACCTGACCGGCCTGGGCCACCGGCGCATCGCCCACCTCGGCGGACCGCTGGATCTCGACCCGTCGCAGCGCCGCCGGGAAGGGTACCTGGCCGCGATGGCCGACGCCGGGCTGCCGGTGGAGCCGGACTGGCTGGCCGAATCCCCGCTCACCGAGGACGCCGCGGCGGAGAAGGCCCGCGAGCTGCTGCGCTTGCCGGCCCGCCGCCGCCCCACCGCGCTGTTCGCCAGCACGCTGCCGTCGGCTCTCGGCGCGTTGCGCGAGTTCCGGTCCGCAGGCGTCGCCGTCCCCGGCGACGTCTCGGTCGTCGGCTTCGACGACCATCCGCTGGCCGACCACCTCTGGGCGCCGCTGACCACGGTCCGGATGCCGCACGTGGTCATGGGGCAGCTGGCGGTCCAGTTGCTGATTCGGCTGGTCCGGCACGAGCAGGTCCCGGCCGAGACCGTGGTTGACGACCCGCCGACCCTGGTCGTCCGCGGCTCGACCGGGCCGGTCCGACCGGGCCGGTGACCGCGGGTACGGCCTCATCCGCTGACCGCCGCGAGCAGATCCTCGACCAGCCACAGGGCGCCTCCGTAGGTCGCGGCTTCGGTGTCCCCGGGGCGGCCGCCGTCGGTGACGATCAGCGATGAGCCGTCGATCGCGCAGTTGGTCGGGGTGGTCCCCGTCGGTACGAACCCGGCCGGGTCGCCGTCCGCGGTCAGGATGTGGACCCCGCCCGACGTCACGGTGGCCACGTAGAACCGGCCGTCCGGGGCGATCTTGAATCCATCGGGGACGGCCGCCTCGTCCGCGAACCGGTGTACTTCGCGCACGCGGCCGTCCGGGCGGCGCCGCCTGAGCACGCGGGTGTACGACTCGGCCCAGACGATGCTGCCGTCCGGTTCGGCCGCGATCCCGTTGGGGTAGACCGGCGGCAATCCGGCGATCACCTCGCCCGCTCCGTCCAGCGTGACCGCGAACACGTGGCCCGGGTCGGGCCGGTGCTCCGGGTCGAACGGTCCGCCCGGATCGGTGAAGTACAGCCGCCCGTCCGCCCCGAACACGAGGTCGTTGGGTGCCGCCAGCTTCACCCCGCTCACCTCGGTGACTAGTTCTTCGACCGTCCCGGACGGGTCGATGCGCTGGATGGACGGCGGCCGGGTGTCCTCGGCTCGCCAGGGTCCGACCACGCCACCGTTCTGGGTCACGTACAGGGCGCCGTCCGGCCCGGTCACCGTCGCGTTCGGGCCGCCACCGGTGTAAGCCAGCCGCCGCACGGGCTGGCCCGCCTCGTACACCGACACCTGGCTCCGGTACGTCTCCACGAACGCGATCCGTCCGTCCGGTAGCACGGCCGGTCCTTCGGGCCACGCCAGCCCCTCGGCCAGGCGGCGCATCCGCATGACGTCCCCCTCTCGACAATGATGGGAGCGCTCCCATATTCTGCTCCCGATCCGAAAATGGCAAGGAGTGGTGGGTGGCAAACGTGGGGTCCGGGTCTGAGACGGGGCCGGGGCCAGCGCGGCGGCTCGTCCCTGCGCCAGCCGGCCGGACCCGGCCCGGGCGGGGGCCGACGATCGAGGACGTTGCGGCGGCGGCGGGAGTGTCACGGGGAACCGTGTCCCGGGCGCTGAACGGTGGCCGGCTGGTCAGCCCGGAGGCGGCCGCCGCGGTCCGCAAAGCCGTCAAGCAAACCGGCTACGTGGTCAATCACAACGCCCGCAGCCTGGTCACCCGCCGGTCGAACGCGGTCGCCTTCGTCCTCTCTGAATCGCATGACCTGCTGTTCGAAGACCCGAACTTCGGCGTGCTGCTGCGCGTCGCCACCGAGAGCCTGGCCGCGGCGCAGATGACCCTGTTCCTCACCCTCAACGGGGGCGGCGACGCTCGGGACCGGCTGCTCAACTACATCCGCGGTGGCTACCTGGATGGGGTCCTGCTGGTGTCCACCCACGGCGATGACCCGCTGTTCCGGCTGCTCGAAACCAGCGGTGTACCCACTGTGGTCTGCGGCCGGCCCATCGGGCACGAGAGCGCGCTGTCCTACGTGCAAGCGGACGATCGAGGTGGCGCTGAACTCGCCGTTGCGCACCTGGTCGATCGCGGTCACCGGCAGATTGCGATCATCCCCGGGCCGCTGGACACCGCGGGGGCGATGGACCGATTGGCCGGATATCAGCGGGTGCTCGGCTCGCGGGCCCGCCCCGAACTGGCCGAAGAGGCGTCCGCGTACAGCCATCGCGCCGGGGAGGAGGCGATGGCCCGCTTGCTGGCCCGGGTCCCCGGCCTGGACGCCGTGTTCGCCGCGTCGGACCTGCTGGCGGCGGGCGCGATCAGTGCCCTGCACCGGGCCGGCCGCCGGGTGCCGGACGATGTGGCGGTGGCGGGCTTCGACGACTCGCGGCTGGCCCTCACCACCGATCCGCCGCTCACCACCGTGCGTCAGTCCGTCGACCAACTGGCCGAGGAAATGGTGCATCTGCTGCTGCGGGTGATCGACGGTGCCGCCCCCCGCGCCGTGCAGCTGCCCACCCGCCTGATCGTCAGAGCATCCGCGTGAGCCCTGGGAGCGCTCCCAGAAACGATGCGCGCGGGCGCACCAGGAAGGACTTTCGATCGTGACCGAGCCGCCGTACTGGGAGCGCTTCCATCCCTGGACCGGCGCGGAGCCGCCCCGGGCCTGGTTCCGGTCCAGCGCGCCGAGCCTGGACCTGTCCGGCGACTGGAAGTTCCGCTGGTCACCGCGCGCCGACGGCCCGGCCGACTTCGCGGAGCCGTCCATGGATGACCGGGACTGGGCCACGCTGCCGGTCCCGTCGCACTGGCAGCTGAACGGCTACGGGGCCCCGGCCTACACCAACGTCAGGTATCCGTTCCCGGTGGACCCGCCGCGGGTGCCGACGGACAACCCGACCGGCGACTACCGGGTCACGTTCAGCCTGCCGCCCGGCTGGCCCGCCGGGCGGACCCTGCTCCGGTTCGACGGGGTGGACTCCTGTGCCCGGGTCTGGCTGAACGGGACCGAGCTCGGGGTCGTCTCCGGCAGCCGCCTGCCCGCCGAGTTCGACGTGACCGACGCCCTCAGCCCACCCGGCCAGGAAGACGAGCAGGACAACCTGCTCGCGGTCCGGGTGCACCAGTGGTCCTCCGGCAGTTACCTGGAAGACCAGGACATGTGGTGGCTGTCCGGCATCTTCCGCCGGGTGATGCTGCTGTCCCGGCCCGACGGCGGCGTCCGCGACTACTTCGTGCACGCCGGCTACGACCACCACACCGGCCAGGGCACCCTGCGCGTCGACGTGGACGCCGACACGCCCGAATCGGCCCGGGTCACCGTCCCCGAGCTGGGCCTCGACCTGGCCGCCGGGGAAACCGTGACCATCCCCGCGGTGGACCCCTGGTCGGCCGAGTCGCCCCGGCTCTACCGCGGCACGCTCACCACTCCCGGGGAGACCGTGCCGCTGCAGGTCGGCTTCCGCACCGTGGCCATCCGGGACGGGATCCTGACCGTGAACGGCCGGCGGGTGCTGTTCCGCGGCGTGAACCGGCACGAGTTCGACCCCGACCGCGGCCGGGCCGTCACCGAGCCGACCATGCGCCAGGACGTGCTGCTGATGAAGCAGCACAACATCAACAGCGTCCGGGCCAGCCACTACCCGCCCGACCCGCGGTTCCTGGACCTCTGCGACGAGTACGGCCTGTACGTGATCGACGAGTGCGACCTGGAGACGCACGGGTTCCTCGGCCACAGCCGCCAGCCGGTGCCGGACAACCCGGCGGACCAGCCGGACTGGCGCCACGCCCTGGTCAGCCGGATGCAGCGGATGGTCGAGCGGGACAAGAACCACGCCAGCATCGTGCTGTGGTCGCTGGGCAACGAGAGCGGCCAGGGCCGGAACCTGGCCGCGATGGCCGGCTGGGCCCGGCACCGCGACCCGTCCCGGCCGCTGCACTACGAGCGGGACCCGACCTACCGTGACGTCGACGTGTTCAGCCAGATGTACACCCCGCACGCCGAGGTCGAGCGGATCGGCCAGGGCCGCGAAGCCCCGCTGGACGACCCGGAGCTGGACGCCCGCCGCCGGGCCATGCCGTTCCTGCTGTGCGAGTACGGCCACGCCATGGGCAACGGCCCGGGCGGCCTGACCGAGTACCAGGACCTGTTCGACCGGTACCCGCGCTGCCAGGGCGGGTTCGTCTGGGAGTGGATCGACCACGGACTGCGGACCCGGGACGGGCGGGGCGAGTTCTACGGCTACGGCGGCGACTTCGGCGAGCCGCTGCACGACGGCAACTTCGTCGCCGACGGGCTGCTGTTCCCGGACCGGACGCCGTCCCCGGGCCTGCTGGAGTACGCCACGGTCATCGCGCCGGTGCGGATCAGCCGCGACGGCGACCGGCTGCGTGTCGCCAACCGGTACGACTTCTCCGGCCTGTCCCACCTGAACTTCACCTGGTCGGCCGAGACCGAGGCTGAGACCGAGACTGAGACCGGGGCCGAGGGGGAGCCGCTGGCCACGGGGACGCTGACCCTGCCCCCGGTGGCCCCCGGCGAGTCCGCCACCGTCGACCTCCCGGCGGTCCCGCCCGCGGCCGGGGAAGTGTGGCTGACCGTACGGGCCGCGCTCGCCGCCGACCACCCGTGGGCACCCGCCGGCCACGAGGTCGCCTGGGCCCAGTTTTTGATAGAGAAAAGGTCCGCCCCGTCCGCCCCGCCGGCACCCGCTGCGGACCCGGCCGCCGGCCCGGAGCCGGTGACCGTCACCGCCACCACCGTTCAGCTCGGCCCGGGTCGCTTCGACCCGGCCACCGGCACCCTCACCCACCTGGGCCCGCTCTCGGTGGCCGGGCCCCGGCTCGACGTGTGGCGGGCCCCGATCGACAACGAGCGCTGGTTCGCCACCGAACCGCACGAGGTGGCCTGGCGTGAGCTGGGCCTGCACCGCATGGAGCACCGGATAGCGGCGGTCGAGACCGGCCCGGACGAGCTGGTCGTGCGGACCCGGGTCGCCCCGGCGGCCAGCCGTCTCGGCCTGTTCGCCACCTACCGCTGGACCGCCACCGGGGACCGGCTGCACCTGACCGTCCGGGTCGAGCCGGACGGGACCTGGACGCTGCCGCTGCCCCGGCTCGGCCTGCGGATGGCCGGCCCGGCCGGGCTGGACCAGGTGACGTGGTTCGGCCTCGGCCCGGGCGAGGCCTACCGCGACTCGCGCCGCGCGGTCCGGGTCGGCCGCCACCGGGCCACGGTCGGCGAGCTGCAGACGCCGTACGTGTTCCCCCAGGAGAACGGGAACCGGGCCGACGTCCGCTGGGCCGACATCACCGACGCGAGCGGGTCCGGGCTGCGGGTGGCCGGCGATCCGGTCATCGACCTCACCGTGCGCCGGTGGACGACCGAGGATCTGGACGCGGCCCGCCATCCCCACCAGCTCCAGCCCCGTGACCGCCTTTTCATCAATATCGATCACGCACAGCACGGGCTCGGTACCGGTTCCTGTGGCCCCGCCGTGCTGCCGGCCTACCGGCTGCTGGCCGAACCGGTCACGTTCGGCCTGACGTTCCAGCCGCTACCGGGCCGTCCACCCGGGTGAGTCAGGCCGTGGCCGCGGCGTCCCGTTCCTCGGCGGTCTCGAAGGCGGCCAGCTTCTCCAGCCGGTTCACGATGGCCTCGTGCACCTCGTCCGGGGTCCGGGTGCCGTCGACGCTGAACATCCACTCCCGGTTGGCGTAGTACTCCAGCAGCGGCATCGTCTTCTGCTGGTACACCTCGAGCCGGTGCGCGATGACGTCCTCGGTGTCGTCCGAGCCGCGGCTGCGGGCCAGCAGCCGCCGGATCAGCTCCTGGTCCGGCACGTACAGGTGCACCGCGGCCTGGACCTCGACCCCGAGCTCGCGGGCGGTCTCGAACGCGGTCTTGGCCTGGTCGACGGTGCGCGGGAAGCCGTCCAGCACGTAGCCGCCCGCCTCCGACGCGGCCACCACCGGCTTGCGCAGCATGTCCATGACCAGCGCGTCCGGCACCAGGTCGCCGGCGTCGACGTACTCCTTGATCCGCTGCCCGAGCGTGGTCTCCTCCCGCACGTGCTGGCGCAGCAGGTCACCACTGGAGATGTGGGCGATGCTGAACCGGGTGGACAGCTTTTCGGCCTGGGTTCCCTTGCCCGCCCCGGGCGCGCCGATCAGCAGCAGGCGCATCGGCCACCTCGTCTTTCCGTCACGGCCCGGGCGGTGAGGCGTTCGCTGCCGCCGCCCATGGTGACCGTCACCATCTCAGGATCGTCCTACATTCCGTCGTTACTAGGCAATATCGCGCTGGTCACTCTCAAGTTGATCTCTGTACATCAGCCAGCACCGCTCACCCCGGCAACTCATTCCGGCAGGGGCTGCTCGGGCAGCGGCCCCAGGCCGGCGAACACCGGCAGGTAGGGGTCGATCGCGCCCGCCCGGCTCCACTGCCGCAGCTGATCCTCGGTGCGCCGGGTCATCAGCGCCCGGATCAGGTCGAAGTCCGGCGCGAACAGCTCCAGGCCGGGGTCGCCGTCGCCGGTGCTGAAGATCCAGGCCGGGCTGCGCAGCTCGACCGGGGCCAGTCGGGCCGCCCGGACCCGGGTCGCGAACCGTTCCGCCATCACGTCGCGGACCGCGGCCAGGCCGTCGGAGTCGCGGCCGCCCGGCCGGCCCACGGCGCCGCGCAGGTCCTGCTCGTGGATGACCACGTCGTTGAGGGGCCGGGGCCCGCGGTCGCGCAGGTAGTCCTGCATGGGCTTGGTCAGCGTCTGCCACTCGGCCACCAGTTCGGCCGGGG
>Ga0209112_10000150_pt1 | contig 11875 bp, 7 predicted proteins | sample TexAe_OM3H0_O3_FD_187947 | JGI IMG/M metagenome (GOLD analysis project Ga0209112, IMG submission 187947) | Forest soil microbial communities from Davy Crockett National Forest, Groveton, Texas, USA - Texas A ecozone_OM3H0_O3 (SPAdes) (version 2) | ecosystem: Environmental > Terrestrial > Soil >...
CGGCGCCCGCAGTCTTGAGCAGGTCGGCGACCAGCCGCGCCGAGATCGGTTCGCGGCCGCGGTGCTTCTTGTCCTGCCGGGCGTAGGGATAGAACGGCAGCACCGCGGTGATCCGCTTCGCGCTGCCCCGCTTGAGCGCGTCGATCATGATCAGCTGTTCCATCAGCCAGTTGTTCACCGGCACGGGGTTCGACTGAAGGACGAACGCGTCGCAGCCGCGCACCGATTCGTGGAAGCGCACGAAGATCTCGCCGTTGGCGAACTCACGCGCGGTCTGCGCGGTGACGTGGACGTCGAGTTCTTTGGCCACCTGCTCGGCCAGCTCCGGATGTGCCCGGCCGGAGAAGAGCATCAGGTTTTTGCGGTTGTCGGTCCAGTCGTGGCTCAACGTGCTGCCCTCGCCGTATCGGGGAAGAGATCGAAAATGGAAAGTCCCATCGTACGAAGCGAATCGTACGGAAGTATGGCCGGGTTGCCAGCTAGAAAATTCACGGTGTCTATTCGGGTTCTGCCGACGGGCTGGTCGCCGGGGCCTGTTCGGCGGCTCTTTCTGCTGCTTGAGCGGCCGCGGTGCCCGGGCGCTTGCGTTGCACCCAGCCTTCGATATTGCGTTGCGGACCCGCCGATACCGCCAGCGCACCCGGCGGGACGTCGTCGCGCACCACCGTGCCCGCGCCCGTGTAGGCCCCGTCGCCGACGGTCACCGGAGCCACGAACATGGTGTCGGACCCGGTGCGCACGTGGGAGCCGATCGTGGTGCGGGACTTGGACGTGCCGTCGTAGTTGACGAACACGCTGGAGGCGCCGATGTTGCTCTGTTCGCCGATGTCGGCGTCTCCCACGTAGGTCAGGTGCGGCACCTTGGTGCCCGCGCCGATGGTCGAGTTCTTGGTCTCGACGAACGCGCCGAGCTTGCCCTCGGCGCCCAGCACCGTGCCGGGCCGCAGGTACGTGAAGGGGCCGACGTCCGCCCCGGCGCCGATCGCCGCGGAAGAGCCGTGGGTGCGCAGCACGGACGCGCCGTCGCCGACCGTGACGTCGGTCAAGGTGGTGCCCGGGCCCACGACGCAGTGGCTGCCGACCTGGGTGCGGCCCAGCAGCTGCGTCTCGGGATGGATGACGGTGTCGCGGCCGATCGTGACGTCGACGTCTATCCAGGTGGAGGTGGGGTCGACGATGGTGACGCCGGCCATCTGGTGGGCGGCAACGATGCGGCGGTTGAGCTCGGCGCCCAGCTCCGCCAGCTGGACGCGGTTGTTGACGCCGGCCACCAGTGCGCTGTCGTCGATGTGCCGGGCGTGAACGGTGTGACCGTCGCCGCGCAGGATCGAGACGACGTCGGTCAGGTAGAGCTCCTGTTGGGCGTTGTCGGCGCTCAACCGGTTCAGCGCCGAGCGCAGCGCCGCGACATCGAAGGCGTAGACGCCGGCGTTGACTTCGCGGATCTCGCGCTGTGAGGCCGTCGCGTCCGCGTGCTCCACGATCGCGGTGACCTCGTTGTCCTGGGTGCGCAGGATGCGGCCGTAGCCGCTGGGGTCGGGCAGTGTCGTGGTCAGCACCGTTGCCGCGGCCGATGCGGCGTTGTGGCTCGCGATCAGATCGGCCAGGGTGTCGGAATCCAGCAGCGGGGTGTCGCCGGAGGTGACGATGACGACCCCGGCGTAGTCGTCCGGCAGCGCGGACAGTCCGCAACCGGCCGCGTGGCCGGTGCCCTGCGGGCGGTCCTGCAGTGCCACGTCGATCTGGCGTCCCAATGCGTCGGCCCATTCGGCGACCAGCGGGGCGATGCGCTCGTGCTCATGGCCGAGAATCACCACCAGGTGCTGCGGTGCCAGCTTGGCGATCGCGTGCAGTAGATGGGACAACATGCTGCGGCCACCGAGCGTGTGCAACACCTTGGGGGTATCCGAACGCATCCGCGTACCCGGTCCGGCCGCCAACACCAGAACCGCGGTTTCACCCCGAGACGACATCGACCCTCCTTGCTGGCCCTGCCCATATGTCGGCGGGCTCTACGCGGAAACGCCGACACGCAAGCCAAGCGTGTCATTCCACCTGCGGTGAAGGCAAAAAAATGGCTGCGCGGCGCTGTGACAGGCAAGCAGAGCTCCGTCGCCAGGACTCGAACCTGAACTCTCAGAACCAAAATCTGATGTGCTGCCGATTACACCACGACGGATCGCTTACCCATTGGCGAGTAGGGCGTCAACGCCGACTGCGCCAAGAAGACTTTAGGCCAACAAGACTTTAGTCCGACAATTCCGGACCAGTCCGACGACGATGCGGGCCGCCTAGCGGCCGTTGGCGGATACGCTGATCGACGTGGCAGTGCTCGACCCCCAGGCGCAAAAAGAACCGGACAAAGAGACGCGGGCGCCGCGCGCCAGGATGACCGGCACCGAACGCCGCCAACAACTCATCGGCATCGCGCGCTCGCTGTTCGCCGAACGGGGGTACGAGGGCACCTCGATCGAGGAGATCGCGCTGCGCGCCAACGTTTCCAAGCCCGTCGTCTACGAGCATTTCGGCGGCAAGGAGGGGTTGTACGCCGTGGTCGTCGACCGGGAGATGTCGGCCCTGCTGGACGGCATCACCTCGTCGTTGACCAACAACAGGTCCCGGGTGCGCGTCGAGCGGGTCGCGTTGGCGTTGCTCACTTACGTCGAAGAGCGCACCGACGGGTTCCGGATCATGATCCGCGACTCGCCGGCGGCGATCAGTTCGGGCACCTACTCCAGCCTGCTCAACGATGCCGTCAACCAGGTCAGCTCGATCCTGGCCGGCGACTTCGCCCGTCGCGGCCTGGACCCGGATCTTGCGCCGCTGTACGCGCAGGCGCTCGTGGGTTCGGTGTCGATGACCGCCCAGTGGTGGCTCGATACGCGCGAACCCAAGAAGGAAGTGGTCGCCGCGCATCTGGTCAACCTGATGTGGAACGGGCTGATCGGCCTGGAGGCCGACCCCCGGCTGCAGGACGAAGGCTGAGGGTTAGCCGCAGTCGCGGGACAGCAGGTCGGCGACCGTTTCGCGGCGAACCAGCTCGCGCGCGCGGCCGTCTTTGACCGCAACCAGCGACGGGCGGCCGACCATGTTGTAGTTCGACGCCATGCTGTGGTGATACGCGCCGGTGCAGGCCACGGCCAGCAGGTCGCCGGGGCGCACGTCCGCGGGTAGCTCGATGTCGCGGGCGATCTCGTCGCCCGCTTCGCAGTGCCGGCCGGCGACGGTGACGAGCTGCCTGAGGCCCATCGCGTGCCGGTTCGCCAATGCGACGGTGTACCGGGCCCCGTACAACGACACCCGAGGGTTGTCGCTCATCCCGCCGTCGACGGCGACGAAGGTGCGGCCGCCGGCTTGCGTCTTCACCGAGCGCACCCGGTACAGCGTCACGCCCGCCCGGCCGCTGATGGCCCGACCGGGTTCCACCACGATCCTGGGGCGCGGGAAATGTTCGGCGGCGCAGGCTTCGTCCAGCGTGTCCTCGATGACGGCGGCCAGCTCGTCGAGATCGAGCTCCGGATCACCGCAGACATAGGGGATGGCGTGGCCGCCGCCGATGTTCAGCTCGGTGAGGATGACGCCGTGCTGGGCGCGGATGTCGGCCATTGCGGCGATCATCCGGCGGATCGCTTCGCCGTAGAGGGCGGGGTCGGCGACCTGCGAGCCGATGTGGCAGTGCAGGCCGACCAGGTCGAGGATGGGATGCGCCAGCACCCGCTTCACCGCGTCGGCGGCGTGGTCCCCGTCGAGGGTGAACCCGAACTTCTGGTCGCTGATGCCGGTGGTGACCGCGCGGTGTCCGTGGATGTCGATGTCCGGGGTCACCCGGATGAGCACCGGCTGGCGCCGGCGTGCGACGCCCGCGAGGTAGGCGACCTCGATGCAGGAATCCAGCACGATACGGCCGACGCCGACGCGCACCGCCTCACGCAACTCGTCAGGGGATTTCGCGTTCCCGTGCATGATGATGCGCGCCGGATCCATTCCACCGGCAAGCGCAGCGGCCAGTTCGCCGCTGGAGCAGACGTCGATGCCGAGCTTCTCGTCGCGGGCCCAACGGGCCACCGCGGTGCTCAGAAGCGACTTTCCGGCGTATACGACCTGAATGCCGCGCAGCGCCTTGCGATAGCGGCGGGCGCGGTGCCGAAAGTCGGATTCGTCGATGACGTAGGCCGGGGTTCCGAATTCGTCGGCGATATCGGGCAGTGATACACCGCCGACGCACAATCTGCCCTCCTCATCGGGATGGGCGGTGATGGGCCAGATCGCGGGATCGAACCGCGGCGGGACCGCGTGACCCAAAGACGGCAGGATGTCGAGCAATGTCATGAGTCCAACGTGCGCGCGTCCGGCCGCGGATGGCGCTTTTCTTACGATCCCTTGACGTCGGCGGGCTCAATATTGACGAGGTTCAGTGTTTCTAGAGGGCCCCTAGAATGGATGTCATCATGACCGCACCGGGGGCTGCTCGCCCAGAAACCCCGATCGCGGGGCTCGTTGAATTGGCGCTCACCGCGCCGACCTTCCAGCAGCTGATCGAAACCGCGGCCGCTCGCCCGGCCGAATTAAGCCTGGTAGGTCCAGCCAGCGCACGGCTTTACGTCGCCAGCGCGCTGGCGCGGCTGGGTCCATTACTGGTAGTCACCGCGACCGGGCGCGAAGCCGACGACCTGACCGCTGAACTGCGCGGCGTCTTCGGCGATGCCGTGGCGCTCTTCCCGTCGTGGGAAACCCTGCCGCACGAACGACTCTCACCCGGCGTCGACACCGTCGGCGCCCGGCTGACGTTGCTGCGTCGGCTGGCCCATCCCGACGACGCGCGGCTGGGGCCGCCCCTGCAGGTGGTGGTGACCGCGGTGCGATCCCTGCTGCAGCCGATGGCGCCGCAGCTGGGCCTGCTGGAACCGGTCACGCTGAGCGTCGGTGCGGAAGTCGAGTTCGAAAGCGTGATCACCCGGCTCGTCGAGCTGGCCTACACCCGGGTCGACATGGTGGGCCGCCGCGGCGAATTCGCCGTGCGCGGTGGGATTCTCGACATCTTCCCGCCGACCGCAGAGCATCCGGTGCGCGTCGAGTTCTGGGGTGACGAGGTCAGCGAAATGCGGATGTTCTCCGTCGCCGACCAGCGTTCCATCCCCGAGATCGAGGTCGACACGCTGATCGCGGTGGCGTGCCGCGAACTGCTGCTGACCGACGAGGTGCGGCAGCGCGCCGCCCAGCTGGCCGCGCGGCATACCGCGGCCGAGCCCGCCATCACCGGAAGCGTGATGGACATGGTCGCCAAGCTGGCCGAGGGCATCCCGGTCGACGGGATGGAGGCGCTGCTCCCGGTGCTCCGGCCCGGCGAGCACGTGCTGCTGACCGACCAACTTGCGCAGGGCACGCCGGTGCTGGTGTGTGACCCGGAGAAGGTCCGCACCCGCGCCGCCGACCTGATCAAGACGGGCAGCGAATTCCTCGAAGCGTCGTGGTCGGTTGCGGCTCTGGGCACCGATGCGCCCGTCGACGTGACCCAGTTCGGCGGATCGGGATTCGCCGAGCTCGGCGACGTGCGGGCCGCGGCGGTCCGGGCCGATCACCCCTGGTGGACGTTGAGCCAGCTGTCCGATGAGTCGGCGGTGGAGCTGGACATCCGGGCGGCGCCCTCGGCGCGTGGGCATCAGCACGACATCGACGGCATCTTCGCCATGCTGCGCGCTCACGTGATGACCGGCGGCTACGGCGTGGTGGTGGCGCCCGGGACCGGGACCGCCCACCGTGTGGTGGAGCGGCTGGCGGAATCCGACACCCCCGCCGCGATGCTGGAATCCGCCACGGAGCAGGAGGCGGGCCCGAAAGCGGGGATCGTCGGTGTCCTCAAGGGTCCGCTGCACGACGGCGTCGTCATCCCGGGCGCGAACCTGGTGGTGATCACCGAGACCGATCTGACCGGAAGCCGGGTCACCGCCACCGAGGGCAAGCGGCTGGCGGCCAAGCGCCGCAACACCGTTGACCCGTTGGCGCTGACGGCCGGTGACCTCGTGGTGCACGACCAGCACGGCATCGGCCGGTTCGTGGAGATGGTCGAGCGCACGGTGGGCGGAGCCCGGCGCGAGTATCTGGTGCTCGAATACGCCTCCAGTAAGCGGGGCGGTGGCTCGGACAAGTTGTACGTACCGATGGACTCGCTGGACCAGCTCTCGCGGTACGTCGGCGGGCAGGCCCCGGCGCTGAGCAAGCTCGGCGGCAGTGACTGGGCCAACACCAAGACGAAGGCCCGGCGCGCGGTCCGCGAGATCGCCGGCGAGCTGGTGTCGCTCTACGCCAAGCGGCAGGCCAGCCCCGGGCATGCGTTCGCACCCGACACCCCGTGGCAGGCCGAGATGGAGGACGCCTTCGGCTTCACCGAGACCGTCGACCAGCTGACCGCGATCACCGAGGTCAAGTCGGACATGGAAAAGCCGATCCCGATGGACCGGGTGATCTGCGGCGACGTCGGCTACGGCAAGACCGAGATCGCGGTCCGCGCGGCGTTCAAGGCGGTCCAGGACGGCAAGCAGGTCGCCGTGCTGGTGCCGACCACCCTGCTGGCCGACCAGCACCTGCAGACGTTCAGCGACCGGATGACCGGGTTCCCGGTGACGGTCAAGGGGCTGTCCCGGTTCACCGACGGCACCGAGTCCCGCGCCGTGATCGACGGCCTGGCCGACGGTTCGGTGGACGTCGTCATCGGCACTCACCGGCTCCTGCAGACCGGGGTTCGCTGGAAGGACCTGGGCCTGGTCGTCGTCGACGAGGAGCAGCGCTTCGGCGTCGAGCACAAAGAGCACATCAAATCGCTGCGCACCCACGTCGACGTGCTGACCATGAGCGCCACCCCGATCCCGCGCACCCTGGAGATGAGCCTGGCCGGGATCCGCGAGATGTCGACGATCCTGACCCCGCCCGAAGAGCGCTATCCCGTGCTGACCTATGTGGGCCCGCAGGACGACAAGCAGGTCGCCGCCGCGCTACGGCGCGAACTGCTGCGCGACGGACAGGCCTTCTACGTGCACAACCGGGTCAGCTCGATCGACCGGACCGCCGCCCGGGTGCGCGAACTGGTGCCCGAGGCGCGGGTCGTCGTCGCACACGGGCAGATGCCCGAGGAGCGGCTGGAGCGCACCGTGCAGGGGTTCTGGAACCGCGAATACGACATCCTGGTGTGCACCACCATCGTCGAGACAGGGCTGGACATCTCCAACGCCAACACGCTCATCGTCGAACGCGCCGACACCTTCGGGCTTTCGCAGCTGCACCAGCTGCGTGGCCGGGTCGGCCGCAGCCGCGAGCGCGGCTATGCCTACTTCCTGTATCCGCCGAGCGCGCCTCTGACGGAGACGGCCTACGACCGGTTGGCGACCATCGCCCAGAACAACGAGCTGGGCGCGGGCATGGCGGTCGCGCTGAAGGACCTCGAGATCCGCGGCGCCGGCAACGTTCTGGGCGTCGAGCAGTCCGGGCACGTCGCCGGGGTCGGGTTCGACCTGTACGTCAGGCTGGTCGGCGAGGCGGTGGAGGCGTATCGGGCGGCCGCCGACGGGCAGACGGTCATGACCCCCGAAGAGCCCAAGGATGTGCGGATCGACCTGCCGGTGGATGCGCACCTGCCCCCGGACTACATCGCCAGCGACCGGCTACGACTCGAGGCGTATCGGCGGCTGGCCGCGGCGGCCTCCGACGGCGAGATCGACGCCGTCGTGGAGGAACTCATCGACCGCTACGGAGCGCTCCCCGAACCTGCGCTGCGGCTGGTTGCGGTGGCGCGGCTACGGCTGCTGTGCCGCGGCGCCGGCATCACCGAGGTGTCGGCCCCCTCCGCGGCGACGATTCGGCTGTCGCCGATGACGCTGCCCGACTCCGCCCAGGTGCGGCTCAAGCGGATGTATCCCGCCGCGAGCTACCGCGCCACGACCTCCACAGTGCAGGTGCCCATTCCGCGGTCCGGCGGGATTGGCGCGGCACGCATCCGTGATGTCGAATTGGTGCAGATGGTGGCCAATTTGGTGACGGCACTGCAAGGTAAGCCTCAGACGGATATTGGTATAACGAGTGAACTACCTGCAACGATGGCCGGTGAGGAGCGACAGGCGCGATGATGCGCGCCGGCGACGATGTCCAGCGATGCGATGAGGAGGAGCGGCGCCATGGTCGCCGCCGGCGACGATGTCCAGCGAAGCGATGAGGAGGAGCGGCGCAGATGATAGTCGTCTTGTTCGACCCGCGTCGCCCGTCGCTGGTGCCCGTGGAGGCGATCGAATTCCTCAGCGGCGAGGTGCAATACACCGAAGAGATGCCGGTCGCGGTGCCGTGGTCGCTACGCGCGGCGCGGCCGGTGCACTCCGGTGACGACGCGCCGGTGCTGCTGTCGTCCGACCCCGAGCACCCCGCCGTCACGGCCCGGCTGGCGGCCGGGGCGCGGCTGATTTCGGCGCCCGAGACACCTCGCGGCGAACGGCTGGTCGATGCCGTGGCGATGATGGACAAACTGCGCACCGCCGGGCCGTGGGAAAGTGAGCAAACACACGATTCGCTGCGCAGATTCCTGTTGGAGGAGACCTACGAAGTGCTCGACGCGGTGCGCAGCGGCAACGCCGACCAGTTGCGCGAAGAACTCGGAGACGTGTTGCTGCAAGTTCTCTTCCACTCCCGCATCGCGGAGGACGCGCCGCAGTCCCCGTTCACCATCGACGACGTCGCCGCCACATTGATGCGCAAGCTCGGCAATCGGGTACCGGGAGTGCTTGCAGGGCAATCGATTTCGCTTGAAGAGCAGTTGGCGCAGTGGGAGGAGCGAAAGGCGTCCGAAAAACCGCGGCGCTCGATGATGGACGATGTCCACACCGGTCAGCCGGCATTGGCGTTGGCGCAGAAAGTGATTCAGCGGGCTGACAAGGCCGGTCTGCCGGCCGATCTGATCCCGGCCGAGATCGTCTCGATCTCCGTGTCGGCCGGCGTCGATGCGGAAAGCACCCTTCGCGCAGCCGTTTTGGAATTCGTCGACACCGTCCGCTCCGTCGAGCGCATGATCGCCGCTTCGCGCCGCGGCAGCGGCGTTCCCGAGGAGTTCGACGTCTCGCCGCTCGGTGAGGTCACCGAAGAGGAGTGGCGCGAACACTGGCCGTCCGAGTCCGCAGACGGCTTCGAAGACCCGACGCCCGCCGAGGCCGATGAGGACGCCGATACCCAGGGCGACTCGACCGCCGATGGGGCCCCCGATGACTCCAGGGCCGATGCGCTGGCCGACGAGGTCTGACGCCGATTTGTGCCTCCCGGCGCGCATTGTTTGCCCATGTCCGCTTTCGCATTTGACGTTGCCGGCCATGGCCGCAAATCGCCGACCAATAATTAGCTGAGAGTTCTATCAAATCCGTGTGTTGGACCCCGAGGAAAGCAATCGGTCCCAAAACGCATGGGACGATGGTTACGACGAAATGTTGATGTAGCGGCAGTGCAGGGGAGATGCAGACAGACATGGTGTCGCCGAGGCGTTGGTTGCGCGCGGCCGCCGTGATAGGCGCGACCGCGATGCTTCTGGCCTCCAGTTGCACGTGGCAGCTCAGCCTCTTCATCCCGGACGGTGTACCGCCGCCGGCCGGCGACCCGGTGCCGGAGGTGAACACCCACGCCAGCGGGCGACCCGCGGACCAGCTGCGTGAATGGGCTCTACGACGGTCGGCGACCCTGGAGATTCCGGTCATCGCGCTCGAGGCCTATGCGTACGCCGCCCGGGTTGCCGAGGTCGAGAACCCGAGGTGTCATATCGCCTGGACCACGCTCGCGGGAATCGGTCAGGTCGAGAGCCACCACGGCACCTACCGCGGTTCGAAGCTGGCACCCAACGGGGATGTGAGTCCCCCCATTCGGGGTGTTCGTCTGGACGGCAGCGGCGGCACCATGCGCATCGTCGACAGCGCGGAAGACGCGACGAAAGACGACGGGGTGGTGCGCGCGATGGGGCCGATGCAATTCATTCCGGAGACCTGGCGACTGTATGGTGTCGATGCTCACAACGACGGCCGCGTCAGCCCGGACAACATCGACGACGCGGCGTTGGCCGCAGCGGGGTATCTGTGTTGGCGCGGTAAGGATCTCGCGACACCGCGAGGATGGATCACCGCGCTGCGCGCCTACAACAACTCCGGCGTTTACGCGCGGGCGGTCCGGGACTGGGCGACCGCTTACGCGGCGGGTCACCCGCTGTAGCAGGATGTATCGCTGACCCAGGCCTTACGCTAGGGACGGCCGGGGCCAGCCCCTGAGCTTGCTACGGCGAATTTCGGCCGGCGAATGCACAGCAGGCTACGACGCAAGGAGAACTCAGTGCCGATTATCGAGCAGGTCGGGGCCCGCGAAATCCTGGATTCCCGCGGCAACCCGACAATCGAGGTCGAGATAGCTCTCATCGACGGAACGTTTGCCCGCGCAGCGGTGCCGTCGGGCGCGTCGACCGGCGAGCACGAGGCAGTCGAGTTGCGCGACGGCGGCGAGCGTTACGGCGGCAAAGGCGTGCAGAACGCGGTGCAGGCCGTTCTCGACGAGATCGGCCCCGCGGTGATCGGTCTCAACGCCGACGATCAGCGACTGGTGGACCAGGCGTTGGTAGACCTCGACGGCACCCCGGACAAGTCCCGGCTGGGTGCCAACGCCATCCTCGGTGTTTCCCTGGCCGTCGCCAAGGCGGCCGCCGACTCGGCCGCGCTGCCCCTGTTCCGCTACCTCGGCGGCCCGAACGCGCACATCCTGCCGGTGCCGATGATGAACATCCTCAACGGCGGCGCGCACGCGGACACCGCGGTCGACATCCAGGAGTTCATGGTGGCGCCGATCGGCGCGCCCAGCTTCACCGAGGCGTTGCGCTGGGGCGCCGAGGTGTACCACGCGCTCAAGTCCGTGCTGAAGAAGCAGGGGTTGTCCACCGGCCTGGGCGACGAGGGCGGTTTCGCCCCGGACGTGGCCGGCACCACCGCCGCGCTGGACCTGATCGGTTCGGCCATCGAGTCGGTGGGCTTCAGCCTGGGCGCCGACGTGGCGCTGGCGCTCGACGCCGCGGCCACCGAGTTCTACAAGAGTGGCACCGGCTACGCCTTCGAAGGAACGACGCGCACGGCCGAGCAGATGACCGAGTTTTACGCCGGGCTGCTGGACTCGTATCCGCTGGTGTCCATCGAAGACCCGCTGTCCGAAGACGATTGGGACGGCTGGGCGGCGCTGACGACCTCGATCGGCGACCGGGTGCAGATCGTCGGTGACGACATCTTCGTCACCAATCCCGAGCGGCTCGAGGAGGGCATCGACAAGGGCGTGGCAAATGCCTTGCTGGTCAAGGTAAACCAGATCGGCACGCTCACCGAGACGCTGGACGCCGTCGCGCTGGCTCATCACAGCGGATACCGCACGATGATGAGCCACCGCAGCGGCGAGACCGAAGACACCACCATCGCCGACCTGGCGGTGGCGGTGGGCAGCGGGCAGATCAAGACCGGTGCGCCCGCCCGCAGCGAGCGGGTCGCCAAATACAACCAGCTGCTGCGGATCGAGGAAGCGCTGGGGGACGCCGCGCGCTACGCCGGTGACCTCGCATTTCCGCGGTACGCCCCGGAGTCGAAATAGGTCGGAATAGCTTGACAGCCAACGGAAGACGCGGCCAGCGCTGAAATGCCCGAAGCGAAACGGCCAGACTCGAAGCGGCGGACCCCGGCATCACGCCCGGGGAAGGCCGGCGATTCGGTCCGGCGCGGTCGCTCGGCCAAACCGACCAAGCCGTCGTCGAAGCGCACCACAAGCCAGGGTGGCCGCGGCAACACCCGGGCGCTGCTCGAGCATGTCGTCGAGCCCATCAAGCGCCAGGCCGCCG
>Ga0209112_10000151_pt1 | contig 11862 bp, 13 predicted proteins | sample TexAe_OM3H0_O3_FD_187947 | JGI IMG/M metagenome (GOLD analysis project Ga0209112, IMG submission 187947) | Forest soil microbial communities from Davy Crockett National Forest, Groveton, Texas, USA - Texas A ecozone_OM3H0_O3 (SPAdes) (version 2) | ecosystem: Environmental > Terrestrial > Soil >...
CCCGCCGCGAGGAACGTGGCCATCTGTTGGATGGCCTCCATCGGCCGAGTCTCACCCTGAGAGGTGTAAACGACGCAATCCGGGTCGAGGGCCACCAGAGCGTCGATGTCGTCGGTGGCGATGATGCCCGTCGACCGTTCCAACCCACAGAGTTCGGCGGCATCCCGGCCGATCTTGTCGGCGCTGGCGGCGTGCACCCCGACCAGTTCGAGGTCCGGCCTGCCGATGATCGCCCGCAACGAATGCCGGCCCACGTTTCCCGTCGAGAATTGAACGACTCTGCGCACTGTTAGTCCCATCCTTTCAGCGGCGGCCGATGACCCATCATGGCGCGTTCGGTTGCAGCGCGGGGTCAGTAGTCGGGTATCGGCAGCGGCGAATTGTTCGAGTCGATGCCACCGTCGACGTGGAAGGTGGCGTTGGTCGCATAACAATCGCGCGTGCACAGATACACGGCAAGGCGCCCGAGATCCTCGACGTCGCCCAATCGGTGCAACGGTGTGGCCTCTTGCATCTTCTCCAGCGAACCGGGCATCAGATCCAGACTGCCCTTCAGACCGTCGGTCGCGAATGAACCCAGGGCGATGGCGTTGACGCGAATCTTCGGCGCGAGTTCCTGTGCCATGGCGCGGGTCAGCGCTTCGAGGCCGCCCTTCGCGACGCAATAGGCCGTCAACGCCCGGATGCCGAACCGGGCCGACCCCGATGAGATGTTGATGATGGAACCGTGTCCGGCCGCGAGCATGTGGGGGGCCGCAAGCTGACTCATGATGAACGCGGAAGTCACACACCAGTCGAAGGTGTGCCGGAAATCTTCGTCGGTGATGTCGAGAAATCGCGCGTAGGTCGACCCACCGACATTGTTGACGAGAACATCGATCCGGCCGAAGCGCTCCATGGCCGTGTTGACGACGCGTTCTCCGTCCGGCCGACTCATCGCGTCCGCGACGAGCGCCAGCCCCTTTCCACCCGTAGCCTCAATACCCTCAATCGTGCCAACGATATCCGCCTCGGTGCGCGCGGTTCCGACAATCGTTGCGCCGGCCTCCGCCAACACCCTCGCGATGCCTGCGCCGACGCCCTTCCCGGCGCCCGTGACGATCGCGACCTGTCCGTCCAGCCGGAACTGCTCCAACGCCATGCCGGGCTCCTCCTGTGGGTGGTGCGCGATTCAATCTATGAACATTGCTGACTAAAGTCAACGAATGTGCCGAATTCAGGGTGGTAGCGCGGTGGCAATCCAAACAATGGTCAAGTTGTGCAAGCCTTTCTGACGCGAACACGGCATAATGATCGAGTTAGCCTCGGAACTCTCGCATGAGTCGGGTCAACAGTGAGGAAAGAAATGGCTGTGACGGACAGGGTGTCTGCACGAGAAGCTAAGCGCTTGCAGACCAGGGAGCGATTGATGGGCGCCGCGATCGCGGAGTTCGCCCGCGCCGGGATGGCCGAGGCTGACGTCAGTGCGATTGTGGCTGCGGCAGGTGTCGCTCACGGCACCTTCTTCTTCCACTTCCCCACCAAGGAACATGTCCTGCTGGAGTTGGAGCGCCGTGAAGAGGACCGCATCGCCAAGCAGTTCGCGCAGTTCTTGAAGTCCAAGCACGACCTTGCATCCGCATTGAGTGAGGCGGTTCGAGTGGTGGTCGCGTTGGAACGCCGACTAGGTGACCTTCTCTTCAATGACTTTCTTGCACTGCACTTCTCACAGACCCGACCGCAGACCGAAGACGGCAGGGACCACCCGCTGATCGTGTTGGTCGCCCAGGAAATCGCGCTGGCACAGGAGCGGGGCGAGACGGATTCACACGTCAATCCCATGAATAGTGCGGTGTTCTTCTTGCTCGGCATCTACGCTCTGTTGATCACCACAAACCACTGGCCGACCGGCCACGCGCTGCTGGAAGACTACGTCGCGAGGACATTGCGAAGTCTGCGGCCGTGACCGCGGCGCCTCATGGGCGTATCACACCGCGCAGCGGCATCAGACCAAGTTCGTTGTGTGACATGAACCCCGGCTGGGCATCACAGACCGCCGGAATCGCGTTCGCAGGGCCCATCGCGGTCCAGGTGTACCCGGGCAGGGCGTAGCCGCCGCCGGGGTCCTGGGCGCCTTGGAGGATGAGCTCCGTGGACGAGTCACCCTCGATCACGATGCGGTAGTGGTAGTGCTGAGGCCAATCCTCTTGTGGCTCAATGGCATCGTAGGTGTCCATCGTGTAGATCTCGTGAAAGACGATGAGCGGGCGGCCCTGGACCCACGCTGTCCATTTGTGATGCTGGCGGGCGACGGTGCCCGCTTTGATCACGCCCGTGAAGCCCGGCATGTCGCTGGTCTCGGATCCTTCGAAGGGGATGTCGCGCGTGGCGACTCCGAGTTCCACCTCCGTCGTGTACTTTTCGATCGTCTCGCCCATGTGCTCGACGATCATTGCCATCGACTGCGCGAACAACGGCCAGGCTTGCCCCAACAGGTTCGGGCCGTCCTCGAACCCGGCGGGATCGCTCCCCATCCCCATCTCGAACAAATACTTCAGCGTGTCCCTGCCGAAGTTCACGACTTCGTAGATGTGGATCGTGTCGATCTGGCTGACGATCCGCGCCAGCGTCAGGACGAGGAGATCTCCGGCGAAACCGGGATTGACTCCGCCCGCGTGAAACGATGTGCCACCCGCCAAGCACGCGGCGTGGATCTTGTCGATATCCGCCTGACTGTGCTCGGTGCGATACCACCACGCGCCACCCGAAGCGACCACGTTCTTCCCGCCGCGCAGCAGGCGGCAGACCTCGTCGGGATCAGACCACAGCGGGGCGTAGAACACGCAGTCGGCATCAAGAGCCTCGATGGCCGTCTTGTCGTCGGTAGCGAGCACTCCGGTTGGCGGTTTGCCGCACAGCTCGCCGGCGTCCTTCCCGACCTTTTCCGGACGGTTGCAGAGCACTCCGACCAGTTCGTAGGCGGGGTTATGGGCAAAGTGGCGAAGCGCCACCGTTCCTACGTTGCCGACGCCCCATTGAATAACGCGGTATTTCCGCTCGGCCGACGACTTTCGCGTCACTGCCTTCTCTTGAGCGAGCGTCATTGCCACTCCTTTGATGCACCGACTGCGCGGAGAGCGCGTGCTGAGCGTAAGCGGCCCTCAAACGAGGTGTCAACGACTAGCAGCTGACTTTCGTCAGTAGATTTACCGTGGCGCTACGGGTGGGGACGCACTATCGCTTGTGAGTTCGGCCGTTGTGCCAGGTAATGGCAATGCGAAGCGGCGATAACCGCCACGCTACGCGCAAATTCCGCAGCCTTCGTGCGCATGTCTTCTGCTGACTTTAGTCAGCCTGTTATAGTGCACGAGCCGACCAAATCAGTGTCGATGACGGGAGGGTTTGTGAGTCTGGGAAAGCTGCACCCGCGCGATGCCGGGATTGGTACGGCCACCCGGCCAACCGGCTCTGCCGCAACGGGACTGACGATCGACGAACACATGGAGCGGTCGCAACTCGCGCAGCGTCGGGCCGACAAATGGCTCATCTCCGGCAGCCTCCTCATCGGCACCGCGGCCCTCGGCATCTTCGGGTTACCGCTCTTTCTGTGGGGCATACGGTTGCTGCGCCGGGCGCAACGGGACGGACTCTCGGTTCGGCCGATGCTGGTCACACTGCTCGGCTATCTCGTCATCATCGACGCCGCGATCAACACCGTCGGATGGGCACTTGACCTGGTGGCGAACCACACGCTGCTGGCGCGGGTGCTGCTCAACGGCTGGGGCAACATGTTCGACGCCGGCTACTTCTGGCACTACAACGAGCTATGGGTGGGCGGCGCGGCGGGCCCCGGCGAAAAGGCCATGGAAGTCGGTCTCATCCTGACCGTCTTCACCATGCGTATCGCCGCCGCCATCGGCTTCCTGCAGATGAAACGCTGGGGCCATCAGTGGATGATCGTCACCTGCTGGATGGGCGTGGTGATCTGGGTCGGCTACGTCTTCAACATGACGATGTTCGCCGACGTGCGCTTCGCCGGCGTCGTGCTACCGGTCGTCGGCTGGTGGCTCTACGACATCTTCTACATCACACCGTTTCTCGCGATCCCCTACTTGCACACCGTCAATCGCGAATTGTTCTCCGACTGACATGCGCAGCGGTAATCATCCGACTCGAAATGCTCTATCAAGGGAGGTCACATCGTGGGCTATCTGTGGGAGATCCTTCGCTATGTCGCCGCTTGGGGCGGCACCGGGCTGATCATCTGGTTCTGGTACTGGCTCTTCTCCAACATCGGCACGTTCTGATCGGGGGGCCGAAGGGCATGCGCGAGCGGGATTGGGTCGATGGCTGAACATTGCGACGCCCGGGCGATGGCGCTGGAACGGAGTTGCGCCGTGACGGCGGTAGCGCTCAGCGAGCAGCGGCGGGAAGGCGTTCACCTTATCACCGGAGATCGACGCGGCTTCGGCTTGAATGCGGCGCTGACGTTCGTTCACGTCCCGTACCCCGCGATCTCCGATTGGACGCGCAGAACCCTGACATGCGGTGTCGCGCTGCAATGTTCGCCATCGAAAGAACGCATCACCGAATATCGCCTGAATGAGCTGTCCGCTCGCGAACTGCGTGCGCTCACGCTTGTGGAGGCCCGCGTCGCCATGGGCTGGATGGCGTCGCGGTGGCCGGGCCTGCTCCCCGAGGTGCTGCGATTACTTCCGGATGTCCACCCCGAAGCCGGTGACACGGCCGGCACCGAGATGATCGAACGGGCAATCACATTGGCAGCGACGGATCAGGCATTGAATATTCATCCATTGCTGGGCAGCTTGCCGCTCGCCTACACGACCCCGCGTGGGCCGGCCGACAGGTTGCGACGCAGCTTCGGCCGGATGCCATGGACGACAACACAGAAGCGTCTTCCCCGGCCGTATTCCGTTCCCGTCGGCGGCGACGGCGGCGTGCGCAATCCCAACCTGCCGCCCCCGAGCAGGCCGCAAGACAACGATTTCGACGTCACACCAGAACACCGCCCAGGGATCCCCTATCCCGAATGGAACATGTGGACAAGGCAATTCATGCGTGATCATGTCGCGGTTGTCGAGCACACCGACGGCAGGCACATTCGCCGCCCGGTGCCGGTCGCCGTCGACGTACGCAAGTGGTTCGAAGAACACACGCACCGTGCCATGACAAACCATCTCGAAGACGGCTCCGACCTCGATGTAGACCAGTACGTCAACCATTACATCGACCTGACCATCGGCGAGGCAAAGGAGCCAAGAGTATTTCGCGACCTGCTACCCAGCAGCCGCGACGTGACCACCGCCTTGCTGCTCGACGGCAGTTCGTCGTTGGGTGTCCACGGCGGTCGAGTTTTCCGGCTGGAATTGGCCTGTGCCGATGCACTTTCGCGAGCCATGACCCTTGCGCGTGAGCGCCATGGCGTCTTCGTGTTCACCGGAAATACCCGGCATCGTGTCGAGGTGCGGTGCCTGAAAGACTTCGACGATCGCCGGTTTGTGCCGCCGAGCGGTTTGGGCCTGTCCACCCGGGGATACACCAGACTCGGTGCGCCACTGCGCCATCTGACGAGCAGGCTGCTGACACAGCCCTCCGAGCGGCGGCTGCTGATCGTCATCGGCGACGGTCTCATCTCGGATGAAGGCTATGAAGGGCGTTACGCCTGGGCCGATGCCGCACACGCCGTCGAGGAGGCCGACGATGCCGGTGTGTCGATGTATTACGTCGGCGTCGGGCCGACCCGCGTTGATCCCCTGCCTGAGGTGTTCGGGCCACGACGGTCGCAACGGATCCGGCGCATAGAGGAACTACCACGGGTGTTGGCTCATGTGCATCGTGAACTGGTCGCCGCATGAACGCCACCACCGATACGTATTTCGCCAATGGCAACGAAGTCCAGTTGTTCGAGCGGGCATTCCGCCGGCAGATGCCGGTGATGCTGACCGGCCCGACCGGTTGCGGCAAGACACGTTTCGTCGAGCACATGGGCCTGCTGCTGCAGCGGCCGGTGGTTACCATCAGTTGCCACGACGACCTGACCAGCTCGGATCTCGTCGGCCGCTTCATGGTCACCGGTGGCGACGTGGTCTGGACCGACGGCCCGCTGACCCGGGCCGTCAAAGCCGGCGCGATCTGTTACCTCGACGAGGTCGTCGAAGCACGCCACGACTCGTTGGCCATCCTGCATTCGCTGACCGATCATCGACGGTCGTTGTACCTCGACCGCGCAGGCGAAGTCGTGACGGCGCCGGATGCATTCATGCTGGTGTGCTCGTACAACCCGGCGTATCGCAGCTCGCTCAAGGAGCTCAAGCCGTCCTTCCGCCAACGGTTCGTCACGCTCGCGATGAGATATTTGCCCCCCGAGACCGAGGCTGAGGTCATCGTCGCCGAAGCCGGAATTCCCATCGCGACGGCACGGCGGCTGGTCGGATGCGCGGTTGCGATCCGCACCGCCGACGAAGCCTTCCACTTCGAGCCGCCGTCGACCAGGGTATTGGTCACGGCCGCGCACATGATCGCCGCCGGCGCAACCGAATTGGATGCGGCCGACGCGTGCATACTCGCACCGCTGAGTACCGACGGCGCGGTCACCGACGGTCTACGCGAAGTCGCGGCAGCCAGCTTGGCCACCGCGGATTCCGCCAGCACAACACCCTAGGAAAGGAGTCCGTCATGGACCGACAGGAGCAGAAGCGCAAGAGGGCGCTCATCGTCTTTCAGATCTTCATCTACGGCTACCTGCTGGTGATGTTTGGAATCCAGCTGTACATGTCGTTCGCCCGCGGGTGGTGGGATCTGTGAACCTGCCGCTGCTGAAACGGGGTTCGGACGGATCACCGGCCCGCGCTGACGCCTCGGTGAGCTTCGAGGACCACCACGACGAATCCCGCCACGCGCAGCGTCACGCCGACAAGTGGATGATCGTCGGCGCCGCGTTGATGGGCATGTGGGCACCGGGTCTGATCGGGTTCCCCATTTTCATGCGTGGAGTGTGGCTGCAGCGCCAGGCGCTGCGCGCCGGCTTGTCGGTCCGTCCCATGATCGTGACGCTGATCGGATATCTGGTCCTGATCGACGGCATGCTCAACAGTCTGGGCTGGGCCCTGGACCTGGTCGCCAACCACACGTTGATCAACCGGGTGCTGATGGTCGGGTGGGGCAACATGTTCGATGCGGGCTATTTCTGGCATTACAACGAGCTTTGGGTGGGGGGCGCAGCGGGTCCCGGAGAGAAAGCCTATGTGGCGGGGCTGATCCTCACGGTCTTCTCCATGCGGGTGGCCGCCGCCATCGGATTCCTACAGATGAAACGGTGGGGTCATCAATGGATGGTCGTCACCTGCTGGATGGGCGTGGTGATCTGGTGCGCCTACGTGTTCAACATGACCATGTTCGCCGACGTGCGCTACGCCGGCGTCGTCTTCCCGGTCATCGGCTGGTGGCTTTACGACATCTTCTATATCACCCCGTTCCTCGCAATTCCGTATCTGCACACCGTCAACCGAGAAATCTTCTCCGATTAGCTTCAGGGAGCGCTGCTATGACCACACCGTCACCCACCGAGGAAAAAGACCCGACTCCCGACCTCGAACCGGGGACAACGCCGTACTACGCGCGAATGCACAAATGGATCAAGCGGGCCGTGTTGGTGTGCCTGGTCGCACTGGTGATCGAAGGCGCCTTCACGTTGCCGTTCATGGCGATCTATTACGGATACCCCACGCTGAGCCTCACCCAAATCTGCAGTGAACTGCTGAAGATTCGGTATTCCAACGACACCCTGGAATGCAAGTACCCCTATCCCCCATTCGGACCGCCGGAGGGCGCCGAAGGCAAGGCCACCGCACAGGACGTGTGGGGCATTCAGCCGATACCGAAATATCACCGGCTCGGGTTCCGCGAACTCGTCCGCATCCACAACCAACGGCTGGCTCGCCAGGCGGCCCAACCACAGGCGGCGCCGCACCCATGAAAGGACGGCCCCGTTGACCTATCGGGTCGTTCAGTGGACGACCGGTAACGTCGGCAGGAGTTCGGTCCGGGCGATCTCTGCAAACCCGACGCTCGAGCTCGTCGGCTGTTATGCCTGGTCGACCGAGAAGGCCGGGCGCGATGTCGGCGATCTGTGTGGGATCGATCCGCTTAATGTCAAGGCCACCAACGATATCGAGGCTCTGCTCGCGCTCAAGCCGGACTGCGTGGTCTACAACCCGATGTTCGCCGACGTCGACGAGCTGGTTCGCATTCTCGGTGCGGGAATCAACGTGGTTGGCACCGCCGGGTTCATCACCGGCCACTTTCTTGGTGAGGGGCGTGAGCGCATCGTCAAAGCCTGCGAAGAGGGCGGCTCGACCATCTTCGGCAGCGGCATCAACCCCGGCTTCATCCAACTCTTCGCCATCGTTTCGGCGGGACTCTCGGACCGGGTGGACAAGGTCTCCATGCTGGAATCCGTCGACACCACCATCTACAACTCACCCGCGACCGAAATTCCCATGGGCTTCGGCTATCCCATCGATCGGCCGGACCTTCCCACCATCACCGAGAAGGGCTCCGGCATCTTCCGGGACGGCGTGTTGCTGATCGCCGACGCGCTGGGCGCTGAGCTCGATGACGTGCGTTGCGACGTCGAATACGCCCAGACCACCGAAGACCTCCATCTTCCCGGGGACTGGACCATCGCGAAGGGCTGTGTCGCCGGCGTGGACGTCCGTTGGAAAGGTGTTAGCGGTGGCCGAGAGATCATTGAGATCCGTGGGCGATGGCGCAAGGGTCAGACACTCGATCCGGATTGGCCACTGGACATGGGCTACACCATCGAGGTCCAAGGCCAACCTACGATCAAGACCACGCTGAGTTTCCTTCCCCCGCCGGACTTTGCGGGCGAGACGCTGGACGACTACATCATGCTCGGACTCACCATCACCGCAATGCCGGCGATCACTGCGATACCGGCTGTCGTCTCCGCCGCGCCGGGCATCGTCACCTACAACGATCTGCCGCTGCTACTTCCGCGCGGAGTCCTCCGCGCCAACGCATAACTTTCGATGGGAGATGTCCATGCCTGAGGAATCGCCTCTGCTCCATCATGTCGTGTTCGCGGTGGCACCCGAGCGGCATGCAACCGTCGCACAAATGTTCAGCGACTTGGGATTTGCCTTCGAGAACTTCCAGCTGTCCGAGTTGGGATTGGACATTCACCTCGACTGGAGTCACGGCGTCGAACTGATCAGCCCCATCCCGGGGTCAGCCGGATCGGTGGCCGTTTCAGTGAATGACTTCCTGGAGCGTCACGGAGACGGCGTGTACACGGTGGTAATCGGTGTTCCGGCAGCCGCTGCTGATGCCGTCGCCGAACGCTACGGCGCGACAACGCGATTCCGTCAGCATATCGAGGGCGAGGGCACCTATCTCGACGAAAACGACTTGTCGATATTAGGCCTGCCACTCACATTTCTGGCAACCAACATTCCGTGAAGCGAACGGAGAAATAGCATGACCGTCGGCTCGGCGAAGCCCAGCATCTTTGACGCCGAACTACCGGAACTGAATTACGACGTCACCGACACGCCTCAGGAGATCTATCCACAGTTTCAGGCTGCGCAGCAGGTAGCGCCGATCGCGCTGGGCCCGGTGGGGCCGGAAGTGCTGTCCTACGAACTATCTCGAACCATCCTCGGGGACCCGCGGTTCGGGATTCCTCCGGGCATTCACCTCACCGCGCACGGAGTGACGTCAGGCGAACTCTGGGACAGAGTCGTCGGCAGCATCCTGTGCATGGAGGGGGCCCAACATCGTCGCTTGCGCAGCTTGGTGTCGAGGGCGTTTACTCCGCGGGCAACCGCTCGCATGGACGAGACGATTCACTCCGTCATCAATGAACTCACCGATCACGTTGTCGCGGAGGGGAGTTGCGAGTTCGTCCAGGACATCGCGCGACCGTATCCGATTCCGGTCATCTGCGCGTTGCTCGGTGCGCCACGGGAAGACTGGCAGCTGTTCTCGAAATGGGCAGAGGACATTTTCAAGATAGTCAGCTTCGACTGCAATCTTGCGGAGGAAGAGCCCAAGGTCTTAGCGGCCTGGGACGCTTTCGACGAATACATCGATCAGATGATCGCCGATCGACGCAAGACCCTGACAGACGACCTGCTCTCCGAACTCATCCGCTCCGAAGATCGCGGCGACCGGCTCGATGCCGGTGAGGTACGGATGCTCGCGTTCAGCATCTTGGTAGCCGGAACAGACACCACGCGTACTCAATTGGCCGCCTCGATGCAGGTTTTGTGCGAGCATCCAGGCCAGTTGACGCTGCTTCGCGACAGCCCCGAGCTCGGAATGAAAGCCGTCGAAGAAACCATGCGTCACTCCCCGTCGATGTGCAGCACCCTTCGCAGCGTCACCGCCGACGTCACGATCGGCAACTACACGTTCCCTGCCGGCACGTTCATCATCGTGAACACCTATGCCGCCAATCGCGATCCGTCCATTTACCAGAACCCCACGCGTTTCGACATCACGCGCCGCGATCCGCCGCCCATCCTCACCTTCGGAGGGGGAGCTCACTATTGCCTTGGCGCGAACCTTGCCAGGCGGGAACTCTCCGAAGCACTCAAGATCCTTGCCCGCCGCATACCGTTCCCTCGGTGCGCTGAAAAACCACCATGGAGGCCGCTTCTCGGCATGAGCGGGCCGACGCGCCTTCAGCTCGAGTTCGATTGATCCGACGTCATGCGTTAGCCAACCGAAAGGAACAGATTCCCATGGCCGAGATTTCGGAAAGCCAGGGCATCCCGGTGCTCGACCTGACCGAGCTGCCGATGTCCCTCGACCGGGGCGCTGGCTGGGCCGCATTGCGGGAAGCCGGCCCGGTAGTACTCAGCGACGGCTGGTATGCCCTCACCCGTCGAGCTGATGTACTTGCGGCACTGCGCAATCCGATCGTGTTCTCGTCCAAGAAGGCATTCGAGGTGGTCGGCAGCCCACTGCCACTGGTGCCGGCAGCGTTCGATCCTCCGGAGCACACCCGGTTTCGAAGGATTCTGCAACCGTTCTTCAGTCCGCACGCGCTCGCCGCGATATTGCCATCAATTCAGTCCCAGGCGATCGACATCATCGACTCGATAGCTGAACGCGATGAGTGCGAGGTGATGGCCGACCTGGCTACGCCATATCCGTCCCAGGTCTTCCTGACGTTATTCGGTCTGCCGCTGCGGGATCGCGAGCGGCTGATCCGGTGGAAGGACGCCATCATCGAACTGAGCATTCCGAACGCCGCCGGCGAGACCCCTGATCTGACGGCGGCGCTCGAACTTTTCGCCTACCTCACCGAGGCTGTCACCGCGCATCGGCGGAGTCCGGGCGATGACGTTCTGTCCCAAGTACTCGTGGGCGACGACGCTTTGACCGACGACGAAGCCCTTGGAATGGCGTTCTTCTTCGTGCTGGCGGGTCTGGACACCGTAACCTCGGCGATCGGCGCGGCGATGCTCGAGTTGGCACGCCGTCCCGGGCTGCGCCAAAGGCTACGCAAAAACCCGGACCAAATAAGCGTTTTCGTCGAAGAAATCGTCCGACTGGAGTCGTCAGCGCCAGTCGTCCCCCGGGTCACGACCGAGGATGTCACGATTGCCGGCATCACCTTGCCGGCGGGGTCTAGAGTCCGGCTGTGCCTGGGAGCGATCAACCGGGACGGCAGCGATGCCATATCCGGCAACGACATTGTGATGGATGGCAAGGTACACAAGCACTGGGGCTTCGGTGGCGGCCCGCACCGTTGTGTGGGTTCTCATCTGGCTCGCATGGAACTGAACGTCGTCGTGACCGAATGGCTGAGCCGTATAACCGATTTCCAACTCG
>Ga0209112_10000152_pt1 | contig 11846 bp, 7 predicted proteins | sample TexAe_OM3H0_O3_FD_187947 | JGI IMG/M metagenome (GOLD analysis project Ga0209112, IMG submission 187947) | Forest soil microbial communities from Davy Crockett National Forest, Groveton, Texas, USA - Texas A ecozone_OM3H0_O3 (SPAdes) (version 2) | ecosystem: Environmental > Terrestrial > Soil >...
AGGGATCGACCCACGCACCGTCGACTACATCGAGGCGCACGGCACCGGCACCGTGCTCGGTGACCCGATCGAGGCCGAGGCGCTGGGCCGAGTCATCGGCCGGGGTCGTCCCGCCGATCGCCCCGCGTTGCTGGGTGCGGTGAAAACCAATGTGGGACACCTGGAGTCGGCGGCCGGCGCGGCCAGCCTGGCCAAGGTGGTGCTGGCGCTGCAACACGACAAGCTGCCGCCGTCGATCAACTTCGCGGGGCCCAGTCCTTACATCGACTTCGACGGCATGCGCCTGAAAGTCGTTGAGACCGCCACCGATTGGCCGCGGTACGGCGGCTACGCACTGGCCGGTGTGTCCAGCTTCGGCTTCGGCGGGGCGAACTCGCACCTGGTGGTGCGCGAAGTTCTGCCGCGTGACGTGATCGAGCGTGAACCCCAACCGCAGCCGACGGCCGTGGCACCGGCCACCGGCGAGGCCGAGGCGCCGGTATTCGAAAGCCACTCGCTGCGATTCGACGACTTCGGAAACATCATTCCCGACCCGACCGAGTTCGAGGAGGAATCCTACGAGCTTCCGGGTGTGACCGACGAGGCGCTGCGCCTCAAAGAGGTTGCGCTGGAAGAGCTTGCGGCACAAGAGGAGTCGGAGCCTACCAAACCTCTTATTCCGCTTGCGGTCTCGGCGTTCCTGACGTCGCGCAAGAAGTCCGCGGCCGCCGAACTGGCGGACTGGATGGAAAGCCCCGAGGGGCAGGCGTCGTCGCTGGAGTCGATCGGCCGGGCGCTGTCGCGGCGCAACCACGGTCGCTCGCGGGCGGTGGTCCTGGCCCACGACCACGAGGAGGCCGTCAAGGGTCTGCGGGCGGTCGCTGAGGGCAAGCAGCGGCCGAACGTGTTCAGCGTCGACGGCCCGGTGACCAGCGGCCCGGTGTGGGCGATGGCCGGTTTCGGAGCGCAACACCGAAAGATGGGCAAGAGCCTGTACCTGCGCAACGAGGTCTTCGCCGAGTGGATCGAGAAGGTCGACGCGCTGATCCAGGACGAGCGCGGCTACTCGGTGCTCGAGTTGATCCTCGACGATTCGCACGAATACGGCATCGAGACCAGCAACGTCGTCATCTTCGCGATCCAGATCGCGCTGGGCGAACTACTCAAGCACCACGGCGCCAAACCCGCTGCGGTGGTTGGTCAATCGCTCGGCGAACCCGCGTCGGCCTACTTCGCCGGCGGGCTGTCGCTGGCGGACGCCACCCGCGTGATCTGCTCGCGCTCGCACCTGATGGGCGAGGGCGAGGCGATGCTGTTCGGCGAGTACATCCGGCTGATGGCGCTCGTCGAGTACTCCGCCGACGAGCTGAAGACAGTGTTCGGCGACTTCCCCGGCCTGGAGGTGTGCGTCTACGCCGCACCCAGTCAGACCGTGATCGGCGGTCCGCCCGATCAGATCGACGCGATCGTCGCCCGTTGCGAAGCGGAGGGCCGCTTCGCCCGCAAGCTTCAGACCAAGGGCGCCGGCCACACCTCGCAGATGGACCCGCTGCTCGGTGAGTTCTCCGCGGAGCTGCAGGGCATCGCGCCGCGGACCCCGAACGTCGGGATCTTCTCGACGGTGCACGAGGGCAGCTACATCAAGCCCGGCGGCGAGCCGATCCACGACGTCGCCTACTGGGTCAAGGGAATGCGGCACTCGGTCTACTTCACCCACGGTGTCCGCAACGCCGTCGACAGCGGCTACACCACCTTCCTCGAGCTGGCGCCCAATCCGGTCGCGCTGATGCAGATCGGCCTGACCACTGCCGCCGCGGGTCTGCACGACGCCCAATTGATCGCGACGCTGGCCCGCAAGCAGGACGACGTCGAGGCGATGGTCTCGGCGATGGCCCAGCTCTATGTGTACGGCCACGACCTGGACATAAGGACGCTGTTCGGCCGCGCGCAAGGTCCCGAGGATTACGCGAACATCCCGCCGACCCGGTTCAAGCGCAAAGAACACTGGCTGGACGTGCACTTCTCCGGCGACGGCTCGGTGATCATGCCGGGTACCCATGTGGCGCTGCCGGACGGCCGGCACGTCTGGGAGTACGCGCCGCGCAACGGCGCGACAGACTTGGCCGCCCTGGTGAAATCTGCTGCGACGCAAGTGCTTCCGGATGCCCAATTGGCTGCGTCCGAGCAGCGTGCCGTCCCGGGCGCCGGTGCGCGGCTGGTGACGACGATGACCCGGCATCCCGGTGGCGCCTCGGTTCAGGTGCACGCCCGCATCGACGAGTCGTTCACGCTGGTGTACGACGCGCTGGTGGCCCGGTCCGGTCAGACCGTGGCGGCGTTGCCGACCGCGGTCGGCGCGGGTGCCGCGATCGCGGCGCCGACCGTTGCTGAGCCCCAGGCACCCGCGACGCCCGTCGAGGAGCCCGACGCCGAAACGCTGTCGGACAGCCTGACCAACCGCTATCTGCCGAGCAGCGTCGGCAGATGGGCACCGGATTCCGGCGAGACCATCGCCGATCGGCTGGGCATGATCGTCTCGGCCGCAATGGGTTACGAGCCCGAGGACCTGCCGTGGGAGGTGCCGCTGATCGAGCTGGGCCTGGACTCGCTGATGGCGGTGCGGATCAAGAACCGCGTCGAATACGACTTCGACCTGCCGCCCATTCAGTTGACCGCGGTCCGCGACGCGAACCTGTATGCGGTAGAGAAGCTGATCGAGTACGCGATCGAACACCGCGACGAGGTCGAGCAGCTGGCCGAGCACCAGAAGACGCAGACGGCCGAAGAGATCGCCAAGGAGCAGGCCGCGCTGCTCAGCGGTGCAACGCCGCTGTCGGCCGCAGCACCCGCACCGGATCCACAGGCGGAGCCGCCGGCGTCGGACATCTCGATTCCGCCGCCGCCGACCAACCCGTCAGGCCCGTCCGGCCACACGACGAACGGCACCAAACCTAATCTGGCCGGGGCCCTCAGCCAGGAGGCGGTGGCCAAGGCGCTCAACTCCGATGTCCCGCCGCGCGATGCCGCCGAGCGGGTCACCTTCGCCACCTGGGCCATCGTCACGGGCAAGTCGCCGGGCGGCATCTTCAACCCGCTGCCCAAACTGGACGCCGACACCGCCACCAAGATGGCGCAGCGGCTTGCCGAGCGTGCCGAGGGGCCGATCAGCGCCGAGGACGTGCTGACGTCGGAGACCATCGAGGCGCTGGCCGAGAAGCTGCGCGCCTACTTCGAGGCGGGCCAGATCGACGGCTTCGTCCGCACGCTGCGGGCTCCGAAGGACGAGTCGCAGGTGCCCGTGTTCGTGTTCCACCCGGCCGGCGGCTCGACGGTGGTGTACGAGCCGCTGCTGAACCGGTTACCGGCGGACACTCCCATGTACGGCTTGGAGCGCGTGGAGGGCACCGTTCAGGAGCGGGCTGCCCAGTATGTGCCGAAGCTGCTGGCAATGAACGAAGGCAAGCCGTTCATCCTGGCCGGGTGGTCGCTTGGCGGCGCGCTGGCGTACGCATGCGCGATCGGGTTGAAGCGGGCCGGTGCCGACGTGCGATTCGTCGGGATGATCGACACGGTGCGCGCCGGCGAGGAGATCCCGCAGACGCAAGAGGAAACGCGCAAGCGCTGGGACCGGTACGCGAAGTTCGCCGAGCGAACCTTCAACGTCGAGATTCCCGCAATCCCCTATGAGCAGCTCGAAGAGCTCGATGACGAGGGTCAGGTCAGGTTCGTGTTGGACATCGTCCAGCAAAGCGGCGTGCAGATTCCGGGCGGCATCGTCGAGCACCAGCGGACGTCCTACCTGGACAACCGGGCGCTCGAGACCGTACAGATCGAGCCGTACGACGGTCATGTGACCCTCTACATGGCCGATCGCTACCACGACGATGTCATCGAGTTCGAGCCGCGGTATGCGATCCGCAAGCCCGACGGCGGATGGGGCGAGTTTGTGGCGGACCTGGAGGTGGTGCCGATCGGTGGCGAGCACATCCAGGCCATCGACGAGCCGATCATCGCCAAGGTGGGTGCCCACCTGGCCGAGGTGCTGCATAAGGTGGAGACGCAAACCAGTCAGACGAGTTAGGTAGGCAAGTAGTGACGGAGACCGTGCCGGCTTCAGGGCAAGTGACCGATCCCCACACCACGGCCGAGAAGCTGGCAGAGCTTTACGCCCGCCTCGAGCTGGCTAAAGAGCCCGGCGGTGAGAAGGCCGTCGCGAAGCGCGATAAGAAGGGCATTCCGAGCGCGCGCGCACGCATCCACGCGCTGGTCGACCCGGGCACCTTTTTGGAGACCGGGGCGCTGGCCAAGACCCCGAACGACCCGAATGCGCTGTACGGCGACGGGTGCGTCACCGGCCACGCCATGATCGACGGCCGGCCGGTCGGAGTTTTCTCCCACGACCAGACCGTCTTCCAGGGCACGGTCGGTGAGATGTTCGGCCGCAAGGTCGCGCGGCTGATGGAGTGGTGCGCGATGGCCGGGTGCCCGATCGTCGGCATTCAGGACTCGGGTGGCGCCCGGATTCAGGACGCGGTCACCTCGCTGGCCTGGTACGCCGAGCTGGGCCGCCGTCACGAAGCGCTGTCCGGTCTGGTGCCGCAGATCTCGCTCATCTTCGGCAAATGCGCTGGGGGAGCCGTGTATTCGCCGATCCAGGATGACCTGCTGGTATCGGTGCGCGACCAGGGCTACTTCTTCGTCACGGGTCCGGATGTGATCCGGGAAGTCACCGGCGAGGACGTCACCCTCGACGAGCTCGGCGGCTCCGACGCGCAGGCGCGCTACGGCAACATCCACCAGGTGGTGGACTCGGAGGCCGAAGCCTTTCAATACGTGCGCGACTTCCTGTCGTTCCTGCCGAGCAACTGCTTCGACGAAGCGCCGACCGTCAACCCCGGGCTTGAGCCGGAGATCACCCCGACCGACTTTGAGCTCGACTCGATCGTGCCGGACTCGGACAACATGGCCTACGACATGCACGAGATCCTGCTGCGCATCTTCGACGACGGAGACTTCCTCGACGTCGCCGCGCAGTCCGGGCCGGCCATCATCACGGGCTATGCCCGGGTGGACGGTCGTCCGGTGGGCGTGATCGCGAACCAGCCGATGCACCTGTCCGGCTCGATCGACAACGTAGCCTCGGATAAGGCGGCGCGATTCATCCGGTTCTGCGACGCATTCAACATCCCGCTGGTGTTCGTGGTGGACACGCCCGGCTTCCTGCCGGGGGCCGAGGAGGAGAAGAACGGCATCATCAAGCGCGGTGGGCGATTCCTCTACTCCGTCGTTGAGGCCGACGTGCCGAAGGTGACCATCACCGTCCGCAAGTCCTATGGCGGCGCCTACGCCGTGATGGGCTCACGGCAGCTGACCGCCGACTTCAACTTCGCCTGGCCGACCGCGCGCATCGCGGTGATCGGCGCCGAGGGGGCGGCGCAGCTGTTGATGAAGCGGTTCCCCGACCCGACCACGCCCGAGGCGCAGCAGATCAAGAAGGACTTCATCGAGGGCTACAACCTCAACATGGCGATCCCGTGGACCGCTGCCGAACGCGGCTTCATCGACGCGGTCGTCGACCCGCACCAGACGCGGCTACTGCTCCGTAAATCGATGCGCCTGTTGCGCGACAAGCAACTGTGGTTCCGCACGGCGCGCAAGCACGGGCTCATCCCGATCTAGGACTAAGCCCGCGGGTATCCCCGGCGGACCGTTCGGTCGAGGATGCCCAGAGTCGCGCGCAAGGCGCTTTCGGATATCACCGGGAAGATGCCGGCGTCCCGCCACTTCTGGTCGATGTCCGACCAGTCGTAGAACGACGTCACGACGGTGGCCGTCCCGTCATCGGTCGGCTTCAGCCGGTAGCCGTACACGTGGCCGATCTGTGGGCGGATCTGGCCGAGGATGGTCCATGAAATCAGCCGGCCCGGCTCAAACTCCTTGATACTGACCGTGACATCGTATTTGCCCAGCTCCGGGAAATCGTTGAGCGCTTCGCGGTCCATGTGGACGACGAAGCTGTCACCGGCGGCGCTCACCGGAGCGCCCTCGGCGTCCTGGAGCATTCCGGACGCGTCGATGGCGACGTGGCCCTGCGGATCACACAACACGGCGAAGATATCGGCCGGTGCTGCGGAGATGGTGCGTTCGATCTCGATGCGTTCCGTCATGGCTCCCTTGCCTGAAGGCGTCGACCTGGACGGCACTCAGCCTACGACGCTCGGGGTCGCTACTTCACCGCCTCAACGAAATAGCCGCGCGGCACGCCCTCTACGTCCATCGGCACCGCCGGTGCGTACCAGCGGCCATAGCGATTGCCCGGATCCGCGATATCGGTCACGGCCGCCGACCAGCCGAGGCGTTCTGACAACCATCCCGGCTCGTCGGTTCCGAACAACCAGGGAGCACCGTTGTCGGCCATCGACTCCAGCAGCGGCGCCATGAAATCCGACTCGAGGAGCGTCCTGCCGACCACGTCGTAGAGCAGGACCGAGCCGGGCGTGCACAGCGCGTCGATGCGCTCGAACAATGTGTTGACCGCGGCTTCGTCCAGGTACTGCAGCAGGCCTTCGATCAGCCACGCCGACGGGGCCGCCGGATTCAGGCCGGCCGATCCGATGGCGGCCGGCCAGTCGTCGGCCAGATCGATGCCCACCGGGACGCGCCGACACGAAGGCTCCTCGCCGGCAAGGAGATCGGCTTTGGCCGACAGCACGCCGGGCTGATCCAGCTCGTAGACGACCGTGCCGTCGGGCCAGGGCATGCGGTAGGCGCGGGCATCCATGCCGGCCGCGAGGATGACGACCTGCCCGACGTTGTGCGCCGCGCGCAGCAGGGCCTCGTCCCAGAATCGGGTGCGCACGACGATCTGCGCGCTGGAGCGTTCCCCCGGTGCGGCCATGGCCGCGGCGAGTAGCTCCCGCCCGCGCTCGCCGGCCAGGCGCTCGGCGAACGGGTCGACGAAAAGCCGGTCCCCGCGGGTGGTTTCGTGAGCGCGAATCGCCGCGACCAACAGTCCGGTGTCCGCAACCGCTGCGCGGTTTCTGTCCATGCCGTCATCATCGGTACCCGAGGGCGCTGTGGCTTGGATATTTTGGCCGCCGAGCGGAAATCACTCCGATGCCGCGCCGAGTTCGACATGACCGGGCATCGCCGATCGCCGTCGCGTGTACTGCGTGGGCGTGACACCCGTGAAGGATCGGAACTCGCGTACGAAGTGGGACTGGTCGAAATAGCCGAGATCGGCGGCGATCGTTGCTCCTCGGGCGGGGGTCCTCAGCGCGCGCAGCGCGGCCTGCAGACGGCGCACCCGCAGATAGGCCTTCGGCGACAGCCCGACTTCGGCGAGGAACAAAGCGGTGAACGACTTGCGCGAAAGATCGCTCAGCGCTTGCGCTTTCGAGACCCGCATCGACGGCTCGAGTTCGACGGTGTGCAGCACCGAAGCCAGCCGGGGTGATGGATAAGCTGCCTGACCCATCCGCTGGATCAGGAACGCCTGCAGCAGCGCCACGCGCTGGTCGGCCGAAGGGGCCGCGATGAGCTGTTCACGCAGCAGTTCTGCGGCGGAGCCCCAGAGATCGGTCAGGCCGACGAGCGTGTTCTCCAGATCGCCCAGCGGACACCCGAAGAAGGCCAATGCCCCCGCGGGCCGGAAGTGGATGGTCATGACGGTGTGGGTGGCGTCGATCCGGATGACGTAAGAGTCCACGCCCGCCCCTGCGGCGAAGGCCCGCGAAACCCGCAGTGGCGTAAGGCCGTCGGAGGCGAAGAAGCCCAGGTCGCCGCGGTCGTCGAGATCGATGATGACCGTGACCGCGCCCCGCGGGAGCGCCCGGCTGGTATGGATGCCTGCCGCGCTGCCGGAATCCCAGTAACCGAAATATGCGATGTGAGCGGCAAGCGGCGGGCCCGGCTTGTAGAGGCGCTGTGCGGTCATTGCGCGGCTATGTCGTCAGGGCACCGTCGACGAGTTCGTCGAACCGCTCCAGCGCCTCGTCGGAGTCGGCGTCGATGCCGCGCAGTGGCCCGCGCTCGGCGAGATAGCGCTGCGCGTAAAGCCTTGCGACAAGCGCCTTGCGGTCACCGCCGCGGCTGGATCGCTCCCAGGCGGCCTGCTCGGTGAGCAACGCCGCCGCATACACATCGCCCATGAATTGGGCCAGCGGGAACAGCCGCGCTTCGGCGATCTCCCTGTCGAGTTTGGTCCACGCCGTGATCGCCGCGTCGAGATCCTCGACGCGCCCGGCGACCAGCCGGGTGGTCTCGTCGTCGTCGGAGACCGACACCGCGTCACGCAGGCGCGCCAACAGCGTCTCGTGGGCGCGGGTCTGCTCAATGCCGCGCCGCACGTCCAGGCACAGGATGTTGTCGGGGCCCTCCCAGATGGTGTTCACCTGCGCGTCTCGCAAAAGCCTTGCCACCGGCCAGGTCTCGATGTAACCGTTGCCGCCGTGGATCTCAATCGCGTCCGATGCCGCGGTGATCCCGAGCCGGCAGACCTTGAGTTTGGTGACCGGGACGGCGATGCGTTGGCGCATCCCGCGCGGCTGCCGGTGGTTGGTGGCACCGGTGCCGTCGAACACCAGCGCCAGCGCGGCTTCGACGTCGACGATCATTTCGGCCAGCTTGCGCCGCATCAGTGGCTTGTCCACGAGCGCCCCGCCGAAGGCCCGTCGCTGCCGCGCATAACACAGCGACTCGACCAGCGCGCGTCGCGCATTACCGAGTCCGAACAAGGCGATGCCCAGGCGCGCGGCGTTGGTCAGCTCCATCATGCGGCCGAGTCCCTTGCCGTCGGAGGGGCCGGAGTCGGAGGTGGCCTCGCCGGACAGCAAAAACGCTTCGGCGTCGACGAATTCCACCTCGCCGGAGGCCACCGAGCGGGTGCCGAGCTTGTCCTTCAGGCGCCGCACCCGCACGCCGTTGCGCGAACCGTCGCGGCGGGTACGCAACACCAGGAAATTGGCTACTCCGCGGCTCGAGTCCGGGGCGCCTTCGGGCTTGGCCAGCACGACGAATGCCTCCCCGGCGCAGTTGGACGCAAACCACTTGAAGCCGTTCAGGATCCAGGAGTCGCCGCTTCGGGTCGCGGTCGTCTCGAGCGCCCCGAGATCGGAACCGCCGGTTCGCTCGGTCAGCAGCTGCGCCGTCTCGCCCGCCCACTCGCCGGAGGCGAACTTGGCCAGCACGTGCTCGCGCACATCGGCCGGCGCGTAGGCGGCCACCAACGACTGGACCATGCCGCCGCCCGTGCCCAACGCGCAGCCCATCCCGATGTCGGCCTGGTTGAGCAGATAATTCGAAGCGAACATCGTCAGCGACGAGCTGATTTTCGCCGCGCGCGCTTCGGTGCGCAGCGCCTGCTGAGCGTCCAGGACCGCCCGCTTGGACTGCGTGAAGGACGCCGGCATGATCACCTTGCTGACGTCGTGCCCCCACCGGTCGTAGCGCTCCAACCGCGGCGGATTACGGTCCGTCTCGTCGGCCCACCGCGCGACCGGCCCGCCCATCAGCTCACCGATCTGCGTGAGGTGACGCTCGGCGAGTTCCAGCTCCTCGGGCTGCAGGTAGTAGGCCATCGTGGACTGCAGCGTGGGATCGGTGCGGTACCAGTTAAGACCCACGGCCCCGCGATAGTTGGCCGTCTCGTAGCGCTGCGACTTTTCTTGGGTGGAGAAGGGCAGCCGGTCCACCGCCTCCAGGGCGTAGTCGCTCATGGTTGAGACGCTACGCGCCTGGTCCTGCGCTCATGCGCTAGCGCGCAGCGGGCGACGGCGGCGATTCGGAGAGGGTCCACTGTCGCCGGCGGCGGCGCGGCGGGTCAGCGCGTCGACGTCGAGGATCAGCACGCTCCTGCCTTCCACGATGATCCAGCCGCGGCCCGCGAAGCCACGCAGTGCCTTATTGACCGTTACCCGGTCGGCGCCAACGAGCTGGGCCATCTCGTCCTGGCTGAGCTCGTGCACGACCCGCAACGCGTCGCCCTCACGCGCACCGAAGCGGGCCGCCAGCTGCACCAGCCGGCGAGCCACCCGAGCCCCCACGTCGCTGGAGACCAGCTCGACCAGTTCGTCGTCGGTATCCCGCAGCCGTCGGGCCAGCGCCTGCAGCAGACTCTCGGCGATCGGCGGCTGGCAGGCCATCCAGCCGCGCAGCGTCGCGCGGTCCAACCACATCGTCCGCACCTCGTTAATCGCTGTGGCGGTGCAGGTTCGGGGGCCCGGGTCAAAGACCGCGAGCTCGCCGAAGATGTCTGTCGGCCCCATGATCGCGCGGAGGTTGGTGCGGTCGGCCGGGCCGCGAAGGGTGAGTTTGACCCTGCCCACGACAACGAAGTAGAGCCGATCGCCCGGGTCACCCTGGTTGAAAATCACTTGGCCCGAACGGAATTCGGATGGCTGCAGCTGGTTGATCAAAGCTGTTGCGGCGCTGGGCTCGACACATTGCAGGATGTCGGTCCGGGCCAGGACCCGGTCCGTGTCGTCGGGTGCGGTCGTCACGAAATCCCTCCTCGGCACCCGATCATGCCGTCGGCCACCGACACAAGCCTGGCTCCCGCCTTGGTTAGACCCCGATATCGCAACATTGCGCCCGAGTGCCCGGATAGGGGCGGAAGTCCCGATCGCCCGGGGCGTTCGACCCCGCGACCTTGATCGACCCATCCCGTCCTATCGGCTGTTCGACACCAGCGGCCAGGCGAGAGGCATTCTGACGGAACGTTTCAAGGTCAACGAGGTTGCCGGTTTCGAACTGCTGCGCCAGCCTTTCTCAGCAGTCGAACGCCAAACTTATCGACGTTGCGGAGAAGCCCATCAACGCCGACTATCCGAACGGCTGAGTCGAATCGGGCCTATACCGGTGCCACAAACTCGGACGTGTAAAACTCGGCGGGATTCTGCGAATTCGGGTTCCGCTGTTCGACGATCACCCATACGCCCGTGGTGCCCGGCCGAATGGTGTCTTGAACGGTCACATTTCCACTGCCCGTGGCGTCGGTGTCGAGGCCGGTGAAGGCGGTACCGGGGTCGCCGGGTCCGCAATTGGTCGACGCCGGCCGGGGCTCTTGAATCAGCCCGACGTCGAAATGGGTGCCGGGTTCGGGTTCGTCGACCAAATGCACGTCAGCGATGGCGCTGGAGCCGGCCCGCCGCACAATGGCCGAACCCGTGGCGAGCATGGGGTGCGGCACCATCACCGCCGTACTCACCTGGCTGAAATCGCATCGCCGAAGTTTGCCGTCCAGGACGACGATGGTCCCGTTCTCGGCGGCGGCGCCCATGATCCCGAATGTCGCCGGCGGGGAGACGGCCAGTGCGATCGCCGTCGTGCATGTCCCCAAGCGTGTCAGTGTGCGCATCCGGGCCCCCGTTTGTCCGGCTGTGAAACGGATCACAGCGGAACGGGTATTGACCCGCGCACGCAGAATTAAACATTTGGATGCGAATTACTCACACGTAAATTCACCACCGTTATTTGACCTTTGCTGAATTAGCGTCCGACCATTTATTAACGGTCGTGAAAGCGGCGGCTTTCGCGATCTTTAGCGTGATCCCTACGGCTTGATGCGAATCTTCCCGGGCGACCACCATCCGGTGCGTGTCGCGGTACCCAGGTCGAGTTGCGCGGGATGGGCGTCGGCGATGGTGTCGAACTTGCGCAGCGAGCCCCAGTCGCGGCCCCAGTCGCGTGACAGGTAGGTGGACATCACGTGCGCCCGCAGCAGCAGATCGGTGATGCCCAACAGGCCGCCGTTGACGCCGTCCTGCCAGGTGTCGGTGTCCTGCTTCTTGGCGTTGTAATCCGGGGTGATGCGGAATTTCGGAATCTCGGTGACGCCGTTGACGTGCAGCATCGGCTGCTGACACGGG
>Ga0209112_10000153_pt1 | contig 11840 bp, 12 predicted proteins | sample TexAe_OM3H0_O3_FD_187947 | JGI IMG/M metagenome (GOLD analysis project Ga0209112, IMG submission 187947) | Forest soil microbial communities from Davy Crockett National Forest, Groveton, Texas, USA - Texas A ecozone_OM3H0_O3 (SPAdes) (version 2) | ecosystem: Environmental > Terrestrial > Soil >...
CGCGAGCGCATCATCGGCGTGTGGGAGGCGATGGCGGCCGTCGGCGTCGACCCAGATTCGCTGACCGTGGTGGAAAGCTACGAGCACTTGCCGGAATCGGGCGGTAGCGCGGCCAAGGCGGCGCTGGAGGCCAACCCACGGATCACCGCCCTGATGTGCACGGCGGACATCCTGGCCCTGTCGGCCATGGATTACCTGCGGGCACACGGGATTTATGTCCCCGGTCAGATGAGCGTCACCGGGTTCGACGGCGTGCCCGAGGCGATCAGCCGCGGACTGACCACCGTGTCGCAGCCGAGCCTGCAAAAGGGCCGCCGCGCCGGTGAATTGTTGCTCAGCCCGCCACGGTCGGGGCTGCCCGTCGTCGAACATGTGCAGACCGAGCTGATTCGGGGCCGCACCGCCGGCCCGCCGGCCTGAGGCCCGCTAGTTGGATTCGTGGTTGCCGATCAGCAACCGGACGGCCAGGTCCAGCCGCTTGCTGACGTCGGTGGCCGAGGCCCGACGGGTGAGCCAGGCCAGCAGGTTCGACAGCCAGACATCCGAAATGACCCGGGCGATGTGGTACTGGTCCTCGGTCGGCTCGCCGTCCGCCATCGCGCGCGCGAACATGCTGTCGATGAGCTTCTCGACCTGGTCGACCTCGCTGGCGGCCGACGCGTCGGCGAAGACGTAGGCGCGTGTCATGGCCTCGGTGAGCAGCGGGTTGCGCTGCATCGCGCGGTTCAGCTTGCCCACCATGAAATTCAGCCGCTGGAACGGCGTCGCGCCGGCGACGGCGGAGCGGTCGGTCTTGGCGTCGATGCGGCTGAACTCCCGGCCCAGCGCGGATACCAGCAGGTGCACCTTCGACGGGAAATACCGGTACAAAGTGCCGACCGCGACGTCCGCGCGGTCCGCGACGGCGCGCATCTGAACCGCCTCGTAGCCACCCTTGGACGCGATGGCCATGGTGGCGTCCAGGATCCGCTTGCGCCGTTCCCGCTGCGCCTCCGACCCGAGCTCGGACTCAGCCAGTACCGCCACGTTCAAGACCTCGCGCGGCTGCGAGTCAGAAACGCTGCGCGGGTTGGTGTCGGCTGGCATGTGACGGGTTGCTCCTGTTCCGGATTGCTCGTATGCAAACGATACGCACGCTGAGTGTGAATCTCCCACCTCCGTGCCGCCGGGACAAGCTCGTGTGCAGCTGCGATGACGTTCGACTTGACGGCCGATCGCTGGCACTATTAGAACACGTTCTAGTCTGCGATGAGGCGGGTGCGCAGCGATCCGAGCCAAGCAGGAGAATCGGGTGTTAGGGGCCCTAGCCACCCCTGACATGGTGAATCAAGGACGCGGAGGTCCCAAGGGTGGTAGCGACCGTCACCGACGAGCAATTCGCCGCGCGCGCCCTGGTGCGCGACTGGGCCCGCAATTCGACCTCGGGGCCGGGCGGAACCAAGGCGATCCGCGAGGTCGAGCAAGGCAGCGCCGACGCGTGGCGACCGGTCTTCGCAAAACTGGCGGACCTGGGGATATTCGGTGTCGCCATTCCGGAGGACCGCGGCGGGGCCGGCGGCAGCATCGAGGATCTGTGCGCGATGGTCGAAGAGGCGGCCAAGGCGCTGATACCCGGGCCTGTCGCGACCACCGCGCTTTCCACTGTGGTGCTCTCCGAGGCCGAGTCCGACCCCGAACTGCTTGAGGAGCTGGCCTCCGGTGAACGCTTCGCCGGGCTGGCGCTCGAAGGCGACGCGCAATTCGACGCCAACACATCGCGGGTGTCGGGCACCCTGCCCCTGGCGCTGGGCGCTGCCGAGGGCGGGGTACTGCTGCTGCCCGCCGGTGGGAAGTGGCTGCTGATCGACGCGGCCGGCGAAGGCGTGCTGATCGAGCCGCTGCGAGCCGCCGACTTCTCGCGGCCGCTGGCCCGGGTGGTGCTGGACTCGGCGCCGGCCACCGTGATCGCGGAATCGGCCCAGCGGGTCGAGGAACTGGCCGCGACCGTGCTGGCCGCCGAGGCCGCCGGCGTGACGCGTTGGTCGCTTCAGACCGCCGTCGACTACGCCAAGGTGCGCGAGCAATTCGGCAAGCCGATCGGCAGTTTCCAGGCCATCAAGCACTTGTGCGCGGAGATGCTGTGCCGCGCCGAGCAGGCCGAGGTGGCCGCGGCCGACGCCGCCCGCGCCGCGGCGGAATCGGATCCCGATCAGTTCGCCATCGCCGCGGCCCTGGCCGCCAGCATCGGCATCGCCGCCGCGAAAGCCAACGTCAAGGACTGCATCCAGGTGCTCGGCGGTATCGGCTGCACGTGGGAGCACGACGCGCACCTGTACCTGCGCCGGGCTCATAGCATTGGCAGGTTCTTGGGTGGGGCCGAGCGCTGGCTGCGCCGCGTCACCGCGCTGACGCAGTCCGGTGTGCGACGCCGGCTGGGCATCGACCTGACCGAGGTCGAGGGCCTGCGGCACGAGATCGCCGAGGTCGTCGCCCGGATCGCCGAACTGCCGCAGGAAAAGCGCCAGCAGGCGCTGGCCGAGGCCGGGTTGCAGGCGCCGCACTGGCCCGCACCGTACGGCCGCGGCGCGTCACCGGCCGAACAGCTGTTGATCGATCAGGAGATGGCGGCCGCCGGCGTTGTGCGTCCGGATTTGGTGATCGGCTGGTGGGCGGCTCCGACGATCCTCGAGCACGGCACCCCCGAACAGATAGAGCGCTTCGTGCCGGGCACCACACGCGGCGAATTCCTTTGGTGCCAGCTGTTTTCCGAGCCGGGTGCCGGCTCGGACCTCGCGTCGTTACGCACGAAAGCGGTGCGGACCGATGGCGGCTGGCTGCTGACCGGGCAGAAGGTGTGGACGTCCGCGGCACACAAGGCCAGATGGGGCGTGTGCCTGGCGCGCACCGATCCCGATGCGCCGAAACACAAAGGCATTACTTACTTTTTGGTGGAGATGAGCTCACCGGGCATCGAAATCCGCCCGCTGCGCGAGATCACCGGCGACTCGCTGTTCAACGAAGTGTTTCTGGACAACGTGTTCGTGCCGGACGAGATGGTGGTCGGCAAAGTCAACGACGGCTGGCGGCTGGCCCGGACGACTCTGGCCAACGAGCGGATCGCCATGGCTTCCGGTACCGCACTGGGTAATCCGATGGAGGAGCTGCTCAGGGTGCTGGCGGAGATCGACCTCGACGCCGCCCAGCAAGACCGGTTGGGCCGGTTGATCGTGACCACTCAGGGTGGCGCGCTGCTCGATCAGCGCATCGCCCAGCTCGCGGTCGGCGGCCAGGATCCCGGGGCGCAGTCCAGTGTGCGCAAGCTCATCGGCGTGCGTTACCGGCAGGCGTTGGCCGAATACATGATGGACGTGTCCGAGGGCGGCGGCCTGGTGCACAACCAAGCCGTTTTCGACTTCCTCAACACCCGCTGTCTCACGATCGCCGGCGGCACCGAGCAGATCCTGCTCACGGTCGCCGCGGAGCGGCTGCTCGGGTTGCCGCGCTAGCGGATTCGCGCGCCCTTCAAGGGGGCCAGCTTGAGCATGCGTTCCGTCAATTCGATCATCGTGGCGCGCAACGTATCGGCGTCGATGTCGTCAACGAAGGGGCTCACCGTGGTGCCGGCGATGGCGGCGGTGAAGAACGCAGCAGAGATGCGCGCCTCGACGTCGTCGTCTCGGTCGAGCAGGGTGGCGTAGAGCTCGCTCATGAACGCCCGGAACGGCGCGTGCTCGCCGAGGAGCCTGATGACGACCGGATCGTTCTGGAGAACTCGGACGAATCCCTTTCGCTCCACAGAGAGGTCGATGATGCGCCGCACCAACAACTTTCGAGCCTCGACGGCGTCGTTTTCAGCTCGAGCAACCGTGAGTGCCTCCTCGAGCTTGCACAGTTCGGCCTCGGTGACCGCGAGGACGATGTCGTCTTTGGCTTTGAATCTGTGGTAGACCGCTGCCTTGGTCACGCCGAGGGCATCGGCGATCATCTGCAGCGAGGTGCCGCTGACTCCGTGGGTGGCGAACAGATCCAATGCCGCATGCAGAATCCGGGTCTGCGCCGGGCTGTACACCGTCGTGCCTAGGCGCGCTCTGCCGTTGGTTTGCCGGGTGCCCACCGGTTAAGGATAGCCGGTCGACTACCGGCCGGCGGCTCTCGTTGCCGGTCAGGGCCCTGTTCTCGATGAAAGCTTCCCACGATGGTAGCCGATCGGCTATCTTCGGTGCGGTGGGCCGACGGTGCCTTCCCGCCGAGACCCGTGATCCGCCGCGTCGAGGAAGGAATGTCGGACATGTTCAGTGGCCCCATCGACGATCGCCTCAGCATCCGCGAGCGATTCGACAGCTACAGCGATGCGGTTACCCGCTGTGCGCTCGACGACTACCTGGATTGTTGGGCCGAGGACGGTGTCCGACTCGGTGAGGGTGGCGAGGCCCGGGGCACCGAGGGGTTACGCGCGCACTGGAACGGCATCTGGAAAGTGTTGTCGCAGATGGTGTTCGTGACCCAGATCGGTGCTATCGAGGTCGACGGCGATCGAGCGAGCGCGCGAAGCTACTGCCTGGAGACGTTGCGGTTCCGCGACGGTTCGGTTCATCAGCTGATCGGAACGTACGAGGATCGGCTGCGGCGTGCCGACGGCGTCTGGCGATTCAGCGAACGCCGCTACCGCGTGCTCGTCGACAACACGCACTCGCCCGGTGCCGGCGCGCGCCGATGAGCCTGAGGGAGAACAGCTGCCCGGCATGAAGATCGGCGTTCTGAACAACACCATCAACTCGCGGTTCGGCCCCCGTGCGCCGATACAGGCCGATTACATGACGTCGGTAGCCTGCGGAGCAGACTCCTTTTGGTTGGCCGATCACCTCAATTCCGTTCTGCCACCGTCGATGTGGAAGCCCGAATATGTCGGGGCGTCACGCTTCATCCCGAAAATGGACGCCCATCTCGAGCCTTGGACGATGCTGGGGTACCTGGCCGGACACAACAAGCTCGGCCGGATGCGGCTCGGTGTAGCCGTCACCGACACCGGCCGTCGCAACCCGGCGGTGACGGCCCAGGCCGCCGCCTCACTGCACCTGCTGACCCGCGGACGCGCGGTGTTGGGCATCGGGACCGGAGAACGAGAAAGCAACGAGCCATACGGTGTCGACTGGTCCAGGCCGGTGGCCCGCTTCGAGGAAGCGGTCGCCACGATCCGCGCCTTATGGGGCTCCAACGGCGAACTGGTCAGCCGTGATTCGGCGTTCTTCCCACTGCATAAGGCGACATTCGCCCTGCCACCCTACAAAGGAAAGTGGCCGCCGATCTGGATCGCTGCGCACGGCCCGCGGATGATGCGCGCCGCAGGCCGATACGGCGACGGCTGGTTTCCCGGAACCACCCGTGCCGACGAATACGGCCAGCAGCTCATCATGGTCAGGACGGCGGCGTCCGACGCGGGCCGCGACCCAGAGGCGGTCGTACCCGCCCTCATTCGCTTCATCGTCACCGGCCGCACCCGCGGCGAGATCGACGACGTCGTCGAATCCGACATCGCCAAGGTCTTCACGCTCAACTTTCCCGGCGAGGCGTGGGCGCGCCACGGCGCCGAGCATCCGATGGGGCCGGACTTCACCGGAGTCCAGGACTATCTGCCGCAGCTGCTCGACGAACAGACCGCGTTGTCCTATGCCGCCAAGGTGCCGCGGTCGCTCGTCGAGGAGCTTTTCGCGGTCGGCACGCCGGATGAAGTGGTCGACCAGATCGCCGAATTCCGGGACAACGGGCTGCGGTATCTGGTGCTGGGCAACGCCGGCGGGATTCAGCCGAGCCTGGCCAAGAGCGCATCTTCCACCGCGCCGTACGTCAAAGTCGCACGGGCACTGAGGAAACTGTGATCGCCGCGGTCGCCATCTCGGACCTGGGGACCGTCGGCGTCAACGGCGGAAGGATACGCTGAACGCCACGCTGGTCACTCAGCGCTGAAGGCTGCGCAGGGTGCTCTTCACAAATTTCTTCAGCACTTCATCGCGCCCAGAACCTGGCACCCCGGCGCTGATGAGCTGTGCGTGAACTCCGATCAGGAAGAAAGCGGCGCTGTCGTAGGCATCGACGTCGTCGTAGAGTTCGCCGCGGTTGCGCGCACGTTCGATCTCGGCAGCCAGCAGGACGAATGTCGGGTGCTTGATCCAATTATCGTCCGCGGGGCGCGCCGGAGAGAAGTAGAGGCTGATAACGTCGCGGAATAGGGTTGCCCCCCAGCGCTTCTCGAGCGCGACCACGAGCCTGATGATTTCGTCCAGGACTGCCGGCAAACCGCGGCGGGTGTCGAGGAATCTACCGAGCTCCTCGCCGAGGTAGTCCTCGTCGCGGCGGATCAACTCGAGCAGCACGTGTTCTTTGGTGGGGAAGTGGAAGTAGAAGGTGCTGCGGGCAACCCCCGCGGCCTCGACGATGGCGTTGATGTCCGCCGAGTTGCTACCGGCGCGCTTGAACTCCACGATGGCGGCATCGAGGATTCGCGCGCGCGTTCTGCGGCGCTGCTCTTCGCGGCTTGTCGCAGGGGCTCCCACGTCCCCATTGTGCAGCACCGCGGCCTGCTACTGACAGATGTCACTGATAATTGCCGACTCTGCGAGTCTCGCGTCAGCATGCCCAGCGTGTTTTCGTCTGTTTACATGCTGTTTTGATCTAGCCCGATGGTCGGATCGCGTGAAGAGTCAGTCACATGAACGCCCGCGTTTCATTGTTATCTGTCAGTGAACGTGCTAGATCTAGGACACGCGGTTTCGCGAAGAGCTGACCGAGTGAGGCAATCGATGAATACCAGAGGTCAACGCATCCTGTTGTGGACTGCGCCGCCGGCGGTGGCGTTGTTTGTGCTTGCCTACCTGACGTTTCCGGTGTTTTCGCCACCGCTGTCGCCCACGCTGACACCCGACGAGGTGGCGGCGTTCTTCAGGGACAACAACACGGGAATCCTGGGCGTCGCGATCCTGTGCAACCTGATTGCCTGCTCGCTGGTTCCGCTTTTCGCGGTGACCGCCGTGCAGATCTCCCGCGCCGCCACGTCCAGCCCTGTCCTGACGTACGCGTACATCATCTGCGTCGGCGTCGGCGCGACAGGTTTCATCCTCGCCGATTACTGCTGGGGCATGGCCGCATTCAGGCCCGACCGCGACCCGCAGCTCATCAGCCTGCTCAACGACATGGCATGGTTTTTCTTCATCGCACCGGTCGGCACCATCATGGTCCAGAACCTGTGCTTCGCCTTGAGTGTGTATCTCGATGGGCGACCGGATCCGATCTTTCCGCGCTGGGTGGCGCACTTCAACGTCGCAACCATAGCGTTGCTGGCCCCGAGCGCGTTCTCCATTCTGTACAAGACGGGTCCGCTCGCCTTCAACGGCGCGTTGTCGTTCACGCTGCGGCTGACGACGTTTGCGGCCTATATCGCGGTGATGTTCTGGGCGCTCCTGCGTGCGGTCAATCATCAGGGCGATGACCGGGTGGTCCTCGCGTGAGCAGCGTGGCAGAGGCTCCCAAGGCGCCAACCACCCGGGGCGGAAAGGCCCGGTCGTGGCGCAAGAACCCGAAACTCGATCAGTGGCTTGCCTTTTGGAGCGTGCCGTTCTTCTTCAACCTGTTCGGATTGGTGTTCGTGCCGCTGAGTTGGATGATGCCGCCACGATCACCGAGCAGCCCCACACCGAACATCGTCGACTTCATGCATTCACACAATCTGCTGATCGCGTGCGTGATCCTGACGCTCGCCTACGGCCTTGCGCCGGTGTCGAATGCGGTTTACCTCATCCAGGTCAAGCGGATGTCGGTCAGTCCCGTATTCCGCTACTCGATCATGGTCGGCTCCATCACCGGCGCAATCGTCGGCCAGCTCTTCCCGATGTTCTGCTTCGGCCTCGGCGCGTTCCGCCCCGGGTACAGCCCGGCGGTGCAGACGATGCTTTATGACTTCGGTTATCTGGCGTTCATCGGCTCGCTGGGGTGCTTCTGCGTCATGTGGATGGCGTTTGCTCTGGCCATCATTCTCGACGAGAACAACATCCTGCCAAAGTGGTTGGGCTACTACACCATTTGGCAGTATGTGACCGAGCTGATGGCCGCGCCGGTCTGGATCGCCAAGTCGGGACCCTTTGCCTGGAACGGCCTGATGACCTTCTGGTTCGCGATGACGCTCTATGTCCCGTGGCAGATCATCGTGTACGTGTGCATCTACCGGGCGATCAAGAACCAACCGGAGTCCGAGCTCGACAACGCCCCGCCTGAGCCGCAACAGGCGGCGATAGAAGCCCGGACGAGCGTATGACCAACGTTGCCGAGGGGTTCGCCGCCGGCGTCGACCACTCTCGAGAAGACGCCCGGACGCGCGGCCATGTCCCCGGTGCGCCGAGCATGTGGTTTTTCGTCATCGGCGACTTCTTGATCTTCGGCGTCTATTTCGTTGGCTACATGTACTTCCGGGGCCAGAACCACGCGGTGTTTCTGCAGAGCCAGGCTCGGCTCAACTTGGACATCGGCGCCATCAATACCGTCATGTTGCTGACGAGTTCACTGTTTGTGGCACTGGGCGTGGCGGCGGCGCGCGCCGGAAACGCAGCCGAGGCCCTGCGGCGGTTCTGGGCCGCACTTGCCTTCGGGGCCGCCTTCCCGCTCCTCAAGATGTTCGAGTGGATCCCCGAAATCAGCGCCGGTCTGACGCCGGGAAAGAACCTGTTCTTCATGTACTACTACGTGATGACCGGAATGCATCTCTGCCACGTGGCGCTCGGCCTGGTCATCCTGTGCTTCGTCATCCGCAGCTTGAAAACTCCCGGGCCGCCGAAGCTCTCGTTCGTCGAGACAGGCGCCACCTACTGGCACATGGTCGACGTGTTGTGGCTGATCCTGTTCGCGCTTCTCTACTCGATGAGGTAGACCGTGACGTCGATCCGTAATCCACTGACGATCGTATGGGCCTTGCTCACGGCGGTCACCATCGTCTCGTGGCTGATCGCCCAGGAGGGCGGAGCCGCACATCAGATCAACAGCACTGTCACGACGGTCGTGTTGCTGATTGCGGCCGTCAAGGCACAGTTGGTGATGTGGCACTTCATGGAGGTTCGACGCGCACCCGGGTGGCTCAAAGCGATCACGAGCGGCTGGGTCGTCACGCTCTTCGCGCTACTGCTGGGTTTCTACTTCGCCGCTTTGTAGCGTCACCGTGGCGCTCAGGAAAACGTGGTCACCGCGCACGTGCTCGGCGAGGTGATGTTGACGCCGGGGTAAACCACCTGAATGTGGGTGCAGGCGATGACATTGTTGTCGGTTTTGGGTTGGCCCGTCTGCCAATCGGTGGAGTCGATGCGTCCCGTCGTCTGGTATTTGTCCGGTGGGCCGTCACCGAAGTAGACGGTGGTGATCTCGTCGGAACCCATTGACTTCATGACGCGCTCGTACTGGCCGTTGGCGTGCGCGTCCAAGTAGGCCAACCGGTTCGATGACCGGATCTCGGTGGTTTGACGGGCCCACAGGCCGGGCGGGAAGCCGGTCACGCCATCGGGCGTCAGCATGTCGGCGGCGGCGGTGAAGTCGCAGTGTCCATCGCCTTTGAAGCAATTGAGGATGGCGCGCGTCTCCAGCTGGTTGGGTCCGTCCAAAGGAAACACTGTGGTGGCTGTGTTGTTGGCAGCCCAGGAAATTGGAGCGGGCGACATCGTCAACATCAGTCCGACGGCTGCCAAGCCCGTTGCCCGCCGCATCATCGTGCTCACCGTTCCTTTCGCCGCGTGCCACGGCTCAAAGCAGAACCTAGCCCGTGACTACTCGTCGTAGGTGACTTCTACCGAATCAGATTCGGGATGAGATTGACAGGCCAAGATGAGGCCTTCGTCGAGGTCCTGTTGTTCGAGGACGTCGTTGACCTCCATGCTCACCTTGCCGCCGCGCAGGGTGCAGGCACACGCGCCGCAGTGACCCTCGCGGCAGGAGAAGGGTGCGTCGAGGCCCTTGGCCAGCAGCACGTCGAGCAGTTTGGCGTTGCGCGGCCATGAAACGGTGTGAGTCTCGCCGTCCAGTTCGACGACCGCGGTGGCCGGCGGTTCGTCTCCTTCTTTGGTGTCCTCGATCTTGACCGCCGCGAACGGATCCGAGTCCAGCGACTTGAACACCTCGATATGAACCTGCGGCGCAGGCACTTTCAGCGATTCCAGCGCTTCGCGTGCCGATTCCATGAAGGGGCCGGGCCCGCAGATGTACACGGGCCGATCGGTGAAGGGGGCGGCCAGCTTGGCGAGTGCGGCCACGCTCGGCAGACCCTGCAGGGATTCCAGCCAGTGCACCACCGTCAGCCGGTCGGGATACTTGGCCGAAAGTTCGCGCAGTGCATCGGAGAAGATCACCGATCGGTCATCGCGGTTGGCATAGATCAGCGTCACCTGCCCGCTGCCCTCAGACAGCGTCGATTTGCAGATCGACATGATCGGGGTGATCCCGCTGCCCGCGGCCATCAAAAGGAAGTCACCGTCGAGTGTGCGGGGCACGAAGTTGCCGGACGGGGCCAGCACGTGGATGCGCATGCCTGCCTGCGCGTGTTCGCACAACCAGTTGGACGCGTAGCCGTCCGCGGTTCGCTTGACCGTGACGGTGAGCGTGTCGTCGGTGAACGGTGAGCTGCACAGCGAGTAGCAGCGGGCCACCGACCCGGTGCGTTCGCTGGGAATTCGCAGCGTCAGGAACTGGCCCGGCGCGTAGCGCAGCCGCTCGGGAGGGATGTCGGGATCTCCCTGCTCGTTCGGCACCGCGAACACCAGCGAGCGCGCGTCGTCGGTCTCGGCGACGACCTCGGCGATCTGCAGTTCAAGGACGTGGTCACCGAGCGGCTCGTCGGAATTGACGTCGGTCAAGGCCCGTCCTTCCTTTCATGACAACTAGAACATGTTACAGAAACGTGGATTCATACCGCTACCAGCCGCAGGAATACCCTGCTCGACACAAATCGGAACGTGTTCTAGTCTCTGGTGTAAGTCCACTGTGTAAGTCTGGCCCAGGAAGGCAAACTTAAGTGACGTCCATTCAACAGCGCGACGCGCAGTCGGTTTTGGCCGGCATCGACGATCTGCTGCCGCAGATTTCCGAGCGCGCTCAAGCGACAGAGGACCTACGCCGGCTGCCCGACGAAACCGTTCAGCAGCTCGAGGACGTCGGCTTCTTCACGCTTCTGCAGCCGGAGCAATGGGGCGGCCTGCAATGCGATCCCACGCTGTTCTATGAGGCGGTGCGGCGGCTGGCGAGTGCGTGCGGATCCACCGGCTGGGTCAGCTCCATCATCGGCGTGCACAACTGGCACCTGGCGTTGTTCGACCAGCAGGCCCAGGAGGAGGTCTGGGGCGACGACCCAAAGATCCGGGTCTCGTCGTCCTACGCCCCGATGGGTGCCGGTGTCGTGACCGACGGCGGCTACCTGGTCAACGGTTCGTGGAACTGGTCGTCGGGTTGTGACCACGCCACGTGGGCCTTCCTGGGTGGTCCGGTGATCAAGGACGGCCGCCCCGTCGACTTCGGCAGCTTCCTGATCCCGCGCAGCGAGTACCGCATCGACGACGTGTGGCACGTGGTCGGCTTGCGTGGCACCGGCAGCAATACCGTCGTCGTCAAGGACGTCTTCGTCCCACGGCACCGGTTCCTGTCGTACAAGGCGATGAACGACGGCACCGCGGGCGGCTACGAGACCAACACCGCGGCGGTCTACAAGATGCCGTGGGGAACGATGCATCCCACCACGATCTCGGCGCCCATCGTCGGCATGGCCTACGGCGCGTACGACGCGCATGTCGAGCACCAGGGCAAGCGGGTGCGCGCGGCATTCGCCGGTGAGAAGGCCAAGG
>Ga0209112_10000154_pt1 | contig 11824 bp, 10 predicted proteins | sample TexAe_OM3H0_O3_FD_187947 | JGI IMG/M metagenome (GOLD analysis project Ga0209112, IMG submission 187947) | Forest soil microbial communities from Davy Crockett National Forest, Groveton, Texas, USA - Texas A ecozone_OM3H0_O3 (SPAdes) (version 2) | ecosystem: Environmental > Terrestrial > Soil >...
TGATCAGGACCAGCATCCCGATGTCGAACCACCAGGCGCCCGGCGTGTGATGCCAGTGTGAGTCCTTCGGAGTCAGCGGACCGGGTACCAACTTGATCAGATCGGCGGTCGAAGCCGAGGTCGCAAAACCCCATCGCGCGGGAGTTGCCCACGACATCTGGTCCAGGCCAACCCGATTGGTCACGGGAATCATGCCGCCGGAGAACACCAGCTGTGACATGACCGCCACGACCAGCAAGGGCATGATCTGTTCGTTGGACTTGGCCACGGCCGACAACGCCAAGCCGAGCATCGCCGAGGCGACACACGTCGACGCGACGTCGACGAACAGCTCGACCGCCGGCTTTCCCAACGCGACGGCGCCCTGGGTCGGTGCGCCCTTGCCGAGCACCGTGATGATGGTGACGATCGCCGACTGAATGACGGCGAAGACGGTGTAGACGCACACCTTCGCGAGCAGATACGCGGATGTCGAGAGGCCGACCGCCTGCTCGCGCACGAAGATGGCGCGCTCTGAGATCAGATCGCGGATCGTCAGAGCGGTACCCATGAAGACCGCGCCGACATTGAGCAGAACGAGGATCTGCCCTGGCTCGTTGGGCGCGGCACCCATCGGATTCGGGATGCCGAAGCCGACGTCGCCGGGCACCGACATCGAGAGCGCACCCATGATGAACGGCAGTATCGCCAGGAAGATGAAGTAGCCGCGGTCGGAGAAGATCAAGCGGACCTGTCGTCGGGCGATAGTGGAGAACTGCCGGATCAGGCTGGTGTGTGAAGGATCGCCCAGCTCGGCGGGTTTCTCCGCCGGCGGCGGCGCCGGCGGCGGCCCCGTGCGCGCCAGGTAGCGCGCCTTGGATCCTTCCGGGTCGTTGGCGACGGTGCTGAAGATGTCGGCCCAGTTGGTGGTGCCCATGGTCGGGCCGATTTGGCCGGGCGCCCCGCAGAACGCGGTCTTGCCGCCTGGCGCCAGCAACAGCACCTGGTCGCAAACGTCTAGATAGGTCAGCGAGTGGGTGACCACCAGCACCACGCGACCGGCGTCCGCCAACTGCCGCAGCATCGTCATCACCTGGCGGTCCAGCGCCGGATCCAGGCCGGAAGTCGGCTCATCGAGGATCAGCAGCGACGGGCCGGTGAGCAGCTCCAGGGCCACCGACGCGCGCTTGCGCTGGCCGCCGGAGAGCTTGTCGACCCGAGTGTGCAGATGCTGGGTCATCTCGAGTTCTTCGAGCACCCGTGCCACCACCTGTGCTCGGTCGTCCTTGGTGGTATCCGGCGGCAGCCGCAGTTCGGCGGCATACATCAGCGCCTGTTGAACGGTCAGCTGGCCGTGTACCACGTCGTCCTGCGGCACCATGCCGATCCTGCTGCGCAGCGAGGCGTATTCGGCGTGAATGTTGTGCCCCTCGAACGACACCGTCCCGGTGGTGGGGTGCGTGTAGCCGGCCACCAGCCGGGCGAACGTCGATTTGCCCGCACCCGACGGTCCGATCACCGCCGTCAGGGTCCCCGGGACCGCGGCCAGCGAGATGTTATCCAGCAGCGTCTTGTTGTTCTCGATCGTCCACGTCACGCCCCGCACGTCGAGTCCGCCGGTGCGCGTCGCGGTCGCGGCCTGGTCGCGGCGCGCCAGCGTGCCGCCGTGGAAGACCAGGTCGATGTTGCCGATGGTGACCACATCGCCGTCGTTGAGCAGCGCGGAGTCCACCCGGACGCCATTGACGAACGTGCCGTTGATGCTGCGGTTGTCGTGGATCTCAGTGCCCGCAGGCGACGGGATCAGGGTGGCGTGGTGGCGTGACGCCAGGACCTCGGGAATGACGATGTCGTTGTCATTCGCCCGGCCGATCTTGATTGCGCCGGGTGTCGACTCGAGCGCTTTGCCCGGACGCAGGATCTTCATCATCGACGTCGCGATGATCGACGAGTCACCGCCGACACGGCCCGTCTCGAGCGCGGCCGGCTCCGCCGCGGTGGGCGGCGGCACGTTGGCGGGAGGTGCGCGATAGATCTGCGGTGCCGAGTGCGGTCCGCTGGGCGGACCTACCGGCTCGCCGCCGGTCGGGTATCGCGGCTGTGGCCCCGACTGCTGGATCGGTACCGGTCCGCTGGGTGGACCGCTCGGCTGCTGTGCGGTGGGGGGATGGACCGGATGGCGAAACGAGACCGAGGGCGCCTGCTGAGCCGCGGGTGACTGCTGAGGCTGAGCGGACCATTGCGGTCCGGACGGCTGGCCCTGCGGCACCCGCGCGACCGGTCCACTGGGCGTGTTGATCATCGGGATCGACGTCGTCGGCGGGGGCATTCCGGCCGAGCCCTGGTGGCGGCCGACCTCGAAGGTCAGCGCCGGGCCATCCGGATTGCCGATGTTGACGCGCAGGCCGTCGTGAATGTCGACCATCGAGACGCGGCGGTTGTTGACGTAGAGCCCGTTGAGGCTTCCATTGTCGATGGCCAGCCATCGGCCCTGGTCGTATCGCACTATGAGATGCGTGCGCGAGATCAGCGGGTGAGCGACGCGGACATCAGCGCGAAGGTCACGTCCGATCACGACGTCGTTACCCGCTGCGAAGGTGCGCTCGGATCCCTCATACCGCACGGTCAACGCGGGTGGGACTGGTCGGCTCATCGGTTCCAACTGTATCGGCCAGGACGTGATCAGGTTGTCGGGTCGAGTTGTCTTGGTCCGTTATTCACCGCAAAGCATCGGGCAGCCGTCGCGCGAGCACCTGGGGTGACAACGTGTCGTATCGAATGACCAAGCGGTGCAAGTGTTTTCGTAAGGTATCAGCCGGCCACGGCTGCGCGGCGCCGGCTGGGGGCGCCGCGGAATCCGTTGCGCACGGTGGTGACGTCCTTGACGAAGTCCCCGACGTACTTGATGGCCCGCCTGCCCTCCGGCAATATGTCGGCGGCCAGCGGGAAGTCGTGGATCTGCCCGTCCCAAAGATGCAGATCGCACCGGATTCCGCTGCTTTCCAGGCGCTTGGCCATCAGTTCGGCGTCCGCCAGCAACAACTCATCGGAGCTCGCGTGGATAGTGACCGGCGGTAACGAGGACAGATCGGCGTCCACCGGGGAGGCGACGGCATCTTCGCCGCGGCCCCCCAGAACCTGCGCCTCGCTCAGGTACTGAGCGAACATCGAGAATGCCCGGCGCGTGAACATGGAGCACTTTCGCGCGTTGCGGTGCTTGAGCTTCGGCGTCGGATCCGTGTCGGTGAAGGGCGAGATCGTGGCGACCCCGGCCGGCTTCATGATGTCTCTGCGAATGGCCAACAGGGTTGTCATGAATGCCAGGTATCCCCCGGCCGAGTCGCCGGCTACGACCACTTGGTCGCCCTCGAAGCCGTGATCCTGCAGCCAGCGGAGTCCACTGATTCCGTCGTCGATCGCGTCGGTTATCTGATGGGCCGGGAGCTTGCGGTACCCGACTGCGAGCACGGCGGCGTCGGCCGCCTCCGACAAGCGGACGACCATCGAGCGGTGGGTGTTGAGGCCGCAGGTGAGGAATGCGCCGCCATGCAGAAACAGGATCGCTCGTTCGGTCGATACGCCGGGAGCCCGAACCCATTCGGCAGCGCAGTTCTCGAGCTGTACCGACTCGGTTTCCGCTGAGGCGCCGAACCGCGGCATCAAACCCGCAAAACTATCGACGTATTCGAATGGCCAGTGCAAATTGGATGTCATTGCCCACGCACGGACCGCGTTTTTCACGATCAACCGGCTCGCCAGCGAGACCGCAATCGACTGCGGACTATGGCGATGATGAATTCGCCGCGTCATCGCCGCGCTTGGCAATACGCAACGCGGATCAGTAGCGCCCACCACTGGCATATCACTCCTAAGTCGATCCCGAATACCCGTCCTACCGGAGAAATAACGGCGAGTTGCTGTGCAGCAAATGTCGTTTCCCTCACTGTTTGTCAAGAAGGGAGACGGGTATCACCAATGGCGCATCGAGCGCTGTCATTTGAATTTGAACCCGTTGCAGGTGGTGCCGGGGATATCCGGTGTGGCCGAGTGGCCCAAGATATGAGCGATGAACGAGGAAACGCATCTGCTGCTTACCGGCCGGGTCGCGGTGGTGACGGGCGGCGGTGGCGGCATCGGCGCGGCTACGGCGCGACTGTTCGCCAAGCACGGTGCGCATGTGATTATCGCCGACATCGACGCCGAGCTCGCCGAACGGGTCGCGGCCGAGATCGCGACGCCGGGCGGATCAGCCGTGGGCGTTGTCACCGACGTCCGCAGTGCGGACGCGGTCGCCGAGCTGGCACGATCGGTGTTGGATCGGTTCGGCCGGGTCGACGTGCTGGTCAACAACGTGGGGCACTGGCTGCGCCATCCGGGGAACTTCGTCGATACCGATCCCGACCTGTGGGACCAGCTCTACCGGATCAACCTGCATCACGTCTTCGTCGTCACTCAGGCATTTCTGCCTGCCATGGTGGACCAGCATTCCGGTGCGATCGTCAACGTCTCGTCCGTCGAAGGGTTGCGCGGATATCCCGAGGACCCGGTCTATGCCGCTTTCAAGGCCGCCGTGATCGGATTCACCCGCAGCCTCGCGGTTCAGGTGGGCGGCCACGGCGTGCGGGTCAACGCGATCGCACCGGACGTCACCGAATCCCTTCAGGTGCCCTACTCGCAATGGCTGTCCGCCGACGAGCAGCGGCAGTGGCCGCAGTGGGTCCCGGTCGGACGGATGGGATTGCCCGATGATCAGGCCCTCGCGATCTTGTTCCTGGCTTCCGACATGTCGGCGTTCGTCACCGGCCACACGATCCCGACCGACGGCGGTACCGGCGCGGCGGGCGGATGGTTCCGCTCGTCGCGCCGGCCCGACCGCGAGTGGACGAATCGGCCTATCGCCCCTTGAATGCTCAGGCGTAACCCAACGCTGCGTTCTCCGCCCGGATCCGAACATTGAGCACCACAGCGTTGGCAATGCTGAACACGATCGCCGTGAGCCACGCCGAATGAACCAGCGGGAGCGCGGCCACCTCCGCGGCGACAGCGGTGTAGTTGGGGTGACGCACCCATCGGTACATGCCGTCGGAAACCAACGGCGCACCCGGAATCACGATAAGCCTTGGGTTCCAGCGCTTTCCGAGAACCCTGACGCAGCGCCAACGGACGACAGTGCTGAACGCCACGACGGCGAGCATCGGCCAGCCCAGCCACGCAATGAACGGCCGGCCCAGGGCCCACGTCTCCACGACGCAGGAAACCAGCAGCAGGGCGTGCATACTGACCATCGCCGGGTAGTGATCGCGGCCGAACTCTTTGCCGCCGCGGGCCATTGACCATTTGGCGTTTCGCTGGGCGACCGCCAGCTCGACCAGGCGTTCGGCACCGATGGCAAGAATGAACAGGTAGTAGTACATGGTCTCCCCACTCACCACTGCAGGAGCAACAGCTCGAAGCAGAAACCCGGGCCCATCGCGAGCATCACTCCGAGTGAGCCTTCGGCGGGCGGTTCGGCGACCGTGCGGCGCAGGACGTCGAGCACGGAGGCCGAGGAGATGTTTCCGTTCTCGCGCATCGATTCCCGACTGTGCGCCAAGGCTTCTGGTGCGATACCCAGCGCGTTCTCGATCGAATCCAGAACCTTTGGGCCGCCAGGATGACACACCCATGTCGAGATGTCCGCGATGGACACACCGTGCTCGGCGAGGAAGCCGTCGACCTCTGCACGAAGGTACTCGTCGGCCATCTTCGGGACGTCGCGGGACATCACCAGCTGAAAACCGCTGGAGCTGATGTTCCACCCCATGACGTCGACGGTCTCCGGGATGACCCGGCTGCGGGTCGCCAGAACACGAGGACCGCGGTTGCCGTTGCGGCCCAGCAGCATTCGATCCGATCCCTCGACGACCACGGCAGCGGCGCCGTCTCCGAACAAGGACACACCGATGAGAGCGGGGATCGAAGTGTCGTCGCGCTGCAATGTGAGAGAACACAATTCGACCGACAAAAGTACGGCGACGTGCTCCGGGTAGCCGCGCAAGTAGTCGTGGACCCGTGCCATCCCGGCAGCGCCGGCCACACAACCGAGTCCGAACAGCGGAATCCGTTTGATGTCGGGTCGCAGGCCGATTCGAGTCATCAGTCGCGCGTCGATGGTCGGCACCGCTATTCCGGTGCTCGAAACCATCACGATTGCGTCCACTTCGTTGGGTTCTACGCCGGCCGCTGAAAGGGCCGACCGTATCGCCTGTTCGCCAAGGTCGACGGCGACCTCGAGATAGGCGTTGTTCGCCTCGGTGAAGCCACTCAACGTTGGGTAGCGAGACAGCGGTAGCGCAAGGCTGCGGTGGTCAACCCCGGCCGTCTGCGCGAAGCGCAGGAAAGCCGGGTCTGTGAATCCGGTTAGCTCGCGCGCGACTTCGTCTTGGTTGTACCGGTTCGCCGTGAATGCCACTGCGGTACCGGAGATCTGCGGAGCGCCGCAGCCTTGCCGGCCATCATGGCGCTGGGATGTGGAATACGTGGTAACAGTCATGCCATGCCGACGACCGGGGCCCGTAAAGAGTTCATCGGAGTCCGGCGAAGGTGAACTAGAACACAGACCGGCTCGTCTGCATTGTAAGAGGCGGAAATGCCTTGTGATTTGGTTTTCTCCGGCGCTAACCCGCCCGCGGATGTAATGTCAGCAAAATCTGCCGTCGTGGTGAGGAGATCAGATGATTGCGTGGAAGCGATCCGCGGCCGCAGCAGCTGTCACGGCGATGGCGCTTACCGCTGTCCCCGAAATGATCGCCGTGACACAGCCTTCCGGAACCGCACTCGCCGACGTATGCGTCAACGCCGGCCGCCGAATTTCAGTGAGCGGCTGCACGAACGTTGCCGACGCGGTCGCCCCCTACGCTCCCCCGCCGGCCGCCTACGCCCCGTTGCCGGAGGACTATCCGCCGCCACCCCCACCGCCGCCGAATGTCAACGTGTGCGCTAATGTCGGCCGCCGCATCAGCGTCAGCGGTTGCCTCTAGGCCGAGTCGCCGATGAAGCGCCGGTGCAATTCCGCTGTGAGAAGCTGGATTTGCCGAGTCAATTCGGTGTTGGTCTTGAGCTCCAATTCCTGAGACTCATAATCGTGGTCGGCTTTGGCCTGCTGGAAGGCCGCCTGACGGTTTTGGCCGATCATGACGAACGTCGACAGGAAGATCGCCTCGAGCGACACGACCAGGGCCAGTATCGGCCACGGGTAGGTCTCCAACAGCGCTATCCAGACCGTGAAAACGATGACGTGAATCCAGACGAAGTTCATCGAGCCGGCGAACGCGGTGATGCGATCGGCCAGCCGCAGGTGAATTCGTTCGCTTCGTGTCTTGGCCTCTTCCAATACGGCTGGGTGGTGGGTCTGATTGTCGCGTACCAACCGATGAGGAATGAGCTGGGGCATGCGCCGATCGCGCTTCCGACGAGGGGTTGGCATGTTGAGTCCTTCCAAGTCGGTACTGCTTCAGCTGATCGTCACCGGGATGCCGTTGAGCACACCGTTGCCGGACGGCTCGTCGATGAACATCGGCGGCGACAACACGTTGGTGTTGGCGCCGGGTGAGCTGTTGGCCACCGACATGCGGGTCCCGGGCTTGTCGTGTCCCCAGCCGTGCGGCATCGACACCACACCCGGCTTTATCGCGTCGGTGACCTCGACGGGCACCATGATCTCGCCGGCCTCCGATTTCACGGTGACGACGTCGTTGTCCGAGATGCCGAAGCGGGCCGCATCCTCGGGATGGATCAGAAGCGTGCAACGATCCCGGCCCCGCATCAGCGCGGGCACGTTGTGCAGCCAGGTGTTGTTCGACCGCAGGTGCCTGCGACTCACCAGGACCAGCGGCTCGGCGGGCCGCTTTAGCCGCGCGGCCAGGCGGGGCAGGTCGTCCAGCAGGTATTGCGGGGCTAGCCTGATTTTCTTGTCGGGGGTGCCGAGGAGATCGGGCAGCTGCGGCACCATCGGGCCGAAGTCGATTCCGTTCGGGTTGGCCTTGAGCAGATCCAGGGTGAGCCCGTCCGGGTTCTTGCCGTACTGGTCTCCGAACGGCCCCGTCCGCAAGGTGAGGTCCAGCATCCGCTCGGGACCGCCGCGGTCGTAGAGCTTGCGGATCTCCGCGCCGTCGACACCTCGGGTGAACGCCAGATAATCGAAGAACCCGTCGTCGATCGCCGCCACATCGACGTCCTCGGCCGGCGTGCCGGTGCACAAGCCGGTCAGCCGGATCAATATCTCCCACTCGTGTGGGCGATCGCCCGGATCGAACACCGGCGCCGAGTAATTGGCGATGCTGCGGATCGCGAACAGCAGGATCAGGTCGTCGTGGTGCGGCTGTTCGAGCGGCGACAGCCCGGGCAGGATGACGTCGGCGTGCCGGGTCGTCTCGTTCAGCCAAAGATCAATGGAGATCATCGCTTCCAGCATCGGCAGGACCTCGTCGAGCCTGTCGCCGCCGGGAGTGGACAGCACCGGGTTTCCCGCGACCGTGATCAGCGCCTTGAGCTGCCCGTCGCCCGGCGTAGCGATCTCTTCGGCCATGCACGACACCGGCGCCTGCCCGAGGACCTCTTTGGCCCCACGCACCCGGGTGTGCCAGCGGCCGAATTCGGGGACGCCGCCCTCCAGGCCCGGCAGTGGCTGCGTGGTGATCGACCATGCCGCCGGCCTGGGGAACATCGCGCCGCCCGGGACGTCGAAATGGCCCGTCAAGATGTTGATTACGTCGACCAGCCAGCTCGCTAGGCTCCCAAACTCCTGATTACACAATCCAATTCGGCCGTAGACCACGGATCTCTCGGTCTCGGCGAGCTCACGCGCCAGCCTTCGGATGGTGTCTGCGTCGATGCCGGTGACGTCGCTGACGCGCTCCGGTGGCCACTCCAGGGCGACCCTGCGCATGGTGTCGATCCCGTCGACATCCGGACCCGGGTTGATGAGGTCTTCATCGAAGAGAGTGTGGGCGACGGCCAGCAGCAGCGCGGCGTCGGTGCCCGGCACGATCGGCAGCCATTCGTCGGCCCGGGCGGCCGTCTGGGTGCGCACGGGATCGATCACGATCACTTTGCCCCGTTTGCGGATCGCGTCGATCAGACCCATCACGTCCGGTGCGGCCAGCAGTGAACCCTGCGACGCGGCCGGGTTGGCGCCCATGATGACCAGCAGGTCGGTTCGTTCGATGTCGGGCACCGGAAAGTTCCACCAGAGGCCGTACATCAGGTGCGACGACAGGTTTTTCGGCCATTGGTCGACGGTGCCCGGTGAATACGTGATCGGCATCCCGGACATGCCCATCAGGACGCCCGCGTAGCGGGCCAGCGAAAACGAGTGCGCCAGTGGGTTACCGGTATAGGCGGTGACCGCGCCGATTCCGTACTTTTCGATCACCGGTGTCAGTAACTCGGTGCAGCGGCGAAACGCCGCGTCCCAGCTCACCTCCCGCCAGTGCCCGTCGACCTTGATCATGGGGTGGCGGATGCGGTCCGGGTCGTGGTGGACTGCGCCCAGCGATACGCCCTTTGGGCACAGGTGCCCGCGGCTCCACACGTCGTCCCGGTTGCCGCGGATACTGGTGACTCTGCCGTTTTCGGGGCCGCCTTCAACGTGAATCTCCAAGCCGCACATGGCTTCACACAAGGGACACGTGCGCAGATGCCTGCCGCTCTCGCCAGTCATCCACTCACCTTATTCCGCTACTCCTGGTAGCGGAAGGATGAAATTGGATACCGCCGTCAGGATGCCCAGGGCCCGACGCCGCCGACCTTGTCAATGCGGATGCGGGTCAGAAAGCCGGGCGGTGCGCCCTCTGGCGGGAATTTCCCGGCCGGGTCCCCGAGAACGGGGTTGAGTTCCTTGAGCAGGTCGGGCGCGCCGCCCTCGACGATGCGCGCCGTTCCGATGATGGACAGGTAGGGCCGCATCCCCTGGCCGGCGGCGTCGAGCGCCAGGATTGTCACGGCTACCCGGGGATCGTTTCGCACATTGCGAACCTTCTTGTGTTCGCTGAGATGGGCGGTGACGAGTTCGTCGCCATCCGGTGTGGATTGCAGCGCGGCCCAGACCACGCTCACCTGGGGGCTGCCGTCGGGATTGAGGGTGACGAGGGTGGCGTCCGCACCCTTGCCGATGAGGTCGCGCGCGGCGTCGTTGAGTTTCATGCGTTGTTCTACAGCCCCACGCAGCGATTCATTCCCGCTACGCGTCGAAAACGACGACGGTGGCCCGGTCCGCACGGAACCGGGCCACCGCTCGACGCTTCTATTGCTCGGCTTTTTGGCGAGCCTCGTTGACGTCGGCAGCCTTTCGGGCGCTTTCGGCCTCGGCCTCTTTCTTGGCGGCGTCGCGTTGCGCTTCGCCTTTGTCCTGCTGCGCCTGGCCTTCGCGCAGCAGGTCGTCGCGCCCGGTCACGGCGCCGGCGACCTCTTTGGCCTTGCCCTTTGCCCCCTCGACGATGCCCTCGATGGCTTCTTCGGGACCGCTCTTGTCCGACATACGTCCTCCCTCGTGTCGTGCTCCGCGCGTTTGCCGCGCCGAGCAGCGTGACCGCTCGCTCCCCATATTTCCCGGACGGCTGCGTCCGCAAACACTGTCGGCGAGTAGCGCTCGCCACATCGACCGGTTGACGTCGACGTCCCTAGCGCAAACTCACCAGCTGATCCACGGAGTCCCTGGGCAGCTCGCCGTCGACCACCGCGGTGACGGTGGCGCTCTGCAGCGTGATAGCGCCGTGGTGGTTGTCGAGGAACGCCGTGTCGGCGGCGTCTCGGCCAGTGGCGATGCGCACCATCGACTGCCGCGGCGCCAGGCAGGTCGCATCGACAACTCGCCACACTCCGTCGACCAACGCCTCGGCCACGGCGTGAAAATCCATCGGCGCACAACCCGGCGCGTAGACGGCCGCCAGCCGGGCGGGCACGTAGAGCGCGCGCAGCAGTGCGATCACCAGATGGGCATAGTCACGGCATACGCCCGCGCCCGCCAGCAGTGTGTCCGTGGCCCCGTCGATCGGATCACTCGAGCCCGGAACGTATTTCAGACGTGTGCCCACCCACGACGACACCTTCTCCAGCAACGTCAGCGAGGTTCCATACTGCTCGAATTCCGTGGCAGCGAAGCCGAAGAACTTGTCGGATTCGGCGTATCGACTCGGGCGCAGATAGGTGATCAGGTCGATGTCGCGCACCGGTGCGGGATCGGCTTGTCCGACCACTGTCGCCCAGTAGGAGAAGCTCAAGGTCCCCTTGTCCGCTTGCACCGTGTGGATCCGCGTGCCCTGCTCACCGATGATCTCCCGCGGTTCAATTGTCTTGCCGTTGAACGTGATTGCTAACGACTCGCTGACATCGATGCCCGGCAGCCGGGCCACGGCGATCTGAAAGTCCAGGATCGTTGCCTCGTTGACCTCGACTTCGATCTCGGCGCCGACGTTGCGTCTGAGATCACTCGTTGTAATGACTGTCCCCCTGTCTCGCGGCCGCATCTGAATGCGGGCATACGCGCGTGCCTACGCTGTTAATCCAACACAACAAACCGCCGCGGCGCAGGGCGCACGCCGGCCCGGGCGAGGAGACACGACGGTGGAGATCTGGGAGTTGGTCGCCCGCGAGCGAATCCGGGACACCTTGGCGCGGTACAACTGGTCCGGTGACGCGGGACGGCTCGACGGACTCTCGGAGACGTTCTGCACGGATGGTGTTCTGGAGATACGCGGGTTCGAGCCGTTAAGCGGGCGGCCCGAGATAGTCAGGTTCCTCGGCGGCATCACCGGCGGAATCTCCGCCGATGCCGCCGACGCCGCGAAGGGCGTCAAGCCCCTCGTCC
>Ga0209112_10000155_pt1 | contig 11818 bp, 8 predicted proteins | sample TexAe_OM3H0_O3_FD_187947 | JGI IMG/M metagenome (GOLD analysis project Ga0209112, IMG submission 187947) | Forest soil microbial communities from Davy Crockett National Forest, Groveton, Texas, USA - Texas A ecozone_OM3H0_O3 (SPAdes) (version 2) | ecosystem: Environmental > Terrestrial > Soil >...
GGGCTTCGTCCCGCTGGATCACCGCCTCCAGGTCGTCGACGTCGTCGACGGCGTCACGTTCGTGGACGACAGCCTGTCCACCAACGTGCTGCCCACCCTGGCCGCCCTGGACGCGTTCCCCGGCCGCCGCGTCGCCCTCATCGTCGGTGGCCACGACCGCGGCATCGACTACGCCCCGCTCGCCGTCGGCCTGCACAGCCGCCCGGCCCCCACGCTGGTCCTGACCCTCCCTGACAGCGGCCCCCGTATCCACCGCGAGATCGAGTCGGCGGTCAGCAGCCCCTCGGCGTTGGCCGGCGTCCACGACTGCCCCGACCTGGACGCCGCCGTGGCCCAGGCCTTCGACTGGGCCCGCCCCGACGGTGTCGTCCTGCTGTCCCCGGCCGCCCCCAGCTTCGGTCACTTCCGTGACTATCGCGACCGCGCCGATGCCTTCACCCGCGCCGTCGCCGCCACCGGTCACCGCGCACGCTAGATTCCTCGCAGGCTGTTACCGCCCACCGGTCCTACCTGGCTAAACGTGGCCGCCGCTTGACTGATTGTCAGAAAATGTTACGAACTAATCCGAGATACAAGTTCTTTTCCGGATGGTCCTGGCAACACGGTCATATGCCACATAGCCTGGCTGATCAGGGAGCGTCGAAGGGGGCCACGGGTGACTCGGGGAATACCAGCGGCGATGTACGCCGCGCTGGAGACGGCGTTCGAGACGGCACTGCCCGCTGAGGCTGAAGCCGTGCCGTACCCGTCCTCAGCCGTCGAGGAAGCGTCGGCCGAATTCGACGTTTTCCTGCCGCGCCGCCGCCCGGCCGGGCCGGCCGCCGCGCCCCGGGACAACGCCTCCGGCCCGCAGCCCGGGCCCGCTGACCCGCCGAGCCCGCCCCGCCACCAGGCCCCCGACCTGGCCGTGCTGGACCAGGTTCTCCGCAGCCTCCAGCGCATGGCCTGACGGCCCACCACACCCGGCGCCGCACCCGGCCCGGGAAGCCCGGCTCGTCTGGGACAATGGGGCCGAAGGGGGTGACTGGCGTGCGCGTCGGGATCCTGGGCCCGCTGGAAGTGCGGGACGCTGCGGGGCAGCCTGCTCCGCTGCCCGGACCGCGGCTCCGGGCGTTGCTGATCCGGCTGGCCGTGGCCGGCGGTCACGCGGTGACCGTGGACCGGCTGGCCGGTGACCTGTGGCCGGACGAGCGCCCCGAGGACCGCCCCGCCGATCCGGCCAACGCGCTGCAAGCCCTGGTGTCCCGCCTTCGCCAGGCGGGCGGCCGGGATCTGGTCGAATACGCCAGCGGCAGCTACCGGCTGGCCATTGACCCGGCCGAGATCGACGCGATGGTGTTCGAGCGCCTGGTCAGCCGGGGCCGCGCCGCGCTCAGCGCTGGTGACCCAGCGGCCGCGGCGCCGCTGCTGGGCCAGGCCCTGGCCCTGTGGCGCGGTCCGGCGCTGGCCGACGTGGCCGACGCGCCGTTCGCGAGCGGCCCGGTGGCCCGCCTGGAGGAGCTGCGGCTGGCCGCGGCCGAGGACCAGACGGAGGCCCGGCTGACCCTGGGGCAGGGCGCCGAGCTGGTCCCCGACGTGGAAGAACTGGCCGCCGCCCACCCGCTGCGCGAACGGCTGCGCGGCCAGCTCATGCGCGCGCTGTACGCGGCGGGCCGGCAGGCCGAGGCGCTGGCCGTGTACGACCAGACCCGCCGTCTGCTGGCTGACCGGCTCGGCGTCGACCCGTCGCCCGAGCTGTCAGCCGTCCACCTGGGCATCCTCCGCGCCGACCCCAAGCTGACCCCCGCCGCGGCCGTCCCCGCCGACCCCGGACCGGTGACCGCCCGCCCACCGGGCAACGGCCACCACCGCGTCAGCAACCTCCCCGCCCAGCTGACCAGCTTCGTCGGCCGCGAGGACGAGCTGGAACGGGTCGGCAAGCAGCTCGGCGACACCCGCCTGGTCACGCTGACCGGCCCGGGCGGCGCGGGTAAGACCCGGCTGGCCCTGGAGGCCGCCGTGCTGAAGGCGCCGGAGATGCCGGACGGCGCCTGGTTCGTGCCGCTGGCCCCGGTCCGCGACGCGGCCGACATCCCGCAGACCGTGCTGACCGCCCTTGGCGTGGCCGAACCGGTCCGGATCACCGAGACCGGCCTGGTCCTGCCGCTGCCGCCGCTCGACCGGCTGGCCGAGACGCTGACCAGCCAGCGGCTGCTGCTGGTCCTGGACAACTGCGAACACGTCATCGACGCGGTGGCCCGGCTGGCCGCCCGGGTCCTGGCCGACGCGCCGGGCGTGCGCATCCTGGCCACCAGCCGGGAGGCGCTCGGCGTGACCGGGGAGACTCTGTGCCCGGTGCCGTCACTGCCGCTGCCGCCAGCGGGTGCGGACGCCGCCGAGGCCACCGCCTACGCGGCGATCCGGCTGTTCCGCGACCGGGCGGCGGCGGTCCGGCCCGGGTTCACGGTGGACGCGGAAACGGTCGGCCCGGTCATCGGCATCTGCTCGGCCCTGGACGGTATCCCGCTGGCCATCGAGCTGGCCGCGGCCCGGCTGCGGTCGCTGACCCTGGCTCAGGTGGAGAGCCGCCTGGGGGACCGGTTCCGGCTGCTCGGCACCGGGCCCCGGGCCAGCGCCGACCGGCACCAGACGCTGCGGGCCATCGTCGACTGGAGCTGGGACCTGCTCGATGCGGCCGAACGGGTCGTGCTGCGCCGGCTGTCGGTGTTCCGCGGTGGCGCCACCCCGGACGCCGCCGAGCAGGTCTGCGGCCCCATGGAAGACGTGATCGACGTGGTCGCCGCGCTGGTGGACAAGTCGCTGGTCATCGCGACCGGCGACACCGAGGTGCGGTACCGGCTGCTGGAGACCGTGCGGGTCTACGCCGATGAGCGACTGGCCGAGGCCGGGGAGAAGGACCAGGTGCAGCGGGCGCACGCGGCCTACTTCCTGGCCGTGGCCGAAGACGCCGAGCCCCGCCTGCGCACCGCCGAACAGCTGCGCTGCCTGGACCGGCTGCACGCCGACCACGACAACTTCTCGGCTGCGCTCCGTTACGCGGTCGACCGCGGGGACGGCGAGCTCGGCCTCCGGCTGGTGGCCAACCTGATGTGGTACTGGGTCATGCTCGACTTCGACGCCGAGGGCGGCACCTGGGCCCGGGAGGTCCAGGACCTCGTCGGCCCGGCTCCGCCGCCCGGGCTGGGTGACCAGTACGCGATCACCGAGTTCGCCGCCGTGATCGGCGGGATCACCGACGACACGACCAGGAACGTGGCCGTCCAGGGTCCGGACGGCGTCGCGCTGCTGCGGGCGGCGCTGCAGAAGTCCGCGGCCCGCGTCGGCGCCGAGACGGCCCATCCCGTGCTGGCCCTGGCCCCGGCCCTGGCCGCCATGTTCGGCGGGGACCATGCGGAGTCCCGCCGCGGGATGGAGGCTCTGACCCGGCATCACCACCCCTGGATCCGGGCCGCCGGGCTGGCCATGGGCGGCCACCTGGCCATGAACGAGGGCGACGTCGAGACGGCCAGCCGGTACTTCGAGCAGGGTTACGCCAGCTTCCAGTCCATCGGGGACCGGTGGGGTCTGATCGTCGTGCTCGGCGGCCAGGCCGAGGTGGCGATGGCCCGCGATGACCCCGAGGCGGCGGTGCGCGCGCTGGAGGAGGCCCGCGGGTTCGCGCTGGAGGGCCAGGCCTCGCACTGGGGGTCGATGCACCTGATCCCGCTGGGCCGGGCCCGGGCCGCCGCCGGTGACCTGGCCGGAGCCCGTGCCGACCTGGAACACGGGCTGACCGCGGCCCGCCAGTTCGGTGAGAGCGACGACGAGATCAACGGCTACGTCGAGCTGGCCGAGCTGTTCCGGCGGGACGGTGACCTGCGCCAGGCCCGGCAGCTACTGGACCAGGCCCGCGTGCTCGCCGAGCCCCGCACCACCCGGCTCGACATCCGGCTGGCCGCCGTCCGGGCGTTCAGCAAGCTCGGCTGCCTGACCGAACAGGAAGGCCAGCTGGACGAGTCAGCTCACTGGCACCACCGGGCGCTGACGCTCCTGGCTGAGGACGCCGCGGGCATCGAGCCGATCCCGACCAATCCTGTGCTGGCCGGCGTGGTCGAAGGCGTCGCGGCCCTGTGGGCCGCCCGCGGTGAGCCCTGTCGGGCCAGCGAGCTCCTCGGCTTGGCCTACACCCTGCGCGGCTTTTCCGACACCGCGAGCTTCGAGGTCATCCGGGTCACGGCCGCGGCCACCGCGGCGATCGGCCCGGACGAGTTCGCGGCCGCCTACCTGCGCGGCCGCGCGCTCGCCCGGGCCGATGCCCTCGCCCTGACCTTCTAGACGCGCCGGCTGTACATCCGCAGCGCCAGCGGGAACGAGACCAGCACGATGCCCGCCGCCCAGGCCAGGGTGTAGAGCACGTGGCTGGAGACCGGGCCGCCCACGGTCAGCCCGCGCACCGCGTCGGCCAGGTGGGTGACCGGGTTGACCTTGACCCAGGCCTGCAGCCAGCCGGGGAAGGTGCTGGTGTTCGGGACCAGGATGCTGCTGCCGAACACCAGCGGCATGATCAGGATGAACGCGATCCCCTGCACGGTCTCCGGGCTCGGCGCGATCAGCCCGATCAGCACCGAGATCCAGCACACGGCCAGGTAGAACAGGTAGGCCAGGCCGAGCGCGGCCAGTGCCGGCAGCACGCCGGTGTGGAAGCGGAACCCCAGCGCCGACCCGAACCCGGTCAGCACGATCATCACGGTCAGGAACCGGGCCGTGTCGCCCAGCACCGCCCCGATCAGCGGGGAGGAGCGGCCGATGGGCAGGCTGCGGAACCGGTCGAACACCCCCTTGTGGATGTCCTCGCTCAGGGCCGTGCCCAGGCCCATGGTGGCGAACATGGCCATCTGCGCCACCAGCCCGGGCAGCAGCGTCTCCAGGTAGGCGTGCGTGCTTCCGGCCACCGCGCCGCCGAACACGTACAGGAACAGCAGCAGGAACACGATCGGCATCAGCGTGACGTCGATCAGCTTTTCCGGTGAGTGCTTGAGCTGGGCGATGTTCCGCCAGGCCAGCGTCAGCGCGTTGGCCACCATCTGGCGGCCGCCGATCCGCTTCCGTGGCACCGGGCTCAGCGCGGCCGGGCTGGTGATGTCCAGGGTTGTCATGCCGTCCTCCCCGCGTCCGCCAGCTCATCGCTGGACTCGTCGTTCCCGCTCTGGTCCTCGTCCTGGTCTTCGGCGGGGTGCCCGGTCAGAGCCAGGAACACCTCGTCCAGGCTGGGCAGCCGGAGCGCCAGCTCGGCCGCCACGATGCCCCGCTGGCCCAGCTGCTGGACCAGGTCGGAGAGCACGGCCGGGTCCACGGCGGTCGCCGTGACCAGCCCGGTCTCGGTGCGGACCTCCGGTGTCTCCCCGGTCAGCCGGGTCACCACCTCGGCCACCTCGCCGGCCCGGAACCGGTCCAGCGGCCGGACCTCGATGGTCTGCTTGCCCGTGGTGGCCTTCAGCTCACTGGCCGTACCCGACGCCACCACCCGGCCCCGGTCGATGACCGCGATCTGGTCGGCCAGCTCGTCCGCCTCTTCCAGGTACTGCGTGGTCAGCAGCACGGTGACCCCGCCCGCGGTCAGCCCCCGGATGGTGTCCCACACCTGGTTCCGGGCCCGTGGGTCCAGCCCCGTGGTCGGCTCGTCCAGGAAGATCACCTGCGGCGACCCGATCAGGCTGGCGGCCAGGTCCAGCCGCCGCCGCATGCCACCGGAGTACGTCTTGACCGCCCGTCGCCCCGCGTCGGTGAGCTCAAACCGATCCAGCAGCTCCCGGGCCCGATCGCGGGCCTGTGGCCGGCCGAGCCCCAGCAACCGGCCGATCATGATCAGGTTCTCGGTGCCGGTCAGCTCATCGTCCACCGACGCGTACTGCCCCGTCAGCGCGATCAGCTGCCGCACCTGGAACGCGTCGTTCATCACGTCATAGCCACAGATCCGGGCCACTCCCGCGTCCGGCTTGATCAACGTGGACAGCACCCGCACCGCGGTCGTCTTGCCCGCCCCGTTCGGCCCCAGCAGCGCCAGCACGGTGCCCTTTTCGGCGCTGAAGCTCGTCCCGGCCAGCGCCTGAGTGTCGCCGAAGCGCTTCTCCAGCCCCGTGGCCTCAATTACCGAGCCCATACAACCTCCCTCAATCCCCCTGGTGTTCTTTACCGTTCCACCGTGTCTCCCACCGCTGACACGCCACTGACACCGCGACCCCACCCCACTGACACCACGACCCCACCGCCCCACTGACACGCCCGACTCCGCCACTTCAACCCCAGGAGCCGCCCCGCCACCCACACCGCCAGCCCGCGCCCCGTCCGCGCTGTCACTCCCCAGTTCCGGCGGCCAATTCGAAGCGACCCCGGACCGCCAGACGCATTTCCCCAGCTCACCCCATCAAGTCCGTGTGCAATTTAAGGTGTGTACATTTAGAAAATTCAGCCCCCATTCCGTTTTACTAAACCAGCACCTTTCGATATTATGTTCGTATTAGCTCATCTGCTGGCCGGGAAGGTGGTGAGCATGGTAGCGGAGCTGATGCCCGAGCCAGGCGATGAAGAATCTTCTTCCTCGTCGGACCCCTTCGAATTGAGTGACTATTCCGGCCCAAATTCCGCCCGGCCACCCCAATACGATGGCGTTCCGGCTCCGGACCTTTTCCCGCAAGCCGACGCCGAACGCCAAGAATGCGCCGCGACCATCGCCAACGAAAGCCTCGCGCCCGGCTTCTGGCCCCCCCACCATCGGCCCCGTCCGGTTCAGGCTCCGGTTTCGCCTCCGGCGGCATCCTTGACCGGTGCCCGCCGGGCACCTCGCTGGCCAGACTGACCGCCGCCGCCACTCGCGATGACCACCTGGCTGATCTTGACGACGACGAGCTGATCGGCGTCCTGCGGGCCTGGCGACGCTTGGAGTCATGGTCCAACGCGGGCCTGCTCAAGACGATCGCCGAGCTGGCCCGCCGCCGCCCCGCCGACCGCACTCCGCCCGCGCCCCGAGGTTCCTTTCCCGAACAGCTGAGCGAGTTCATCGCCGACGAGCTCGCCGCCGCGTTGACCCTGTCCGGGCGGATGGCCGGCACCTATCTCGATCTGTCCCTGGACCTGGCCATCCGGCTGCCTGGTACCGCCCGCGCCCTGCACGAGGGGACCATCGACCACCTCAAGGCCCGCCTGATCGCCGAAGCCACCCGGGTCCTGACCGACGATCACGCCCAAGAGGTCGAGGCTCGCATCCTTCCCCGGGCCGGAGGGCAGACCCTGGGCCAGCTGCGCGCCGCCGTGGCCCGCGCCGTGCTCGCCGTGGACCCCCAGGCCGCGATCCGGCGCCGGGAGGAAGCACAAAAGGATCCCCGGGTGAGCCGCTGGCAAGAAGATGCCGGGACCGCGGCGCTGGCTGGCTTCGGCCTGCCTCCGGCGGAGGTGCTCGAAGCCGACCAGCGCATCACCGCTCGCGCCCTGGCCCTGCGCGAGGCCGGCCTGCCCGGATCCCTCGAGGAGCTTCGGGCCCGCTCCTACCTGGACGCCCTCCTCGGCCAGGACTCCACCCCGCCAACCACCCCGGACCAGCCCCCCGTGCCCCGTGCTCCGGAACAGCCACTCGCGCCTACCATCCCGGACCAGTCACCCGCGCCAACTGTCCCGGATCCGCCCCCCGCGCCCAAGCGCGCGGACCGGCCACCCGCCCCCGGCGCCACACCCATACAGCCCGAGCCCAGCCCCCCAATACGCCCCGAGCCCAGCCCCCCGAACACTCCGCGTTCCGCTAACCGACGCCTGCCCGCCCGCGTCAACCTGACCGTCCCGCTGCTGTCCCACCTCGGGCTGACCGACGAGCCCGGTCACGTGGCCGGATTCGGCCCCGTCGATCCCGTGTTGGCCCGCCAGCTGACCACCCTGGCCGCCACCGACCCGGCGTCCCGGTTCTGCATCACCCTCACCGGCCCGGACGGGCGAGCCATCGGGCACGGCTGCATCCCCGGCCGCCCACCCGATCCGACCCGGCCAGGATCACCACCCCTCACCGTCACCCTCACGCCATTGGCCCAAGACGCCTGCACCCACGCTCACCAGGAGCCGGGCTACCAGCCCAGCCGCAACCTCCAGCACCTGATCCGGGCCCGCACCACCACCTGCAGCGCGCCCGGCTGCCAGCGACCGGCCGCCCGCTGCGACCTCGACCACACCAAGCCCTACGACCAGGGCGGCCTGACCTGCGAGTGCAACCTGGCCCCGCTCTGCCGCCACCACCATCGCTGCAAACAGTCCCAGGGCTGGCGCCTCGACCAGCCCGAGCCGGGAATCATGCGCTGGACCACCCCCGCCGGCCGTCGCTACCTCACCACCCCCGACGCCTACCCCTGACGTGCGCCGGCCTGAAGTCTGCGGTTTGGCCCGGCTACGGAGCGGTCTTTTCGGTGCCGTGCTGTTACCTATGACCTGTACTCACTTCATGAGTTCCGCGCGTCTTTCATGTGAGCCGACCCCGACAGGTGGGTCGCGGCTTTCCGCGGGTCGATCTACCGCGAGGTCTTCCGAACGGCAGGGGGTTCATGTGACTGTGACGTCGATTCCAGCGGGTTGGTATCCAGATAACCAGGACGCCGCATTGGTCCGTTGGTGGGACGGCACGCAGTGGACCTCGTTTACTCAGTCTGCTCAGCCGGCCGGGTCGCCGATGAAAGAGACGGCGCGATTCGCTCCGTCACCCGCTGGACCAGCAAGGCGCAACTTCTCTGGCCGGAAGCGTGATCTGCAAGCGGAAGTGGACCGGCTGCAGCAGATCCTCGATGGCCTGGGAATGGCCGAGCAGGAGCAACTTCAAGCCGAGGTCGGCCGCCTTCGCGAAGCGCTTCCGCAGTTGCGGCGCGACGAGCAGGAGCTGTTGGCTGTCGTCGGGCCGCTTCGGGCCGAGGTCGACGCGCTGACCAGCCAGCGGGCTGATGCGGCCCCGCTGCGGGCAGAGATCGCACAACTGCAGCGACGGCGCGAAGAACTGCTCGGGCAGACCGCCACGATGGAGCGATTGGCAGCGGAATTGCCCGCTCTGCGAGCCGAGCTGGCTGAGCTCAAGCGGCAAGTGGTCGAAACCCGCGAAACCGCAATCCTGCAGGAAGTGGGCATCTATGAATATCGTCACCCGCTCAGTGACGCAGTGGCTTACAAGGCCAAGCTGACGGGCGTGCGCGCACAGATCAAAGATGCGGCCAAGGCTGGAAACGCGGTCCGGGGTGCGACCAATTGGTCGGTCAACGGGTCAGCTCGCGACGGGGCCAAGATGGTCCGCGAGTTCTCGAAGCTGATGCTTCGGGCATACAACAACGAGGCCGATAACGCCGTTCGATTGATGAAGCCATACACGCTTGATTCATGTGTCGCCCGGCTGCAGAAGGCACGGGAAACCATCATTCGCCTGGGCGGGACGATGAACATCACCGTCACTGAGTCCTACCATCGCCTGCGGGTTCAGGAACTGGAACTCACTGCTGACTATCTGGCCAGGAAAGCCGAGGAGAAGGAGCGGGAACGGGAGGAGCGGGCTCGGCGGCGTGAGGAGGAAGTCGCCCGCCGGGAGTTCGAGCGGGAGCAGGAACGGCTCCGCAAGGAACTCGCTCACTACGAGACGGCTATCAGCGCGCTACGGGAGCAGGGAAATCAGGATGGCGCGTTCCAGGCCGAAGCGAAGGTCGCAGAGATCCGGAACGCCATCGACGGGATTACCCGCCGCGCGGCCAACATCCGGGCCGGTCATGTCTACGTGATCTCCAACGTCGGGGCGTTCGGCGAGAACATGGTCAAGATTGGTATGACCCGGCGGATGGAACCGATGGACCGCGTCAACGAGCTCGGTGACGCTTCCGTGCCCTTCAGGTACGACGTGCACGCCCTGGTGCTCAGCGATGACGCGGTGGGACTGGAGACTCGTCTGCACCATCACTTCGCTGACCGCCGGGTCAACCGGGTCAACCTTCGGCGTGAATTCTTCCGGGTCACCCCGGCTGAAGTTAAGGACGTCCTGACCAGGCTGCACGCCTCGATTGTTGAGTGGACGGACGTGCCCGAGGCGGTGGAGTGGCGCCAAAGCGAACAAGCGCGACGCCAGCATCAAGTGCCCGAGCTGAGCCCGCTCATGAGTCCTTGATCGTGATCCCGATCTGCTGGGCCAGCGCCGGCGCCAGCGAAATCAGCTGCACCGTCGTCATGATCGCCCCGCGCAGCGACTCGAACCCCGCCGTGATATCCAGCTCCGCCCCGCGCAGATCCACCTTCTCCAGGCCGGCGCGGGAGAAGTCGGCCCGGGTCAGCGTGCAGCCCGCGAACGTGACCCGCTTCAGCTTGGCTCCGCCGAAGTCGGTGTCGCGCAGCAGGCAGTGATCGAACGTGACGTCGGTCAGGGTGGCGCCGCGGAAGTTCCACGAGTCGAGCTTGCCGTCGGCGAACACGACCCGCTGGAAGCTGGCGTCGAAGGCCTGGATGCCGGCCCCGGAGCAGCCGAGGAACGTGGCGTCCAGCCAGCTCGAGCCGGCCAGGTTGGCCGACAGCAGCCGGACGTCGCGCAGCCACACGTCGGACAGCCGGCTCTTGCGCAGCGCCACGTCGTCCAGGGTCACGTTGGAGAACGCGCACTCCATGAAGCGGGCGTGATCCGCGTTCCCGCCCTCCAGGGACAGATCCTCGAACAGCAGGCCGTCGTAGTGTCCCTCGTCCTGGAGTGCGTCGTGCGGTGCGCCGTCGTACGCGGTGAGCGAGTCACCGAACGGCAGGTCACCTAGTTCGCGCGGCAGCTTCATCAGGGCCTAACCTACCGACTGTGACTCAGCCCAATGATTGGAACGCCCGCGTCATCGACGAGTTCCGCGCCAACGGCGGAAAGGTCGAGGCGTTTCCCGCCAATAACCTCGTGCTGCTGCATCACACCGGGGCCAAATCCGGCCAGCAGCGGGTCAGCCCGGTCGCTTACCAGGCGGTGGACGGCGGGTACGCGATCTTCGCTTCCAAGGCCGGCGCCCCGGACAACCCGGCCTGGTACTACAACCTGATCGCCCACCCCCAGGCCACCATCGAGATCGGCACCGAAACGGTCCCGGTCACCGCGCGGGTGGCCAGCCCGGAGGAGCGGGAGCCGATCTGGACCCGCCAGAAGCAGGACCAGCCGGGTTTCGCCGAGTACGAGCAGAAGACCACCCGGCAGATCCCGGTCGTCATCCTCGAACCCGCTCGCAGCTAGCCGCCCCGCCCGTGACCGGCCCCGGCCCCAACCCCGGCTCCGACCCGCAAATCCGCACCACCACCGGCGCCGTGCGCGGGCGGATCGAGGACGGGCTGGCCGTTTTCCGCGGCATCCCGTTCGCCCAGCCTCCGGTCGGTGCGCTGCGTTTCCAGGCGCCGCGCCCGGCCGAGCCCTGGGCCGGCACCCGGGACGCGCTGGAGTTCGGGGCGCCGCCACCCCAGCCGCAGGGCCGCGTCGTCTCGGCCCCGCCCGGCCAGGGCGACCCGGACGACTGGCTGACCGTCAACGTCTGGTCCCCGGACCTCGGCCCGGCCGCCCGGCTCCCGGTCATGGTCTGGATCTACGGCGGCGCCTACGTGGCCGGGGCGGCCAGCGCTCCCGGCTATGACGGCGCGGCTCTGGCCGGCCAGGGCGTGGTGCTGGTCAGCTTCAACTACCGGCTCGGCATGGAGGGCTTCGCCCAGCTCACCGGGGCGCCCGCCAACCGCGGCCTGCTCGACCAGGTGGCCGCGCTGCGCTGGGTCGCCGGCAACATCGCGGCCTTCGGCGGCGACCCCGGCCGGGTCACCGTGTTCGGCGAGT
>Ga0209112_10000156_pt1 | contig 11804 bp, 4 predicted proteins | sample TexAe_OM3H0_O3_FD_187947 | JGI IMG/M metagenome (GOLD analysis project Ga0209112, IMG submission 187947) | Forest soil microbial communities from Davy Crockett National Forest, Groveton, Texas, USA - Texas A ecozone_OM3H0_O3 (SPAdes) (version 2) | ecosystem: Environmental > Terrestrial > Soil >...
TTTTGCTAAGCAAGTGCTACGCAAGCCTGCTTGCGCTAGCCATTTTTGTTTGTATTAAAAAGCAGCAGAAGGTTTACATACCATATACTAGCAATAGGATTAATCTTTTATTTTATATTTTTACTTTAAATATATGACACTATGGCAAATTTAAAAAGAATAGTAATTATTTTTAGTTTTCAAATGGTAATCCATATTTATTTTAATATTTTTCTTCACCTAAGCTCCGTAATTTTTAAATTAAAGCTGTTTTTTGTAGGGGTTTGTTTTTGCCACAGGCATATGGAGCCAGTGGTGTGTGGCTATACATTCACCTAGCACTAAAATTAAAACTATTAATTTTCCTTTCCTCCTTTGTTATATTTAAATGTCCAACTCTTTTAATAACGGTCTGCACAACCGCGGAGCAGGGTAAAAGGAAAATAAACTAATAGGCCTAGTTGAAAAAAAAGGATAATAAATAATCCGTTACAACCTATTTTCTTCATTCTTTTTTATACTTTAACATTTTTAAATATTCATTCTTTTATGTTATATTTTATTTTATTTTACTTGATATTTTTATTTTTTATTACAATATAAAAAAGTACCCTTCCCCCATAAAATCGATTAAAAATAAATTAGTTTAGATCTATTATATAAACAACAATATGTAAATAGAAAATCTTAATGTGTATGGATTAATTGTTTTAAGGGAAATTAAAAATAAATCTCTTCTTAAAGAATAAAAATTAAAATAATTATAGTAATGGAAAGATTTACAAATGATAATTTTTAATCTTTGCTTGTTTTACTAGAAGTTTTAAGGTTAGTCATATTCTAAGTGGTAGGGTAAATTTGATTATTTCAGTAGTGGCAAGTAGATTTAAATTAGAAAGAAAATTATTTTATCTCTCTATAGTAAGTTAAATAACTCTTTAAATCCTTAGTCAAATTAGAAGAACGAGATATAAATTAAGGAGTATTATAAAAATTTAGCGTACTACCCTGAAAATTTCTTTTCTAAAAAGAGATAAAAAGCCACCTCAAATAAACCATAGTTCCTCTATGAAGATGTACTTTTTTAAAGGTAGTTTAAAGGTTAAAAAAACACAATCTGGCTTCTCTGGTCTAGCGCTACTCTGCTCCCTCCGCAGCAGCCAAAGTGAGAGGCCACGTTACATGAGAAAGCCAGCCAGATTAAGTTTTTAATTTAAGTTTACGTTATAATATTTGACAAGATTAGGATTTGAACCTTAAACCTAGAGTTAATGAGACTCTTGTGCTAGCCTATTACACTATCTTGCCTTCTTATTTAATTAAAGACCTACCTCTCCTTTTTCTGCCCTCTCGGTGTGCCGTTAAAAACCAACCATTCTTTAAAGAAAGTGTAGCTATGTGGAGCACTGTGAACAGTAAAGATAGGCATCAAAAAATCTAACACGCGTAGCGTTTCGAGCTAGATCTGCTTAACCTATGTATATATCCAATCTGTAGCTTTTCCTATATGAGTTAGCCTTTCCGTTAAGACTAGGTATATTGAGGATAGCTACCTCCATTGTAAAATTAAAAATGGAGGTGCTTTTAATAAAAGTGTAACCTTTGTAGGCATTTTAATACCAAAAGGAATAAATAATTTTAATACAGTACCAAATATGGAATAAAAAGTACAAAGTACGAACAAAGAGACTTGAACTCTTAAGGAATCACTTCCACTCCTGCTTAAGAGGAGATTGTTTACCATTTCAACATGTTCGCTTATAAAACAATAATTTTATATAAATTTAGGTCCCAAGAGGATTTGAACCTCTGTAAAAAGTATTAACAGTACTTCGCTTAAACCACTCAGCCATAGAACCTTAAATATTTAAATATTTATTTTTTAAATTCTCTATTAGTAAATAGTTCCTAATAAAGGTTTAGTAGAATGTAGCCTTCCTCTTTAAAAGGCCATAGTATTTACTAAATATATTTAATATTTTAATTTTAATAAACAGTTTCTTTTAATAATTTTTTTAAATTAATTTAATTTTTAAAAAGTTTCTTTTTGATCCCTTCTCCCTCTATCTGTGCGATCCTTGCTGCTCTTCGCCCTACCTATAATAGATTATAACGAAAAAAGTGTATAGAGTAGGAAGTGTATAAAAAGATAAAGCCTTTAAAAGGTTATTAAGTGTAATACATATTAGATGGAAAGGAGTAAATGCTTTGCTTTAAATATATGTTTAGTCTTTTGAGTAGTAGAGGAATCGAACCTCTTACGGTTATTAACCAATTCTTTTACAGAGAACCACCATTACCAATCGGATCACCTACCCTTATTTTAATTTTTAATTTTTAATTTTTATTTTTATAGATAAACAGCTCTGGTGCTGTTTAAAGACTAGTAATAAGCCCGCACTGCTGTGGTGCCGTGAGGCTGCTCTCTTAAAGGTTTAAAGATTGTGCTATTCTTAGTACCAGTATCTGATCACAAAGTGTTAAACTTAACTTAGTTAATAATACTTTTATTTAAATATTTTATTTAAGACCTAAAGGAATCGAACCTTTATTTTATCCATTATGAGCGAATTGCATTACCGTTATGCTAAAGTCTTTGTCTTTAAATATTCTTTTAAGAAAGATTTACAATTTTAAAATCTTTTTTAAAATTTTATCTAAATTACCCGAATTTAGGCTTTTTAATCATTTTTAAATTTATAATACTTTGCCAACGGGAGGAGAAATAATAGGGAGGTAAGAAGTTAGATATATTTCAATTCTAATTATCTATAAGACGAGTATTGTTAATAAACTTTAACTATAATATAAAGTCTACTGAATTTATCTAAAAATTAAAAGGTTTGGATATAGGATTTTTAAATTTAAAACATTTTTGTTAACATTTTTAACAAAACTAAAGTGTTAGATATAATATTAAAAGTTAAAACTTTCTATAAATTTTTCCATAAAAATTAATTAATTTTAGGATACCCATTAAGAAACCTTGAACCTTACTAAATTAAAATATTTAATTCCAGCTTAAGATATCTTACCTTTCTTTTATTAATTTTTTTAATATATTTAGTTGTAGACACAGCTGGACTTTTACTACAGTGAAATCTACTTTTACCTAGTGCGGCTCACCATTTCTAAAATGGACTATATCTCCAATACTGCTTAATTCAGTTGAAAAAAGGTGCTACTAAAGCATAAGGGCTGCGGAGTAAAAGTAATAGGGAGGAGAAAACCTTTCTTAATAGAAATTTAGACCTAAAGCTCAAATTAAATAGATAATTAATTAAATATCTTTTTTAAATTTATTTAAGAATTAAAAATTTTTTAAAATTAGTACATTATTATTAATTAGCCGAAAGAAGGATTTGAACCTTCTTTTTACCGTCATGAATGGTATGTTTTTGACCGTTTAAACTATTTCAGCACAAAAATACTATATAATAGTTAATACTAAATAATATTTATATACTATATTTTCTTTCTATATACTAAATAATATATATAATAAATAATCAAGCCGAAAAATGGAATTGAACCAATATTTAAATCTTACAAGGAATTCGTTTTACCATTTAAACTATTTCGACTTTTTATCCTTAAATATTTAATAAATTATATATAAAATTTAAAAATCTATACAAAAAAAGTTGTAATAAAATTTTATTACCTTCCTACTGTGTCCCTATTACCGTAGATTGTTAGGAAGGTAACCACATATCAAACGGAGTCTAGGGAGGAAAAGTGTAATTTGCCAGGACTGGATTTTTAAAAAGTAATTAATATATAATATTTGACTCTCTTATTATTACTAATATTACCCCGGGAGAGAATTGAACTCCCATCTTTATAGCTTCAATATAACGCTTTTACCACTAAGCAACCGAGGTTTTTGTTTTTAAAAATTATAATATTTAAAAAACCAGTAAATCGTCCTATGCAGAGAAGAACGTCTCCTATTAATAATTTTGTTTCGTAACCTGACTCAGACCTTTACAGGCTCCTTTAGTATCTAGCCGATATCTAAGTCAAAGCCCTCTCCACCTTCTTCTTTTAAGCAATATTAAAGATTTTATTAAATATCATAGATGGATTAAATAATGGCAAAACTAAATAGCCTAAGATTGTTTTCAACTAATAGCAGAAAAGGTAACAATGGTGCGGCGCTGAGATAATTAATTATTTATATTTTGTATTTAAAAAAGGAAGAGGAGTGCAAAAACACTGGAACATCTTTAACTTAAATAGACATCTCTCCATTTAGTACCTAAGTAGAAAATATAAAAGGCAAGGAGACTTCAACAAGTCTCTTGAAACTATATTTTATATACTTTTAGATTAATAGGTTAAAAAGTGATAAGTAAGGGAAGTAAGGTTAAAAGGTTTAAGGACATGAATTGTGCTCCTTAAACCTCACATTTTTCCTTTAATGATTCTTCTACTCACTTATTAGCTAGGAAAGCTACCTACCTACGTTCCTCAGCTTTCTAATCTAGAGCATCCTCCTCTCCTTTAAGAGAGGAAGCTAGAAGAATAAGGAGATGAATAAAAACATGAGTTTAGCTTACTAAAAATAATTTTATCTTTTTTTTGGAGAAAGATAGACTCGAACTATCATTTTTTATATTGCAAATATAACTGATTACCAATTATCGTATTTCCCCTATTTTTTTTTTTCTCAACAAGCGCGCTTGCCAAAATGTAGCTTCATTTTTAAGCGTAAAAACTTAGGCTTAAAAAGGGTAAGAGATTCGCCTTTTTAACCTAGTTGGAAAAATTTACTTAAAAATTTTAAATGTCAAAGTATAAGATTAAATTTTAAAACATCCTATCGGACTCGAACCAATAAACTCTTGCTTCGAAGGCAATTGCTGTACCAATTCAGCTAAGGATGTCCTAGGAATGAATTATTTTTAATATTTTTTTAATATATAATTAATAAATTTTTTTCTTTTTAAATTGTAGAATACTACGAATAAAGAGACTTGAACTCTTACAATTAAAAAAATTATGAGTACCTAAAACTCACCCGTCTACCAATTTCGGCATACTCGTTTAAATAAATTAAAATTTATTTAAATAAAACTAGCAATCCATCAAGCTACCTTAAAAGGAGAAAAAAAAGCAGTAGATCTGCAATAGATAGTGGAGAAAGGATATTATAACCTAAGATTACCCACATTCTTTCCACTTAAGCTTGAAACTAGTGTTTCAGGCGGACATTGCTTTATCTAAGACAGCTAACGGAAATGCTTTTCCGTGCCTAGGTTTGTGGGTTTCTTACCCTAATCAGCGGGATAGTTTTCTGAACAGTGTACTATAATACTAAATATTATATTATTTTTAAATATTATTTTTAATGTATGATTATATTAATAGGAGATAGAGAAATCGAATCTCTGTCTTCAATTTGTAAGATTGATGCTACACCACTCAGCTAATCCCCTTTTTAAATTATTAAAAACTAACACCTTTTGAATACTCTTTTATTCAAATATTCTCCCTTAAGCTTTTATCTAATTATGTTCATTCCTTTAGGATGGATGATTTGAAACAATGCTAAAGGCCCCTCGCAGCTGGGCTATGTAGGAGTGAGGCAGGGGGGGGGGGTTTAAATTAATTTATTTTCCAGCTACACCTTCCAGTACAGCTACCTTGCTATGACTTTTGAGATGTTACTCAAATGGGTTAAAGGGTAATAATTAGTTTAACAAAGAAGGTTTATTATTCCATAAAAGATAAAAATATAATATTATTTAAATCAATAGACTAAACATCTATAATTAAAACTACACAAAATTAATAAAAATTATTAATTAAGATTTCTTTGAAAAATTTTAATTATCGGGTCTTTTCCCCCTATCCGAGCTCCTTCCCAGTGACAGACAGTTAGTTCATCACGAATGCAATCTTCACCGTTGCGCTAGTGATCAACGATTACTCGAAATTCCTTCTTCATGTCTCCGAATTTCAGGAGACAATTCGTCTAAAAAGGTTTAATAATAGTAACTTTCTTTAATGATTAGCTATTCCTTATGACCTACATTACCTTAATAAAAATTATAGATAAATAATCCTATTCAAATAGAAAAGGGGAGCTTTCATTTGCTCTAGGTCCGGTTTTTGCATCACTTTGTAAAAGCTCTTGTGGCACGTCTATAGCCCAGTCCATGAGGGCCATAACGACTTGTCTTAGCCCCAAATGAAAATATTTAAAAATCATTAGTTATAAAGTATAAATATATAACAGGGATTTCGTCCGTTAGTGGAGTTAACCTTACTTCTCAAAACACGGACTGACGACAGCCATGCAACACCTGTAAACGAGTTATTAAATTAAAAAATAAATAACTACACATACTTAATATAGAAATTACACTCCTCTGGCTTTGTGGCTTCCAGTAAGGAGCCAGCGCTGCCTTAAAAATATAATTCTAAAAAAAATATGGATATACAAGGACTGGTAAGATTTTACGCGTACTCTCGTATTAAATAACATGCTTCACTTCGTTTGCTTCGAGACCGACTAATTTTTTTGGTTTCAGTCTTGCGACCGTACTCTCAAGGCGGAATGGTTATCGCGTTAACATCGGTTCTAGTTTAATAACTAAAAATCCACCATTCATCGTTGACAGTGAGAGATATCTGGGTCTCTAATCCTATTTTCTATTCTCACCTTCGTTCCTCAGCGTCGATCATTATTAGATAAAAAGCTTTCACCATAAGTATTCCACCTAGTATTTAAGGATTTAGTCCCTACTCTAAGCATTATTCGGCTTATCCTCAATTTGATTCTATTTTAAATTAATTAAATTTTAAAATAAACATATAATACATTATATATTTAAATAGCTATATAAAATTTAACGTTTTAAACTGCCTACGAACCCTTTACGCCTGATTAATGTGACTAACGTTTGCGTTTCTGGCATTACCGAGTCTTCTGGCACCAGATTTGGACAACACTAATAGTAAAGTAATATCATATTTTATCCTTTACATTATCGCAGTTCACCGTATACACGAAAATTGCGATTTCAGTTAGCTAGTTCACTCTTTCGAGCATTGACTAATATTCTTGACTGCTGGTAGTATAAACTACTAGGGGCATTTCACTCCCCATGTGGCCATTTGTTCTATCAAACCTGGCTTCTGATCGTTGGCTTGGTAGGCTTTTACCCTACCAACTACCTTTAAACAGAATGGATCAAATCTTATAGCAGAAAATTTCCTTTATTGAATAAATAGCTTATTTATCCTTACTTATCCTAAAAAAATTATATAAGTAAAAAGGCTTAACTTTATTTAAGTTTTTGTTATTCTTAAATAAAAACCTATATTAATTATATTAAATTAAAGTATCTTTAACTTAAAATCTATAATTAGAAAAAAAATTAAAGAAATAAATTATCTCCCAACTAAGGAGACTATAAGGTATCTAATCTCATATTACTCACCTTTACACCTTGTTTTTATAAGTTAAAAATACAAATATAATATTTGTATAACTCTTTATAAACAAAAGATTTGCATGTCTTAAAACTACTGAAGAACGTTCAATCAGAACCAAAATTAAATTCTTATTTATTAATTAAACAATTTAATTATTGTTATATTTTATTTGCAATTGCAATATTTATTATCCCTTTTAAATATATATTTTATTTTAATTCATACTTTTATGAAATTTCTTTCTCTAATTTATAGAAAACAATTTTTTCTTTAATAATACTTCTTTGTGAAAGTACTAATGATGATATGCAGAGTATTTTAAATAATATTAAAGATTCTAATCAAGGTAAATTAAATGATGATAGTAAAATTAATTTATCTAATGCTAGCAATATTTCTAATACAGCTAATACTAGATCTATAACAGGTAATAATGCTCATAGTGACTCTGTTGTAGGTGTGACTAGTAATAATCAATCTTTAGTTGTAGGTCAAGGAAGTACAGTTAGCAATGTATCTATAAATCCTAGTCAAACATCTGCAGCCATTAGTTCAACTGCTACTACAAGTAAAATTACAACATCTTTAAAAAGAACAAATGAATATTACACTACATCAGGTAAAAACAGAGAAGTAATTGAATTAGTAGTAAAAGAAGAATTAAATACTAGACTAAATAATAATTCATCTGACGGTTCTATCTCTTCTAGTACTAAATCATTAATAAAGGAGAGTATAGGTCTTTTTACAGACTCAATTAAGAAAAGTAATGACTCTATAAATTTATCATTAAAAAGAGATTCATTTTCTACAAATAATCATAATTCTTTTTCAAAAGATTTTATAAATGCTGATATTGATATTGATTTAAGACCTAAGAATCCCTCTATTCCTTCACTTTATTCAAATGAATTACCTAGATTAAATACTAATAATTTTAATTCATCTACACAAGTAATAAGTCCCTCATCAACATTGACTCCAATAAGTCCATCAACAATAACTAAGGTTAGTCCTTCAACAATGTCTCCAATAAGTACTTTCAATATTGAAAAAGAACTACCAAAAATACCAATGGAAGATAATTCAAGTTCTAAAAAATCTATAATTAAAAGAGTTAAATCAGTCCCACTTTTTAGAAAAAAAACTTATGAAAATATATCATTTCCTTTTTTTAATAAAAAAACTTATAGTGATAGTTTAATATCAAATCTCGAGTCTCATTTTAACCAATTTGGTTTAATTTTAGATAAAAATCATATAATTGTATTACCTGGTAATGTTAAAATTTTAAATGATTTAAGTTTAAATTTATCAGATGAAAATTTAGGTAATAATATGAATAAGTTATTTGGTAATAAATTACAATTAGATGAAAAACAAAAAGGAAATTTTTGAATTGAATATGATTCTAATAATACAAAAAATAAAGGATTTATATTTATGGAAATGATAGAGAGAGATCACAATTTTTGTTATGAGTTTATTGGAGCTAAAAACAAGTATGAATTAGTTAGCTATTTAAATCAAGATTCACATAAAATAAATGATACCTTTAAATCCAGAAATATTGATATGAAATTAACTTTACAAAAAAATATTAAAGATAAGGAAGTTTATTCTTTCACTACTTGATGCAGTATTTTAAATAAAGATTTAAAAATTTAAAAATAAATAAAAAATAAAACTTAAAACAAAAAAATGACAACAATGACAATGATTTATACACATAATTTTGATTGGCTTTTCTCTTTTGTTTCAGATTATAATGAAATTATTTATACTATTTTTATAACTTTAAGTGTTATCTCTATTATTTCCTTACCAATGATATTTGCAAGTAATAGATTTGGTAAAGCTGTTTGAGATGGTACTAAATGAGTTGGAGCTGGTGCTAGTTTTGGAGCTGGATAATATGGTGTTCAATGAGGACTAGACCAATTAACTGGAAATAACAGTGGAGGTAATTCTTCTACTGGTACATCCTCAGGAGGAGGTAATTCTTCTTCAGGAGGAAGTAACAGTGGTGGTGGTACATCTAGTGGTGGAAGTTCTAGTGGGGGGTAATACTTCTTCAGGAGGAACTAGTGGAGGTGGTACATCTAAATAGATTAGTTTTATGAATCTGTAACATTTAATCCTGATCTTTAATACATATATAATTCTATTTAAAAATGAAATACATATACTAATACACCCTATTAAAATATATAGCGAATTGTGGTGCTTAATTAAACATTAAATTAATAAGCCAAGAGGAAGAATAGTGTTAGAGGTTACTATTTTTACTTTAATTATCTCACCTCTCTAAAATTTATAACAAATTATTAAAATCTAATGAATAAAAATGTAACAATTTTTTTGACTTCTTAAACCAAATAGGTATAAATATACATCCAGATAGCCCACCCTTATTAATATTTGCTTACAGTATATTTTGTTTAGCTATTCTCTGCTTAATAAGTTTTATTAGTATAATACTTTATATTATTGTGATTTATATTAGTGAACATGAATATTTATTAAATAAAATATCGGATAAACCAAGATTATTAAAATTTATTAATTATTATAGAAATATTAGAATAATATATTTAGGTCTTGAGCTAGTATTCTTTTTATGATGCTTAATTGGTATCATGAGACTATGTTGACGTATCATTTATGCTTTATCTTAGATAATCTAAAGATGTTAGGAGAAAGTCTTTAGTATTATAAATTAAATTTCTCTTCTATAAAAAAAATTTTTAAAAACAAGGAATTTAAATCAAAACTATATTTATGCAATGTTTTCTCGCAGTTATGATTCTAGTACCGAGAATAAAGGTGTACATCTAATCGGATGTGCCTATAGTCAAGCAAGTGAATTGGATTTAACCTACCTTAAATCATTTTTAAATAATGAGAATAGTAAACCAATTTTAACAAAAAGTGATCAATTTATAATAGTTAGAATAACTTTCGATTTAGATATGGATATTGAAAGCAATTTAAATTCTAGTATATCAGATAATAATTCCATAATAAAAACAATTGAACATAGTAATTGTTTAATAGAATTCAATCTTCCTATTAGTAGTTGATTGATAAACTTAAGTAGTGTAGACTCTGTAAATTACACAGATCTATTAGAAGGAATTATAGGATCACTAAAAAATAAGAGTGAACAATTTGATTCTCACCTTAATAATACACTATTTATATTTGAAAATATAACTTGAAGTTATATTATAGAATTACATAAATTATTTAATATCAACATTAGTGGAGTTACTAAAAATAATAAAGCTTTTCTAGGTTCAAGTCAATACAATTTATCCCTAATTTTACGAATTTTAAGAGTAGAAAATAAAGATATTTATAATAGCTTACAAAGGTTGCGTTTATTGGATAGCCAATCTTCTTTATATGTTGATTCAACACTTGATAGTGAGAATCTTGATTTATTAAGATTAAATAAGGAATTACAATATAATTTAAAGGGATTTATACTAGATCTAAGTTTAGAACATAAGATAAAAGATATCTTGTTACAAATAGATGAGTGTAGAAAGACGATTAATTCTATTAATAATAGTATATCTTCTTACAATTCTAAATTGAAAGGATTAGAGAAAAAACCTCTGAAAAGAAAAATAATAGTAATTCAACAGTTAAAAATAAAAACCGTCTTGATTCTGTAATATCTGATCGTGAGTCTATACTTTCCATTCAACAAAAAACATTAATTTCTTTAGAAGAACAACATTCTAATTTTATAGAATTTAAAACAATCTTTACCTAATTTAACACCTGAGATGATAGGTGAGCTTTATACTAAATATATTGTTAATTCTAGTGAAAAAATAATTGATCCAAATTTATCCCTAATTAAATCCGACAAAGTAACTAAAAACTAATTTAAATAAAAAAACAAATAAAAGGGATTAAATTACTTCTTCCCTGTACAAATAAGGTGTCATTATAAACTATAAGTCATAACGTATTCTCCCCATCCTTTCAATTAAAACAGTTTCTCTTTAAAATTAGCAAATCTCTGTAAACTCCTCACTCCCAAACACAAACTCAAAAATAAAAAATATTTTAATAAAGGGTAACAACCATTCTTTTAATATCTAAAGCCTCTTTTTTAAAATCTTAATTACAAAATGATAACAACATACACATTTTTAGACAATATATTGAATAATATAATACAATATCAACAAGTATTTAATTATATAGCATTAAATAAAGACATATTATTATTAAGTACTGCTATAATAACATTATCAGGCTTAACTATAATAGTATTAGCTGGTAAAAATTTAGATGATAAAATGTTTAAAGGAGTTGTAGCTACTAATGCTGCCTATTCTTTATATGATAGATTGTCAGGA
>Ga0209112_10000157_pt1 | contig 11789 bp, 12 predicted proteins | sample TexAe_OM3H0_O3_FD_187947 | JGI IMG/M metagenome (GOLD analysis project Ga0209112, IMG submission 187947) | Forest soil microbial communities from Davy Crockett National Forest, Groveton, Texas, USA - Texas A ecozone_OM3H0_O3 (SPAdes) (version 2) | ecosystem: Environmental > Terrestrial > Soil >...
AGATCAGCCGGGCGAACTCGCGGCGGTTCCGGTGGTAGCCGTCGCGGCCCCGTTCGGTGGCGAAGTAGAACTGGTACCACCAGGACAGCTCGGCCGCCGCTCAGCAGCCCCGCATCGATCTGCTTCATGGCCGTCTCCTGACCTTGTCAGGGACGACGCTAAAGAGACCACCCCGGGCCTCGCACCCGTGACCACCCTGGTCCGGTCCCTGGTCGGCCCGTTCCCCGGCCAGGGCCGGGCCGCCCGGTCAGGTCTGCTGGGCGACCTGCTGCAGGAAGCGGACGCTGGCCGCCGGGGTCAGGGCCTCCCCGCTGAGCTGGTCCATCACCTCGAGGTAGTGCTCCACGTCCGGGCGCTGCTCCAGATAGAGGGCGCTGGTGAGCTGCTCGATGTAGACCACGTCGGGCAGGTCGGGCTCGGCGAAGCGCAGGACCGTGAACGACCCGGCCGTGCCGGCGTGGCCGCCCAGGCCGAACGGGACCACCTGGAAGATCACCCGGTGCCGCTGGGCCGCGGCCACCAAATGCTGGAGCTGAGCCCGCATGACGTCCCGGCCCCCGACCGGCCGCCGCAGCACCGCCTCGTCCAGCACCGACCAGACCACCGGCGGTTCCTCCCGGGCCAGCAGGTTCTGCCGCTTCAGGCGCACCGCCACCCGGTCCTCGATCTCGGCGGCCGGGGCGGCCTTGTGGCCGAGCCGGGCCACCGCCCGGGCGTAGTCTCTGGTCTGGAACAGGCCGGGCACGAACTGGATCTCGAAGCTGCGGATAGTGGACGCGGCCGATTCCAGGCCCAGGTAGCTCTCGAACCAGCCGGGCAGGATGTCGCCGTACTTCTGCCACCAGTCCGGTTCGTTGGCCTGCCGGGCCAGGCTGACGGCTTCTTCGCACTCCTGCTCGTCGGTCACGCCGTACAAGGTGAGCAGGTCGGTGAGGTCGCGGACCTTGAACCGGACCCGTCCGGTCTCCATGCGGCTGATCTTGGACCGGGAGCCACGGATTTCGTAGCCCGCCCGCTCGGGGGTGACCCCCGCGACCTCGCGCAGGCGGCGCAGCTTCCGCCCCAGCAGCATGCGCAGAACCACGGCGTCGACGGCTGCGTCCCCGGCGCCGTGGACCCCGGGTTCGCCATTCGGCGCGACAGCGGCCACGACGCCACCATGGTACTGCTGTGACCCCGGCCACGGTTCCATGATCGGATAGCAGCATGACTGAGACCAGGCCGGTTCATCCCTGGGTGGCCGAAGGTACCCGCCGGATCCGGTTCGGGGTGGTCGGGAACTTCCTGGCGGGGTGGCCCGACCATCTGCGTTTCGCCACCGAGGCCGAACGGATCGGCTACGAGTCGGTCAGCCTGTTCGACCATCCCAACCGCCTGATGGAGTGCTGGACGCTGATGGCCGCGCTGGCCGCGTCCACCGAGCGCATCCGGCTGATGTCCATGGTCAGCTGCGTTTACTACCGCAGCCCGTTCATGCTGGCCCGGCAGGCGGCCGACGTCGACCGGATCAGCGGCGGCCGGCTGGTACTCGGCGTGGGCATCGGCGACGACGTGCCCGAGTTCGACCAGCTGGGCCTGCCGTTCGAGCGCACCGGGCAGCGGCAGGCGGCGATGGCGGACACCGTCCGCCAAGTCCAGGAACTGTGGCGGGGCGGGCTGCGGCCCGGGCCGGTACAGGAACCGTACGTGCCGGTGCTGATCGGCGGCGGGGGCGAGCGGACCACCTTGCGGCAGGTGGCCGAGCTGGCTGACGTCAGCAACTTCGCCCCGCACGAATGGGCCGGATCGGCCTTCGACGTCACCGACGTGGCCCGCAAGTACGGCGTGCTGCGCGACTTCTGTGCCGCCGCCGGCCGGCCGTACGAATCGGTGCTGCGGTCCCACTTCACGCCGCTGCTGGTGCTGGCCGAGGACGAGCAGCAGCTGGCCCGTAAGCGGGAGACGACCCGCATCCCCGACGCCGACCTCTCGGTCCGGCGCGTGTTCGCCACGCCGCCGGACGCGGTGCGGCACTACCAGGCCCTGGCCGACGCCGGCGTCCAGTACTTCATCGCCGGGATCAACGGTGCGGACGCCGAGACGCTGCGGCTGCTGGCCGAAGCTGTTTGGCCTGCCGTTCGATCTTGATGAATGTTCGCCGAGGCGCAAAGATGTCCGCTATGTGGCCTTGCTGATCGGCAGGGGGGGCCGCGCTCCGGCGATAGGGAGATCATCATGGCGAGATTTCGACGGCCGATCGCCCTCGCCGCCAGCGCGGTCACGCTGGCCGGGGTCGGACTGGCCCCGGTGGCCTTCACCGGCGTCGCCGGGGCCGCCACCACCGCGGCGGCCGCCACCGCCGGCGGGTCAGGCTGGGGGAGGTGCTCGGCCGGGGCGCACACGCTCTCCCCGCCCGGGGCGCGGCTGTACCCGGAGACCGGCAACGGCGGCTACCGCAGCATCCACACCGACCTGCACATGGTCTACGACGCCGGCACCAACACGTTCCTGGCCGGCAACCACGTGGCCCTGACCGACCGGGCCACCCAGTGCCTGACCAGCTTCAGCCTGGACTTCGAGCGGAGCTCGGCCAACACCGGCGCCGGGCCGGATCTGAGCGTCAGCTCGGTCACGGTCAACGGGCGGCCCGCTCACTTCACGTTCGTGCAGCCCACCTACCCTGGCGACCCCAAGGGTCCGAACGATCCCGACCCGCGGGCCCACGAGGCGTCGCAGACCAACCCGGTCGGTGGCCCGGACAAGAACCCGCTGCCGCCGGCCTGCACGCCGGAGATCAACGGCCAGTCGAGTGTCGACGCCCTCGACGGCACCCAGTGCCCGGCCAACAAGCTGGTCGTCACGCCCGCGTCCCCGCTCCGGGACGGCGCCTACTTCACCGTCGTGGTCAACTACACCGGCCGGCCCGGGGTGCACAACGACGGTGACGGCAGCACCGAAGGCTGGTTCGCGGCCACCGGCGGCGGCTTCGTCACCACTGAGCCAGTCGGCACCGAGGACTGGATGCCGCTCAACGACTACCCCGCGGCCAAGCCCAGCTACGACGCCTACGACACGATCAACGCGGGCAAGACCGCGCTCTCCAACGGCCAGCTGAAGTCGGTCACCCACCACGGCCCGAGCAGCCAGTTCCCGGCCGGATCGGTCACCTACCACTGGAACTCGGGGGCACCCGTGGCCAGCTACCTGGTCGAGGACAGCGTGGGCAACTACTCGCTGACCTCCCGCCGGGCCAGCGACGGGCTCACCTACTACGAGGCCCAGGACACCGGGATCAGCGCCAAGCAGCAGGCCGCCAACCTGAAGATCATGAACATGCAGCAGGACATCACCGACTTCGAGGCCCAGTACAACGGCCGGTTCCCGTTCAGCTCCGACGGTGTGGTGGTCGGGACCCCCGAAGCGGGCTTCGAAGAAGAAATGCAGACCATGATCACGTTCGCGGCCAGCGAGATCGACACCGACACCCTCTACCACGAGAACATGCACCAGTGGTGGGGCGACCACGTGACCGAGGGCGGCTACACCATGACCTTCTACAAGGAGGGCATGGCCACGCTGGCCGAGTTCATGTTCGCGGCCCGCACCGCCCAGACCGCGGCCGGCGGTCCCGGCACCGCGGCCGGCCGCCAGGCGTTCACCGGCAGTCTCATCGCCCAGTTCAACAAGCTCTACGCCAAGACCGGCAGCTTCTGGTCGGTGGCCCCGTCGAACCCCACCGCCGCCGGCCTGTTCGACGATTCCAACACCTACGACCGCCCCGGCGCCGCCTACATCGCACTCTGGCAGATCCTGGGCACGGCCCGGTTCACGTCGGTGCTGCGGACCGTCCAGCACCAGTACGGCGGCGGCTCGATCACCGAGCCCGAGTGGCAGGCCGCGTTCCAGCGCGCGCTGCCCGACCAGAGCCACGCCTGCCACGCCGAGCTGAACGAGTTCTTCACCCAGTGGTTCGACACCGCCTACCCCACCGCCGGCGGGGCCAAGGAGCCGTCCATCACCGGCCCCGGCCTGAATGGCCCCGGCTTCTCCTGCTAGCCAGGGTGGCAGGGGCGTTCGGCGCCGGCTTCGGGGCCCTGTCCCACCCTCACCTCCGAAGACCGCTGTTCGCCTGGTTTTTCGCGCGGTGCGGCGCGCGCAACGAGGAACGTGGGAACCGTGAGCTCCGGCGCGAGCTGCTGGCCGGGCTGTCCGGCCGGGTGCTGGAGGTCGGCGCGGGCACAGGGCTGAACTTTCCGCACTATCCGGCCGGGGTCGCCGAGGTGGTGGCGGTCGAGCCCGAACCCTACCTGCGCGGCCGGGCCGGGTCGGCGGCCGCGGCCGCTCCGGTGCCGGTCCGGGTGGTCAACGGGGCCGCCCGGGTCCTGCGGGCCGGCGGCCAGTTGCGCTTCTACGAGCATGTGCGCAGCCGGGACACGCTGTTCTCCCGGGTTCAGCGGACGGCGGACCTGGTGTGGCCGCATCTGATGGGCGGCTGCCACGTCCAGCGCGAGACCCGGGCCGCGATCGGCCAGGTCCTGACCATTGAAGCCTGCCGTGGCTTCCGCTTCCCGCCCACGGCGATCCTGTCCCCGGTCGCCCCGCGGATCCTGGGCACCGCCCGAAAGGTCGTCAGGGCGGGCCGAGCGGGCTGAGCGACAGCAGGTCGATGTCGATCAGGGCCGGCCGCCCGGACGTGATCGTGGCCCGGAACCGGGCCTCGAACTCGGCCGGGTCCGCCACCCGGCTCGCGGCCACACCCATCGAAGCGGCCAGGGCCGGAAAGTCCGGCGTGGTGAGGTCGACGCCGGTGGTGCGGCCGTCGAACTGGCGGGCCTGGATGGCGCGCAGCACACCGTAGCCCTGGTCGTTGAACAGGCAGATGACCACGGGCAGGTCGTGCTGGACCGCGGTGACCAGCTCCCCGGCGTGCAGCATGAAGCCGCCGTCGCCGGCGATCAGCACGGCCGGGCGCCCGGTACCCGCGGCCGCGCCCAGGGCCAGCGGCAGACCGGGGCCGATCGCCGCCGAAGCCGGGCGGATCGACGTCCGCGGCGACAGGATCGGCAGCAGCCGGTCGCCCCAGCGGTAGGCGGGCACGGTGGCGTCGCGGACGATGACCGCGTCGCGGGGGGCATGGCGGCGGATCGCGTCCATGATCTGGGCGTGGTCCGCGCCGATCCCGGCCCGGATCTCAGCCCGGGCCGCCGCGGCCGCCGCCTGGGCCTTCCCGGCGTGAGCGGGGTCGGTGCTGACCCGGCCGATCTGCCCGAGCAGGGCCTCCAGCCCCAGCCGGGCATCGCTCACGACCGGCAGCGCGGCCGGGTAGTTGCGGCCGATGACCGCGGGATCGGCGTCCAGGTGGGCCAGGATGCCGCCCAGCTTCAGGTGCCAGTTGCCGGTGGCGTTGCCCTGGAACCGGGTGCCCGCCGCCAGCAGCACGTCGGCCCCGGACACGAGGTCCTCGATCTGCGGGCTCATGGTCAGCGCGCCCAGGCTCAGCGGGTGGTCCTCGGGGATTGAGCCGCGGCCGTTGAGGCTGGTGATGACCGGGGCGCCCAGCCGCTCGGCCAGTGCGGTCAGGGCGGGGGCGGCCCCGGCGCTGATCACCCCGCCGCCGGCCCACAGCACCGGCCGGGCCGCGGCCTGCAGGGCCTCGGTCACCGGGGCCACGGCGCCGGCGTCCGGCCCGTACGGGGCGTCCCGGCCCGGACCGGGAATGGTCACCTCGGCCCGGCGGTACTGCTGGTCGATCGGGATCTCCACCGCCCCCGGCTGGGGGCGGCCGGCCCGGATGTCCCCAGCCACGGCCATGATCACCGCGGCGATGTCCTCGGTACGGCGCACGGTTTCCACCCGCCGGCAGAGCGAGGACAGCATCAGCCCCTGGTGCTCGGCCTCGTGCAGGATGCCCTTGCCTTTGCCCAGGTAGGCGGAGTCGACCTGCCCGGTGACCAGCAGCACCGGCGCCGAGGCGAAGCTCGCCTCGAACAGGCCGGTCATGGTGTTGGTGGTGCCGGGCCCGGTGCTGGCGATGACCACGCCCAGCTCCCCGGTGGCCCGGGCGTAGCCGTCGGCGGCGTGGGCGGCGGCCTGCTCGTGCCGGACCCCGACCGGCGTGATCGCCCCGCACCGGGCGATGGCGTCGTAGATCGGCAGGTTGTGCACGCTGACGATGCCGAACACGTGGCGGACCCCGAGCGCCTCCAGGGCCGCGGCGACCGCCTCGCCGCCGGTCATCTCCATCGTCAGCCTCCGGTCAGAACTTGATCGACACCTTCAGCGCGCCGTCGGTCCGGTCGTGGGCCATGTGGAAGGCCTCCTCCACCCGGTCGATCGGCAGCATGTGGCTGAGCAGCGGTTCCACGTCGATCGCGCCGCCGGCGATCAGCCGGACCGCGTACCGGAACGACTCCAGCCCGGGCTCGCCCTGGGTGCCGGAGATCGCGTAGGCGGTCAGCCGGCGCAGGAAGAACTCCGGGAAGGAAAACGGGTAGGCGCCGCCGCCCTCGGGCAGGCCGAACCACAGCACGGTGGCCAGGTCGGCGGCCAGTTCCACGCTGAGCGGGAACGTCTCCCGGCTGCCGACCGCCTCCACCACCAGGCCGGCTCCCCGTCCGCCGGTGGCCTCCAGCACCGCCGACCGGAAACCGTCCAGGCCGGTTTCCCCGGCACCCGCCTCCACCACCAGGTCCGCGCCCAGCTTGCGGGCGTAGGCCAGCCGGGCCGGCGACTTGTCCGACACCATCACCCGGGCCGCCCCGGCCCGCTTGAGCAGGAACGTGAAGAAGGCTCCGGCCGACCCCTGCCCGATGATGGCGACGTCCCGGCCGACGAGGTCGAGCGGATGGCGCCGCAGCGCGTAGATGACCGTGCCGAGCTGCTGGGCCATGAGCAGGTGGCTGAGTGGCACCTGGCCGGTGAGCCGGACGCAGAAAGACCCGGGCAGCGCCTGGTACTCGGCCATGCACCGCCCGTCCACGAAGTGCGGCACGGTCAGCACCCGGTCACCCGGTTCGAACCCGGAGCAGCGCGATTCCACCACCTCGCCCACGCTCTCGTGCCCGGGATGGCCGGCCGCCACCCCGGCCGGCGGCGGGCCGCCGTACACGCTGTGCAGGTCGGATCCGCAGATGGACGTGTAGGCCGTCCGGAGCAGGATCTCGCCGTCAGCCGGTGACGGCCGCGGCACCTCCACGCAGACCACACGGCCCACATCAACCCAGCGTGCAGCCTTCATCAACGGCACTCCCGTCCCACCCGTGCCCGCTGCCCGCCGCGGCACACCGAATATTCTAGAACCAAATTCCACAACCAAGCCAGAGCCGGGTCATGTGAGTACGTACTCCCAGCCCGCGCGCCAGCTGAAATTCTCCCTGGTCAGCTCCTCCAACGCAGTACCCAGGATGAAGTGATCCAACGCCCACCGGGTGGCCACGTGCCCCACGACGAGCACCCGCTGCTCCTCCCACCGCAGCGGCAGATCGCCGAGGAACCGCCCGGCCCGGGCGATGGCCTGCCGCCAGCTCTCTCCATCCCGGTACGGCTGGTCCAGATGTTCGCGCCGCCTGCGGTTCAATTCGGCGGCCGGCATCCCGCTGCACCGCCCGTAATCACATTCCCGCAGGCGCCAGTCGTACAGCAGCGGCAGCCCGGACCCGCCGAAGGCAATCGAGACCGTCTCGGTGGCCCGGTCCAGGTCGGAGCTGAACACGGCGGCGAGGCCGTCGCGCCGACGGCGTAGGCCCAGTTCCCGCGCCTGGATTCGGCCGCGGGCCGACAATTGCCCTGGCCGCCATCCGGTGGCGCGGTCCTGCTCGTTGTCCACAGTGGTGGCATGGGTCTCGAAGACGAGCTGGATACTCACGGCAGTGGGATCACCGTCCGGCTGATGCTGTCGTAGCTGCGGGCCCGGTTGAATTCTCCGTCAGCCCCGTCCGGGCCGATCACCCGGGCGGCCAGTTCCTCCTGGCCGGGCCGGATTCGCCGGGCCAGGCTGACGTGCGGCGTCCAGACCCGCGGGTCATGCTGCGGATTGCGGCCGGGCCCGTCGAGGGCGGACCAGACCTGCGCCTGCAGGTCGCGCAGGGCGTCGCCGCCGTCGGCGGCCCAGGCCAGCACGCCGGCCCGGCCGCCGAAGTAGCGCAGGCCGCCCAGCCGGACCGGGATCGGGAGCACGCGCAGGGCGCCGGCGATCGCGGCCGTCGCCCCGGGCGGGAACTCGTCCGCGCTGGCCAGGGTCAGGTGCGGCCGGTTGGTCGGGTGCCGGTGCTGAGCCAGCGAGGGCAGCCCGGCCTGGTCCAGCCGTCGCCACGCGGCCCGCACCGACCGGTCCAGCCCGTCGTCACCCAGCAGCTCCACCGTCAGCACGGCTCCACGGTAGGGGAGACCCTACGACCCCGGCTCGGAGGCGTCGGCGAAAGAGTGGTGCTCGTGGGTCACCGTCCAGTGGCCGTCCAGCTTGCGCAGGCCGATGGTCAGCCGCAGCCGCTGGTCCGGCGCCTGCTCGAACTGCTCGGGGGTGCCGCACCGCAGCAGCGCGAACGCGAAGGCGACGTCGGCGCCCGCGGTGACCTCAAGCGACTCGATCTCGAAGCTGGCGCCGGAGGCCTGCCAGTCGAAGAATCCCGGCCAGGTGTCCCGGTAGGCGCCGAGGCCGCGGATCCCCTGCTCGGGCGGCGGCACGTCGAACATGACGATGCCGTCGGCGTGGCCGGCCAGCACGCCGGCCAGGTCGCCGGCGTGGACGGCGGTGGCCCAGCGCTCGATCAGGTCGCGGATCTGCTCTTCGTCGGTCATGGCGACTCCCGTCATCGATGGTCTCAGTGGTGGAACCCAGCCCGCCGCGGCGATTCATCGCTCCCGGCACAATGGGCGGGTGACCGATCCGGCCTTCGAGGAACTGGTGGCTCCCTACCGGGATGAGCTGGAGGCGCACTGCTACCGCATGCTCGGTTCCCGCCAGGATGCCGAGGACGCGGTCCAGGAATCGCTGGTCCGGGCCTGGCGCGCCTTCGGCCGCCTCGACGACCGCGGGTTCGTCCGGGCCTGGCTGTACAAGATCGCGACCAACCGGTGCCTGACCGCGATCGAGCAGCGCCAGCGGCGCGGACGGCGGGAACTGCCCGCCGGCGTCGCCCCGGAGACACCCGCCGGCGAGATCAGCTGGCTCGAGCCCTACCCGGACCACTCGCCCGAGGGGCGGTACCTGTCCCGGGAGAGCGTCGAGCTGGCGTACGTCGCCGCGCTGCAGCACCTGCCGGCCAGCCAGCGGGCCGTGCTGATCCTGCGCGAGGTCCTCGGCTTCTCCGCCGCCGAGGTGGCCGGTCAGCTCGGCACCTCCACCGCCGCGGTCAACAGCGCGCTGCAACGGGCCCGCCGGTCGATCGGATCGGCCGCGCCGACCCAGCAGTCGGTGCTGCGCCGCCTGGGCGACGTGGCCGTCGGCCAGCTGGTCACCCGCTGGGCCGACGCCTGGCAGTCCGGTGACGTCGACACGATCGTGGCCATGCTCGCCGACGACGCCCGCTACGAGATGCCGCCGCTGCCCGAGTGGTACCGCGGCCACGACCAGATCCGCGCGTTCCTGGCCGGTGGCCCGCTGCGGTCGCGCTGGCGGTTCCGGCCGACCACGGCCAACGGCCAGCTGGCCTTCGGCACCTACCTGTGGGACGACGCGGCCGCCTGCTTCATCCCCGGTGGCCTCGACGTGCTCACCCTGCGGGAAGACCGGGTGGCCGCCGTCACCGCGTTCCTCACCGCCGACCTCACCCGGTTCGGCCTGCCCGCTCGCATCGGGCCCGCCCATCCAGAGTGACGATCACGGCCTGGTACCCGGGTCGCTGATCGGCCCACGGCCGGGCCTGCGGGCCCATGGCGAAGGCGGCCGTGGCGTAGGCGTCGGCCCGGGTCAGGGACGGGCCGATCATGGTCACGCTGGCCAGGCCGGCCGCCGGGGCGCCGGTCCGGGGGTCGACGATGTGCGGACCCCGTTCCGCCCCGCCCGAGGTGGCCACGGCCACGTCCCGGCCGGTGACCACGCTCAGGACCCGGGTCCGGTCGAACGGGTCGACGATGCCGATCCGCCAGGGCCGGCCGGGGGCGGACTCGCCTGCGGTCTGCACGTCGCCGCCGCCGTTGACGGCGTGGTTCCGGCTGCCGTGGCCGCGCAGCAGGTCGCTGGCCCGCTCGGCGGCCCAGCCCTTGACCAGGCCGGTCGGGTCCGGGCCGCCGCCGCGCCAGTGGGCGGTGAACCAGCCGCCGGTCTCGCCGGCCAGGCCCGCGCACCGGCCGAGCACCTCGCTGACCAGCGGATCGGCGTCGGCGACGGCCAGCTCGCCACGCCGGATCCGGCTGATGTCGGTGCCGGCCCGGTAGGTGCTGAACACCCCGTCCACCCGGTGCAGCCAGGCCACCACCTCGGCGATGGCCGGCGCCCAGGAACCCGGGTCGCGGACGTCGACCGAGAACACGGTGCCCATGGTGTGCTCCACGTGCACCGTCCGGGAGAGCGCCGGCGCGGAAACCGTGGTCACAGCCCGGCCTGATCGAGTGCGCTCTGGAGTGAGCTGAGGTAACCCTGCGAGGTGTAGGTGGCGCCGGAGACCATGTCGATCTTGGCGCTGCTGGCCGCGACCGCCTCCTGGTTGAGCTCGGGGATGGCGAAGGCGTTGATCTGCTGGTCGCGCGGGGTGTCCTGCGGATACACCACCGCCTGGGCCGCGGTGACCTTGCCGCCCTTGACCGTGATCCGGACCTGAACCGGTCCGTAGATGGTGCTGGCGGCGGCGCCGGTCACGGTCCTGGAACCCGGTGCTGAAGCCGGTGTGGGTGCCGGGGCTGAGACCGAATCGTTCGGGCTGCCGATCGCGGCCGGCGGCGGGTTGACCGAGCTGGTGCTGTGGGTCTTGAACGTGAGCAGCAGGACCAGACCCGCGGCGGTGCTGACGATCGCGAGGATGACCCGGCGCATGGTGGCCTTTCGTCATTGATCAGAATTCGAACGTTTCGTGGTGGATGTTCCGGCGCGGAACCCCGGCCGCCCGCAACTCGCGCAGCAGGGCGTGGGTCATCCCCGGCGGCCCGCAGATGTAGACGTCGTGGCGGGCCAGGCTGGGCACGTTGGCCACCAGCGACGCCGCGTTCAGCGGGTCCTCGCCCAGGTCGGCCCGGCGGCCGACCACGAACCACAGCCGCGCCCTGCGCTGCCGGGCCAGTTGCTCCAGTTCCCGCTGGAAGGCCAGGTCGGCGTCCTGGCTGGCCCGGTAGATCAGCGTGAGGTCGCCGGCTCCGGCCGGGATGGTCTGGAACAGGGCCCGCAGCGGGGTGATGCCCACCCCGCCCGCGATGAGCAGCACCCGGCGCTGACGGCGGTGGGCCGCGGTCAGAGCGCCATAGGGTCCTTCGGTGATCACCCGGGTGCCGGGGCGCAGGCCCCCGAGGGCGCGACTGTGGCCGCCGAGCGCCTTGGCCGTGATCCGCAGCCGGTCCGGCCCGGGCGGGGCCGACAGCGAGTACGGGGCCGACACCCACCACCGTTCGCGGGTCAGGAACCGCCAGCGGAAGAACTGGCCCGGTTCGGCCCGCAGCTCCTCGAGGTGCCGCCCGGTGATGACCACGCTGACCAGCCCGGCCGCCTCGGGCTGGACCGCCAGCACCCGCATCCGGTGCCGGAGCGCCTGCCCGGCCGGGGTGAGGAACCGGTACCAGGTGATGGCGGCACTCACGGCCACGTACATGCCGCCCCAGTAGATGCGGGCCGACCGGCTGGTCATGAACTCGGCGCCGTCGGCGAACTGGTGGCTGAAGGCCAG
>Ga0209112_10000158_pt1 | contig 11701 bp, 10 predicted proteins | sample TexAe_OM3H0_O3_FD_187947 | JGI IMG/M metagenome (GOLD analysis project Ga0209112, IMG submission 187947) | Forest soil microbial communities from Davy Crockett National Forest, Groveton, Texas, USA - Texas A ecozone_OM3H0_O3 (SPAdes) (version 2) | ecosystem: Environmental > Terrestrial > Soil >...
TGGGTAATCCCGGTGCCGGTGCGGCCATCGGCGCGGTCGGCGGCGCCGTGGTCGGTGCGGCCACCGATCCCTGCGATCTCGACCTTGGCGATCCGTTCTGGCGCGATAATGGTGGCCGTGAAGGCTATCGCAACCGTTGCCATCGCGACTATCGCGACCGTTACCGAGCGATGGCGAAATCGCTTAATTTCGAGGGCCATATCGCCTGGGCCGCGGAAATGGACTGACCCGGCGCCAACCGAATGTCGGGGCCGTATACGGTCCACGTATGAATCGAGTGTCGGTGATCACGGGCGGTGCGGGCGGCATGGGTCTGGCGACGGCCAAAATCGTTGGCCGCGAACACACCTTGGTCCTCTGCGACGTCAGACAGGAACGGCTGGACAGCGCGGCGACAATGCTCAAGGACCTCGGCATCGATGCCACGGCCGTCAACTGCGATGTCACCGACCGGACCGCGGTCGATGACCTGCTCGACACCGCAAAACGCCTCGGCACCCTCGCCTCGGTCATTCACACCGCCGGAGTGAGCCCCAGCATGGGCGCCGCCGACTACGTCATCCGGACTAACGCCATCGGCACCATCAACGTCAACGAGGCGTTCCACGCGAAGGCCGGCCACGGCTCGGCGATTGTCAACGTCGCATCGATGGCCGCTTACCTGATACCCGAGGAATTTGTTCCGGTGGCACAGTTTCCGCTGGCACTGACCGACAGCGATGCCTTCTTCGACGCAATGATGTTGGCCTGCAACGCCATTCCCGAGGAAGCGCGTTCCGGCTACGCCTATGCCGCGAGCAAGAGCTTCGTCAGGTGGTACAGCGAGTCGCAGGCCGAGAGGTTCAATGCGCGTGGACTGCGCATCGTCTCGGTCTCGCCCGGTTCGGTCGACACCGAGATGGGCAGGCGCGAGGAGCAGGCCGGGGCCGGCGCGCTGGTCGCCGACGCCGCGGTTCCGCGCTGGGGCAAGCCGGAGGAGATGGCCGAGCTGCTCGCGTTCTGCGCCGGCGACAAAGCGAGTTACCTCACCGGCACCGATATCCTCAACGATGGCGGGGTGGTCGCGTCCATGCGCGAGCGGGCACGAGTCGCCGCCGCCACCGGTTGACGACCGCCGACCTCACACCAGGTAATACAGATCGGTGTGCGGGGCGAGTTCGGGTGCAGACGTGAACGGCTGCTTCAGTCTCAGTTCCGCCAGCTGATTGTGCGCGTAGCGCACCGCCTTGAGCGTCGCCGAGTATTCCTCATCTTCTTCGGGGAAGACATGTTCGGCGCTGAACCATTCCTTCAATCCGACGTTGTGCAAGACGGTGAGTGTGTCGGCGCGCACCCCGGCGAGAAGGATGGTGACGCCTCTGTCGGTCTCGGCGCGCAGGAAGTGCTCGATCCGCTCGATACAGACGACGTCCGGATGGCGCACGCGTTTGAGCCGCAGCACGACGAACTTGAGGTCATCATCGGTGATCCGTCGGCTGATCTCGGCAAGGTAGCGGTCCAGTTCGGGCGCGGCCCCGAAGAACAACTCGCCTTCGAGGTCGTAGATGACGATCGAGGAATCCGGCGGGTCACCCGGAATACGTTCGCGGACAACGCGTTCGGGAGTGACGATCAGTTCCTTGGCTTTCAGCTTGGCCGCGCGCGGCACGAATAACAGGATCGACAGAATGACCCCGAGCAGGACCGATTTGTCGAGATCGATTGCCACGCCGGTGAATGCCGTGATGACCACCAGGCCCGCGTCGTAGCGGGACGCTTTGAGCGTGTAGACCAGGCGTTTGAAGTCGACCAGCCGCGCGGCGGTGACGAGCAGCAGCCCTGCCAGCGCGGGCTGCGGCACATACCGCAGTAAGGGTGCGAACAACAGCAATGCCGCGGCTACGGTTGCGGCCGAGACGATCCCGGAGAACCGTGATTTGCCGCCGGCTTGGAAGTTGATCGCCGACCGGGACAGCGAACCCGACCCGGGCAGGCTCTGAAAGAAGCCGCCGGCGAGATTGGCGAGTCCTTCCGCCATGATCTGCCGGTTGTAGTCGATTTTCTGTTGAGTCTGGTAGGCAATGGCTTTGGCGATGGACAGTGCTTCGATGATGCCGACGAAGGCGATGGCCAGCGCACCCGTCGATAACTCCGGTAGCCAGTCGGTGTGGAGTTCGGGGACATGCGGGGTCGGCAAGCTGCGCGGGATCTTGGCGGCCACCGACACGGCCGTATGACCGCCGGCTCCCGCCACCGACCAGCCCGCCAGATAGGCGATCAGGCTGGTGATGATCAGCACTGAGAGCATGTCGATCTGCGGCCACCGGTAGCGTTGCACCAGCTTGCGCAGGACGACCGCCAGGATGACCGCCGAAACGCTCAATATCAGTGCGCGGTAGTTGATGTGGTCACCGTGGGTCAGGGTGAGCCACACCCGGTGCAGCACCTGCATGTGGCCGTTGCCCTTGTCTTTGACGCCCAGCGCGTTGCCCAGCTGTCCGATGGCGAGCAGGAACGACGCCGCCGCCATGAAGCCGATGATGACCGATTCGGAGATATACCGAGTCAGGTTGCCGAGCTTGAACAAGCTGATGATGATCTGAAACGCGCCGACCAGGACCGCCAGCAGGAACAGCCCTTCGAAGAGTTCGGTGGTGTTCTCCGAATCGAGGAAGGCCAGGGCGGTGAAAACCAGCAGCGATATGGCGCTTGTCGGTCCGTTGATCAGGTGAGAGGACGAGCCGAAGATCGAGGCGACGATCGTCACGACGATCGCCGAGTACACACCGAATCTGGGGTCCACACCGGCGATCAGCGCGTAGGCCATCGCCTGCGGGAACGAAATGGCGGCGACGGTGAGACCGGCGATGACGTCGTGTCGGCCCTTCACCAGGCCGTAGTTCAGAGCAAAACCCACCTTGCGCGTCTTTCCGCTATGTCCCCGCCACCGCGCCCGGCGGCGGCGCCGAAATGCTGTCCAGGATTCCGTTGGTGCTGAAGAACTGCTCGCGCGCGTCGCTCCAGTCCTTAGCGATGGCGCTGATGCCGAAGAGTGCGAGCGGGGGCAGCCGGTCGGCGTGCTTCGCGAGGATCTCCGGCTTGAAAGGCCGGTAGCCGTATTGCGCCGCCTGCTCTTGCGCGGCGTCGGAGAACAAATAGTCGAGGTATGCCTTGGCGTAGGTCGCCGACTTGGGATCGGTGACGTTTGCGTCAACCCAGGCCACCGCGGGCTCGGCCAGAATGCTGACCGGTGGGTAGACGAGCTGAAGTTCGTCTTTGTTGGCGCCGACCTCGCGCAGTGCCTCGTTTTCCCACGTGAGTTGCACGTCGCCGATCTTGGCGAGAGCAAAGCTGTCGCCCGCGCTGCGGGCACCGGCGTCAGAGACGGCGACGTGTTGCAGCAATGACTTCACATAGCCCGCCGCCTGGGCCTGGCTGCCGCCCCGCGTGGTGACCGAACCCCAGGCCGCCAGCACGCTCAGCTGACCGTTGCCGGAGGTGCGCGGATTGGGTGTCACCACGGACACGTCGCGGTTGGTCAGATCGGGCCAATCGTGGATCGCTTTCGGATTGCCCTTGCGGACAACAAAGACGATGGTCGACGTGTATGGCACCGAATTGTTCGGCAGTCGCTTGCGCCAGTCGGCGGCGACCAGACCCCGCTTGCTCAGCGTGTCGATGTCACTGATCAGGGCCAGCGACACCACGCTGGCTTTTTGGCTGCCGTCGAGGACGCTCTTGAGCTGGCGTCCCGAGCCGCCGTGAGACTCCTTGATATCCAGCGTGATGCCGGTGCGCGTGCGGTATTCCGGGATGAAGGTTTTGTCGATGGCCGCGTACAGCTCGCGCGTCGGATCGTATGAGACGTTGAGGATTTGGTTCGCATGTTCGGCTGGGGCGTTCTTGACCACGATCGCGGTAGCGGCAACGACCACGGCGACAACGCCGATGACGTTGAGCCAGCTGATCCGTAACCGCGGATGGAAACGCCCCAACAGCGGACGCACTTCTGCCATCGGAGCGTCCTCTCACGGCGATACCCCAGACCACTGAGCCTGGTTCCAACATTTTTAAGTATGTTAACGATCGGTCCACTTTGCGGCAGCGGAGAGAATCACCCTGAAGATAACTGCGCAACTCGTGGCGGGCCGGTAGAAAGCCCTTCGGTCAGCCCGAACCCGCGCATATGCTGGTCGAATGCCGCAACTCGTGTTGCGTGACCGACTGATCGAACTCGAAGTCCCGAGCGAGGACGTGGCACGCGGCCGTGCGTTGCGAAAGTCCGTGCCGCGGCGCTCGCTGGCGCAACTGAACCCGTCCGCGCAATCGGCTACTGAAATCCTCATCGCCCAGAACGCCGACCGGCTCGGCCACCTGGTACCGCTGCGCTTCGCCCGCATGCTCGTCGATCCCTTTTCTTTCTACCGGGGATCCGCCGCGGTGATGGCCGCCGACCTTGCCGCCAGCCCGACGACCGGGATCGAAATCATGTGCTGCGGTGACGCTCACGTCTCGAATTTCGGCTTGTACGCCGCGCCGCATCGCTCGATCCTCTTCGACCTGAACGACTTCGACGAGGCCGCCGTCGCGCCCGCCGAGTGGGACGTCAAACGCCTGGTCACCAGCGCGATCATCGGGGGCCGGCACGCCGGCTACCGGGCCAAGGCCATCCGCCGCTGCGTCGAGCAGGCGTTGGAGGGTTACCAGAAAAGCCTGGAGGCGATGCTCGAGGAGATGGACGTTCTGGATCGCTACTACCTGCGGGTGGAGCCCGAGCACTACACCGGGGAGGTGTCCCGGGGTCTGCAGGCGGTGATCCAGAAGACGATATCCCGGGCGCGCTCCCGGACGTCCGCACGAGTCTTCAAGCAGATCACCGAGATTGGCCCTGACGGGACACCTCGGCTGCGCGAAGCGCCGCCGATCTTGCAGCATGTTGACGAAGAGGTCGAAGCTCCCCTGCTGGAGTCGATTGAGCAGTACCTGGCCACCGTCCCTGCCGACGTCGCGCTGTTGCTGTCCCATTTCCGCGTGACCGACATCGCGCTGCGGGTGGTTGGTGTCGGCAGTGTCGGCACCCGCTGTTATCTGGTCATCTTGGTCGGCCCCAACGACACACCGCTGATTCTGCAGATCAAAGAGGCCACCCGATCGGTACTCGAGGAATATGGCGGCTGGCCCCAGCCGAACAGACTGACGGCGGCCGTCGCGGCGACGGGCCAGGGGGTGCGCGTCATCGATGGTCAGCAGATCCTGCAAGCCATGTCCGACGTGTTTCTCGGGGCGACCCGCAAGGACGGCCGCGATTACTACGTTCGTCAGTTCCACGACATGAAGGGCACCATCGATATCGCGAGCATGTCGGCGGCGACATTCACCGAATACGTCGTCGCCTGCGCGGTGCTGCTGGCGCGGGCACATTCACAGAGCGCCAACGCGTCCATCCTGCGTGGATACGTCGGCACCAATGACAGCGTGCACGCTGCGGTCGCCGAATGGTCATACGCATACGCCAACAAATCGCTCGACGACTTTCATCAGCTACGCGCCGCGGCGGCGGCCGGCGATATCGAAGTCGCGGCTGACCCCGCCCTCTGATGCGGCCAAAATTTCATGACGGTTTCGGTTGAGCAAAGGTATTGCAGCTTGCCCGCGATGCGAGGGCCGGTATCGCCTGGTTGACCTTAGTGTTGGCTGCTATGGCCACACTGAACAATTGTGTGAAGCGCTGGCGCACAGCGCTTCACATAACCGTGTCGGCATTGACAGTTGCCACCCTCGGATTCGCCAGCACCCCGGTAGCTCGTGCGGCGGCGGCCTCGGCGACGCTGTCGGTGGAACATGCCTGGCAGACCGGTTTCATCGCCCGCTTCGCTATCGCCAACTCGAGCACGGTGCCGCTGGCCGATTGGAAGCTTGAATTCGACTTGCCTGCGGGAGAATCCGTCTCGCACACGTGGAATAGCACCGTTGCCCAATCCGGCACGCATTATGTTCTCACCCCCGCGAACTGGAACCGCGTCATTGCCCCCGGCGGTTCAGCCACAGGCGGTCTGAGAGGCGTGCTGACCGGTGCCTACTCGCCGCCGGCGAACTGCCTGCTCAACGGGCAATATTTGTGCACCTAGCGGCGGCCGCGCACCAAGGCTCGACTAGCCGCCGGCGAGTTGACTCGCCCGATGCGCGACTTCGGCCTGAGCTGACCGTCGGTGGCCAACCGGCTTGCGATGCACCCAGTCCCGGGTGCGTAGCCGCCAGGTTCGGCGCGCGTATTCCAGCTCCGTGTAGGGCCACTGGGTGACGATACGTCCGGAGGGCGAGCGGAAGTAACTGTCGCACCGAGTCCAGATGGTGCGCTCGAGGTCGGCCGAAAGCTCATCGTTATAGCGCTTTTCGGCCTCGGGTCGAACATCGAGGTACCCGCCGCGGCGCGCCACCTTGCTGACCGCGCTCGCCACCAGTCGCGCCCCGGCTTCCAGGATGTAGACGATCGAGTTGCCGCCTTGATTGGTGTTGGGGCCGTAGAGCATGAAGAAGTTCGGAAACCCGCCGACCGCGACGCCCAGATATGCGCTGGGGTCCTCGCCCCAGTGGTCGTGCAGGCGCTGTCCCCCCTGCCCGACGACCTCGATGCCCGACAGGTAGCGCGAGGTTTCAAACCCGGTGGCCAGCACGATCGCATCGACGTCGACGGCCCCACCAGCGGCCGTGATCACCGACGTCTCGGTGATGCGCTCGATGGGATCGGTGACGAGTTCGACGCGCTGCTGCTGCAGCGCCCGGTAGTAATCGTCACCCAGGAGAACCCGCTTGCAGCGGAACGGATAGTCCGGTGACAGCGCGCCACGCAGCCGATCGTCGGCCACGGTGCGCTCCAGGAACGACGTCGCGAACTGGCTGCGTGCGGTGACGATCGGGTCGTCGGCGAACGTTGCGGTATTGTCGTGCTGGAATTTCCAGATCTGCCAGCGGGTCCGGCGTACCGCCAGGGGGTTGCGCCGGAATCGCGTCAATTCGCTTGTGCTATAAGGGCGATCATCCTTTGGGACCATCCAGGGCGGCGTGCGTTGGAACACCGTCAGGTGACCGGCGACCCTCGCCAGTTCGGGGACAACCTGAACGCCGCTGGCGCCGGTACCGATGACCGCCACCTTCTTGCCCGCCAGGTCGATGCCGTGGTCCCACTGCGCGGTGTGCATGACGGTGCCGCCGAAGTCGCTCAGCCCCGGGATGTCGGGATGCTTCACCGATCCGAAAAGGCCTGCGGCGCAGACCACGACATCCGCGCTCAGCGTCACCAGCTTGCCGGCACGCTCCAGCCGACAGTCCCAGCTCCAGGTGTCCGCGTTCCAGGAGACCGCGCGCACCCTGGTCTTGAGCATGAGGTGGCGGCGCAGATCGAAGTCGTCGGCCACCGACTCGAGGTAGGCCAGAATCTCGGGTTGCCGGGCGTAGGTGCGGCTCCAGGATCTGTTGGGGGCGAAGGAAAACGAGTACAGGTGACTCTGGATGTCGCAGGCCGCACCCGGATAGGTGTTGCGGCGCCAGGTGCCTCCAACCCCGTCGTCGGCCTCGATGATCGCCAGGTCGTCGATGCCGGCCCGGCGCAGCGCGACCGCCACGCCCAGCCCGCCGAAGCCCGCACCGATGATCGCGACCTTGGGTGGCCGTCGACGCCGGGTGGCTGCCCTCACCCGGCCGAGGACGTACTTCACGGCCGCGCCTCGCGGATGTCGAGCCCCGCCAGGCCGCCGTCGGCCCGCCACTGCGCCAGGATGTCGGCGTATTCGGTCGGCGCTCCGAAGAAGAAACTGCCCTGCCGGGTCTTGGCGTCCGCCTTCCCCTCCCGGTTGTAGTAGCCGGGAGTGCAGGTTTTGGCGCGCTCGGCCGTCGCGGACGAACGGGCCACCACCGTGTCGACCCAGGCGGCTTCGGCGGCGGATGACGCCTCGACTTCGGTGACGCCGTGCTCGAGAGCCCACGCGATGATCCACGCGGCATGAGTGGCCTGCACATCAAGCAGATATGGAAAGTTCACCGTCAAGCCGGCCTGAGAGATGCTCTCGATGAAGCAGTTCGGAAAGCCGTTGGCGCACAAGCCCTGGAACGTCCGCACTCCGTCCCGCCAGCGCTCGGTGAGCGTCCGGCCGCCGCGGCCGATCAACTCGAAGCCGGTGCGGCGGCAATAATCGGTGCCCACCTCGAAACCCGTTGCGAAGATGAGGCAGTCGAGCTCGTAGGTCACTCCGTCGGCGACGACGCCCGACTCGGTGATGCGCTCGACGCCGCGCCCGCGGGTGTCGACCAGGGTGACATTGTCGCGGTTGAACGTCTGCAGATACTCGTCATGGAAGCACGGCCGCTTACAGAAGTAGCCGTACCAGGGTTTGAGCGCCTCGGCGGTGGCCCGGTCGGCCACGATCTCGTCGACTCGGGCCCGGATCTCCTCCATCTTGGCGAAGTCCGCCAGCTCGATGTCGCGGGACCGCTGGGCAGGATCGACCGATCCGTCGTCGTGGCGCATGACCGGCAGCTTGCGGGTGATGCTGGTCCAGGCATCGGCGACGAGATCTTCGGGGGCCTGCCCACCGGCCGTGAGGATCTGAAAGTTCTGAATGCGCCTCCGTTGCCAGCCCGGTTGTAATGTATTGGCCCACTGCAGATCCGTCGCCTGATTGGCGCGCACGTCCACCGACGACGGCGTCCGCTGAAAGACGTACAGGCGCTGCGCCGCGGCAGCCAGGTGCGGCACACACTGAATCGCGGTCGCTCCGGTTCCGATGATGCCAACGCGCAACCCGGCCAGGTTCTCCAGCTGCGCACCGGTATAGCCGTAATCCCAGCGGCTGGTATGGAACGTATGCCCCCGGAAGGTTCCCAATCCGGGGATGCCGGGCAGCTTGGGCTTGGCTTGATACCCGTTGGCCATGGAGACGAATTTCGCCCGCATCTCGTCGCCCCGGTCCGTATGGATAACCCAACGGGAATCCCTTGCATCCCAACGGATCTCATGAACGTCGGTCTGCAGGCATGCGTCCCGATAGAGGTCGTAGTGCTCGGCGATGCGCCGGCAGTGTGCAAAGATCTCGGGGCCTTTGGCGTATTTCTCCGCCGGAATGTAGCCGAGCTCCTCCAGCAGCGGAATGTAGACGTAGGACTCGACGTCGCATGCGATTCCCGGGTAGCGATTCCAGTACCAGGTGCCGCCCACGTCGGCGGCTTTGTCGATCAGCCGAACACTTTCCACGCCGAGCTCGCGTAACCGCGCCCCGGTCAGCAGTCCGCCGAAGCCGGCGCCGACGATCGCAACGTCGACCTCGTCGGTGAGCGGCTCGCGGGCGAACGTCCCGTCCACCCATGGGTCTTCGGCGAACCGGGCAAACTCGCCCGCGATCTCGACATACTGGTCGATCCCGTCAGGCCGCAATCTGCGTGCTCGCTCCCGGGCGTACTTGTCCCGCAGCGCATCGACGTCGAACGCGCACCCCACAGTCTCGGTCAAGGTCTTGACTCCGCTCTCCGTGAGCCCGACTCTATAATCAATCGCTTGATCGTATCAAGGGATCGCTTGTCAGCTGCCGAACAATGTGCCCCTGACCAGCACCTTGGCCGAACCCAGGGCGGCGTGGTACTGGTCTGGAGGCAGTGTGGCGGCCAGCTCGGTGAGGCCGTAGACGAGCGCATAGACGGCCTCGACGGCCGCCCGGGGATCCGGATGATCGCCGAGCTCACCGCGCCGCTGGGCGTCCTCGACGACAGCCTCGATGATCTCGTGGAAGGCCTCGAACCCGGTGTTCTTCGGTTGCCGGAGCGCCTTTCGCCCGCGCGCGGCGGCGACGTTCTCCGCCCGGATCGCAAACTCGAACGCGGCCAGGTCCGGGTATTCGCGCATCAATTTCCCGCATTCGTCCAGCACCGCGCCCAGCCTGTCGATGACGTCACCGGGTTCTTCCGCGGCCTGACGCACCCGGGGCATCGCCGCCTCGGCCCGCGTCGCGATGGTGGCCTTGATGAGTTCCGATTTGTTCGGAAAGTAGTTGTACAGACTGGCACTGGTGACGTCCGCCATCCTGGCGATCTCACGAATGGTCGCGTTCGCGTAGCCGACCTCGGCCACGCATCGCATGGTGGCAACGATGATCCGCTGGCGGGTCTCCTCCCCGCTTGCGCCCACGGGGCGGCCCAGCTGTGTCCTCGCACGCACATCGTCGAATATATTTGACCGACCCATTGATCCCGGAGGTGAACGGCCGTGAACCTCGCATTGGGAGAATTCTCGCGGGCGATCGACCTGGCCGGTGTGTTCGTCAACGCCGTGCTGGGTGGTGTCGTGGCCCGCGAATTCCGAATGGACCCTGTCGGTTTCGTCTCGCTCGCAATACTGTCCGGGCTCGGCGGCGGCCTGATTCGCGATGTTTTGTTGCAGCACGGTCCGCCGGTTGCGTTGACCGACTCTCGCTACGTCATCGTCGCCCTGGTGGGCGCACTGGTCGTTTTTCTGATCCCATTGCGCGCCCGGATCTGGTCAGTGACGTATCCGATCGTCGACGCGTTGGCCTTGGGCACCTGGGCGGTGGTGGGCGCGGAGAAGACGCTGGGCGTCGGATTGAGTTGGCTCCCTGCGATTTTGCTCGGAACGATCAGCGCGGTCGGCGGCGGAGCGCTGCGTGACCTGGCGGTGAACCGCACCCCGGCGATCTTCGGCGGCAACACTTTGTACGCGACGTGCGCGGTGGCGGCGAGCGGCACCGTCGTCGTCTTCACGCGTTACGGTCTGGCGCCGCAGGGCGAACTGGCCGGAATCGTGATCGGCTCGGGTTGGTGTCTGTTGGCCAGGTGGCGCGGCTGGCGACTCGGGCAGGGCCCGATCTCCGAGTACTACCTGACGCGGCGGCAGCGGACGTGGCGCATTCGGCTCCGGACGCGGGCGCGCCGTCGCGAGGACACCTGACGCAACCGCCTGGGGAACGGTGGTCCCGTCGAATACAATCGGATGATCAATTCAATCCCCGGTGCGCGGAGGTGCACGGTGCGTACCGACAGACGCCGCCCGGCATGACCGGAACGCAACTCGGCCGCCCGGTGGGCGCGACCGGCGAGCAGACCCGCCGGCGGATCATCACCGCGGCCATGCGCTGCGTGGCCGAAGTCGGCTACTCGCAGGCGACGATCCGGGAGATCGCCCGCGCCGCCGACATGACCAGCGGCAGCCTGTACCACTACTTTCCGAACAAGTCCGAACTGCTCAACGCGACCGGCGCGGAAATCGAGGAGATCGTCTTACCGCGACTGCGTGCTGCAGCGGCCCTGTCCGACGACGTCGTCGATCGACTCGACGCTGTGCTGGACGAGTCGAGTCGGCTGATCCGCGACTATCCGTATCTGACTGCCTTCCTGCGGGCTTTGCGAGCCGGGAGCACCGCCCGCTTGCGGCGCGGCGGCCCCCAGTACCCGGGTTCCAAAGCGCTGCACGATGTCGTCTCCGAGATTGTCGCGGACGCCAAAAGGCAAGGAAGACTGTCGCGGCAGACCGATGCCCGCTCCACGGTGGACGCCATCTGCGCGTTGACCCGCGGTCTGTCGGAGCAGGCGGACCGCCTGCGCCCGCAAACGCGCGAAGCGACACTCGAGTCGGCCAAAAAGCTCATCAGGGGAACGCTTTTCGCGCCCCGCGAGAAAGCCCTGCGCGAAAAGCACTGAGCTGACGAGGATTAACGGAAAA
>Ga0209112_10000159_pt1 | contig 11695 bp, 17 predicted proteins | sample TexAe_OM3H0_O3_FD_187947 | JGI IMG/M metagenome (GOLD analysis project Ga0209112, IMG submission 187947) | Forest soil microbial communities from Davy Crockett National Forest, Groveton, Texas, USA - Texas A ecozone_OM3H0_O3 (SPAdes) (version 2) | ecosystem: Environmental > Terrestrial > Soil >...
GCATCCCCTTCCGCTTACGCAGGAATTCCACAGCCTTGCGCACGCGGTTGTGCATTGCAACCACCGCCGCTGGACCCGCACCCCAGCCGCCCAAGGCCTGATTCAAGCCCCGTGCATTGGGATCGGATGCCAGCACATCCATTGCGAACAGGGTTTCAAGTCCCGTCACGCTGTCGATGATGAGCGTCTTATAATCATGCTCCTCGTTCAAAAGGGCTTTCAGGATATCCCACAACTCAGTGGCCGACCCCAGTTCGGGCATCGTATCAGGAGCCATGCTGGACGGAATATCACGAGGCAGCGCCTCGCCCTGCGTACGGATCAGGATAGAGTTGGGAAAAGTGCTGGCAAGGGATGTCTTTCCCGATCCTGCGGTCCCTACAATGGTAGCCACTAATGGCTCCAGCTCGGGCTTGGTAGCGCGCGATAGAATGCTCATTTTCACTCCTTCTCTGCTTGATGCTTCCTTCTTACGCCTTGACGTTAAAACAGCATTTGCTAGTGTGCAAGAGAAATTCGCATAGGATCGGCAAAAATGTTGACGCTTGATGAAATCCGAAATCTTTTGGGGGACAGGCGCATTCCCGTTGTTTCGGAGCGCACGGGTATCCCACATTCCACGATATATGCTGTGCGTGATGGCAGATCCGCTAACCCGACCTACGCGGTGCTCAAGGCGCTCTCCGATTATCTGACGCAGGTAGCATGATGCAGGGCCATGATTTCGCTGCGATCCGCCAGAAATTTATTCTCTCCCAGGTTGCATCCAAGGTCGTAAAACTCCGCAGGTCTGGAAAGGAATGGTCGGGATGTTGCCCGTTCCATAACGAAAAGACGCCCAGCTTCACGGTCAACGACGAAAAAGAATTCTACCATTGCTTCGGCTGCGGGGCGCATGGCGATGTCGTCGATTTTGTTGCCAATATCGAAAAAATAGACACGGCTGCGGCGATTGCCAGCCTCACAGGCGGGAGGCCCCCACGCCTGACCGATGCAGATCGCACATCGCGGGAAGAGTGGCTCAAACAACGCGACACAGACGAAACCGTGCGGCGCGCGGAGGGCATTGCCAAGGCTCGCCAGCGCTGGGAGCGCGCCACCCCCGTCGACGGCTATAACGGTTATCTCGACCGCAAAAAGGTCGCGCCACATCTCTGCCGGACAGAAGGCGAAAATCTCCTTGTGCCCATGTGGGATGAGGACGGCGATATCATCAATGTGCAGTCTATTCCCGCCAAGGATGGGCACAAAAAACTTTTCCAGGCCGGTGCACCTACCGAAACAGCCAAGGCCCGGCTGATGATCGGCATTCATCTCGGCCGCACCATCATCTGCGAGGGCTATGCGACAGGCGCCACGGTTTATGAGGCCACCGCCGATCGTGTCTGCATCGCGTTCAGCGCGGGCAACATCGGCAATATCGCCCGCGACATGGTGGAATCCGGCACTACGATCGTCATAGCCGCTGACCGCAAGGCCATGAAGGCGATGCTGGCGCTGGGAGAAGAACTCAAAATACCTGTTGTCTTCCCTCCAGATCTTGGCGACGGCAATGGAGATGATTTCAACGATCAGATGATCGCACAAGGCATCGATGCAGTGCGCGCCACAATCGCGCAGGGCCTGATAGATTATGCCAACGCGCCTCCGCCGCTTCCTGATCCACCTTTCTGCGCCATCTCCTTCATCGACGCGATGGCTTTTGATGAGGAGGATATTCCCCTTCGCCCATGGATCGTACCGGGCGCGCTGCTGGCCGGCAGCACGCACATATTGGCCGCGCCTGGTGGCACCGGGAAAAGCCTCTTTACGCTGCAAATGGCAATCATGCTGGCGACGGGCGAAGCGTGGGGGAAATGGCAGCCCCGCAAGGCCTGCAAGGTTCTGATCGTCAATGCCGAGGATGATGTCGACGAGCAGCGTCGGCGCATATCTGCGGCGCGCACCGTCATGGATATCCACCCACGGGATGTCGCAGGCAGAATCATCATGGCGGACAATCCGTCGAGTATTTTGATGTCTGGCCTCGACCCCGCCAAAAAGGCCCTGTGCGCCACTCCGCTCGTAGCACAGCTTTCCGCCGTCATCCGTCACCATGGTATCGACGTCGTGATCGTCGACCCCTTCGCAGAGACATTCGAGGGCGACGAAAACAGCAACAACGACACAAAATGGGCCATGAAGGTCTGGCGGGATCAAATAGCCCGCGCGTGCGGATGCGCGGTTTATCTCGTCCACCACACCACAAAAAATGCGGGCGATAAAGCAGGCTCCGCCGATGCCATCCGTGGCGCAGGCGCTCTTGTAAATAGCGCGCGCCTTGCTGCGACACTCTTTGTCATGACCAAGGATGAAGCACCTTTGCTCGGCGTCGATGAAGAGCAACGATTCCGGTACGTGCGTTATGATGATGCCAAATCCAACCAGTCCCTGATCGGTTCGCGGCAGTGGTTTGAAAAAGTCTCTGTCGTCATCAACAACGGCCCACAGGGCGATAGCGATGGTGGCGATGAGGTTGGTGCACTCAGGCCATGGCACCCAAAAGGAATCGGTGCCTACGACCCTCCTGCGCTCATGAGCCTGCTGCATTCGATCGACGCCGGGTATGTCGATGAGAATGGAGTCTTTACTGACATCCCCTTCGGGCGGTCCCAGGCAGGCAAGTCCAAGAGGTGGATAGGGAGCCTGATCGGAGACCGGCTCGGCCTCGATGAAGCCCAGATTAAAGTCGCGATCCAACTTTTTTTTGATGCCCAGATCATCGAGGAATATGATTTCCGCGATGAGGAAAAGGGGAGAAATGCAAAAGGGATCAGGGCCAATATCTCTAACGCGTCCCGTATTCTCGGGCTTTCTGACCCCCCCAAGGGCGTGGGGGTAATTGGGGAATAATTGGGGAAAATTGGGGGAAATGCTCTTGCGTAGGGGGGTTGACAAACCCCTTCCCCAATTGGTACGGGTCCTGCGACCCGTTTCCAATAATGGGGTGGCGGGGTTTTTCGCCAACACCCTCCCGAAGCAATTTTGGGGTTTAAATGGGCCATCTCAGATCCTGATCCTAAAAAGCATCGGCCTCATGGAGTGGTTTCGCGAGACGCTCGAACCCATCCATCTGGTCCACGTCGGATGCGGCGGCTTATGCTCAGGCGGCTTGATAATGTGGATAAGGGGTTCTTGCCTGATATCGGGACCTGGCGGCGGATTGCCGCATAAATCTCCCGCGTCGATGCTGGCTCATGCTTGCGCAGGACGCTCAGGGCCGCAGCCTCCGTCATGGCACCCAATGTTACCCCGCCGTCTTGACGGGTGTCCTGTATGGGGCCTCCACGGGGCTGTGGATGGGGGCTAGGGGCAGGGGCATGGACAGGGTCTGGAACCTGTGAGGGGGACAGGTCGGGTATGCAGTCTGCCGATTGGATCAGTTCATCGATCAGAGAGGCCCAATCTAGAAACTTCTCTCGGAGATCGGTCGCTCTGGAAATCAGATCGTCGCTCATTGAATTTTTCCTTCCGTTTCAAATGGAAGGATGCGGGGATACGCTGTCATTGGGCAAATGCGAAAAAGGTGATCGCAAATACCTATTGTGGATCGCTATTTTGAGTTATCCTGCCAGATATCGCGGTAGAGGATAGGCCATGAAAACGCGTACCATCGCGGAAATCTTCGCCAGGCCCATAGCTGATGCGGCTGGGATGGAATGGGTCCATCCGCGCATTCAGTCTTTCCCTGTCGTGGAGGATAAGCGCAGGTTTATCAATTCTCTGTTCGGTGCGGGGCGCATCAATGGAAGCGCCAGATGCATGTTACTCGATTTTTATGTGGAAGGAATTTGATAATGACTGGAATGGTAGTGGCGCGAGGCATGAGGGACTGATGAAGTCGTCTTCCTTCGATTCCGAATTGGCGAATGAGATTTGTGAAAGACTGTCCGAAGGGAAAAGTCTTCTCGAAATCTGTCGAGATACACATATGCCAAATGTCAGGTCGGTGTATCGGTGGAGGCGGGAGAACGACCAATTCGCGCTCGACTACGCGCGTGCGCGGGAAGATCAGGGCGACACGAACGCCGATGAGATCGCCGACGTGAGAAAACAAGTCGCCAATGGCGAGTTGGACCCACAGGCCGGCCGCGTTGTTATCGATGCTCTGAAATGGGAAGCCGGTAGGCGTAAGCCAAAAGTGTACGGCGATTCTACGATGCTCAAACACGCCAACGCGGATGGCGAGTTGATTCGCACGAGTTTTGACGCGAGCCTCCTTTCTCCCGAAGAGCGCGATATGATGCGCCAGCTCATGCTGGCGGCACAACAGCGGATGATAGCACCTCCTGCCGAGGAGGGCGAGTATGAAGAGGTGAATGATGAAGACTCGGAATCTTGAGGACCGCCTGTCCGTCCGCGAGCTGATCGCCAGGACGTTCTGGTGGCGTCGCCGGCCGAACATCCGGCCCTGCGGCAAGGTGCAAATTATTTGGGGTCAGCCGCCAGAAGGGGTTGACGGCGATGAGGATGTTACGTAATACGTTCTTACCGACATCAAGCCGGTGAGGAGTTTTCGATGGACTACGAGTTCACCAAGGTCAGCCGCTACGACGGGACCACTCGCACAGAGACCGCGATTGAGGTGTTCAACACCATGACCGGCGAGACAATCTGCTTCTGCCGTCGCAATTTCCGCGAAGCCAAGGATGCTTGGTTGAAGCGCGCTTTCGAGCGTGCTGCTGAGCAGGTGGCCGCGTGATGCCAATCGCGGGCCTGTGAAAATTATGTGGAGCCGGTGGGTTGACGGTGATGAGGATATGACGTAATACTCTTCATAGAGAGAAAATGAGGGACATGATGATGACGAAACTCCTGATCGAAACCGACATCGAAGTTGCTCGGCGCCTCGTGGTTGCCGCCCTCACGCAGCGCTACGGATACGATTCCATGAATAGTCAATACGCTGATTTCATGCTCGAAGGCCGGTATGACGACGGCGCGGATGTTCAGAGCGTGCTGGCGGGCATCCGATATGGGCGGGTGATGGCAGATGAGGTGGTGTAGTGGGGCGCACGCCGCCGCACCGCCCACACCCTGGAACATGAGTTGGGGAGGAAGTTGTGAAGAAGATTGAGAAACTTATGCCGGAGCAGGAAGCCGAACTTCCGCTGTTTCGCCAGCGCTACCTGGATATCGCCTGCAAGGGCGGCCGCATCGATCGCGATGCGCTTCAGGTGGCTCTGACCGATGTGTACGCCGTCATCGGCAAGCCTGCGCCGAAGTTGTTTATCTTCGACAGCCCAGCCGCCTGCATGCTGGCGCTGAAGATTTTCGAGATGCCGCCGCGGGGCAAGCTCAAGGACCAGATCTGGGACCAGCTCAGGGGTCAGCTCGATGGCCAGATCTGGGACCAGCTCGTGGACCAGCTCGGGGACCAGCTCGTGGACCAGCTCAGGGGCAAGCTCTGGGACCAGCTCAGGGGCCAGCTCGAGGGCCAGCTCAGGGGCCAGCTCAAGGACCAGATCTGGGGCAAGCTCAAGGACCAGATCGGGAACCAGCTCTGGGACCAGCTCTGGGGCCAGATCGGGAACCAGCTCGGGGGCCAGCTCTGGGACCAGCTCAGGGACCAGCTCTGGGGCAAGCTCTGGGACCAGCTCGTGGACCAGCTCGTGGACCAGCTCGGGGACCAGCTCAGGGGCAAGCTCTGGGACCAGCTCGTGGACCAGCTCGGGGACCAGATCTGGGGCCAAAAAATTTATGATCCCCACTATCTGTGGGGGTCGCAGGATCTCTACTGGATCGCTTGGGCTAAGTTCGCGAACAAGATCGGTGTCAACTTCACCGCCGACCAATCGCACAAGCTCGATATCATGGAGCGCATCGGCACTCAGTGCGAATGGTGGTGGCCGTGCGAGAATATCGTCATCGCCTCGGAGCGTCCTATCCATGTCCGTTGGGACGACGAGCGCAGACTGCATGGCGAGAACGGCTTAGCGGTCGAATATGCCGATGGTTATGGATTGGCCGCATGGCACGGCCAGCGCATTCCCGAAGCGTGGGTAACCGGCAATCCGCCTTCTGCCGCCGAAGCATTACGCTGGGATAATCTGGATCAGCGCAGTGCGGCCTGCGAAATCGTCGGATGGCACAAGATCATGGATGTGCTTGATGCTCGCTTGATCGATGACAGCGGCGATCATGCTTGGGGGCGCCTCGTCGAAGTCGATCTCCCTGACAATGGCCCGCAGCGAATGCTCGATGCCATGTGCGGCACGGGGCGCCGTTTTGCTCTTTTGGTGCCCAATCATGTCCGCACGGTCGATCAGGCACAGAGTGTCTTGCACGGCGACATCCCCGCAGATATTCTGCGCAACGGTGTTGTTCGTACCTGAAGGAGAAAAGTGATGAAGTTTGAATTCGACAGTACCCGCAAGGCGATCCCGCAGGGTGACATGTACCTGATCCCGATCATCGCCATCCCGGCCGAGGCGCCGCAGGTCAATGCCGAAAAAGGCGCCTACATCTGCACCCACAGCGAGACTGGACACCATCATGTCGTGATGGAACGTCCTACCGTGAAGATGTTCAGCGCGATGGATACTTTCCGCGACTTCCTGCTGATCGAGGATGAGCCAGCGAAACTGGAACATCTCCGCGATCATCACACGCATGAGACGCAGGTAATCCCTGTCGGCGCGTGGCTGATCCAGCGGCAGCGGCAGCCCGGACCTGAGGGTTGGCAGCGCGCCGCCGACTGACATCTCAATCGCCCGGCGGTGCGATCACCGGGCGCCATGAAATGCCATCCCTATCCCGCACTGATGGAGAAACATATGTCTGCAATCGACAATCTGCTTAACAACGTCGGCGCACGGTGATTATCATCGTCGCGCTCATTATCACGGCGTCCCTCGCCATGTTTACGTCTGTGTGGCTCTCTGTGCAGGACGGCGAAGACGACGAACCGGATTGGCATAGCTGGTGAAGGCAGAGGCCGAAAAAAAAGTGCTCAGGAAGCGCAATGCAGAAGCTCAGGCGGCGTTCAGACGGCGACGTGATGAACGCCTGGCTCGCATGGAAGCCGCGCTGAAAACGATCGCAGCCGAGCTTGAAGGAAGCGATGATCCGATTGACAAAAAAATCAGAAAAATAGTGTTGACAGGCTTGGGATGATTACGTAATGTCTCTTCATAGAGACGGAGACAGACCATGACGAACCTGACCATCAAAGCTTCCATCTGCAAGCGCGCCCTCAAGATCGTGGCTCGGGTTTATGGAGAAGTTCCGGCAACTCATGGGTTCTACAATCCAGAGGGATTCGTCGCGGCATGTAAGCTGCGCGGCGAGCGGGATCGCGCTTATAAGACGATCGTGGCGCGGATGTTTGTGAAAGAAGGAATCGCCGCATGAGCGGGCTAGCTGATGCCGAGGGATGTTTGTGGAGGGCTTGGAGGTGAGTAAAATCCAGCAAGAGGCATTTGTCATGCGCGAGCGGCTTGCGTCCATCGCTCTAGACAATGGCGCACTGTCCACCAACGCTTCCTACCAGATCGCCGATGCCATCGGACCGATGCTGCGGGAGCGAGGGGTGACTAAGATAAGCCCTGAATTGGTAGCACGGATGGAGCAACTGGTGCGCGACCTCCATGAGGATCACATCAAGCACGGCGCACATGACTATGTGCAGGACTTTGTGTCCCGTGCGGCTGCCATCGTCGCCGACCTGCCGAAGCCGGTTGATCCTGATCTGATAGAGGCTCGGCGTGTCGCGGAGCATCGGTCGTCGGTACGCGGCTATCTCTATCCTCTTGATGCCTTTTGCCAAGGGCATCGCGACGATGGTGATGATGTTCAGATAGCCCTCGCAGCCATCAAGCGCGGCCGCGCGCTCGCCTCCTCCGGGAATGGGGGTGGAAAGTGAGCATGGTCGCCGCTCTCTATGTCGAGACGGATGGCGCCTATTTTGGTCTGCCTGATGTCGACCCGTGGGATGAGGCGCGCGACGCCCGGCTCTATGCCGGCCCGCATCCAGCCGCCCACCTTCGTGAACGAGCTGTAGATGCAGCGCTGGTAGATGAACTCGATCCCGCGCTTGGTGATGCCCCTGTTCTCCGACGCCCAGGGCAACGCCTCGTAGGTGGTGCGACCGCAGGCATCACAGATCCAGCGGCGCCATTTGTGGTGGATCATGACTGGCGTGGTGCCGCGCGGCTCGTCGACGAACTGCCGATATTTGAAACCGTTCGGCGCCCGCTTGTGTTGCCACTCCAAGCAACAGCCGATGCCGACCGGATCGATGGACTTGCTCTCGAAGGTGTATTGCCCCTCGCTCTCGACACCCCGCAGCGTTTCGAGATTGTGGATGTCGAGCCGGTCCTCGACCTTGTGGCTGTCTCGCTAGCTCGGATTATTGGGTTGCCGGGGCCGGCGGAAAAAATCGGCGCACCTGCAAAAAGGGTGTTGACGCGATACACCATCGGTGTATAAGTAGCTTCATCAAGAGCGGATGGATGAGCCAACCGCGATAGGTACGGAGACCTCACATGACGAACTTCCGCAGCGCCACTGACCTGACCGCCGCTGCCCGCAACGAGATGGTTGCCTTCTGCGCGGACCACCTCAAGGCCGACTTCGACGCCGAGCGCTACGCTGACGTGATGATCTCGGACTGCACCTTCGACGACGACATGGCGCACTTCGAGATCCGGGGCTTCGACGCCAAGAGCGGCAACCCGGCCACGATCTCGTTCACCGGCGACGAGCTGGTCTGGACCGAGTTCGACGAAGACGGCAACCAGGTCGGCTGATCCAGATGAAAACGCTCTACGCCGCCTGCATCGCACGCCTCGGGCTGTCCCTTCCAGGGGCAGCCCAGCTCCACAACGTCCGCCTCGATACGGTGAAATCGTGGAGCGCAGGGCGCAATCCGGTCCCGGAAGGCGCATGGTCTGAGCTTCGCGCCTATGAGGCGGCCATTGTGGACCGATCGGAAGCCATCCGCGAAGCATGGGAGGATGCCGGCGAGATCCGCGATATCGAGGCGACCGTGGCCGATCACGCTGGCATGATGGCGCTGGCCGATTTCTTCCTGACGACCGAAGAGATGCCGCCCCTGACGGTGAGGCTGAAAGCCTAGCCAAGTGGACCACAGGTATCCTATGTGTGCAGCAACACGATATTCCGGAGAGCCGATAATTCAATGAGTTGCCGAAATATACCCGCATCGGAAATATCCCATATTATCGCTATCATAGCCTCAGAGCATATGCTCATGCCTTCGGATATTCTGAGTAAGGGAGCGTCTCGACGGCTATCCAGACCGCGCCAAAAGATCTATACAGAGTTACGCCGCCGCGGCATGTCTTACAAATCCATCGGACACGTCATGGGCCGAGATCACACGACGGTTATTCACGGGATTAAAAAAATATTTGATAATGGATAGCAGAACCTGATGTTCGCTGAATTTCTCAGGATACATTCCTAGCCACCAAGCGTTTCCAAAACTGGAGGTAGCCATGCTTGTAGCGCTTGTGATATTGGCGATCCTCAACCTCCTGGGAGGTATCATCACCATGCAAAGGACATTCATCATGGCGTACTCTCTTTCCGACATTGAAAACGCCATTACGGCGCAGAATACCGTGATCGATAGCGTGGCGGTGCTGCTCAACCAGCTCACCGAGGAATTGACCACCGCGAATAGCGCTGGCGATCAGGATGGCGTGTCTCGCATCATTGGCGAGATCCAGGCCAACACGACCCGGCTCACTTCGGCGGTGACAGCCAATACGCCGGGCGGCGTTGCTGTTGTGACTCCTGTTGCGCCCCCTGTCGCCGCTCCTGTTGAGGCTGTGGAAACCCCGCCTGAACTGGGTTATGCTACCCAGACACAGCCCGAACCTACCCCAGCCGACACGCAGGATGCCAATGCCCTGAAGGGCTATCCCGATGTACCTGGAAACACCCCTAAGCCTATTGATCTGGGGGAAACCCCCGCTCTTTGAGATCAATGCCACCCCCCGAAGCTTAGCTGATCCTCGTTCGCGAGGCTGGTAAGGAGGCTTCTAACGTTGCAGTAGTCTGTCGGGGGATGGCATTGCGGGGGTCTGGCTCTAAGAGTTGCCAGACCCTCATTTTTCCACTAGCGTAGCTTAATGGTAAAGCTAGCTGCTCATAACAGCTTCGATGCGGGTTCGATCCCTGCCGCTAGTACCAGATACCCCTGTAGGCCAACTGGATAGGCCGCGAGACTTCTATTCTTGATGTTGCAGGTTCGAATCCTGCCGGGGGTGCCAGTTGCCGGTTTAGCTCAGCGGTAGAGCAGTGGTTTTGTAAACCGAAGGTCGGGGGTTCAATCCCTCCAACCGGCACCATTAGAATGTCATCCTGACCAGTTTATGCTACTTCGTGGAGCTTGGATGATCCTGGGAACAGGCTGGTAAGGAGTCCTCCACGCGGGGATGGTCTGCCACTTAGCAGCATAAGGGAGAAGGCGGCTTTAACGGCCGCCTTCTTTCGTTTATGATGCTGTCTGCATACTGGCTAAGAGCAGACATATGAACCCGTCCAAGATCAGATCAGCGAAAATCAGGTCACTTGTCCGCACCCTGTATGACGCTCAGGGTGGTGTCTGTCCCCGTTGCGCGCGTCATATGAATCCTCCCCACCTATTCAGCCATCGGGCGGCTGATGCAGGCTTGAGCGCAACCATTGACCACGTTACGCCCAAGGCTCGGGGCGGTGTGGATTGTATCAGCAACATGGTTGCCATGTGTTCGGCCTGTAATAACAGCAAGGGCAACACCGCTCCTACGGGATGCGATCACATTTGGCTTGCTGGCACGGCGGCACGCGTGGGCATGGATCCGTTTCAGTCACCCATTAGCGAGTATCATCCTCCTGAATTGAGGATGGCAACGCTTGGTGATTTCTGGCCCATGGGTTAGGGGTTGTAGCTATGGACCTATCAAGACTTGACCCCACTGAGATGCTGCGCCTTCTCGATGCCGCTGACGCAGAAGACGACCTGTACACTTTCCTCAAGATGGCATGGCCACACTTCGATCCTGCGCCGTGGTCGGAAGGGTGGCCGATCGAGGCTATTGCGGAGCATCTCACCGCCGTCTGTGATGGGCAGATAAAGCGGCTCATCATCAACATCCCCCCGCGCTGCTCCAAATCATCTCTTGTGTCTGTGGCGTTCCCTGCGTGGGTGTGGGCGCAGAAACGTAAGAGCTATACCAGTGGGCCAGGCGTGAAGTTCCTGTGCGCATCCCACGCTCTAGATCTTGCACAGCGCGATAGCGCCAAGTGCCGCGACCTCATCAAGAGCAAATGGTATCAGTCGCTCTGGGGGGACAGGTTCCAGATCAAGAAGGATAACGATAGCAAGGGCCGCTATGCCAATAGCCAAGGGGGGGAGCGACTTATTCGTTCCATTACCGCAGGCGCGACGGGCGAGGGCGGCGATATCATCATGATGGATGACCCAAATGATGCATCGGATGAACGATCGGAGGTCACACGAGAAGGTGTGATAGAATGGTGGTCTGGAACCATGTCTTCTCGCCTTAATAACCGGGACCATGGCGCCTTCATCCTCATTCAGCAGCGCATTGCGGAAGATGACCTGTCTGGTCATATTCTGGAGACTAATGCGGATGGATGGGATCATCTTGTTCTCCCAATGCGTTACGAGCCTGATAGGTCT
>Ga0209112_10000160_pt1 | contig 11684 bp, 14 predicted proteins | sample TexAe_OM3H0_O3_FD_187947 | JGI IMG/M metagenome (GOLD analysis project Ga0209112, IMG submission 187947) | Forest soil microbial communities from Davy Crockett National Forest, Groveton, Texas, USA - Texas A ecozone_OM3H0_O3 (SPAdes) (version 2) | ecosystem: Environmental > Terrestrial > Soil >...
CGACCCCCCGAGCAACGAGGGGACCGGCGTGGAGATCGACTCTGTCTCTGGCTCAGTGCTTTTGAGGTCGGCAGTTCGGCGAGAACGTGCGCGCAATGACTGCTTTGTTTGACGTTGACGTCAAGGCGCAGGCGCGGGCTCTGCTGGATTTCGACGGGGCGCCGGTCTCGTGGGGGCTATACCCACTGGTAGGTCGGCAACACGACCGGATCATCTTGACCGGTATGGGGGGATCGCATTACGCGGGCCTGCCCAGTTGGCTCAGGTTGGTCTCGCGGGGGCGGGCGACATGGTGGCTAGACACCGGGCGTCTGCTCGAAAGCCCAGAGCTCGTCACCCCTGATTCGCTACTAGTCGTGACGTCGCGCTCGGGGCTATGTGGCGAAGTGCTCGCGTTGGTAGAGAAATTCGACGGGGACTCCCGGCCGTCGGTGATGGTGGCAATCACCGATAACCTGGACAGCCCTTTAGCTGAGGCTGCCGATTGTGAGATTCTGTTGCGCAGCCAATCATCGGGCAGTGCGAAAGGATTCCTGAACACGCTGGCCGCGCACGATTACCTGACATCGATGATTCTCAGCGAGGACAACGATGACGTGGGGTCGACCGCACGGGTGGTGTCCGGGATCCGGTACCCGAAGGGCTTGGATGACGTAGCACGCAGAGTGGCGGCTAATCCTCAAATGCGGCTGGTTTACATCGGATTTCGCGAGCACGCCGCACCTGCCCTGTACGCGAGCCTGCTCACCACAGAGTTCACCGGGATAGGGACGGAGAGCTATATCGCGGGGCAGTTCCGCCATGGTCCGCTGCACACGGCTGATGAAAACCTGACAGCAATGGTGTTCGGTGGTCGTGACCCGATTGCCAATGCGGCTTCGAGGCGGCTGGCCGCTGAGCTGGTGGCGGCCGGGTCAACGGTGATTGTCGTCGGTGATGCCGGCGTCGAGGGCGCGCTCGATATCCGTAGTCCCGCGGTTCATGTCAGCGGTCAGCTGGCCCACGCGGTTATGCTCGCAGAGCACTTTGTCTCGGCCCTGGCTGCCGAATCGGCCCAGAGGGCGAACCGGTGGTGAATCGAAGCAGGGTGCTTTGTCGCAGAGGGTGGTAGTGAATGTTCAACTCTGGGCGCACAATCACTGGTATCGGTTCAGCGTGGAATCCCCTTCGTTGACTGATCAGGCGACAGTGCCCTACGGTGAATTGGGGCATCCAACCCATTCGATGAACATCAACTGTTGCAATCGATAGGAGTGAGGAAGGACTATGCCGTTAATCCGAATTGACATGTTGCGAGGCAAGTCGTCGCAGTATCGGGCGGCACTGCGTGACACCATTTACGAGACTTTGCGCGATGTGGTCGGCGTCCCCGCTGACGATCGCCACGAGGTGATCACCGAGCACGACTCCGAAAACCTCAACATTGCCCCGAGTTTCTTTGGGGTGCAGCGCTCGTCGGACGCGATTCTGGTGCAGATCACCTTCAATGAGGGGCGCACCTTAGATCAGAAGCGCGCCCTCTACGTTGCGATTGTTCAAGCGTTGCAGCAGAGGGTGGGTCTACGCCCGCAGGACGTCACAATAAATCTGCTGGAGGTCAAAAAGGAGAACTGGTCCTTCGGCAACGGTGTGGCACACTACATCGACTCCTAGTGGCAGGGCGCGTAGGTGATGGTGCGCCTGGCGGTCGCGAGGCCGTTGGCGGGCGTCCCTTCGGTGCCGCATCTGATTTAGTCGCTAAGCAACTGATAGGAAACGATTCGGGCCTTGCCGCCCTCGGCGAACTCGGCGAGGGCTCTCACTATCGCGGCGAAGTGCCCAGTCTCGAAGTGGATATTCACGGCATCCTGGTCACGATAGCGCTCGTACAGCATGAAACGCCCTGACTGATCACGGTCTTCGTGAAGGCGGAACGTGCTCACACCCGGCTCGCCCAGTGCTCGAGGGACCAATTCGTCGAAGGCGCGTCGTAGCTCGTCTCGTTTGCCTGGCAGTGCCGCTGCTTCGGCGATCAGGACAACCTCATTGGATTCACTCATGCCTATCGCTCCTTCGTTGTAGCCAACACGCTCTGGCTTGAGTTCGGACGGTTGAAGGCGCCCTCCGTAAATTTCCGTGCCGCCAACGCAAGCGATGCTTTATGCAAAAGGTCGGTGCCCAGTTCTTGTTTGGACCAGTGCCACGGCATGTCTGCCAGATGGAGTGCGCGGAGCACCAGTGCATTGCCGAACGACAAGAGGAGCACGTTGAACGCGAGCGTGAGCGCCGTGGGTGAGCGAGGGGTCAGTCTGGCCAAAGCGATTGCGGCGGCCGCCAAAGTTCCCTGTGTGAGTTGGCCGGCAAGGACACTTGCGACCCCGGGTGAAATCGATCGGTGTATTAACCGTTCGGCAACGCGCGCCGGCAGATCGCTTGCCGGCCGCTGTGTCAGCCCCATTTCTGTGTGCTGCGAGACTGTCATCGCCGCGCTGGCCGCGACCGTTCGAAGAACAAAGTCCATCAGGTACTTCATTACGTTCACGCTGCAGGATCATCCTGTTGCAATAGCACTCATTGAGGGCATTAAACGTTGCCCCTTGCGGGACAACGCTAGCGCCCACGCATGGGTTATGCAACCCACTTTGGTTCGGATGGTGCCGTTTGAACGCGAAGCCCGCGCAAGTTGGCCGGGATCTGTTGACAGTGCCTACTGAAAGCGACGAGTATGGGCCACACAACCCAATCGTGACGTTAGCTGCAGTCACTGAGATCGGAGACTACGCGGTGCGAGCTCCAAGCCGTTTGACGGCCAAGTCGTGTTTCTGGTCAGTGATCGGCAGCCCGTGCCGAACGACGGGAGGGAAGCTGTGAGGGAATGCCATGCCGTTGATTCCTACGGTTCTGAAGTGCAATGGGGGCAACTCAAGTCAGATTCGATGAGGATCACACGGACCTTCACCGTGCGGCGCAGATGAACCCGGCCGCGCCTGGCGCCGAGACGGTGCTATCGCCACGTGACGCTGCCCGGCCCAAATGCGATCCGCCGGCCGAGCAGATGGGGCGCGCAAGGCGTTTGACAATCCTGGTCCTGCTCTCAACGGTGGCCTTTGTCGCGTTGCTCGACTTCTTCATCGTCAATGTGGCATTGGCTGCGATTAGCACCGATTACCGCGGGTCGAGTTTACCGGCGGTGTCGTGGGTGCTCAGCGCTTACGCGATCATGTTCGCGACGGTGATGGTCCCGGCAGGCCGGCTCGCGGATCTGTGGGGCCGCAAGAAGATTCTGCTTAGCGGGGTTGCGGTCTTTACGTTGGCGTCGCTGGTGTGTGCGCTCGCTCCTACACTGGGTGTTCTGATTGGCGGCCGCGCCGTGCAAGCGGTAGGGGCCGCGATGATCTTGCCCACCTCCCTGGGGTTGCTGTACCCGTCGTTCCCGGACCGTCAGCACACTTTGGTCGTTGGGATCTGGGCAGGGGTAGCAGCTGTCGCGGCTTCGTCAGGTCCCACGTTGGGCGGCCTAATAATCGGGCTGTCGTGGCGGTGGATCTTTTATGTCAACTTGCCGATCGGTGTTGCCGCGCTCGTCATCGGTCAGTTCTTGCTGCCCGAAGTGCGTCAATTGGTGGGTAGCCGATTCCCCGATGCCATGTCCGCGGTAAGCCTGCTTGCGGCCGTGGCGTCTCTGGTGTTGGCCACGGTGCAAGGCCCCCAGTGGGGATGGGGCGACAGGCGCACTGTTGCACTGTTCGTGGTGGCTGTGGCTGCGGGTGCCGTTTGCGTTCAGCGCACTTTGCGCGCGACGACGCCAATCATTGAGAAGTCGCTGTTCCAAAGCCGTCCGTTTGCGGGCTCCACCGTCGCGGCAGTCGTGTACTTCGGCGGGTTTGCAGTGTTTCTGGTGGGCAACTCATTGTTTCTCGAAAACGCATGGCATTATTCGCCATTGCGTACCGGTCTGGCGGTGGCCCCGGTACCGGTCACCTCGATCGCCCTGGTGGCCGGGGCCGGTGTCATCGCGAAGCGGTTTGGGCGCACGCAGCCCGCCGTGGTGGGAACGCTATTGATGACGGCGGCCGCGGTGTACTGGATCGCGACGGTCGAAGCCAACCCGCATTATTGGACGGCGATGTTGCCCGGAATGGTCCTCATGGGTGTCTCCAGCGGCTTAGCGCAAGCAGCGATGTTCGCCGCCCCGAATTCACTGCCCGCTGATCGCGCTAGCACTGGCAGCGCGGTGGTCAACTTGAGTAGCCGGGTCGGCTCGGCCATCGGAGTCGCCGTTCTAGTGGCGCTGACAGCCACGAACGAGTCGATCGCAGGCTATGACCACGCATGGATTGTGCTAGCCGTCGCCGGCGTTCTCGCAGCAACCGCTCTCCTCCTAGGAGCACGCAGTACCGTCCAACCCGAATCACTCAAATAGGCGGCGAATCATGAGTTTTCACGATCTCCATCACCAGGATCGACCGTTCGTGTTGCCAAATGCCTGGGATGTTCCTTCGGCGTTGGCGTATCTCGCGGATGGCTTCACAGCCATTGGGACCACCAGCTTCGGGATGTCGTCGAGCCGCGGTCATCCCGACGGGGCCCGCGCCACCCGGGACGCCAACATCGCGTTAGCCGCGGCGCTGACCCGCCTGCAGTGCTACATCAGCGTCGACGTCGAAGACGGATACAGCGACGACCCCGCAGCGGTCGCCGACTATGTCGCACAGCTGCCGATCGCAGGGATCAACATCGAGGACAGCACCAACGAAGAGCTCGTCGATCCCGCCCTTGCGGCCGCCAAAGTTGCCGCGATCAAGGAACGTAACCCCGATGTATTCATCAACGCACGCGTCGACACCTACTGGCTTGGGCAGCAGGCCAATACCACCGCCACGATTGAGCGAGCCCTTCGCTATGTCGAAGCTGGGGCCGATGGCATTTTCGTGCCGCTGGCCAATGATCGTGCCGAACTGGCCGAGATCACACACAATATTCCGCGCCCACTCAACACGTTGCCTGTGCCGGGCTTGAGTGTGGTCGAACTCGGCGAGCTCGGGGTGGCCCGAGTGTCCACCGGATCAGTGCCCTACGGGGCGGCTCTGCACGCCGCCGCGGAGGCCGCTCGCGCGGTACGCGACGGACAGCGCCTACCACCGTCCACTCCGTACGCCGACCTGCAATCACGCCTAGTGGACTACGAGCAGCGCTCAGATGCCCAATAGCCCAGATGCACAGAAGATATTGAAGGATCCCCAAGGAATGAGAGGACGCATACGATGACAACCCGACAACACCAGAGCGTTGCGGCATCGGCCGAGGCTTGGCCGTTGCCGGCCAAGCCCTCAGTGCTGGTGTTTGATGTGAACGAAACGCTAATCGACTTCGAATCCATGACGCCGCTCTTCGAGCGGGTGTTCGGTGATCCGCGTGTGATGCGTGAATGGCTGGGGCATCTGATCATGTACTCAATGACAGTGACTCTTTCCGGACTCTATGTGGACTACTTCACTCTGGGTCAGGGGTTGCTGAAGATGGTGGGCGACATCCACGGTCTGACTGTGTCCGAAGAGGATGCGAACCTGATTAAAGAGGGGATGTTGTCCATGCGGGCGCACCCTGATGTCGCCAAGGGGCTGGAAACTTTGCGCGACAACGGGTTTCGCCTCATCACCCTGACCAACTCACCGCCAAATCCGGGAGGACAGAGCCCGCTCGAGCACGCCGGACTGGGCGAATACATTGAGCGGCAATTCAGCATTGAAACATGCCGAGCCTACAAGCCGTCACCGAGCGTCTATCACTACGTGTCCCAGGAACTCGGTGTCGCACCCTCAGCGTGCATGATGGTGGCGGCACACGTCTGGGACACCGTCGGCGCCCAAAGCGCCGGATTCAGTTCGGCACTGATCACGCGCCCGGGCAACGCACCTCTACCGGTGCCTGGGCTGCCGCAGCCCAACGTCATCGTCCCGGATCTGGAAGCGCTGGGTAGGGAACTCGCCGACGGCAATCATTGATCGTCTTCACAGTCGCGTAGTTCAGGCCCCATCGGTCGCGAACTGGCGTCCGTGGGATCTGTCGTATGTATCTCAAAGGTAGGGAGTGAGCCTGCCGAGGAGCGCGGTTTTTCCCACTACGCCGACGATGCGGGTAGCCAGCACGCCATCTTGGAACAGGATCATGGTGGGGATTGAAGTCACCTGAAATCGTTGTGCTGTATGAGGATTCGCGTCGACATCAAGTTTGGCGACAGTAAGGCGTCCAACATTCTCGGCGGCGATTTGTTCGAGGACTGGCGCCACGGCCCGGCAGGGGCCGCACCATCGTGCCCAGAAGTCCACGAGTACCGGTGCGGGACTGTCGAGGACTTCGGCGGTAAATGACGCATCGCTGACGGTGATCGGATGTGGCTGGCTCATGATTGCTCCCTTTTTGGTGCGACCGCGACACCGCAAGCGCGAGTGCGTTATCGGTAGTCATGTGTTCTCTGCAAGCTTAACGCATTACTGGGCTAGATAACCCAGTCGTGCGGTTTGGAGTTTTGCACTGCCGGATTTTTGGCAGCGTGTGGCGCGCCCCGAGAATCGTTGGCTGGCAAGCGTGTCGAGCGTTGCCAGTGCAGAATCTATGGGGTGAGCGCAGAACAGCTGATGGTCGACCCAGTTTCGGCTGCGCATCGACTCTTGGGTGCCACCCTCATCGGGCGAGACGTTAGCGCAGTCGTAGTCGAGGTCGAGGCGTATGGCGGCATGCCCGACGGGCCCTGGCCGGACGCCGCATCCCACGGATACCGTGGTCTTACCCTCCGCAACGCCGTGACGTTCGGGCCCCCCGGGCGACTCTATGTCTACCTCAGTCATGGGATTCACGTCTGCGCAAATGTTTCGTGCGGCCCTGACGGGACGGCTGCCGCGGTCTTGTTGCGTGCGGCTTCGGTCCAGGAGGGTATCGATGTTGCCCAGTCCCGCCGGGGCGATGCGGTGCGCACTTTCGCACTGGCACGTGGCCCGGGTAACCTATGCTCCGCTCTCGGCATATCGTTGCTAGACAACGGTGTTGACTTATTCTGCGCAGACAGCGCGGTTATGCTGCGACTGAACCACGCTGCGGTTGCCGTAGTTGGTCCACGGGTGGGGGTCAGTGAAGCGGCGGATCGGCCGTGGCGGCTGTGGCTTGCCGGACGCCGTGAAGTATCGCCTTATCGGCGTAGTCCGCGGGCGCCCGCCCCTGGCGCAAGCGACTAGCCTACGCGCCTGTTGAGCCTGAGGGCAGTGAGCCTTGGGCGGCCCGTTTAGAATCGGTGGTTTTGCCAGGGTTCGCGCGACGACCGGATGATGTCGGTGCAGTGGGGTGTCGGACCCACTGGGGGGAAGCAGCAGGGTAGAGTGCGTGCCATGCCTGAAGATCCCAAGCAGCAGCTCCCAGTGACGAAGAGGGGCCGTGCAACGCGTGACCGCATTGTCAGTTGTGCTGCTGAACTGATTCTCACGCAGGGAATTCCCAGCTTGAGTTTGGACAGAGTGCGCCAGGCGGCTTCAGTGAGCGGCTCTCAACTGTCGCACTATTTCGAGGACAAGGACGCCTTGATTCGCGCCGTGGTGATCCATCAGACCGAAGTCTTGTTGGACTTCCACCGCCAGCCGGCATTGGGAAACCTCGATACCTTCGACGATTTCGAGAAGTGGGTGGAACTGACGTTGAAGTTCAGCCTCCGCAAGGTCCGCAGCCAGGGCCTGCCCACCTATGGCGTCCTGGCCGGGCAACTGAGCAAGCATGATGAGGCGACCCGTGAATTGTTGGCCGACGGCTACCGGCAGTGGGTGGCGTTGTTCCGCCGTGGTCTGGCGCGAATGAAGAAGAACGGCCTACTTATTGAGGCGGCAGCCCCGACGGCTCTGGCGAATGTCTTGGTGAGCGCCCACGAAGGCGGGAACCAGATGACTTTCGCCTACGGCAAGACGTGGCCCGATCGTGATGCCTTGAATTTCGCCCTAGCCTACTTGCGCCAATTCGCCGCACGCCCTCAGGACCGTCTGCCGCCGACGCCTGGCACCGCCTCTGAGCGTGAGGCTGCCCCGCCGCGCGGGCATCAGGTGACGAAATCCCGAGCATCGTGATGAGACAGGGGTGTTGGCTGTGCCCGAGTCGTTAGAGTCGTTGGGTAGCGTTGATCGTATTGCGAGCAGTGGACTGCAGACCGTGATCAGGGACAATACCGAATGCGCTGAATTTCAGGCCACCGTGGACGGCGAAGTGATTGGCCGCCAGCCCTATCGGCGCTACCGTGGACACATTGTCTTGATGGCAACGCACGTCGACGAGCAATGGCGAGAGCGAGGCGTCTCATCGGCTCTGATCGACGGTACGTTAGGAATCATCAGGAGTGCCCGGGCCACCGTGGTACCGCGATGCAAGTTGACCGGCGACTACATCCTGCACCACCCGGAGTTCCAAGAACTGGTGCCTGAGCAGTACCAGGCATTGCTGCGGCACGTGTCACGACCTCGGAATTAATCTGACGCCGACGAACTGCGCGGCGGAGGGGTGGGTGGTTCGACCCAGTCAGCTGTTCAGGGACAGCCCATCCAGGAAGCCATCGATGATCTCGACGACATCATCGAGTGCCGATTCGAGCAGAAAGTGCCCACCGTCAAGCAGGTAAATCTGCGCGTTCGGCAGATCCTCGGCGAAAGCTTCCGCGCCCTCAGGACCGAAGCCACCGTCGCCGCGGCCCCATACCGCGAGCAGCGGTACTTGACTGTCGCGGAAGTATTGGTGCACCGCGGGATACATGCGCACGTTGCTGGCGTAATCGACAAACAGCTTAAGCTGCACGAGATCGTTCCCCGGGCGAGAAATCAACGCATAGTCGTGATGCCAGGATTCGGGGTTGAGCCTCGTCTGGTCAGTCACCCCGAAGCTGTATTGCCAGCGGGCGGCTTCCAGGGTCAGGTTCCATCTGGCGGCCTTTTCGGTCTCGGGATTCTGGTCCTGCTGGTAGGCCATGATTGGTTCCCAGAATTGTTTGATCAGACCGGCCTCGTAGGCGTTGCCATTCTGGGTGATGATCGCGGTAATCGCGGAGGGGGAGCGTAGCGCGAGGCGCCAACCGATGGGCGCGCCGTAGTCCTGGACGTAAAGGCCGTAGCGGGCGAGGCCGAGTTGGGCCAACAGCGCCGCCGTCAGATCGGTCAGAGCGTCGAACGTGTAGTCGAACTCGTCTACGGTTGGGGCGTCAGAGAGTCCGAACCCAAGATGGTCGGGCGCGATGATGTGGTAACGGTTGGCCAGCTTCGGGACCAAATCGCGGAACATGTAGGAGCTAGTCGGATACCCGTGCAGTAGGAGCAGAACTGGGGCATTGGCAGGACCTGCCTCGCGATAGAAGATCTTGTGCCCGTCGATGGAGGCGTAACGGTAGTGGATATTTTGGGTCACGTTGTCTCCCAACAATTTAAAGGCCAACTCCGAGCGCGTTGACATCCTCGCGGCTTAGCTTGTTGTCTAAGTGGTCGGCGATGTATTCCAACAACGGTCACATCAATTGGGTCATACGACCCACAGCATAGCCCGTGAACCGACTGTCTGTGTACTACACCGTCACCGCAGAGCTGTTGGGCGCGCAGGAGCATGGACGCGTCGTCAGGTACGACGGCTAGGCCCACTTGGAGGCGCCTGTCCAAACCCAGTTTGGGTCGCTGAGTCCAGATTAAAATCGGGCCATAAGCTGACTGGGCTATACACCCCACTTGGTCTATGCTGAGGATTGCGCCGGTTGTATCGCAACAAGCTGAGGAGCCGTCATGCCAGACTCTATGCAGTTGAAGGTGTCTAGCTCGGATAACCCGGGCGAGGTTGTGACGGAGATGACGGCATTAAGAGCCCACCGGCAAGGGGGTCCGGAGGTGCTCGTCGTCGAACGTGCGCCCGTGCCGGTTCCCGCCGCTGATGAAGTGTTAGTGGCGGTACACGCAGGTGCAATCACGTTTGACGAGTTGACGTGGCCCCAAACGTGGACCCGCGACGGTGTCAGTCGAACCCCGGTGATCCTCTCCCATGAAGTGTCCGGGGTAGTGTCTGACATCGGTTCCGATGTTACAGATTTCGCGGTCGGCGATCCCGTATGCGGACTGATCGGCTTCGAAAGAGACGGCGCAGCAGCGGATTTCGTTGCCGTCCCCGCTGTGGATCTGGTCCTTAAGCCCCTGACTCTGCCGCATCCGGTCGCCGCTGTGCTACCGCTGGCCGGACTTACCGCCTTTCAGGCCTTGACGGATCACGCCGGAGTGCGGGCAGGCGAGGCGGTGCTGGTCCATGGAGGGGCTGGCGGGGTCGGCGCGTTGGCCGTCCAGCTGGCCTCCATCATCGGTGCGGAGGTTACCGCGACCGTTCGCAGCGACGCCGCGGATCTGCTTCGTGGATTCGGCGCGAAGCGGGTGATCGACGTGCGCACTGAGGCGTTCGACGCCAACGGCGCCGTCTATGACGTCGTCATCGATACCGTCGGTGGTGAGACATTGGACCGGTCCTTTAGCGTGTTGCGGCGCGGTGGACGGCTGATCACTATTGCGGGCACCCCGGCGGAGGGCAAGGCCGACGAGTATGGGGTCACCGCAAAGTTTTTCCTTGTCACGTCCAACCGCGAGCAGCTCGCCAAACTTGCCGCGCTCGTCGACGCCGGGCGCTTGCATGTTGAAATCGCAGAGACCTTCCCCCTCGAGAGGGGTCGGGAGGCATTCGAAAGCGGCCAGCTTCAAGGTCGGCGCGCGGGTAAGACGGTCATTGTGGTGCGTGACTGACGGCGATGCGCCCTTTTTCGGTGCTGGTCGGTCGCGTTTCGCCGTTGCATCCTTCAACGACTGTGCCGCTTCGTATGGTGTTTGTAGTGGACACTGTCACCTCTGGCCAGCGCGCCGCTGGCACCGAGCCGGTCAGCCGTCGAAGGCTGCTCCGATTGCTCGGCGGTGCGGGGGCTGCCGCGATAGTGGGGGCGTGCTCGGAATCTGTGACCGAGTCCGCCCCTCGCCCTGGCCCGTCAGGGCCACCGCCTCCGCCGACCGCGCTTCCCCCTCCTGCGCCCACGTCCGCGCTCGCGGTGCCACTAAGCGCGACTTCGGCTGCGATGTTGTGCCGGGATGCCTGGGGCGCTCGTCCCGCTCGCCCCGGTGGGAGGTCTCACACCATCACTCGCATGACCCTGCACCACGAGGCCGTCGTCCTCGGCGACAATCGCAACGCCCCGGGCCGGCTCCGCCAAGATCAGCGTTACCACCAAGACCAAAAGGGATGGGTCGACATCGCCTATCACGTCGGCATCGACCGCGACGGCAACATCTACGAATTGCGCACGCCGCAGATCGCGGGTGACACCGCGACGGACTACGACACGACAGGCCACTTCCTGGTCCTCTGCGAAGGGGACTTCGACCGAGAAGTCGTTTCGGAAGCTCAACTCCACGCAGCCGCTATCGCGTTCGCCTGGGCTACCCAAACCTTTCACATCGCCCCCGACACCCTGGCTGGCCACCGCGACCTAGCCCCGACCTCATGCCCGGGCGCAAACCTGTACGCCCACATCTCCTCCGGCGACCTCAAGCGTCGCATCGCAGACCTGCTCGCCGCTGGAACAGTGAACCTAGAGAGCGTCTGTGGGCCCGACGCGGCAACAACGGTCGCCGCCATCGAGGCCGGCCACTAACCCGCTGGGGCGGCGCGGG
>Ga0209112_10000162_pt1 | contig 11644 bp, 6 predicted proteins | sample TexAe_OM3H0_O3_FD_187947 | JGI IMG/M metagenome (GOLD analysis project Ga0209112, IMG submission 187947) | Forest soil microbial communities from Davy Crockett National Forest, Groveton, Texas, USA - Texas A ecozone_OM3H0_O3 (SPAdes) (version 2) | ecosystem: Environmental > Terrestrial > Soil >...
GGATCCAGGCCGCCTTTGTCATCGAGTCGATTCGCACTGGAGATAAGCATGGTTTTGATTCACATTTTCGATATGCGGGGCCTATTTTGCTGCAGCGGGCTTTGCTTCTTCCCTTCTTCACAGGTCGCATAGTTCTCTATTCAAACCATCTTATCGCTGCACATCCGAGCATCTTCATCCCTCTTGCCTGGCTACTCCTAATCTTGGGTTTCCTTTCGTTAATGAGTCTGCCAAGGCAAGGGGCAAAGGTACCTGTATACCTTCTTGCTGCTGCTGCTCTGTCGGCTGCCGTGAATTGGGTGGGCTGCGCGGACTGCGGTGGTTCAGGATTGTTTACAGTCAGTCCAATTGCTGCGAGCCGCTATTTCTACACTGCAGATGCACTCATCTGTCTCTCAGTGAGCTTTATGTTTTTGCAGTCTACCGATGGACTGAATCGTTACTTAACTGGCGGTTTACTGGGACTAGTCCTCCTCAGCGGGGGAATTCAATATCCTCGAGAAATTGGTCAGCTCGGCAATGCCCGCGCTGAGTGGGGTCCGCAAGTAGCAGCATGGCAGAAAGATGCCACCACCCCTATTAACATTCCTCCCAGCTATTGGGACATAGCGTTATTCCTGCCGCATGAGCATACCAACTATCAGTTGCCGGTTTGGATCTACGACTCAACTCGCCAAAAGGAACGGGTAGAGATTTGCGAGGATTGTCGGAGGCGGTACGGAGTTGACGCCCAGGGTATTTTGCATTCTGCACACGGTGATGTGAATTGTCATTATGTCTGCAGTCGCGGCGCACAATGACTGGATTTAGCCTGGCTTGATTCTCCGGACATGCGCGGCCCGATTCTCTGCGAAGTCGGGGAGCTGGCTGAGTTCTCTCTGCCCCTTCGTAGAACATCCACGCAATCAGCAGGAGGGATGCCAGGGACTACAAAGACACCCAAGATGACGGTCAGCATCTACTTCCAGTCTTCAGCGGTAGCCGTAAAACTTAACTTTCCTTCAGGGGTGAAAGCATACCAATCTGCCGCCGCTTACTCTTTTGTCGCATAGAGCGGCTCAAGGGCGACCTCATCCTGCATACGGTCCAACAAGGATGCGATGGTGTGCAACATCCGCAGCAGCGCTTCTTCTCGCTCTGAAAAAGTAGACTGCACATCGGTCTCAGAGGCCTGAAGCTGTGCTCGCAAACTCGGGCGAGCGCTGCGATCATAAGGATTTCCCTTCAGCTGATTCTCAAGGCTCTCTGCCATGTAATTGAGAGCTTGCCTGATTTCCTCGCGAAAGGTTACATGCAGCCGGGCGAAGGGCCGCGATTTCTGTTCGACATCGCCGAATAGGCGGAACTGGATGAGCGGCGCCTCCAGCAGGTAGAAGGTGCGAAGTAAGGACTGCCAGCGGCGAATACGATCACGCGCAGCCATATCGCCGATCCGCTTGGGCCCGGTTTCAAACGGCACAGCATCCGCCTGCGCGTTCACATCGCCAAAGTAACGGTAGACCTGATCCCTCTGCTTCCGTACCTTGACGATCGCTGCGGTATCCGTACCTGCAGGCGAGGCCTGCGTGAGCTCCGCCATCAGACGCAGATTGGCAGCGAAAATCCGCACCATTTCGTCCCCTGCCGGCCGAGAGTAGAAGCGCTCGAAGACCAGCCACATCATGGAGGTGCCCAGCAGCACGCCAATGGCGCGGTCCCGTGCGACCGTCAGCGATGTCTGGAATCGGAATTCGCTCAGGTTGATGAGATAAAACGCCAGCGCTATCTGCAACCCCGCATAAGAGAGGCGCGAGCTCGATGTGCTGATCCAAGCAGCGATCGCCGTCACACTGGCGAACAACATGACGAAACCGGTAATGGAATCAAGATTCGGCAGAATGAATATCTGCGCGCCTATGCCGAATACGAAGCCGCCCAGGATCGCGCCCGCGATGCGCAGCACCTGTTTCTGGCGCGATGTACCAACGCTCGACAGAGCAGTAAAGACACAAGTTGTTACCGAGGTAGAAATGCCGGGCCAATCCAATGACACATAGAGGACATAGCAGGCCATGGCGGCGAAGGTCCCCCCGAGAACAAAGCGCAGGTGTTCAGGATTGGAAAATGCGTCATCGACAAAGATGCGACTGCTGGAGGGTGCAGCTTCGAGAACTTCCAATCGCGGATCAATCGAACTTTCGCTGGCGAAGACGGAAGGCATCAGCGCGATCAAGGTCTCAAGTTCGGTAAACAGCGGTGTGCCAGCGCTACCCGTCTGCTTTTCTGATTGCGAAGGCGGCAGCTTCCTGGTTTGCAAGCCCTGGCGGATCTCTGCGATGTGTCGCGCGAGTTGTGCAGCGCGTTGCTGCTCAGCCGGAGTGGGATTCGAAAGAGTCGTGGAGAGGGCCGCTGCGAAGTCGATAGAGCGCCCCGTAAGTGAAACCAGCGCACTGACGCGCATGCGCTCAATTGGATCCACATCTCTGCTCATGAGTTGGCGGCGCAAGGCGCCTGCGCCGACCACCGCGTATTGCGAAAGGATGGCTGCAGTCTCCTGAGACGGACGCCGGTTGCCAGCATAGTCCTGCATCAGTTCTTCGATGGATTTCAAACGACTATCTACGCCATCTAGTACCTCATCGCTGCGATAAACAGCATGGAAGACTATCTCCACCACGAGCGTCACAACAGCGCCAATCAGTGCCGCCAGCACCTGCCAGAGCGAAAGCTCAACGTTTTTCTCGCCCGGGCCGGTGAGATACCAGATGCTGAAGATGGACGTCGCTACCGCACCTAAATTGATGGCGATGACATAATTCGTAAGCGTTTTGAGCAAAAAGAACAGGATGAAGAGGCTGGCCCCTTCCCATAGAAAGTGCGTGATGGGAACCGAAGCAAAAAGCCGCGAGCCGATAGGAATGAAGAGTCCACCGATGAGAAAGGCACTTCCAAGGTAGAGAGTGGATTGAGCCGTGGACAACAGGCTTTCCCGCGACAGCAGGAACGCGCTGAGAGCTCCGATGGCTCCGCCCGGAATTCGGAAGACGATGACAAGGATGGCCGTGATGGTTGCGGCAATTACCATCCGTGCAACGATTGCTCCGCGCCCGGGATAAGGAGCAAGCTCCTTCCGCAGGAAGTCGGGAAACCAGGTGGTAAAACGCTCCGCGTGCGGAAGAGAAACCGTGGTAGCCATGGCTATCGATGAGGCAGGAGCGAAGAATTGCCGCGGATGACCACGACTGCCGATTCGCCCATGCGAAAGAGCTCGGAAGGCTGTGATTCGATGCGTACCCGCACCGGGAAACGCGAAGCAAGGTGGACCCAGTTCAGTGTGCGCTGCACGTCAGGCAGACCGGGCGCCGACAGTTGGCCGATGAGGTCGGCATCGGGAGTCACGCCGAATCCCACGCTGTCTACCACGCCCTTGAAGCGAACATTGGGCCTGGACAAGACGTAGACATCTGCCTGCATGCCGGCGCGGATATGTTGGAGCTGAGTTTCACGGAAGTTCGCAATCGCCCACCAAACGCGCGTATCGATCAGGGTGAAGATGTGTTGTCCGGCCGTCGCATAGGCGCCTTGCGAAATGGTGAGATTAGTCACTCGAGCGTTGAATGGAGACGTGATGCGGCAGTTCTCCAGGTTGTACGCAGCGGTATCGATTGCTGCCTGCTTGCCCGGCAGCTCTCCGAGCAGCGGATCCAGCGTGGTGACGTTATGCGACGCTTGCTGCACCTGCTGATGGCTTTCAGTGAGAGTCGCCTGTCCTTGCTTATATTGCGCTTCCGCAGCGGCGAGTCCGGCCTCCGCCAGGGTGAGTTGCGAGCGCGCCTGATTCGCAGCCTGAGAGCGCGAGATTTCGAGCGTGCGGGCCTGATCCACCTGGTCGACAGTTACGAACTGTTTGGCCAGCAACGGTTCAATGCGGTGAAGATTATTGTTCGCGTAGGTTTGTTCGATATTGGCGCGTTCGACTGCGGCCTTGGCATTCGCTACATCCGCCCTCGCCTGATCTATTGCCGCGGCGGCACGTTGCAAACTGGCTTCCGCGCTCAGCGCGCCGGCCTTTGCTACATCTACTCCGCTGACCTTCCCCGCGATGATGCGGCGTTCATCGCCGATTTCGCCTCTCAGCGCTTGCAGGTCTGACCTGGCATGCGCCAGTGCATAGGCGTAGGGACGGTCATCGATATCGAAGAGCGGGTCTCCCTCCTTCACAAACTGATTGTCAGAGATATAGAGACGAGTGATCGGACCATTCACCAACGGGGCGATGCCAATGTAATTTGCAAATACTTCCGCGTCATCCGTGCGCGGATCCGCCGTGATCTGGCGGATGACAAGCAGTCCCGTGATGGCAGTGCACAGAATGATCCCGATGCTGATCACACGCGCGAGATGTTGAGGGTTCTCTGGTGGTCTATCGACGGCCATCGCTCCTCCGTTAACTAAAGAAGATCAGCCACAATGTGAATGCGAAGAACGCCGCAAGGCAGGGATACACCATAATTTTCCACTCAATTACATTCTCCAGTTTGTAACGTCGCAGCACCCAGTACACGACGGTGGCGAGCGCAATGCCGAGACCTATGCAGATAAGCCACGCCGGGAAAAAAGACCCCAGAATATTGAAGGTTGGGGCTCTGCCGCAGCCAATAAGGACACTCAGGCTGCCTGAGACCGCAACGGATTCTATTGTTCTCCGCGAGAGATGCACGACTCTTGGTTCCTTTCCCGTCTCTGAATCTCTTCTATGGCCCTGGCTTTGGTGCCTGCACCTCAATCAGATCGCCGGTCTCGAACGCGAGATTAGCAGCCTGGAGCAACAGCTGGGTGCGCGCAAAGATGTCTTCCGATCTCGCCTGAGCAAGTGTCTTCTGCGCAGAGACTACATCGAGCAGGTTCCGCACTCCATAGCCGTATGACTCCCTGGCCGCCTGATACGACTGATCTGAAGCGGTGAGAAACGCCGCCGCCGCCTGTTGCTGTCGGAGAGCGGTCTTCATGTTCGAATACGCGGCCCACACCTGATCGGCAATCTGATCGCGAAGCACATCAATGCCCGCGAGTGCCGCTCTTTTCTCCGCCGTCGCCTGCGCTATCTCATGTTCGCGTTTCGAACCATCAAACAGCGTCCATTTAAGCTGTAGGCCTACGTCCCAGGTCTCACCCTGCGCATAGTGGCCCGGAAACAAATCCTGCTGCCCATAGGCACGGGCCAAGCCCCCATCGCCGCTAAAACTCAATGTGGGGAAATAGGTTGACCGGGCTTGTTTTATGGTCGCACTTGCGGCGCGTACGCGCGCCACCTGCGCCAACAGATCGGGCCGTTGTGCGAAACCACGATCAATATCGTGATCGACGGAATCAGCCATGGCGCTCGGCGTGGCAAGCTCACCGATCGCCTGCACCTGGAAGTTCGTCCCCGGCGGCAGACCTATGACCGTCGCGAGATCGCCACGAGCAATGTCTTCGGCGCCGACGGCGGCCTGGAGATCGAAATCGGATTGGGTTCTCGCCGCTGTGGCTTCCAGAACATCCGGCTTTGTCGCCAGCCCGTTGTTCAGGCGATTTTGCGCATCATCTTCCACTGTCTGCGCGTTTTTAAGGCTGACCTCCGCCGCCTCACGCTGACCCTGGGCATTCAGCAACCGATAGTAATCGGACGCAACCTGAAAGATGATTTTGCGATGCGTGTCGTTGAATGCAAGATCTGAAACCAATAGGTTCGCCTTCGCCAGGTCGATGGCACCGCCTCGCCCGCCGAAATCGAAGACCAGATACTCGACATGCAACGTGGGTTCAAAGATCCCAAGCGTCTGCCGGTGAAAGAATTCTCCGATGAGCGTTGCCTGACGGATTGTGGCTGCCAGGGCAACAGCGGCGATCGTCGGATAGAGTGCGCTACGAGCAACACCAAGGGCGGCCGCTCGCGCTTTTGCCTGCTCCCACGCAACGCGAGTGTCAGGATTGTGTTTTTGAGCCAGATCAATCAGCTCGGCAAGGGCATAGCGTTTATTCGGGTCGAGGTCGTACTTCGGTTCCGGCCGCGACGTCAGTTGCCGCTCGAGTCCTTGTTGCTGAGTCGAATGCCAGACTCTGTCCGAAGAAGCGGGTGCGCTTTGCGCACGGCTTCCCGCGCAAGCAATACCCATCGTAAGAGCGACGATTGCGACAGCCCCAAGGATCCTTGCCATGCGATGACCGCGGCCACTTCGGATTACACGGTACCTTATCGTAATCCATCGTGCTGCAGGCAATCGGGGCGTTCCGGGCGCCCCATGGATCACTTCGCAGGCGCCCTTGGTACCGGCTCCGACGAGTTCCTGACGTCTCGACGTCCGATCTCGCGAGATACTTTCCCAAGAGCCCTGGGGCACCTGTGCGGACGACGCCGACCTCAGAAGGTGAATCGGAGCGAGAACTGCTGGACCCGGGGAATCGTCAGTGTCGAGCTGTATTGTCCGAGCGTGCCACTGGTGAGCTGGTTGTTGAGACCACCCTGGGAGGTCGTGGGGTTGGTGTCGAAGCGTACGGAATTAGTGGCGTTGAATACTTCCCATGCGAACTTCAGGTCCATCGCCTCGTGCAACTTCCACACCTTCGAGAGGCCTGAGTCAACGTCGAAGTAGCCATCGCCGCGGTACTTGTTCCGCTGTCCCGCCTCACCGGGATAAGCAAGACGGATAGGGGTTCCCGCCGCCACGCCGTTGTTCACTGCATTCGGATCGGCGAGGGCCTGGGGCGCTCCATTGACCAGGTGGAGATGGGTCTTCACCACTCCGGTCTGCACGGCAAAGCTCTGCTGCTGCCAGTTCGTTGCCCATCCTGGGGTAACAAGAGCGAAGGGTAAGCCGCTGGACCAGCGAGTGAGACCGGAGAACTGCCATCCTCCGACAAAGCCGTCGACGATTCTTCCACCACTGTTGAGGAAATGCTGACCCGATCCAAAAGGCAGCTGGATGACCCAATCGGCATTGACGAGGTGACGCGTGTCGAAGTCGGAGACTGCCCGGTTGAACTCGGGATGAAATGTATTGACGATCTCGGAGAAAGAGCCGCCGCTGTTGTAGAGCGTACTGCCTGTGCCGTTCAGTTCATTGGTCCGCTCCGTGTCCGATCCGAGATCGATGGAGTTGGAGAAGGTATAGGTGAAATCAAATTGCACGCCGTGACTCATGGCATGACGCAGGATGAGCTGACCGGCGTTGTAGCTGGAGCCGCCGACGTTTGACCATGCGTAGAGCGACGAGAACTGGCGCTGGAAGAATCGCGGTGCCGTATTTGGTCCGCAGGTTGGGAAGCAGTATTCGTCCAGATCGGCCAGGGCAGTCGTTTCATTGCCGCGCTGGAAGGCCCAGACATTCGAGTAGATGTTCTGCGTCGCGCTCATGCCACCCGTCGCCAGGTAGGGAAACAAATGCTCGAAGTACGGAATGGTCTCAACAGTCGCGTTCGCGGCAGTCTGCGGATCGGCGTAGCCGTTGTTGCGGTCTACGTCCTGTGACAGCAGAGTACCGGCTCGGTAGTAGTCCATTCCCGAGGCGGGATCGACCAGGTCGAGTGGTTCAGCTAGGTCCAGCTGCTGCAATAGTCGGCGCCCAAAGCGTCCGATATAGGCGGCCTCCAGAGTGAATCCGCCCGGAACCTCGCGCTGGATGGAGAAATCGACGGTCTCCGAATAGGGCGTCTTCAAGTGATCATCGATGCCCCAGGTGATGGCGAAGCCGCAGTTCGGGTCCGTAGGCGGCGTGTATGGATATTGAACGGTGGCCGGCAGCGCGCAGGTTCCAACGGAAGGAAGGTTGTGAACGCCAGTGAAACGCGGAGAAGTATCTGTCGAAAAACTTCCGGCCGGATTCGTGAGGGCGGTGGTTAGTCCGAACGATCCGTTCTGATCGAACGAGTTGACGATTCCCTGGCCGAAATGGTCGTAATACATTCCGAAGCCACCGCGAACCGAAGTTTTGTTATCCGGCGACCAGGCGAAGGCGACGCGGGGAGCCACGTTGGCAAACTGAGAGGGCCAATAAGGCTTGAGTCCGCGCGCCTGACCACTGGCAGCAAATTGGATGTCCGGCTGCACCGTCTGACCCTGTGCGGCGCCAGCAGCGCGATTGATCAGCCATTGGTGGATGTTGATCGTGGGCGATACTTGTTGACCGTTCGTCTCGTACGGCGTTTGCAGCATGGACTGCCGGATACCCAACGTAAGAGTGAAGTTGGGCCGCAGGCGCCATGCATCCTGCACAAAGTATTCGAACTCGTTGGTCTTGTAGTGGCGATCTACCGAGGTGCCGTCACCCAGGGAACTGCCCGTTGCACCGTTCTTTGATACCGCGTAGTTGTACTGGCCCGTGACTTCGGGAACAATACCGGTGAGGGCGGCGATGGCAATGTTGTACGAGTTGGAGCCCCCGGGGTCGGCAGCAGGATAGCCGAAGGCTGCCGGATCCAGGCTGTTGCCGGTGTTTGCGATGTTGCCTCCGGTGTCGATCCAGTATTCATTCGTGTCGGCGAAGCTGTAACTTGAGGCATCGGAGTTTCGATTGTTGAATATCAACCGGTAGTTCACGCCAAAGCTCAGGCTGTGCTGTCCCTTGCTCCATGACAACGTCTCAACGAAGTTATGCACTGGCACATTGATCAGCGTCGTACGTGTCTGCGCTGTCGCCTGGTCGAGGAAGCGGAAGACGACGTAATCGCCCTGACCAATACCCCGGTCGCCATAGCCCTGTCTCACATAGCCGTAACGCAGGTCGCTGAGGAAGTGAGAGGTGAGCGTCCAGTCCCAGCCAGCTGCAAGACCCTTCGTGTTATCACGCGTGAAGCTGGATGCGGGCTGTCCCGGATATTGGAGGACTCCAGCCTGGGTGTCTTTCTGGAGATTGCCGCGGATGAACAAATGATGACGGTCGTTCGGCATGTAGTCAAACTTTGCGATGCTGGTATTCAACGTCCCAGGATTTGGCGATGAGAATGTGTACGAGCCCAGGTTGAGACCATCGCCCAGAGCCGAGCCATTTGCAGTTGGATAGAGGCTGAAATAATTCAGCACGAAGGGATCGACACCCGGACCCCACGGACAGGTGCCGTTGGCCGAGCAGTTCGGGTCCATCGTTGCAATCTGCGATGGCGTAAGGGTTACCACGGTCCCATTGCTGAGGTATTTGACCTCTCCGGCTTTGAAGGATGCGGTCGGAGTTGTGCGCGTTACCTGCCGGTTCTCCGCAGTGCGCTGCCCTTCGTAGTTGCCGAAAAAGAAGATCTTGTTCTTCTTCAACGGACCGCCAATGGAAGCGCCGAAAGTATTACGGATGAGCTTGCCCGGAACGTTCGGCTCCCCGGCCGCCTCTTGGGCTGCCTTGTTGAACCAGTCGTTGGCCACCGCAACCGTATTACGGTTGTATTCGTAAACGCTGCCGTGGAACTGATTGGTGCCCGTGCGAGTGACAATCGCGACTTGCGCACCCGAGGAGCGACCTGAATCGGCATTGGAGTTGGTTGTCGCCACGCGGTACTCCTCAGTGGAATCCAGCGTGGGTCGCAGGATTCCGGTGAAGGCTAGTCCCTGCTCCTGATTATTGTCGTCAAGGCCGTCGAGGGTGACATTCGTCTGGTCTGAGCGCGCACCATCGACGGAGCCACTGCGACTGTCACTCTGCTGATCGCCCGCTCGGCCGAGATAGAGCACGCCAGGCTGCAGGCTGAGAAGATCAGGAACGTTGCGGCCTTCCGATGGCAGCGCCTGGATCGTCTCGTTGTTGAATGCGTTTCCGATGGTCGCATCTATATTGTTCAGGGTCTGCGCCTCGGCGCTTACATTGACTACCGTCGCGCTAGCCTGCACGCCGAGCTGAAAGTTGACGGTTGCCGGCTGGTTGACAAGTAACTGCGCCTGCTTGGTCGATGGTGCAAAGCCCGAAGCAGTGACCGTAATGGTATAGGTGCCCGGCGTCACCTGCGGAAACTGGAACAGGCCGGCGCTATCCGTAGAACCGGTAAGCTCGGCATTGGTCGCCGTGTTCTTTAGGCTGACTTGCGCATTCGGAATCATCGCGCCGGAGTTATCAGCGATGGTGCCGCGAACAGATGTGAAACTCGTTTGCGCGAGCAACGTTACGATGGGAAGAGCGAAGACGACGAATAGTGCGAGTCTGAGAAATCGCATAGGGACAGCCTCCAAAGCACAACATGATCCAAACCCACCGGTGGTCCGTTATGTCTTGCTACGGAATCTTGCCGGTTTGAACCCGCGGAATCGGAGAAACTGGTCAGGCAAACGAACGGAGACGGAGAAGAATTCGCGGGACAGCTTAATTATTGCGTGCACGATGTCACAGAACAATCACAGTGGGATGAGATCGATGGGCAATGGTACGAAGCGACGTAACTCGTTGACGTGCTTTATAAAACAGCCACGGATACCAATTGCATCTGGCGATTTTCCGAAAGTCTCCCAGTCTCTATGCAGGAGGCCGTCCCGCACTGGAATGTTCCGCGGTCTCCGGCAATCTATGCGGTTGGACGGTACCATGGATTGGGGTGAAGAACGCCATGCCAATGAAGGAAGCCGCAGCGCCACGCCAACATGCATCCACTGGGCCTACGCTCCCGCAGCTACCCGAGCCAAGCCATGCAGAGCGGATCCGCACGCTTCTCTCACTGGTGTCGGTCGGTACGCTGTCCACGATGTCCCGTAAGCATGCAGGATTTCCCTTCGGCTCGCTGATGCCGTTCGCGCTTGATCTTGCAGGTCGTCCCGTCTTCCTCATTAGCAATATGGCCATGCACACTCAGAATCTGAAGACCGATCCGCGATGCAGTCTCTTCGTCGGACAGGCAAGTGCCGACGGCGATCCGCTTGGTGCCGCACGGGCTACCCTGCTTGGCCATGCCGAACCTGTGCCAGAGCATGATTCTGCTTCTGTTCGAGAACAGTACCTTGCTCGCCATGAAAACAGCCGCTACTGGGTAGACTTCACCGACTTCAGTTTCTTCCGGCTCCAGCCCATCGATCTCTACTACGTCGGGGGCTTTGGCGTAATGGGATGGGTCGAGGCCCAGGACTACGAACACGCTGCCCCGGACCCGTTGGCCGCGCCTGGTCATCATCGCCATGGTGGGGATCGCGGCCGCCGCATGCTCGATGGCCGCGCAGGCGGATGCCGCGCCGCCGGGCGCACGCCCCGTCCCGGTCCCCGCCGCCGGTCGGCCGCTGAGCACGTCGCACCCCAATCACGTCATCGGCCACGGGACACCGGCCAGCTGTACCTCGGCGGCGGTTGTCGCCGCGATGCGCGCAGGAGGGGTCATCAGGTTCTCATGCGGGCCCAATCCGGTCACCATCACCATGCGCGCGACCGCCAAGGTCCGTAACACGAGCGCACGGGTGGTGCTGGACGGCGGCGGTCTGGTCACGCTCAGCGGCGCCGGCCGGCGCCGGATCCTCTACCTGGACACGTGCGATCCGGCCCAAGTGTTCACCACATCCCATTGCGACGACCAGGCGACGCCCCGCCTGACCGTCCAGAACATCACCCTGGCTCACGGCAACTCGACAGGGCAGCGTTTCGACGGCGGGGGTGGGGGCGCGATCTTCGACCGCGGGGGACAGCTCCGGATCGTCAACGCGACCTTCACCGGCAACCGCTGCGATCCC
>Ga0209112_10000163_pt1 | contig 11637 bp, 11 predicted proteins | sample TexAe_OM3H0_O3_FD_187947 | JGI IMG/M metagenome (GOLD analysis project Ga0209112, IMG submission 187947) | Forest soil microbial communities from Davy Crockett National Forest, Groveton, Texas, USA - Texas A ecozone_OM3H0_O3 (SPAdes) (version 2) | ecosystem: Environmental > Terrestrial > Soil >...
CGTCAGCGTGGACAACGAGCGGGCGTAGACCTCGCCGACATTGGTCGGCTCTCCGGCGAAGACGAACCGGCCGCCGGGCTTCAGCACCCGGATCACCTCGCGCAGCGACAGCTCGACGTCGGGAATGTGGTGCAGCACGGCGTGGCCGACGACCAGGTCGAAGGTGTTGTCGTCGTACGGGATGCCCTCGGCGTCGGCGACCCGGCCGTCGATGTCCAGGCCGAGCGACTGCCCGTTGCGGGTCGCGACCTTGACCATGCCGGGCGACAGGTCGGTGACCGACCCGCGCCGCGCGACGCCCGCCTGGATCAGGTTGAGCAGGAAGAACCCTGTGCCGCAACCTAATTCGAGGGCACGATCGTACGGCAGTTCCCGCAAGACCTCGTCGGGCACGGCGGCGTCGAAGCGCCCGCGCGCGTAGTCCACGCAGCGCTGGTCGTAGGAGATCGACCACTTCTCGTCGTAGGTCTCGGCCTCCCAGTCGTGGTAGAGCACCTGGGCGAGCTTGGTGTCATGTCGGGCGGCTTCGACCTGATCTGCCGTCACGTGGGCCGCCGGAGTTGCGTCGGTCATGCAGGGCAGCCTAACCGGCGCCGGAATCCCGCCGTTGCGCCCCGCTCTGACCTGCGGACAAGACGTCGTCGAAAACGGCGTTGATGCCGGCTTTGGCGGCGGCCAGGGCCTGCCGCGGTCCATCGAGAAAGCGGCGGGCAAAGCCCGCGGCGGCGTCGTACACGTCGTCCGGGGCGACCATCTCGTCGATGAGGCCCAGGGCCAGCGCCTCCTCGGCGTCGAAGAATCGCCCGCTGAACACCAGTTCCTTGGCTTTGCTGGCTCCCGTCACGCGGGCCAGGCGGTCCAGCCCGCCGCCGCCGGGGACCAGGCCCGCCAGGATTTCGGTGGCCCCGAATCTCACGTTGTCGCCGCTGACCCGCCAGTCGGCGGCCAGGGCCAGCGTGAGCCCGGCGCCCAGCGCGTATCCGGTGATCGCGGCCACGGTCGGCTTGGGGATTTGCGCGACGGCGTCGATGGCTTCCCGGCGCACCCTCGCGGCGGTCTCGGCTTCGGAGGCCGTCAGCGTCCGCAGCTCGGGCAAGTCGTCGCCGGCGGAGAAGATCTCGTGACCGCCGAACAGGATCACCGCGGCGACGTCGTCACGGCTGCCGAGCTCGGCTGCCGCGGCCACGATCTCCCGGTAGACCTGGCGGGTCATCGCGTTGGTCGGTGGTCGCGACAAATGCAGCATGGCCAGGCCGGCGTCCTGCGAGCCGTCGCTGACCACCACGCTGACGAACTCGCTCACGTGAGCATTCACAAGGGCCACTCCATGGAACCGCCCGATTTGCGCGCCTGGTGATAGCGGTCTGAGTCGAAGAACTCGAAAACCCAGTTGTCACCCCGCTTTTCGAGGAGGGGCTGCACGGTCACGATCTGGCGTTCGACGGCCAGCACATCGGCGACGCTACGCCCGGCCAGCGAGTCCAGCTGGGTCCAGGTCGGCGGCAGCAGGATGTTGCGGCCGGCCTCGAAGTCGTCGATCGCATCCTGCGGCAGCGCCCAGCCGGAGATGTCGGATTCGGTGTTCTCGCCGTCGGCCCGCTGGCCCTCGGGCAGGGCCGCCACGAAAAAGTAGGTGTCGTAGCGGCGGGTCCGCTCGGCCTCCGGGGTGACCCAATTGGCCCAGGGCCGCAGCAGGTCGGAGCGCAGGACCAGGTTTTCGGTGCGCAGGAAATCGGCAAACGACAGCGTCCGGTCGTCCAGGGCGTGCCGGGCGTCGGCGTAGACCGATGCGTCGCGCACGATGCCGTCCGGATCGTCGGCCGGGCCGGCGAACAACACGCCGGACTCCTCGAAGGTCTCCCTGGCCGCCGCGCACACCAGCGCCGTGGCGAGGTCGGTCTCGATGCCGAACCGCTGCGCCCACCACTCCGGCGGTGGACCGGCCCACGCGATGTCGGCGTTGCGGTCACGGTCGTCGACCCCGCCACCCGGAAACACGATGACGCCCGGGGCGAACTCCATCTTCGAGTGGCGGCGCATCAGGAAGATCTTCAAGCCGCCGGGCACGTCGCGGACCAGCATCACGGTGGCTGCCGGCCGGGTCGGCAGCGGCTCGGGGGTGGTGTTCATTCCTGACTCCTGCGATGGGCCGCGCGGGTGCGCACACGCCGCGCGAAGTAACGCCCGTCGACGACCTCGAGGGCGATCGACTGGCCGAATGCGGTGGACAGGTTCTCGGCGGTCAGCACATCGGACAGCAGCCCGGCCGCGACCATATGACCCTCGGACAGCAGCATGCAGTGGCTGAAGCCGGGCGGGATCTCTTCGACGTGGTGGGTGACCAGAACCAGCGCGGGCGCATCGGGGTCGGCGGCCAGATCGGTCAGCCGCGCCACCAGCTCCTCGCGGCCACCCAGGTCCAGGCCGGCAGCGGGTTCGTCGAGCAGCAGCAGTTCCGGATCGGTCATCAGTGCGCGAGCGATCAGCACCCGCTTGCGTTCGCCCTCGGACAGCGTCCCGTACGTGCGGTCCGCGAGGTGTTCGGCGCCAAGGCTTTCCAGCATGTCGACGGCCTGGCGGTAGTCGACGTCCTCGTACCGTTCGCGCCACCGACCGAGCACCGCGTATCCGGCCGAGACCACGAGATCGCGCACGATTTCGTCGCCCGGTATGCGCTGCGCCAGAGCCGACGAACTCAGACCGATGCGCGCGCGCAGCTCGGCTACGTCGACTCGGCCCAGGCGCTCGCCGAGCACGAATGCGACCCCCGACGAGGGGTGTTCGGTCGCCGCGGCGATGCGCAGCAGTGACGTCTTGCCGGCCCCGTTCGGCCCGACGATCACCCACCGCTCGTCGAGTTCGACGGCCCAGTCGATCGGCCCGACGAGTACCCGGCCGCCGCGACGCAGCGACACCCCCCTGAAGTCGATCAGCAGATCGGGGTCGGCTGGCTCGCTTCCGTTCTCGGGCACCCGCCCATCGTGCCGTACCCCCGCGCCTGAATGCCTGTCGGGTCACCGGGCAGTCGGGGTGGGATGCGTAGCGACCCGCTGCGCCCGGCTTCGCCGCGCTGGCGATCGCTACGGGTCGGATGCGCAGCGACCCGCTGCGCCCGGCTTCGCCGCGCTGGCGATCGCTACGGTGACTCGGGCGGGATTTCGACCCGGCGCACCTCGCCGTCAACCGCGTCGGCGGCCTCGATCTCCCCCCGCGTGACGCCTAAGAGAAACAGCACCGTGTCCAGATAGGGGTAGCTCAACGACGCGTCGGCGACTTCCCGCAGCGCGGGCTTGGCGTTGAACGCGATCCCCAAGCCCGCCGCGGCCAGCATGTCGATGTCGTTGGCGCCGTCACCGACCGCGACGGTCTGCGCCATCGGCACCCCGGCTTGCTGCGCGAAGTCCCGGAGCGCCAAGGCCTTGCCGGGCCGGTCGACGATGGGGCCGATGACCCGGCCGGTGAGTTGGCCGTCGACGATTTCGAGCTCGTTGGCGGCGACGTAGTCCAGCATCAGCTCATGGGCCAGCGGCTCGATGATTCGCCGGAAGCCCCCGGAGACGACGCCGCAGTGATAGCCCAGCCGGCGCAGCGTCCGCAGCGTGGTCCGGGCACCGGGCATCAGTTCCAGCTGGTCGGCGACCTCGTCGAGCACCGTGGCGGGCAGCCCCTGCAGGGTCGCCACCCGCTGCACGAGCGACTGAGCGAAGTCCAGCTCGCCGCGCATCGCGGCTTCGGTGATGGCCGCGACCTGCCCTTCGGCGCCCGCCCGCGCGGCCAGCATCTCGATGACCTCGCCCTGAACCAGGGTCGAGTCCACGTCGAACACGATGAGCCGCTTGGCCCGCCGTTCCAAGGTGAAGTCCTCGACCGCGACGTCGACCCGCTCCTCGGCGGCCACGCGGTTCAGGGCGGTCCGCAGCGAGCCGTCGGCTCCCGGCGGCACCGACACCCGCAACTCCAGCCCGGTCACCGGATAGTCCGAGACGCCGCGGATCAGGTCGATATTGACGCCCAACGCCGCCACCTCGCGGGCCACCGCGCCGAACGCACCGGCGGTGATCGGCCGGCCCAGCACGAAGATGGTGTGGGTGGAGGGCTCCCGGATGATCGGCACGTCGTCGCTGCGCTCGATGGTGACGTCCAGCCCCACCCCCCGGATGGCCGATTCGACGTCACGGCGCAATTCGTCGCCATCGGCAATGTCTGCCGGGCAGCACACCAGCACGCCAAGGGTCAGCCGGTGCCGGATGACCACCTGTTCGACGTTGAGTAGCTCGATTCCGTGCCGCGATAACGCCCCGAAGAGGGCCGACGTCACGCCCGGCTGATCCACGCCGGTGACGGTGATCAGCACCGACACCTTGGGTGGTGGGTTCACTCGCGGCAGCCGCCCCTCAATCCATCAGCTGCGGACTTGGACGTCGTCCAGTCGGGTGACGTCTTTGTCGGCCGGGCCGTGGGCTCGGCCCACGTGGGCCTCGGCGCGAAGCCGCTCCACCATGTGTGGATAGTGCAACTCGAATGCCGGTCGCTCCGAACGGATTCGGGGCAGTTCGGTGAAGTTGTGTCGCGGCGGCGGGCAGCTGGTCGCCCACTCCAGCGAGTTGCCGTAGCCCCACGGGTCGTCGACGGTCACGACTTCGCCGTAGCGCCAGCTCTTGAAGACGTTCCAGACGAACGGGAACATCGACGCGCCCAGGATGAAGGCGCCGACCGTCGAGACGACGTTGTACGGCTGGAAACCGTCCGAGGGCAGGTAGTCGGCGTAGCGGCGTGGCATGCCCAAGTCACCCAGCCAGTGCTGCACCAGGAAAGTGGTGTGGAATCCGATGAACGTCAGCCAGAAGTGCAGCTTGCCCAGCCGCTCGTCGAGCAGCCGACCGGTCATCTTCGGGAACCAGAAGTACACGCCCGCGAACGTGGCGAACACGATGGTGCCGAACAGCACATAGTGGAAGTGCGCCACCACGAAGTAGGTGTCGGTGACGTGGAAGTCCAGCGGCGGGCTGGCCAGGATCACGCCGGTCAGACCACCCAGCAGGAAGGTGACCAGGAAGCCCACACAGAAGAGCATCGGCGTCTCGAAGGTGATCTGGCCCTTCCACATCGTGCCGATCCAGTTGAAGAACTTGATCCCCGTTGGCACCGCGATCAGATACGTCATGAACGAGAAGAACGGCAGCAGAACCGCTCCGGTGGCGAACATGTGGTGCGCCCACACCGCGACCGACAACGCGGCGATCGACAACGTCGCATAGACCAGCGTGGTGTAACCGAAGATCGGTTTGCGCGAGAACACCGGGATGATCTCGGTGATGATGCCGAAGAACGGCAAGGCGATGATGTAGACCTCGGGATGGCCGAAGAACCAGAACAGGTGCTGCCACAACAGGACTCCGCCGTTGGACGCGTCGTAGACGTGAGCTCCGAGGTGTCGGTCGGCGGCCAGTCCGAACAGCGCCGCGGTCAGGATCGGGAACGCGATCAGGATCAGGATCGACGTCACCAGGATGTTCCAGGTGAAGATCGGCATCCGGAACATCGTCATCCCGGGCGCGCGCATGCAGACCACCGTCGTGATCATGTTGACCCCGCCCAAGATGGTGCCCAGACCCGCGAGGATCAGGCCCGTGATCCACAGGTCTCCACCGGCGCCGGGTGAGTGGACGGCGTCGGAGAGCGGCGTGTAGGCGGTCCAGCCGAAGTCCGCGGCCCCGCCCGGGACGAGGAAGCCGGACGCCGCGATCAGCCCACCGAAGAGGAACAGCCAGAACGAGAAGGCGTTGAGCCGGGGGAACGCCACGTCGGGCGCACCGATCTGCAGCGGCAGGACCAGGTTGGCGAAACCGAACACGATCGGCGTGGCATACAGCAGCAGCATGATCGTGCCGTGCATGGTGAACAGCTGGTTGAACTGCTCATTGGACAAGAACTGCAGTCCGGGAGCGGCCAGCTCGGTGCGCATCAGTAACGCCATCAGCCCGCCGATGAAAAAGAAGACGAAGCAGGTCACCGTGTACATGATTCCGATCATCTTGTGATCGGTGGTGGTGATCAGCTTGTAGACGAGGTTCCCTTTGGGACCGGTGCGGTCCGGGTATGGGCGAACGGCTTCGAGTTCTCCCAACGGGGGCGCTTCGGCTGTCAACAGCTTCTCCAAACATCCGGATCGGACAGGGGCCCAAAATCGCTAATGACTGGAATCTTAGCCGCCGATGATGCCGACGTCAGGGCTGGTCCTACAAACTGTCGTAAATGCCTCGGCGGGGCGGCGTGTTGCTACGCGCCTTCTCGGGAAAACGGCCCCGAGCCGGCCGGGTGTTAGCGTCAAACCCGTGCAATTCGGCGTGATCCGGCCCGCCCGGGTGCTCGTGGCCACCGCCGTGACGGCGGCCGTTGTGGTGGTGTGCGGCGGCTGCGGATCCGGGAGATCCGGCACCGGCCCGTCGGCCCGCTCCCTGGTCACCCCCACCACCCAGATCGCCGGCGCCGGCGTGCTCGGAAACGACCGCCATCCGGATGAGTCCTGCGCCCGGGATGCCGCCGGGGCCGACCCGGGGCCGGCGACACGGCAGGCGCACAACGCGGCGGGGGTCAGCCCGGACGTCGTGCAGGTGCTCGCGGAACCCAAGCGCATCGTCGTGCTCTCCGGCGACCAGCTCGACGCCCTGTGCGCGTTGGGCCTGCAGTCGCGGGTGGTCGCCGCGGCGCTGCCGGACGGCTCGTCGAGCCAGCCCTCTTATCTGGGCGGCGCGGTGCACGGCTTGCCCGGTGTCGGTACCCGAACCAACCCCGACGTGGGTGCGATCGCCGCGCTGCACCCCGACCTGATCCTGGGCTCGCAGGGGCTGACGCCCAACCTGTATCCACAGCTGGCCGCGATCGCCCCGACGCTGTTCACCGCGGCACCCGGCGCGGATTGGAAAGAGAATCTCCGTGGTGTCGGCGCCGCCACGGCGCGCGGTGCGGCGGTCGACGCACTGGTCAACGGCTTTTCCCAGCGGGCCACCGATATCGGCGCCAAACACGATGCATCCCATTTCCAGGCGTCGATCGTGCAACTGACGGCCAACACGATTCGCGTGTACGGGACCAACAACTTCCCGGCCAGCGTGCTCGGCGCGGTCGGGGTGGATCGGCCGGCGGCACAGCGGTTCACCGACAAGCCGTATGTCGAGATCGGCGCCACCGACGCCGACCTTACGAAGAACCCGGACCTCACAAATTTTTCAGTGGCCGATGCCGACATCATTTATGTGTCGTGCGACTCGCCTGCCGCCTCCCAACGCGCCGCCGCCCTTCTGGACAGCGACCCGTGGCGCAAGCTTTCGGCAAACCACGACAACCGGGTGTTCGTCGTCAACGACGAGGTGTGGCAGACCGGCGAGGGACCGATCGCGGCCCGCGGCGTCGTCGATGACCTGCGTTGGGTCAACGCGCCGATCAACTAGCGCGCCGCCAACGCGGGAGCTTGCACGCGCTCCATGAACTGCCTCACAACAGTTGGCCCCAAAAGATTACTTTGGCTAAGGTTATTTCCAGACGCAAACATCGAAGAGGGACAATTCATGAGCACCGTTTCGGCCTACGCCGCACCGTCGGCGACCGAACCACTGACCAAGACCACCATCACCCGCCGCGAACCCGGCCCGCACGACGTGGCCATCGATATCAAGTTCGCCGGCATCTGCCATTCGGACATCCACTCGGTCAGGGGCGAATGGGGTCAACCGAATTACCCGCTGGTCGCCGGCCACGAGATCGCCGGCGTGGTAACCGAGGTGGGCTCCGGTGTCACCAAACACAAGGTGGGCGACCGCGTCGGTGTCGGCTGCTTCGTGGATTCCTGCCGCGAGTGCAGCAGCTGCCGCGCCGGCCTCGAGCAGTACTGCAAGAAGGGCTTCGTCTCCACCTATAACGGTGTCGGCAGGGACGGGCAGCCGACGCAGGGCGGCTACAGCCAAGCGATCGTCGTAGACGAGAACTACGTCCTGCGCATCCCCGACTCACTCCCGCTGGACAAGGCCGCGCCGCTGCTGTGCGCCGGCGTCACGCTGTTCTCCCCCTTGCGGCACTGGAAAGCCGACGCGAACACGCGCCTGGCGATTGTCGGCCTGGGCGGTCTGGGACACATGGGCGTCAAACTCGGCGTCGCGATGGGCGCAAAGGTGACGGTGCTTTCGCAGTCGCTGAAGAAGATGGAGGATGGCCTGCGCCTGGGTGCCAGCGACTACTACGCGACCGCCGACCCCGAAACCTTCCGGAACCTGCGCGGCAGCTTCGACCTGATCTTGAACACGGTCTCGGCGAACCTGGATCTGCGCAAATACCTCAGCCTGCTCGACGTCGACGGCACGCTGGTGGAATTGGGCATCCCGGAGCACCCGATGGAGGTGCCCGCGTTCTCGCTGGCCCTGACCCGGGTCAGTCTGTCCGGCTCCAACATCGGCGGCATCGCCGAAACGCAGGAGATGCTGGACTTCTGCGCCGAGCACGACGTAACGCCCGAAATCGAGCTGATCGAGCCCGCTTACATCAACGAAGCCTACGAACGCGTCCTGGCCAGCGACGTGCGCTACCGCTTCGTCATCGACATCTCGAAGCTATGAGGTAACCGCGGGAACTCAACCGGCCTCGGAGCCCCGTGCGGTGAACTCGGCCGACTCGCCGTCTTCGTCGCCGGGGATCACCTCGCTGACGTCGATACCGGCCAGCGGCCAGCCGGCGGCGGCCAGTGTGGCGGCCACCCGGATGACGTTTTCCTTACCGGCGTCGTAATGGGTCATGTCGGAGATGAATTCGGAGATCTCGTCGCGGTCGATCGGGTGGTCGATCTCCTCTGGCGAGCCCTTCTTGGCGGTGACCTTGCGCACCACCTCTTTGATCTGGTCTTCGGTCAGGGGTGTGCTGCGCAGCAGGGCCATCAGCGGCACTCGGTCGGGGCCGGGAACGCCGTCGGGGTAGCCGACCTGCAGCCAGCGAATCACCGAGCAAAAGAAGTGGTGCTTGTGATCCTTCTTGGAGGACGCGGTTGTGGTCACAGGAACAGTCTCGGGCAGTGGCCTCAAGAGCGCTAGCGAGCCGTCGTACCATCCCCACAATTCATACTTCGTTCACTCGAAGAACATGTCTTGCGCCCGTACTGAGTCGCCATAAGGGTCTCTCCGTGGGCGCTTTCAGGCCGACTTCGATTGTCCTGTCGACGGATAAGTGGGGTAGTCGATTACTCGTGTCCCGCCACCCACGTCGCTGAAATGCTTGGCCTCGCCCCCAGGCCCGACTTTCGGCTTAATACAAGGGGTTTCGGGCATGACCCAAGGAGAAGCGCATGGCCCACGATCCTTACCAGGCGCAAGCCGGCATCGCTGATGCGTCGACATGCCCGCAGGGGCAATGTTATTTCACGTTCCCCCCGGTGCCGGCCGGAAAGCGGTTGAAACTCACCAGCGTCTCAGCCCAGCTCGGTGACGCGTCCGATGTGATCGTCTTGGAGGGCGCTGGTGCAGCGGACTACTTCGTGTCGAAATGCGATCCCGCGCTCGGTTATCTGACGCAGGTGATCAGTTTCTTCTACGAAGCGGGAAGCACTCCGACGGCCCGCGTCTTCGTCGGGCCCAATTACACCGAGCACACTTCGCTGATCATCACGCTCGTTGGCGTTCTTGAAACGACGTAAGGGTCGTAAGCGGTGCCGGCAAAGTGGAGTAGTGCACTACGCGTGATCCCCGCGTGATGTTGCGTAACTGTTCTTGTACCGCACTGCGCGGCGAACGGCACTGGCCAAGCGTGCGTCGAAAAATGCTATGCGGCAACACAATTACCGATGCGAGTTGCGCCTACGGAGGTGGAACAGCCATGGCAACCCAGGTAGATGACCCAAGAGCCACGGTGACGGCGGCCAAAATAGCCGCGTACGGGACGGTCGGCGTCACGCTTATCGGCACGATCGGAACGGTTGTCACGATGATGATCAGCCACGACGCCGGTAACACCGTCGCTACGCCACCGCCGGCTACGACCATTTCGCACCCGATTGCGAACCCGTCGTCGGGCCAGGGTTCGGTGGACAAGGTCGAGATCAATGGGGCGGGTACCGAGGTCACGGTGACCGGCTCCGCGGCAAAAGACATCGACAGCGTGGCCATTCTGGTGGGTCCACGGGAGTCGGGTGGTCAGTTCTGGGCCAACGTCGCAAGTGTGTCCAACCAGCAATGGAAATTGACTGTCGCCACCGACCCACATATTCCCGAGCCATACACCATTGAGGCCCGCTACCACAGCGCCGGACGCGCTGCCGCAACCGAGACTGCCTTCAAGGTCACTTTCCAGGCGACCGAACCGACGACGCCACCACCGTCACCTACTAATCAGATCGTGAACTGCGCGGAGCAATACGGCTCCAATTGCTTTAACGGTCCGGGCTGGGGTCCGCCGTCGGTGTACCAATCGAAATAGCGCTGCGCGCGGGTTCGGCTACGCGGCTGCGCGACGCGACGAAGGCGTTTGCGGCCCGCGCGAACGGAGATGGGTCACGGGAGCCAACTGTGTGTCGGTTGTCCGCGCGCGACGCCCGAGCCGGTGGTGAATCCACCAAGCCGTCGTCATGGCCGCGATTGCCACCGCGAGCGAAAACAGAACGAGTTCGTCGCCGAATGCCATCAGCACGATGATGCCGGCGACGATCCAAATCGCCTCGCCGAACGCGTGTGAACTGCGGTGTCCGCTGAAGGTGGTCTGCAACATGTCAGCCTCGCTGAAATCGAGGTCACCGTCTGATTTGGTGGCTTGTTGCTTGTGAACACCAGACCGTCGGAAATGCTGCCCGGAGCTGCGGCGAAGGTGACCCACATCACGGGCGCGTCCCCCTCAGCAGGGTGGGATCACGTCAACGAACTCCGCGGTTTCGGAGGCGACGAGAGACGCAGGCGGCGTACCGTTGCTCCAACAGTAATCGTTACAAGCCATCGGATCTGGAAGAAATGATTATGGACAAAAACGACATGATCTTGATCAGCGTCGACGACCACATCGTCGAACCGCCGAATATGTTCCAGAACCATTTGCCCAAGAAGTACATCGGGGAAGCGCCGCGGCTGGTGCACAACCCGGACGGCAGCGACTCCTGGCAATTCCGCGATGTGGTGATCCCCAATGTGGCGCTAAATGCCGTTGCCGGTCGGCCCAAGGAAGAGTACGGGCTTGAACCGCAAGGTCTCGATGAGATCCGGCCGGGATGCTGGCAAGTCGACGAACGCGTCAAAGACATGAACGCGGGCGGCATTTTCGCGTCGATCTGCTTTCCGACATTTCCGGGGTTCGCCGGACGCCTGTTCGTCACGGAAGATCCCGAATTCAGCCTCGCGTTGTTGCAGGCTTACAACGATTGGCACGTCGAGGAGTGGTGCGGGGCCTATCCGGCACGATTCATCCCCATGTGTTTGCCCGTGATCTGGGACGCCGACGCCTGCGCGGCCGAGATTCGACGTAACGCCAAGCGCGGCGTGCATGCCCTGACTTTCACTGAAAACCCAGCCGCAATGGGCTATCCCAGTTTCCACGACGAATACTGGACCCCGATGTGGAAGGCGTTGGTCGACACCGACACCGTCATGAACGTCCATATCGGTTCGTCGGGTC
>Ga0209112_10000164_pt1 | contig 11613 bp, 12 predicted proteins | sample TexAe_OM3H0_O3_FD_187947 | JGI IMG/M metagenome (GOLD analysis project Ga0209112, IMG submission 187947) | Forest soil microbial communities from Davy Crockett National Forest, Groveton, Texas, USA - Texas A ecozone_OM3H0_O3 (SPAdes) (version 2) | ecosystem: Environmental > Terrestrial > Soil >...
CGCGTCCAGCTTCGAACCGCGCCTCTACACCGTGGAGTCGGTACACGAAGCGCCGAACCGCTGACCGCAAACGCTTCCGTAGCGTCGCGCGTGGTGACACGATGCAAAACATGACGATGCATCTGCGCGCGGCCGCGGTCCTGTTCGCTGTCGGGGTCGGGTTGTCGAATACCGGCGTGGCCCACGCGAGCGACTTTCCCCAAGTGCGGTACGAGGTGACCGGCGGCCCCGTCGCCCAGTACATCTCGTACCAGACCGACAACCCCTATCAGCAGCACCAGGCCAACGTGCCGCTGCCATGGTCGACGCAGTTCACGGCCTTTGGGGGCCAGGTGTTCGTCCTCAGCGCGCAGGGTCCGGGCACACTGCGCTGTCGAATTCTGCTCGACGGCAACGTGGTGAGCGATGCGCAATCGGCCGGCGGCCGAACCATCTGCTCACACTGACAAGGAGGATCCAGTGAGTCTCAAGACGGGTCCCCAAAAGGGCGTAGCGACGCGGACGAACGGGGCGTCACCGCCCGAGGTCCCTCTCGCCGACATTCACCTTGAGTCGCTGGACTTCTGGGGGCTCGGCGACGACTTCCGCGAAGGCGCCTTCGCCACTTTGCGGCGCGAGAGCCCGATCTCATTCTGGCCCGCCATCGAGATGGGCGGCTTTGTGGCTGGCAACGGCTACTGGGCGCTCACCAAGCACGACGACGTGCACTACGCCAGCCGTCACCCGGAGCTCTTCTCCAGCAGTCCCAACATCACGATCAACGACCAAACACCAGAACTGGCAGAGTATTTCGGCTCGATGATCGTGCTCGACGATCCGCGACACCAGCGGCTGCGCTCGATCGTCAGCCGGGCGTTCACCCCGAAAGTGGTGGCGCGCATCGAGGCATCGGTGCGCGAGCGCGCCCGCCGGTTGGTCGCCTCGCTGATCGCCAATCACCCCAAGGGCGACGCAGATCTCGTCACCGAGCTCGCCGGGCCGCTGCCGTTGCAGGTCATCTGCGACATGATGGGAATTCCTGAGGAAGACCATGAGCGGGTATTCCATTGGACCAACGTCATTCTCGGTTTCGGCGACCCGGATCTCACCACCGATTTCGAAGAGTTCATGAAGGTTTCGATGGATATCGGCGCCTATGCCACCGCGCTGGCCGAAGATCGCCGATCCAATCACCATGACGATCTCACCACGAGCCTGGTGGAAGCCGAGGTCGACGGAGACCGGCTGACATCCTCGGAGATCGCCTCCTTTTTCATCTTGCTGGTAGTGGCCGGCAACGAGACCACCCGCAACGCGATCAGCCATGGGGTGCTCGCCCTCTCGCGCTACCCGGCCGAGCGGGACAAGTGGTGGTCGGACTTCGACCGCCTCACTCCGACGGCGGTCGAAGAGATCGTGCGATGGGCCTCGCCGGTGATCTACATGCGGCGCACTGTGACCCAAGATGTCAAATTGAGCGGCACCAAGATGGCGGCCGGCGACAAGGTCGCGCTGTTCTACAACTCGGCCAACCGTGACGAGTCGACGTTCGGCAACCCCTGGCAGTTCGACGTGGCGCGCACCCCTAATCCGCATTGGGGATTCGGTGGTGGCGGTGCGCATTTCTGCCTCGGCGCAAATCTGGCCCGTCGCGAGATCCGGGTGCTCTTCGATGAACTGCGCCACGAGATACCAGACATCGTCGCCACCGAAGAACCGTCGCTGCTGCTGTCGCAATTCATCCACGGCATCAAGAGCCTGCCGGTCGCCTGGACTCCCCCGGCTTAGCCGATGGCGCATGCGCTATCAAATCCGGGCCTAATCTGGCCTTCGTGAGCATTCCCGAGTTTCCCGGTCCCGAGGTGCTGGCCGCGCGCCAGAAACTCGTCCTCGACCATTTCCATGACGAGGTCCGCCAGGACTGGGACGACGTCTTGTCGACTTTCCCGCATCCGCGCTACGAGCTGATCCCGCAGATGATCGTCCACGACGGCGACAAAGCGGTGCGCGACTACTACGCCTACACGCGGACCGCCTTTCCCGACCAGGATCACGAGATCATCGCGCTGCGGCACAGCGCCGACGCGGTCATCGTCGAGTTCTGGTTGATGGGCACCCACCGGGGATACCTGGGCAAGGTGCCGCCCACCGGCAGTCGGTTCCGCGTCCGCATGACCGCATACTTCGTGTTCGATGAGACGGAAACGCTTGTCTGCGAACGCATCTACTTCGACACGCTGACGATGATCAAACAACTCCTCGGTGGGCTCGACATGAAGAGGCCGGCCAACTGGTGGTTGGCCGCGCGCTGCCTGCGTGGGTTCTTGTCGATGTCGTCGGAAAAGCCGGACCCGGCGCTGACCAACACCGTGCCACCGAACTTCGACCAAGCCGACTGAGATCGTTATGCGATGCGTGCACACGGTATGCGGCGTGATCGCGATTTCGCTGCTGGGCGCCTGCGCCACGGTGACCGCCACCGCGGCCCCGGTGCCGCTGAGCACGCACACCGCGAAGTGGATTGATCTGCAGGTCGGCGATTGCGTCGCCGACCTGCCGCCTGCCGATCTGAGCCGCGTCACCGTCACCGTAGTCGAATGCGCGACAGCGCATTTGGCCGAGGTGTATCTGCGCGCTCCGATGGCCGTCGACTCCGCCATCGCCACGGTGGCCAATCGCGATTGCGTCACCGGGTTTGCTCCCTACACCGGCCAATCCGTTGACGGCGGCCGGTTTTCGATCACCTATCTCATCGACTCGAATCAAGACCGCACCGGGGCCACCCCCAACCCCAGCACCGTCATCTGCCTGCTACAGGCAGCCAATGGCCAGCCGCTGACGGGCTCCGCCCGCCGATAATCGTTCTAGCAACCCAGCTGCTCGGCGAGGTCGATGAAGTCGGATGCGTTGATGTCGAACTCATTCGAGTAGGCCACGTCGACTTCGCCGTCGACGCCGAATTCCAGCGGGCGCGCGACGAAGGCCGTCCGAAAACCCAGGCTGCCCGCAGCCCGGATGTCGTACTTGTGGCTTGCCACCATCATGATCTCGTCGGGTTCCAGACCCAAGTACGTCGCGGCCATCCGGTAGATCACCGGGTCGGGCTTGAACACCCCGGCCATCTCCGCGGCAAAGACGGCGTCCCAGGGCAATTGCGCTCTCTTGGAGATGTCGATGACCGCTGCGACATCGGCGTTCGATAGGGTCGCCAACGTGTACGCGGCTTTCAACCGCGTCAGTCCCGCCACCACGTCGGGCCAGGGCTTCAGCCGCCGCCAGGCCAGGGTGAGCTCGTCGCGTTCGGCCTCGGAGAACTTGAGGCCACTCTCGTCCAGCACGCGGTCGAGTGCGTCCCGGTACACCGAGTGCACGGAAACCCACCCGGTGTTGCGATTCTGCGCACTCTTCAAGGCGGTGAAGTAGGCTGCGCGCCAACGCCGTACCACGTCGGGCCAATCGGCACCGGGATGGCGGCCGGCGCTGATCCGCTGCGCCGCGTCGCAGATCGTCGCATGGAAATCCGTCGCCGTCCCTTGCACGTCGAATAACAACGCCTTAACCACAGGCTCATCATGCAACCACTTGCGGCCGAGAATCTACGATGTGCCTGTGGCCGACAACGCCGACGGCACAGAAGAGCCCGACTACCGGTTGATCTTCGCCAACGAGCGAACCTTCCTGGCCTGGCAACGAACCGCGCTCGGACTGCTTGCGGCGGCGGTCGCCCTCGTGCAGCTGGTCCCGGAACTGACAATCCCCGGGGCGCGCCGGAACCGGTGCCGCGCCAGCCGTCGCCGATCTACCTGGCTGTAGGCCCCAGCCTGGTCGGGGTCATCGCGCTCGGGCTGGTGATCGCCAAGGCGGTGACGGGTTGACCAGCAACCCGCCCGATCGCGGCAGTCAGGCCGCGCGGACCGCGCTGGCCTGGACGCGGACGTCGTTCGCGTTCCTGGTCAATGGCGCGCTGCTGATGATCCGCAACCTGCACGGCTCGGTCGGCCCGACGGCTTTGATCCCCGCCGGTGTGGCGTGCGCCGTCGCCTTGGGAACCTGTTTCATCGCCGTTCAACGCCAGCGCACACTGCAGCGGCGCCCAATTCCTCAACCGATCACGCCTCGCCGCCAGGTGCACGTTATCGGGACGGCGGTGCTGATGCTCGTCGCTGTGACCACGGTCGCGCAGCTGGTTTAGCGCACGTCCGGCGGCGGGCACACCGTCCGTCCGGCCCCCGGTTACGAATAACCGGAGTGGAACAAAGGTCGATGCCCGGTACCCGGATTCGCACCGGTACCGCGACCCTGGCGTTAGGCTACCGATCGATGACGGGACCGAGGATGCCCAGCAACGATCTGGACTCCCTGCTGCACAAGGTCGCGCGGGGGGACAGCACCGCGTTCGCGGCCGTCTATGACCTCACCAAAAGTCGGGTGTACGGGATGGTGGTGCGGGTACTGCGCGATTCGGGCTACAGCGAAGAGACCACTCAAGAGGTCTATTACGAGGTGTGGCGAACAGCGACCGACTACGACTCCGCCAAGGGTTCCGCGTTGTCCTGGCTGCTGACCATCGCGCACCGCCGGGCCGTCGATCGAGTGCGGTCTGAGGAAGCATGCGGCAGGCGGGAATCTCGCTATGTCGCGGCCAACGCCGACCCGGCCAGTGACGTCGTGGCCGAATCGGCGATCGCGGGTGATGAGCGTCGCCGAGTGGCCGAATGCTTGGGCGCCTTGACCGACATACAACGGCAGTGCATCCAGTTGGCTTACTACGACGGACTCACGTACAACGAAGTATCACAGCGGTTGACGGCGAATCTGTCGACAATCAAGACGCGCATGCGCGACGCGCTGCGTGCCCTGCGTAACTGCTTGGACGTGTCATGACCGAACCCAACGATTTCGAATTGCTGGAACTGGCAACGCCATACGCGCTGGACGCCGTGTCGGATCAGGAGCGAGCCGACATCGAGCGACGCCTGGCGATCGCGCCGCGGCCGGTCGCGGCGGCTTTCGACGACGAAGTCCGGGCGGTCCGCGAGACGATGGCGGTCATCTCGGCAACTACTGATGTTGAACCACCGGCGCGCCTGCGGGCCGCGACGCTGGCGGTGATCCCGGCTGATGACAAGCGCAAGTACGCTTGGCGCACAGCTATTTTGGCGTCGGCAGCGGCGGCGGCGATAGTCGGTGCCGCAGCTTTTGGCATCGGAGTTCTGATGCGACCCCACCCGACGTCGACCGTAGCCGAACAGGTGCTGTCGGCCCCTGACGTGCGCACTGTGTCTCGCCCGCTTGGCAATGGGACTGCCACGGTGGTCTTTTCACATGACCGCAATGCGGCCGTGCTGGTGATGAACAACGTCACACCGCCGTCTTCGGGAACTGTCTATCAAATGTGGTTACTCAGCGCCAAGGGCCCGGCGTCGGCAGGGACGATGGGCGCCGCGGCCGTCACTCCTTCGACCACGGCGACGCTCAAGAACATCGGGGCGTCGACGGCCTTGGCGTTCACCGTCGAACCTGGCACCGGGTCTCCCCAGCCGACCGGAAACATACTGGCCGAGTTGCCGCTGAGCTGACCCGCTCCAAATTTCTTTGTCGCAGATCCAATCCGGAACTGGCTTGGCGGCGAATGACTTTTGTGTTGACCATAGCGCTGATTGGCTTCGTCGGAGGCCTGCTCACGGGCGTATCGCCATGCATCCTTCCCGTGCTACCCGTGGTGTTCTTCGCGGGGGCGCGCAACGCCGGCAACGATGCTGCCGCACAGCGGCTTTCCGGCGGCGCGGTGGGTGTCGCGGTCAAGCCGAAGCGCATGTTCAGCGAGACGGCGCAGACCTACCTCGTCATCAGCGGCCTGGTGCTCAGCTTCAGCATGGTTACCCTGGCCGGTTCGGCGCTGCTCTCGCTGCTCCATCTGCCACAGGACGCCATTCGCTGGATCGCGCTGGTCGCGTTGGTCGCCATCGGTCTGGGGCTGATTTTCCCGAGAATCGAACGTGTGCTGGAGCGGCCTTTTGCCCTGATTCCGCAGAAGGATGTTGGCCGCCAGAGTGGCGGGTTCGGTCTCGGCCTCGCATTGGGGGTGCTCTACGTCCCGTGCGCCGGACCTGTTCTCGCCGCGATTGTGGTGGCCGGCGCCACGGCTCCCCTTGGTGTGCGCACCGTGGTGCTCACCGGCGCGTTCGCGCTGGGCAACGCCGTGCCGTTGTTGATCTTCGCGCTGGCGGGTCAAAGGGTGGCCTACCGGGTGGGAGCGTTTCAACGCAGACAGCGGCAGATCCGCATCGCGGCGGGAATCGTCATGATTCTGCTCGCGGTGGCGTTGGTGTTCAATCTGACCGCGGTACTGCAGCGGACACTGCCCGATTACACCAGTCGGCTACAGGACAGACTGGCCACCGATCATGGGATCCGGGAGAAACTGAACCTCGGCGGCATCGTCAACGAACAGAACGCGCAACTGTCAAACTGCAGCAACGGAGGACCAGAACTCGAAAAGTGTGGTCCAGCACCCGATCTCAAAGGAATCGTCGGCTGGCTGAACACGCCCGGCAACCAACCGATCACGCTCGAGTCCTTGCGCGGCAAGGTCGTGCTGATCGACTTCTGGGCGTACTCCTGCATCAACTGCCAGCGCGCCATTACCCACGTCGTCAACTGGTACAACGCTTACAAGGACGACGGATTCGAAGTCATCGGCGTGCACACCCCGGAGTACGCCTTTGAAAAAGTGCCGGGCAACGTCGCGAAGGGCGCCGCCGACCTGGGTATCAAATACCCGATCGCGCTCGACGACGCCTACTCCTCGTGGACCAATTACCGAAACCGCTACTGGCCCGCGGAGTATCTGGTCGACACCACCGGCCACGTGCGGCACATCAAATTCGGTGAAGGTGACTACAACGTCACCGAACAGTTGATCAGGCAGTTGGTAATGAGCGCTCACCCCGGCCTCACGCTGCCACCACTGATCGACACCAACAGCTCGACCGAAAATGAACGAACCACTCCCGAGACCTACTTCGGCGTGGGCAAAGTCGTCAACTACGGCGGTGGCGGACTATATGACGAAGGCACAACCACATTCGACTACCCGCCCACCCTGGGCGCCGACAGCTTCGCGCTCAGAGGTCGGTGGTCGCTGGACTACCAAGGCGCGACTGCCAATTCCGACCAGTCCAGCATCAAGTTGAATTACCACGCCGCGAACGTATACCTCGTGATCGGCGGAGCCGGGAACGTCACGGTGACGCGTGATGGACGATCCTTCACGGTCCCGGTCAGCGGTCCGCCGACGTCACATCAGATCGTCTTCGGTGAGCACCCGCAGTCCGGAACGCTCGAAGTCCGCCCCGACCAAGGACTTCAGGTGTTCTCGTTCACCTACGGCTGAGTTCGATGCCTTTCCGGGCAATCCAACGGCCTCTGGGTTCCGAATCACCTATGTCGAGCAACTGGCGGCGGAGACCCGCCGTCGATAACTTAGGAGGCCAAAAGCGATGAAGTCACATACGAAATCAGTTGCAGCGAAAGGTTTCGCGGCAGCCACCATAATGGGTTTTGCCGTGGCGACCGCACCAACGGCGGCGGCAGCCGATTTGGTGGGGCCTGGATGCACGGATTACGCGAGCGCGAATCCCAGCGGGCCGGCATCGGTGGACGGGATGTCGCAAGTTCCAGTTGCGGTGGCGGCGTCGAACAATCCGATGCTGAGCACTCTGACCTCAGCGCTGTCAGGCAAACTGAACCCGAACGTCAACCTGGTGGACACCCTCAACAACGGCCAGTACACAGTGTTCGCACCGACCGACGCGGCGTTCAACAAGCTGCCTGCGCCGACGATCGACAAACTCAAGACCGATTCAAAAATGCTGACCAGCATCTTGACCTACCACGTGGTGCAAGGCCAGTTGAGTCCGGCAAAAGTCGTCGGTTCCCATAAGACACTTCAAGGCGCGAACGTGAACGTGACCGGCCAGGGCAACAACCTCATGGCCAATAACGCGGGGCTGGTCTGCGGCGGCGTTCCCACCGCTAACGCAACGGTGTACATGATCGACACGGTGTTGATGCCACCGATGTAGTCGGCTGATGGTGGCGCTGAGGGGACGCCATCATCACCGCCTAAGCGATTGTGTAGTCGCTGAGCGGGAAGGACCGCCCTTCTCGTATCGCGTTGAGCGTTGACGTCGGCCGCAGCAGCGATGCTTCGCCGTTGGGACTGAAGTAGTACGACCGCGATGTCGCGCAGTCGCCGCTGTAGAACACCGAATTGTCCAGCAGTTTGGTCATCCGCTCCATGAATCGGTCGGTGGCCTCTTCGGTCACCTCGAAGGTCGTAGCGCCCCTGCGTTTGACCTCGCCGAGCAGCCGGTCCAGGTGCCGCATCTGGTATTCGATGGTGTGGAAAAAGGACAGTCCGGAGAAGGCGAACGGACTTGCCAGGCTCAGGAAGTTGGGGAAGTAGGGCATCGAGACACCCTGGTAGGCCTGGAACCTGGTCTCGCGCCACCACTTTCCGAGGTTGCGTCCTTTTCGGCCGACCACCTCGATCGCCGGGAAGTTGGCCTCCCACAGGTCGAATCCCGTTGCGAGCACCAGGGTGTCGATGACGGTCTTGCGTCCGTCCGCGGTGACGATGCCGTCGGCCTCGAACCGCTCGATCGCATTCGTCTCGAGATGCACGTGCGGCTCTGTGAAAGCGCGGTAGAAGGTGTTGGAAAAGGTCGGCCGCTTGCAGCCGAGGTCGTAATTCGGCGTTAATTTGCCGCGCAGTTCCTTGTCGCGGATCCACCGGAACCGGTTGATCTTGGCCAGGTCGGAGGCGGAAATGTTCCCCCGTCCACGCGACTCTCGAAAATGCAGCGCCATGAAGACCATGATGAGCTCGAGGATGACGTCGCTCACCCACCGCAGGGCCCGCTGCGCCGCCGGCACCCGCGCGAACAGGCGGCGCATCGACGGGGTGATCGGGAAATCGAACTTGGGAATCACGTGGGTCGCGGTGCGCTGGTACACAGTCAGGTCCGCGGCCTCTTTGGCCAGCTCAGGAATTACCTGCACTGCGGACGCCCCGGTTCCGATGACCGCGATACGGCGCCCCTTGTAGCTGTAGCCGTGGTCCCAGGCGGTGGTGTGGACCACCTTGCCTTTGAAGCTCGCGATGCCCGGAATGTCCGGTGTGCGCGGCTGGGACAGGAATCCGGTCGCGGTGATCAGGACGCGGGTGGTCAGGCTTTCGCCGCCGGCCAACCCGACCCGCCATATCTCGGCGTCCTCATCCCACTGGGCGCCTTCAACGGTCGTGTTGAACCGCATGTGCCGACGCACGTCGTACTTGTCGGCCATGTCCGCGGCGTAGCGCTTGACCTCGGCGCCCGGCGCAAAGAGCCGCGACCAGCTCGGGTTGGGCTCGAACCAGTACGAGTACGTGGTGGACGGGATGTCCACAGCGATACCCGGGTAATGGTTGACGTGCCAAGTGCCGCCGAGGTCATCCTCGCGGTCGAGAATGACGAAGTTGTCGAGCCCGAGGCGCTTGAGCTGGATCGCAGCGCCGATGCCGCCGAAACCCGCACCGACGATGATGGCGTCAAAACGGTCCGTGTTCACAGCCTTACTCCTGCTTACGCGTCCGAATAATAAACTTTTCTTAAGATACGCAAATCGAAGGGCGTTTGCACGTCGACACATGCGAGTTATGCCAGCATGTGACCTTGCTGACACCGGGGCCGTAACCTGGCAACCCGCCTAACAATTGGCGCCGACATCAGGACCTATGCGCTCGATTGGCGTGCCAACCATCGGTTACCTGCATGACCGCAGCGATTAAATCGATTGCTTGAACCGAGGCGCTGAACGAATCAGGGTGATCGAGCTAACTGAACGTCTTCGCCGGCGATGGCCGTTCGAGCCGGTTTGCATATGTCGAATCCTGTGTCCCGGGCCCGGCTAGCCTCAGCGAACGGCCCCGAGCGACGGATTAAGGTGTCCCCATACGTGATCCGATGGCGTCACAGCTGCGTCAGTCCGGTGAAGGCAACCCGCCGCTCGTCGCTGTCGGCCGGTATACAGGAAACCATCACGGAATCTTTGCGGAACTAACAGTTTGGGAGGGGCCCCATGGGCACTGGGTCTGACGTGGTCGGACGTCTCGTCATTCGTTCATTTGTTCCTGCGGTCATCGCGGCGTCGGGTCTGGGCGCGTCGGCCCTTGTCGGCTCCGCCATCCCCACCGCCTCCGCCGACTGTCCCGATGTGCAGGTGGTGTTTGCCCGCGGCACGGGGGAAGCCCCGGGTGTGGGCCCCACCGGACAGGCCTTCGTGGACGCGCTGCACCAGCGCGTCGGCGCGAGGTCTTTCGATGTCTACCCGGTCAACTACCCGGCCACCGATCAGTGGGACACCGGCATCGACGGCATCAGGGACGCGGGCGCACACGTGGTTTCGATGGCCCACGACTGCCCCAAAACTCAGATGGTGCTCGGTGGATATTCCCAGGGTGCGGCCGTGATGGGCTTTGTCACCTCTGCCGCCGTCCCGGATGGCATCGATCCGAATACAGTCCCCAAGCCGCTGGCCCCCGACGTCGCCAACCACGTCTCCTCGGTCGTGCTCTTCGGCATGCCCAACGTCCGGGCGATGAACTTCCTCGGCGAGCCGCCGGTCGTCATCGGCCCGCTCTATGACGCCAAGACCGTCAAGGTCTGCGCCATTGACGACCCGGTGTGCTCTGATGGCCTCAACTTCGCCGCGCACGACACCTACGCCGACGACGGCACGATGATCGACAAGGGCGTCGCGTTCGCGTCGAGCCACCTCGGCCTGGGTGGGCCGGCCGGACCGGCCCCGGTGGGGGCGCCCGCGCCGGGCGGCTTTGGGAACTGAGCCCGCTAGGCGTTCAGGAAGGCGACGATGCCCTGGGTGACCGCGGCGGCATATTTCGCGCGCCCGTCGGGGCTCTCCATCCGCGCGGCATCGTCGGCGTTTTTCATGTTGCCGAGTTCGACGAGAATCGCGGGATACTGGGCCAGGTTCAGCCCGGCGAGATCGCTGCGAGCGTAGAGGCCATCGGAGCCGATATAGTTCGCTGGTTGAAAACCCGACTGCACCAAGGTATCTCGCATGATGCGTGCAAATTGGACCGAGGGGCCGGATTGCGCGTCGTTCAGCGGTGGGCTGGAGTAATTCACGTGAAATCCCGTGCCTGACGGGGGTCCACCGTCAGCGTGGATGCTGACGATCGCATCGGGGTACATCGCATTGGCCTGTGCCGCACGTTGATCGACGCAGGGGCCGACACCGGCGTCGCTGTCCCGAGACAGCTGGGTGTGAACCCCCATCTGGTTGAGCGAACCGCTGATGAGTCCAACGATCGCCCAGGTGAACGCGTGCTCGGGATAGCCGTCATTGGTGACGGTGCCGGACGTCTGGCACTCCTTGGTACCGCCCCGGCCATTGGGGACTTGCCGATTGATCGACGCGTCATTCACGGCATTGTGGCCCGGATCGAGGAAGACGGCTTTCCCCGCAACACCGGCGGACGCGCGAGGCGCACCGAGAATTGCTCCGGCGCCGATTATCGTCGGCGCTACGCCGGCGAATCTCAGAACATCGCGTCGTGAAACCGAT
>Ga0209112_10000165_pt1 | contig 11543 bp, 11 predicted proteins | sample TexAe_OM3H0_O3_FD_187947 | JGI IMG/M metagenome (GOLD analysis project Ga0209112, IMG submission 187947) | Forest soil microbial communities from Davy Crockett National Forest, Groveton, Texas, USA - Texas A ecozone_OM3H0_O3 (SPAdes) (version 2) | ecosystem: Environmental > Terrestrial > Soil >...
GGGCCGAGCCCCGCCGCCAGGCCCGCAGCCCGGCCACGAAGGCCTCGGCGTCGCCGCCGGCGTCGGGATGGTGCGCCCGGACCCAGGCCCGGAAGTCCCGCCGCCGCTGCGCGTCGGGGTCGTCCTCAGCCACGGGCCCGCCTCAGACGCGGGCGGCGGTCACTGAACGCGGGGTTCCGCGGTGGGGTCCGGCTCGTCGTCGGTGGGCAGGTGCACATCGCCGACGGTGATGTTCACCTCGGTGACCTCCAGCCCGCACATGCGCTCGACCGCGTCGATGACGTTGCGGCGGACCCCTTCGGCCAGGTCGGGGATGGAGATTCCGTAGTCGACGATCAGGTCCAGGTCGATCGCGGCCTGCCGCTCGCCGACCTCCACCGTCACGCCCTGGGTGATGCTGGTACTGGTGACGCCGGGCAGGCGGTCCCGCACCACCCCGAAGGCCCGGGCCATCCCCGCGCCCATCGCGTACACGCCCGGCATCTCCCGGGTCGCGATGCCGGCCACCTTGGCCACCACCGTGTCGGCGACAGCGGTGTTCCCCTGCTCACTGGTCAGCTGGCCGGCCTGGTAGGTACCGGGCTCATTGCGGCTGTGGCTGACCCGAGCCGGCCGCTCGCTGGCTTCTGCGCTCATGTCTTACTCCTTTGAAGGTCTACAGAAGTAAGGACACGAGCCGGGCCGTGATGATCACGCGCCGTTCGGTGTGAACTGGGTCACACAGTGCTGGCCGTGGTGCTGGTCATACGGCGGCGAGGGCCACCGATTCGAGATAGGTGGCCGCCTTGGCCGGGTCCATGAACCAGGTGAAGAAGTCACGCGGGTCGTTGAAGCCGTTGGCGAACCGGTCGGCGATCGCCTGGTGCTGGCTGGCCGCGCCCAGTATCTGCACCGCGTGCGGCGGGGGCGGCTGGAGCATGGCGTTGGTCCACGTCGTCGGGTACTGCGCGTAATCCCAGAACCGGCCGAATGTGTCCTGCATGAACGCCTCGTCGTACGGGGCATCGCCGTGCGCCAGGATCTGGTCCAGGTAGATCGCCGCGCACTTGCTGGCGTTGTTCGAGCCCTGCCCGGTGATCGGGTCGTTGGCCACGACCACGTCGGCCAGGCCGAGCACGATCCCGCCGGACGGCAGCGCGCCGACCGGGTGCCGGACGACCGGGGCGTACCGGCCGGACAGCGTGGCCCCCCAGTCGGTCAGCTCGACGTGGCGGGCCCGTTCGTACTCCCACGGCACGAACTTCTCCATCAGCTGCAGCATCAGCCGCAGGTGATCGTCCGGGCGCCGGATGCCGGTGAAGCAGTCCAGCGGGCCTTCCGGTACCCCTTCGAAGAACAGGATGTCGCAGGGGCCGGTGGTGGTCAGCGCGGGCATCACGAACAGCTCACCGACCCCCGGCACCAGGTTGAAGTTGACCGTGGCCAGGTCGCCCCGTTCCGGCCGGCGCTCCAGCCCGCGGACGTAGACCACGGACAGCGCCCGCTGCGGCGTGGCGTAGGGGGAGTGGGAGGGGTCCCGGCCGAACAGCTGAACCAGCTCGCCCTTGCCCGCGGCCACGATGGTCAGGTCGTACCGCGGCGCCAGCCGGTTCAGGTCGGACACGGTCACGCCGTGGATGATGACCCGGCCGCCGCGCTGCTCGAACGCCTCCATCCAGCCGGACATCTTGACCCGCTGGTCGACCGACTGCGCGTAGGCGTTCAGGTGCCCGGCCCAGTCCAGGGCCAGACTCCCATCCGGGCCGGCCAGGCTGAACCCGATGCCGTCGAAGTGCGGGGCCTCGTCCTCCCAGAAGTTGAGGCCCAGGTCCCGTTCGTGCTGCAGCGCGGCGTCGAACATGGCCTGGGTCGACATGACCCGCCCGGCCCGGATCTCGTCCGCGGTGCGCGCGGACATCAGCGTCACCTGATAGCCGCTGTGCAGCAGCCCGTGGGCGAGCTGCAGGCCAGATTGACCGGCCCCGACGATAAGGATCTTCCGTGACACTGTTCACCTCCCGCTGAGCGGCTGATCAGGCGTTCACCGGCACCGGGCCGGTGTAGTCCATGGCGTACCGGACCAGTTCGGTCAACGTGTGGACGGCCGACGCGGTATCGCGCGCGTCACAGGTGAGCAAGGGCACCTCGGGCCCGATGGCCAGGGCCGTGCGCACATCGTCCAGCTCAAACGGCAGGATTCCGTCGAAACAATTGAGGGCCACGATGAACGGGGCCTCGGGTGCATTCTCGAAATACTCAATGGCCGGGAAACAGTCAGCCAGCCGCCGCGGGTCGGCCAGCACCACCGCGCCCAGCGCACCGCGGATCAGGTCGTCCCACAAGAACCAGAACCGGTCCTGGCCCGGTGTCCCGAACAGGTAGAGGGCCAGCTCCTGGTCCAGGCTGACCCGGCCGAAGTCCATGGCCACGGTGGTGGTGACCTTTTCCGGTGTGGCCGACAGGTCGTCGGTGCCCTGGCTGGCCTCGGTCATCAGGGCCTCGGTGGTCACCGGCTCGATCTCGGAAATGGACCGGACGAACGTGGTTTTGCCCGCGCCGAATCCTCCGGCAATGACGATCTTGGTGGAGATGGCGGTGGGCGACAGTTCAGTGCCCGATGGTCTGGAGCCCACGAAGAACCCTTTCCAGCAGCATGTGTTCCGGCATACCAGCGTTCGCGGCGGTGGGATGAATTCGGAGCTGGCCGTCATCGGCGAGATCGCTGACCAGGACCCGGACCACGCCCAGCGGTATCTCCAGCTCGGCCGAGATTTCCGCGATCGAGCGCACCGAACGGCACAGCAAATAGATTTCCCGTGATTCGGCCACCAGTATCTGGTCGACGGCCCGGTCGTATTCGGGCACCGAAATCAGCGTTTCCAGCAGCAGCGGAAGCCGGGTGCTGGTCCGGCCGCCGGTGATGGCGTACGGCCGGACGCGGGCGCTTCGCTGCGGCCGGCCCGACGTCTGGCTGGCTGGCCGGCCGGTGGCCATCGCCGCCCCTCTCATGACAGCTGCGCGGCGCGGTTTCCGGTGCGCAGCTCCCGGCGAATTTGCGGGGTGAGCACGTGTCCCGAACTCTCCACCAGCAACGTCATCTGGTAGGCCACGATCTTCAGGTCGCAGCCGGACTGGGCCAGCGTGGCCAGGCAGGAACCGTCGCTGATCGCCATCACGAACAGGTAGCCCCGTTCCATCCGCACGATGGTCTGCTTGCTGCCGCCCAGGTCGAACAGCCGGGAACTGGTCTCGGCCAGGCTCCGGGCCCCGGACGTCACCGCGGACAGCTGCTGAGCCTGCTCGTCGGTCAGCTCATCCGAGGCGATCAACAGCAGCCCGTCGGCCGACACCACGATCGCGTGGGTGACCCCGGGCACCTCGGTGACAAAGTTGTTCACCAGCCAGGTCAGCGACTGTGCCTCGCTGCTGAGCGTGCTCATGTCGGTCCTGCCTCCGTGCCGGCCTGAGTGCCTGCGTCCGTTCCGCCCGGCCGGGCAGGCTTGCCGTCGGCCGCGCCGGGACCTTCACCCTGTTCACCGTTCCGGCGGCCGAATTCGTCGCTGGGCTGAAGTTCGGGCCGGGCGGCGGGCCCCGCAGCCTGCGCCTCGCGCTGGCCCAGCCGGAAGTCGGCCAGCTCGTCGCGGTTCCGGTCCGCCCGGGACACGGCCGCCCCGGGCCCGCTGGGCTCGCCGGCGGCCGGCGCACCGGGCGGCGGGCTGGGCGTGCTGGCCCGGCTCGGGGTGCGCTGCGGCAGCATCGACGGATCAGCGGGCGCGAACCGGGGCGCGGGCGGGGTCACGGGCCGCTCCGGCGCCGCCGCGGGCGATGGCACCGGCCGCCCCGGCCCGGGGGCGGCCGGGCTGGGCGAGCGGACCGCGGTCAGCCGCGGCCCGGCTGGTGAGATCGCCGGCTGCGGCCGGGCGGCCGGGCGGTGGTCCGGCCGTGGCAGCGCGCCGGGGTCGATGCGGACCAGGCGGCTGGGTGTGATCACACTGGCGGTGATGCCGCCGTACGGCCGTTCCCGCAGCTGGATCCGGATGCCGTGCCGCTGGGCCAGCCGTCCGACCACGTACAGGCCCATGTGCCGGGTCACCGTGGGGTCGACCACCGGGGGCCGGCCCAGCCGCGTGTTGATGTCGGCCAGCTGGTCGCGGGGGATCCCGATGCCGGAGTCCTCCACGCTGATCACCATCGTGCCGTCGCCGGTGCGCTCGGCCCGGATCACCACCGCGGCGCTCTCCGGCGACTTCGACGTCGCGTTCTCCAGCAGCTCGGCCAGAATGTGGCTCAGGTCGTCCGCGGCCACCCCCATCACCTCGACCTCGGGCAGCGACGAGATCTGCGCCCGGCTGTAGTCGGTGATCTCCGAGATCGCGGCCCGGGCCACATCCAGCAGCGGCACCGGCTCCAGTTCCCGGCCCTGCGGGTCGTGCCCGGCCAGCACCAGCAGGTTCTCGCTGTTGCGCCGCATCCGGGTGGCCAGGTGGTCGATCCGGAACAGCAGCTCCAGCTGGCCGGGGTCGTCCTCGTTGCTCTCCAGCTTCTCCACCACCTGGAGCAGCGACTCGACCAGCGTGAGGTCCCGCATGGCCAGCCCGCCCAGCACCCGGTACAGCAGGTCCCCGTCCCCGTCCCCGTCGCCGTCCCCGGGGCCCTTGGGACCCGGGACGGCCGGGGACTGGGACGGGGGCGGGGGGAGAGCGGTACTCGGCGGGCTGGGGGTGAAGCTCGGCGACCGGGGCATCGGCCCTGATCCCGCGTCCGGTCCCGGGGCCGCCCCCGCGCCCGGTCCCGCGGCCGGCGGTGGCGCCGGAAGCGGGCTGAGCGCCGGAGCGGGCGCGTCCGCGATGACGGGCTGGGGCATGGGGCCGGAGCCCTCGGTCCGATGCTGGGCCCGGTACGTCGGCACCCCCGCCGCCGGACCGCCCCCGCCGTTGAGCTCGCCGGGGCCCGGGACCGGCCCCCGCCCGGGTACCTCCCGTACCGGGAGTTCCGCCGGCCCCGGCCGGAGGTCACCGGCCAGGCCAGCCCGGGAATCGTCGTCCGGCTCGCCGTCCTGCGGGGCGGCCCAGTCCAGCGAGGCCGACAGGTCATCGTCGTGGCTGCGCCGGCCGAACAGGCGGCGCAGCGGCCCGGGGCGGCGGGCCCGGTGCCCGCGGTACACCTCGTCGCTATCTGTGCGCGGAGGGTATCCGCTCCCGGCCGAAGCGGACGGCGGGGTGTGCGTCACGATGAATTTCTCCTTGCTCGGCAACCTGGGCAGCAGGATGGCGATGCGTCGGATGCGCCACCTTGTACTAAGCGACAGGACCTACACATTTGTGTCACCCGCCGTTGCGTCGGCACGGAACCGTCCCCGCGGGGACGTAGCAGCCACGCGCACAAAGCCCCTAACGCAGCAGCTACTCACCGAAGGTGACTGTAGCAGGATCGAGCGTGACATTCGGCCGAAGCGAGTTAATTCGGTGGGATTGCACGGCGGAATTGCGTGAAATGCCCGGCTGGCACCGTGATCGGCCGAAATGTCACTGTGATTGACTGTCCAGCAGCGAGTGGCAGGCGACTGAGCTGGAAAGGGTCATCCCATGGCAAGCCTCAAGGTTCTGTTCATCGGCGGCAGCGGCGTCATCAGTTCGGCCTCGTCCCAGCTGGCCGTCGAGCGCGGGATTGACCTTTACGTGCTGAACCGTGGCGAGACCAGCCTGCGGCCGCTCCCCCCGGAAGCGACCGTCCTGCACGCCGACGTCCGCGACCAGGAATCGGTCCGCGCGGCCCTCGGCGACCGGGAGTTCGACGCGGTGGTGGACTGGGTGGCCTTCACCCCCGAGCACGTGCGCGCGGACATCGAGCTGTTCCGGGGCCGGACCGGGCAGTACGTGTTCATCAGTTCGGCGTCGGCCTACCAGACGCCGCCGGCCCGGCTGCCGGTCACCGAATCGACCCCGCTGCGCAATCCCTACTGGCAGTACTCCCGGGACAAGATCGCCTGCGAGAGCCTGCTCACCGAGGCCTACCGGGACGAGAACTTCCCGGCCACGGTCGTCCGGCCGTCCCACACCTACGACAAGACCACGATCCCGTTCGACGGCAAGTGGACGGCCCTGGCCCGGATGCGGGCGGGCAAGGAGGTCGTCGTGCACGGCGACGGCACCTCGCTGTGGACCCTGACCCACCACTCTGACTTCGCTCAGGGGTTCGTCCCGCTGCTGGCCCACCCCCGCACCGTGGGTGACGTCTTCCACATCACCTCGGATGACGTGCTGACCTGGGACCAGATCGCCCACAGCCTGGCCGCCGCGTTGGGCGTGACGCCGCACATCGTGCACGTGCCGTCGGACGCGATCGCCGCCGCCGACCCGCAGTGGGGGGCGGGCCTGCTCGGGGACAAGGCCCACTCGCTGACCTTCGACAACTCCAAGCTGCGCTCGGTGGTGCCGGGCTTCTGCGCCACGATCCCGTTCGAGCAGGGCGCCCGCGAGATCGTGGCCTGGTACGACGAGGACCCAGCGCGTCAGGAGACCGACGGCCGGCTGGACGCCGTGATGGACAAGCTGGTGGCCACGTACCGTCTCTGACCGCGGGCGCGGCTAATCGCCGGGCGGATAGTCGCCGGACGGATAGTCGCACTCCAGCGTCAGATAGTCCTTGCCGTCACCGTTCTGGGCCCGGTGGGACAGCGGGCCGTGGTCCTCGGCGAACAGCCGGACCTCGGAGTTGACCACGACCTGGAGCGGCGCCTCCAGGTCGCCACCCGGCTCCTCCAGCGGCGCGACCCGGACGGCCATGTCGTCAGGGAAGTCGGCCAGTGCCTTCCGGAGCTGTCCCACGGTCCAGGCGCTGACCTCGTGCTTGACCATCTTCATCGGCTGCCCTCGCCTCCACGTTCGCCGGTGTTATATGCAGTTTGCCCGCCAGCACCGACATTCGTCGCGTTTCCGGCGCGTTCGGATGGTGCGCGGGCCCCGTGCGAGACTGGCCAGATGACCAACGGTGAGATCGACCCGGCCTGTGCGGTGGCGCACGGCGGGGACGCAGTACCGTCCGCGGATGAGCGGCCCTCGCCCGACGCGATAGCCCACGGCGCGCCCGCCCCGGCCGGCGCGACCCGGACGCTGGTGGCCGTGTTCGACTCGCCGGTGGCCGGCTACCTGCTGCGCTACGGCGCGGACTGCGGCTACCAGCCGGTCCTGCTGGAACCGGACCCGGACCGGGCCGCGGCCGCCGCCGCGGACGGCCGCCGGGTGGTCCGCGATCCGGCCACCATCGACCCGGACGCCGACGTGGTGGTGACCGACCACCACCGGCCCGAGCTGGACGTGATCGTTCGCGACCTGCTGGCGGTGAACACCCGCTGGATCGGCGTGATGGGCAATCCCCGTCATCCCGCGCCGTACATTCCGGGCCTGATCGGGTTCGGTGTACCCGAGGCGGACATCGCGCGGGTGCACCGGCCCATCGGCCTCAACATCGGTTCCCGGACGCCAGCGGAGATTGCGCTGTCCACGCTGGCCGGCCTGATCGCCGACCGCAACGGGCGGTCCGGGGGTTTCGCATTCTGACTTGGCCTGACCCGCCACCGGTGACGGCCCCTGTGCGCCACTGGTGGAGGAATCGGTGCACGTGCGTTTTAAGGCCGCTCGTTACGTACGTGCCAATACTGCGGAAAACGCTGTCTACATTAACTGTGGCGTTCTGAGCGGGTCAACCGGTTTACTCTGAATTGTGACCCGAGTTATCCCTTTTGCGTGTGGCCGCTGTCGGCTAAGTATTCGGCATTCGGGCGAAACCCCTTTAAAAAATAGCAATCCGTAATTTACTGATTACGACATGCTTGGGGTCGGGTGGGCGTTTTTTCGCACATGCATACGGACCATAGACGTCCCAGACGACCTCGGAGTTCCCACTGGGCGCAGTAATCTCAGCCGTCTGCGCACCGGGCACGTGGTTAAAAATTCAAGTTACGAAGTCCCGACCCGGGCCTCCACCCGGGCCTTCAGCGCGCCATTGAGCGCGCGGCTGCCCACCTCGGCGCGATCGAGCAGCCGCCCGGAAAAGCGCACCATAAAACCGCGGACTTCCTCGCGCTGCAGGACCAGGGTGCCGCCATTGCCGGGCTTCAGGGTGAAACTGTGCGCGGCGGCCAGCAGGCCGGGCGGGATTCCGGCCGGGCGGCCCGCCCAGCGCAGTTCCTCACCCGGGGTCGCGGCGGTGACCCGGGGGCGGGTCGTGACGCGGCGCCCGTCCTCGCGGGTGCTGCGCAGCGTGATCCGCTGCCCGACGGCCAGCTCGCCCGCGGCCTCGCCGAACAGCGGATTCCATTCCGGATACCGGGCCAGGTCGGTGAGCACCGCCCAAACTGCCTCGGGCGGTGCGTCGATCCAGGTCGCCGCGGTCACCGTCTCCATCTCGCCTAGGGTGCCATCATCGGCCGGTTCGCCGCGCGTGCACCAGCCAGCTCAGGCCGGCGGGCCGGAGCGCGTCGGCCCGCTCCCACAGCCGGGCGGGCACCGTGTCCCGCTGCGGGACGTTGGCCAGCACCGCGAATCCGTGCCCGGCCAGCAGCCCGTTCATCTCCTCCGGGCGCAGGCTGGTCTGCCACGGCTCGCCCTGTTCGGCCGCGACCGGCGCCACGAGCTGGGCGTAGCCGCGCCCGAGGTCGTCCCGCAGGTCGTCGGGCACGAGGTATTCGGCGACCAGCTCGGTGCCGGGCGCACAATGGCTCAGCGTGGCCAGCGTGCTCGTCAGCGCGTCCGGGCTGAGGTACATGGTCACCCCGAGCCAGCTGACCAGCGCGGGCCGGCCGTGGTCGAAACCGGCCGAGGCCAGCGCGGTGTCCAGCGTCCCGGCCGCCAGGTCGGCCTCGGCGTACCGGACCTCGCCCTGAGCCGGCAGGCCGGCCTCGGCCAGCCGGGCCCGCTTCCAGCGCTGGGTGGCCGGATGGTCGGCCTCGATGACCCGGACCCGGGCCGCCAGCGGCGACCGCCAGGCGAACGAGTCCAGGCCCGCACCCAGGATCAGGTACTGGGCGGTGCCGCGCCGGGCCGCCCGGGCCAGCCGGTCCTCGGCGAACCGGCTGCGGGTGACCACCGTGGTCCGGGCGAGGGCCAGCACGTCGTGGGACCCGTGCGCGCGGTGGTAGCCCAGCAGCGCGCCGGCCTGGTCCCCGAGCAGCGGTACGGCCAGTGAATCGGTGAAGATCAGCGGCTCGGCGTCGACGACGAGGTGCGCGGCCCGGGCCGCGGCGGCGGTCAACGCGGTCATGCTCGGGTTCCCCGAATCATTCATGACCCGAATCTATGACCAATTAATAATAGGATAACACAAAAAGAAAATGTTCAACAGGCCATTCGCGTCACAATTCAGTTAAATAAAGAAGGGATTGGCCGGGCTAGGATTTCAGCCGCTGCCGGAGTACGTCGGCGGCGGTGTCGAACGCGTCGGCGTATTCGTCGGTGGCGCTGACCAGCACGGAGTCCAGCCCAGCCCGGCCCAGCGGGGGAGCGCCGCCGCGCCGGCCGTCCTGGTCATCGGTGAATTCCTGATAAACCGCGGACTGGAATTCCCGCAGCGGGGGCATATCGGCCGGCGGCCGCAGGCTGCGCAGTGAACCGGCCACCACCCGGGCCGCCGCTTCCACCCCGTCGGCGAACTGGTCCACCACCTTGGCCCTGCGGGCCTGCTGCGCCGGCGGGGGCTGGTCCCGGGCCCGGGCCGGGTTTTCCAGCGCCGCTTCCAGGGTGAGCGAGGCGTGGGCCAGGCGCCGCCCGATGCCGGTCAGCCCGTAGGCCAGCCGGGTGGTCAGCGGAGGCTGTGGTGGCTCGTCAGCCAGCCGGTCGGCCGAGGCTTCGGCGTCGGCCCGGGCCCGCCGCGCGGCCCGGGCCGACGCCCGGATCGCGGTGAGGTCCACCGGCCCGGGACGGACGTAGGCCCGCAGCACCAGCGAGGTGAACGCGGCCTGGGTCTCGAACAGCCGGGCCAGCTTCTGCTGGGCCGATTCTCCTTCCCAGGACGGCCACAGCAGGTAGCCGGCCAGGGCCAGGGCCGCGCCGATCCCGGTCCCGATGAGCCGGGCCACCACGGTCTGTTCGGCGGTCTCACCCAGCAGGGCCAGCAACATGATCACGAAATCGGTCAGGAACACCGCGAACAGCAGGTAATTCACCGCGAACACCGCGTAGGAAACGGTCATCGTGATCCCCACCGCGGCCACCAGCAGACCCGGCCCCACGTGCAGCAGCAGCGCGGTGGCCAGTCCCAGCCCGGCCCCCAGCACCGTGCCGCCCGCCCGCTGCACACCCCGGTAGATGGTCGAGGCGTAGTCCGGCCGCAGCACGATCAGGATCGTAAGGACGATCCAGTAGCCGTGCGGCAGCCCGGCGGCCTGGGCGATGATCTCGCCGACCGCGGCCACCACGGCCAGCCGCAGCGCGTGCCGGCCCGCCTCGGTCTCGATCCCGGCCGCGGCTTCCATGTTCTCCAGCGCCGACTTCACGTTCGAGCGCCAGATCATCCAGCGGCGGGCGGGCCGCGGCGGCGGATCCGGGGTCGGCCCGACGTCCCGTTCGTCCAGCCGCCGCACGATCCGGACCGCGCCGCGCAGTTCGCCGAGCAGGGCCGCACCGGCCCACCGCCAGGGCACGCCCGCAGGCAGCTTAATGCCGGCCAGCATTTCATCCAGGGCCGCCGCCCGGCCGGCGTGATCCCGCCGGGCCTCCAGCGCGTCGGCCAGTTCATAGAGCGCCCGGGCCGCCGGCTCAAGCAGCGTGCACTGAGCGCCGTAGCGGGCCACCGCGGCCAGGCTGACCCGGATCCGTTCGGCCTGCTCGATCAGCAGCAGGAAGCGGTACCGTTCCTGGGCCCGAAGCAGGGGATTGGGGTCGGTGACCGCGGCGAAATCGAATGCGGGCGGGGGTTCGCCCGCGGACGCGGCGGCCACCGGGTGCCGGCAGCTGTCCTCGGCGTAGCGGGCCAGCGCCCGGTACGCGGTGGCCAGCGAGGCCCGTTCCTGCCCGCTGCGGGAAACCGTCCAGCTGGCGATGACCAGCGCGCCCTGCCACAGGCCGCCCGCCAGCACCAGGGCGGCCCGCACGGCGGCATCCCCGGGCGGTAGCGGGATCGCGCTGGCGATGACCAGCTGAATGGCCCACTGCAGGCCGACCACGCCGAACCGCTGGCCGAGCGCGCCCAGCAGCCCAGCCAGGTAGCTGAACGCCAGCACGGCCGGGAACAGCCACCAGCCGCTGGCCCAGGCGGCGACCCCGCCGACCCAGGTCGCCACGGCCATGCCCAGCGAGGCCAGCGTGACCGCGCTGACCCGGGTCCGGGACGCGCCCTGGAACGAGACGATCCCTGCGGGCTGGGCCCCCAGCGCGGCGAACACGCCATACTCCAGGTGCCCGGTGGCCAGCCCGACGGCGAGCGGGGTGACCATCCCGATCCCGGCCCGCAGCGCCCGCGGCACGTCCACCGCGGACCAGCGGAACGGGCCGAAGTTCAGCCAGCCGCCGTGGCTCAGCTCGGCCGCGAGCATCCGGCGGCTGGACCGGAACCAGCCGGCCAGCGCG
>Ga0209112_10000166_pt1 | contig 11541 bp, 22 predicted proteins | sample TexAe_OM3H0_O3_FD_187947 | JGI IMG/M metagenome (GOLD analysis project Ga0209112, IMG submission 187947) | Forest soil microbial communities from Davy Crockett National Forest, Groveton, Texas, USA - Texas A ecozone_OM3H0_O3 (SPAdes) (version 2) | ecosystem: Environmental > Terrestrial > Soil >...
GCATTTTCGCTCCGCAGTGGGGACACGCTTTAGGGTAGGCTACGTCGGTTTGCGGCCACCAAAAATACCCGCCGCATTCGCACTCCCATCGATCCACTGGATACTGAATCACGCCAGAGTCAGTCCGCTCTATAGGTTTTTGAGCCATCTAACGTGATTCTGAATATCACAGTGTTAGAGCGTCAAGCCTTTTTCGATTTGCGCTCCGATGTCGGTGCTGGTGCTTTGAACACATGCACAAAGTTTTTTTCATAGAACTCATTGTATTTGAGTCCCACTAAAAATTCTTCGCCTACCCATGCGTTGTCATCGTCTCCAAACGCATCGAACAAAGTTTGATAGTTTTCGTTCGACGCTTTGAGTCCGAAAAAGAATGACTTGCCGTTGACAGCGATTTTAACGACTAAGTCATTGAAGCCAGCATCCTGAGTTTTGACAGCGAGAATTTTTGCGCGTGATGGTTCCTCACGCAAATCTTCCACTTTCAAAAACGGGACCGTTGGCTTGGCGCGACCGCCGCCGCCGCTAGGTGTGGTGCTTTTGGCGCGACCGCCGCCTGGTTGTGGTAATGCCATTTCATCCTCCATTGGATTCTCTGGATTGAAGTGCTTGTATTGCGCCCTTTCCTCTTCGGATTTGTGGGCTTCTAGGACGTGAGTTGCCAGCGCCCTAAAATCGATGCACTTGACGTAGCAAAAAGCGCATTCTAATTGGTGTTCGTCTATCAAGTGGTCAGTTAACCTGTTAAATAAAACTAGCGGATTGTCCGCCCAGATTTTTTTCGGCTTAGTGTCTCCGCGTTTTTCACATCGGTTGCAAACTGTGAAGTACGTACCTGGAGCGGGAATATTTCCGTTCGCCATGTCATGCATGGGTGCCCAGAAACGCCTGTTATATCTCTTTCGTTGAACAGGCGGTCGGCGGTTACGATCCGCACGGTTGTTTCGTTGTGGCGCTGGCAAACCTTTGTGCCGCACTGGACGCAAATCGTCACTCCGAATATCGAACAACCAACCATTTCGCATTGGTCAAAATTCTCTTTCTTTTCCCGAGTGTGAGTGAGCATGAATCAAATTTCCTTACAGTTGGTATACGAGACAAATCCATCAAGTTGCATTAGAAATTCGATATCTTTTTGCGTGACTTGCGGATTTTTCCAGCCGCGACGGATAGCGTGGGCAGCAGCTACGACACGGTATTGTTTCAATCTTCGATATCCTTTTTCGCCTAGAACTTTCGAGCGATGGTCCGCTAGTTTACGGATTTGCTCTCGCTCTTTCGCCGGAAGCTTCACTTGAATAGGGGCTTTAGGAACGTTGAAAGCTACCTTGTCTTTCTGGTCCCATGACGGCTCGAATTTTTCGCCGTTGATATGATTTTTAATTTTAATTGTAAGTTGCTCAGAATGCCCGTAAGCGAAAGGTAGCATTCGAGAACTGAACCCGCTTTTATTCCACCATGCCCGACCATCGTTAACAATGTCCGCGGGGATGCAAGCGATAATCCCTCTGCGACCGTTCTCAACGCGCTTGACGCCATCGGGGTAAGCGGTAGCACGTATTCCCTCTTCTGTCATGCTGCATAACATGGAAATAGTAAATTGCTTGACGCTTTGCTTCTTTGCTCCGGGGGCTAACATATCGTTAATTACGAAATGCGTTACCTGGGGCATTGTTTGACACAATTGTTGTATACCCCGTCCTGTTACATCTGTTAACACCATTACGTTTTCCGATGGCTTTTCGAGAACAACGGAAGTCTTTCCATGCTCAGGATCAGCGATTAACAGTAGCGATATCGGATGCGCTCCTTTTACCGCTCCTGTGAGCAAAATTGTTTCGACAACTTCTTGTACCAGGGACATGCCAATTAGCACTTTCTCTCCCTCACCGTGTATATGTACCCACACTGTTATATGTTTCTCTCAAACAACGCTAACGGTACCCTCTCTTTTTGAGAAAGAGTGTTACCGTGGGGAGCCTATACATGTCAAGCGAAAAACGCGCTTGGCGCTCTAAAGCGCTCTTGCGCTGCGCTCGCGCTTGCGCTAAAGTCGCCGCCATGCGAACTAGAAAAACCAAGAGCGAGAGCGCGAGCAAGGGCGCAACTGAGAGCACCGCTCCACTTTCGCAAGCGACCGAAGCGACCGCCGCCAACTCAGAGACGGTGAAAACCAATGAGCGCATTTCTTTCTACATCGATGACAATGGACTTCCGCAGTGGGACCGAATCTCTCCAAAAACCGTCGATCAACTCCGCGCCATTTTCGAGAGCAAGGATTCTCACAAAAAGCTAGGCATCGCGCCGCCGCCCGACACAAAAGAAGCGTATGAGGTTGGCTTCGACGCGACCGAAGCGAACGCGCTCCTAGATTTGCTGCAAATCGTCAAAGCGTATGGCGCTTCCAAAGCGTTCGACGTTCCAGTGGATATCACAACAAAAGCATTCACGGACACTGAACTCCAGCGCTCCAAGATGGTCCCGCCGATAGCGAAGCTGATGAACAAATGGGGACCGTCTCTCTTGAAAACGTGGAAGGATGAAATCGGCGCTGGAATTATTTTTGTCGCCGTCACCAACGCGCAAGTTCAGGTCATGCGGCATCTGGAAGCGCAACGGAAAGCGAATTCTCCGCAACCAGTCACCGAAATTAGAAATCGATCCGTGAGTGCTGGAAAAGAAACGAAGCCAGCGCCAGCGCCGAAGCCGGAAGAAAAAGCGCCAGAGCCAGATAATCCAGTGCTCGACGCTTTGAATGCGAGCGCATGATGCTTGACTTAGTGATCGGTCGGCGCGAGTTGGGAAAAACGACTTTCGCCGTCAATTTGTCGCGCCACTATTCAACTCGTGTGCTCTGGGACCCACGCCACATGATCCAGACTTCAAGAGTCATCATTACAGAATCGAATTTGGTAGATTTATATGCGGCGCTCGACAATGAACCAGAAATTATCGTGCGGCCACATTTCGACAAGGAAAAAACGTTTGAGGAAATGTGTTTGATAATCTACCAATGGCTACAGGCGAATCCTGGTGAGCAATTTTGTCTTTTGATCGATGAATCTCGTTTTTTGCCTGAACCAGAGAAAGATCAGCATTTTGATTTCATTGTTCGATGTTTACCGTCAAGTCAAGTCATGGTTATCTTAACTTGCCATGGCGTGATTGACGTGTCTCCCGATTTGCGGCGAATCTCTGACCATTGGATTCTGTTTCACTTGACAATGGAGTCTGATCTAGATAGAGTCCGCGAGCGTTGCGGCGATATAGTTGCGAAAGAAGTTTCTGAACTCAAGCCATTTGAGTACGTGGTCTGGAATGACCAGAGAGGAGAATGGCGGAAGGAAACGAAAAAAGAGACGTGGTATGTCAAGCTGAATGTTCCGCCAGCGTTAACTGTATGAGCACAGATGGAAACAACAGTATGGACGAAATGTTTTCAGCAGAGGCCATCGATGGTATGGTAGTCACGCTCGATAACGCTTTCATGATGGCCGGGGAGAAAATGCCCGATTACGTGAAAGAAGCTGGACAGAATTTCATCGCCAAGTTGAATCAGTGGTCGGACGAAAAGAAAAAAGCGCAATCGTAATACGCTGAAAGGTTTTTTTGAAATGCCGGAGAGCGTCCCCGCTCCTATCCGCACGGAAAACGATCCAGAGCCATCGCCGCCGCCAGTCCCCGCGCGTGTCCCTGGAACGTACACTACTTGCGAATTTTGCGAATGCAAAGTCACCCGTTCGGGTGAAGTGTATTCGATGTCAGAAAAAGCGCGCGGCTTTCGTGATGCGAATGAATCCCACCGAAAAGAAGTCGCCAAGCTAAACGAACAAATCGAAAATTTGCAACGCGAAATTGCGACCAAGCAAAATGAGCTTGCAGCGTTGCGCTCACCTTCCGGCACGTCTCGAAAAAGCGTCTCGGATGCATTGCTGTAATGGAGGATCGATGGCGGCAAAATTGATCGTTGCCGCGCTCGCTCTGGTAGTCGCCATCATTGTTGCACCGCAACTGGCGAACATCGGATTGAGCGGCAACCAGGGTGCTCAACTTTAATGGAACACCTGAAAGCATTTCTCGTTTTGGTCGCGGTATTTCTCGGCGTGATTGTTGCCGATGGATACCTTGGCTTTTCGTCTTGGCTCGCTTCTTAACTTCCGAACCGTCTAGCTCTGCGCGTCCGTAGCCAGAGAGCAATACTGACAAAAAAAGAGAGTCCCCGTTCATGCCGCAAACAGCACCGCCGACTACAACGGCAACGAAGTTGACGCCTGGACACGTCTCCCGACTTTTGGGACGCAACCAGGGTCCTGAATTTTTCTATCAGGCCGCATTTGTTCCGCTGCAAACTGTCCAGATTCCCAAAAACGTGAACCTGAATCGTCCGCTAGAACGCTTGACGATCCGGCTCGATATTCGAATCACGATTGCTGGCGCAAATATGTCGGCGGTATTTCCCGAAGCGCTACAGTCACTCATTCAGCAAGTTCAGTTGCAAGGCCAGCATCGCGTGTACGGCGCCCTGGTCCCGATTCAGTTGACTGGTTCGGACATTTTCGCGTGGCCGTCGCTTTTCCGAACAACTGGATGCTCCATTCTTATCAATGGTGTGCGCGTCAATCCGCTTGGCGTCCCGAACGGGCTTCCAGCGGCGACGTTCGGAAACACTGGCACGTATGATTGCCAGATATTCTGGGACATCCCGCTCACTCCTGTTGTCCCCGCAGCGGCCAAGCTGAATTGCGTTCCCTTCCTGTATCAACAGAGCGATTGGGGCGACACGCTCAATCTCCAGTTGATTATGGGAGACGCTTCGTCTCTCGGCACGCAAGGCGGCGGCGGCTCTGCAACGTTTTCCGCGCTCGGATCGTCCAGCGGTACTCCGCAGTTTTTCGTGTACACCAACTATGAAATTCTCGGTGTACTCGCCAACCAATTGACCACTGCGGTAACAATCCGCGCCATTCAGCAAGTACCGCCTGGAAACATTCAGGCAACTTCGGCCAACTTGGCGAAGCTGGCACAACTCCAGAAATACAAGACGCTGAATGCCGTTGTGAAATCCGGATTGCTGGCAGCGGGGACCAGCGCTGGCGTCCAGGTTTATTCGGCGCTCTCCGATTCGATCTTTCAGCAAACGCAAATCCGAGTTGATAACAAAGCGATTCGAAACAACTTGGACAACCAGACGTATAAGGAATACTTGCGCTTCGCGTTCGAAGCTGAACACCAGCCGCAAGGGTATTTGCCGATGTCTTTCCTTGACGGATCGTTGAATCCGCGAACGGCATTTCCCGGCGACCAAGTGAGCGCTGGTTCCACTTACGAAGTCGATTCGCAAATCATTTCCGGCAACAGCGCCAACTACGCCGAAGTGATCCAGGAGTATTTCCAGGGAACTCCTTCCGGCTCAAACTAACTGAGTCGCTGAATCGGAAATAAGTCGAGAGCGCGGGGAGTATGGAATTTGTGAGCGATGTAGATTATTCGATGGCGATGCCGTCCTCTGTTGGTGTGCATTCGACTATCGCGCTCGCTGGTACATACTCTCCCGCAAATCCGCCGACTGCCAACGATCCTGGTTTGAATGCCACAAACGTTTTTGTTGATACTCCAGCAGTGAAAGGAAAATCGATGCTTACGAAGCACTGGGTTCTCATTGGCGTTGCGTTGCTCGCCATCTGGTATTTCTTTTTCCGCTCTGGATCGACTGCCAGCTTGGCCGCTGTAGCGTCCTAGCCTAAGGCAATGAGTCAAGCGCAAATCATTTTGCTTGTTGGCGTGGTAGCCATCGCTGGCTATTTCATCTATAACTCCACGTCGCAAGCCAGCAGTTCTTGTTCCGGTGACTGGACGGATTACTTCAATCCTCTGTGCTGGTTCGGAAATGCTGTGGATAATGCGGAAAACGAAGTAAACCGCATTTTGATTATCGTCGCGCTTGTGATCGTCGCCGTAGTTGGATTCCTTGCATTCGGGCCCCAGACTGGACACTTAACAACTCTTGGAAGCGCGGCGCTGCTATGAAAACAAATGACATTGCGGCCATAGCTATCGTTGCGTTACTTGGCTATCTAGTGTACTTGTTTTTACAGAACAAGTCCGCAAATGCCGCCGCTGGCTCTGGAACAGGCCAACTCGGCATCGGCATAAATGGCGGCGGGATTAACAATGGGTGTCTCGCTACTATCTGTGCTGGTACTCCGCTGTAAACGCTTATGGTCATTTTGCTTGGCGTTTTATTTCTGGTTGCTCTTGTGTACGAAGCGTCGCAAGGCGCGGAAGCGCCCTGGACGATAGCAGGAGTAGCCAGCAATGCCGGATTCACTGGCGCGGATTTAGTTACAGCAGTTGCCATCGCTTATGCAGAGTCAAGCGGAAATCCAAACGCAACAAATCTAGTTCCGCCTGATAATTCGTATGGACTTTGGCAAATCAATTTGAACGCGCATCCTGAATACGATCCCGTTTCAATTCTCGATCCTCAGACAAACGCCGACGCGGCATTCGCCATCTATAGCGCCGCTGGCAACAGCTTCAAACCGTGGGGCACATACTTACCGCCATACGGGAACGGATCGTATCAGCAGTACACTAACCAAGCGCAAACCGACGTAGGAAACATGAGCGCCAGTGGGTTTGATGATTCGGGAGACGATTCGGGAGACGATGAGGAAAGCTAATGGCCGAAGATAGGAACACTGAAAATTTCGCGCTTGGTTTGATCGTCGCGGCCATCATCTATTTCATTTTCCGTCGCCAGTTGGACAAAGCGCTTGGAGTCTCTTCCACAAAGGGTAATGGCGGCGCTGGCGGCGGCGCTGGCGCTGGCAAACCGTCCAGCGGATCATGCGGAGGCAGTTGCGGAGGTTGCGGCTCTGGAGCGTCCCTGCCTGAGAATCCTGGTACATCGGTGGGCAATCAGTCGTATAATTCGCCTAACGAAGCGTTCCAATCTTCGACGGTCGCCGCTGTTACGCCAACTGACTTTTTCACTTCGCGCCGAACCAGTGTAGGCGGCGCGGTTTTTAGCTAGGAGAGACGATGGACAGCACAGAGCGAAACGTCCTAATTATCGGTGGTCTGGGAATCGGCGCGATTCTCCTGTTCTCGTTTTTAAAGCAACAAGCTGCGAACCAAATTGCCGCCGCCAACCAACCTGGACTGGTCTACCAGCCGGCAATGCCAGCACCTAGTTCGCTCGGCGTGCTCGGAGACGTGCTCTCTGGCGTGTCGATTGGAAGTAGCGCTCTTGGATCGATTTTTTCCAGCTTTGGAAATTTTTCAACTGCCAATGATCCCGGTCTGGAATCGGGAGAGGATGACATCGCATACCCTGGTCAGGATTACACGTATGCGAACAGCAACAGTTACGGCGACGGCGGATATGCGCCACTTGCGACCGATGCAAGCGCCGATGACCAAGCGAGTTATTCCAGCGTTTTTGACGACTAGGAGAGCGCGTGGGAGTCGATACAAGCAAATGGCAGGTATCCGACTATCTGGCGAACGCGCCAGCGGTCGGACTTTCGCCGTCTAATTTCGTCCCTTCCGCCTATCAATCGATTTGTGCAGCGGTCGCACAAAACTCTGTGCCGACTAAAGCGCCGTCAACGTTCGTCACCGCCTGCACTGGATCGTTGATTATTCGTGGCATACTGTATTTCAAGAGTAACCCTGGAGACTGCGGCACTGGGACAAAACTCGGTTTGCAGGATGCTCAGTTAACGGAACTCGCTGGCGGCGCAGCATCGGCGGCGCTGAAAACCGCAAGCACGATTGCAGGCGCGGCATCCGGCATCGCCTCCATTGCTGGCGCGGCGCTTCCCGGTATCGGCGTTGCTGTCTCAGCAATCACTCAAATTTTCGCCAACCATGCAGCGGCGGTCGCCAACGAGCAAACCGTAATTTGTCAAGTCGCTGGAGTAATCAATCAGGTCATTCCCTTTTACGATAACCTAGTTCGCTCTGGTCAAATTTCTCCGAACACTGCATACGCTGGAATGCAGAATTATTTCAATCAGGTTATCGAACAGCTTGACGGTATCCAGAAGTCATGCGATGCGGCATGTGTTTATATCGCTATCCTTCAAGCGCATTCGACGTTTGTTGAAAAATACTATCCGCTCATCGCGCCAGTCAGCGCCGCGCCCAAAGCCCCTGGTTCACCGCCCGTTACCGCAACTCCCAACGCGCCTGGGGCGGTACAGGTAAATGGCGGATCGACTGTTAGCGGATCATCCGTAAAGTCCAGCGTTATCATCCCTGGAGATATGGCGGTTGATTACTATGGAAACGAAGTAACTCTTGGGACGGCGTTTTTCTCAAACGCAAGTTCCGGTGCTTCGATACTGCCTGGAGTTGCTGGCGATTATTTCACCGCCGCACAGTTGGCTCTCCCCGGTGTGAATCCATGGGGATTAAATGTAAACTCCGTCATTTCAGATGGCGAGTACGCGCAAATCGTCGCCAATGGAATCGTGCCGTTGAAGTCGGCAAAAACCGCTGGCACTTCGCTCACGGAAATCATTTTGATTGCCGCTGTTCTCCTGGTCGCTTATATGTTACTATCCGGCAAAAAGTTATCGGTCTGAGAGGGAATGAACATGAAACTTGTTTGCGAGACTTGCAAAACGATTTTTGACTCGGCGGAAAAAGACACTCTCGAAAAGTTGCTTGCGGATCACAAAGCACGCTTCCACGATAACAAACAGGAGCAAGTCACGAATTTGGCGACCGCTGCGAAATCGATGGCATTCTCTATCGCCAACGGCGCGATGCCGAAGAGAAAAGATGCGCGTCTCCTGGTCGCTCTCGCTTCGCAAGTGCTGAATGAGCCTATTCCAGAAATGCCTGATGATGTGCCAACCGTCCCCGCGACCGCTGCGCCGACCGCCGCCGCGCCCGAACAGCCTCCCGCCCAACCGCCAAAAGATAACTCTTCTGGGGAGGGCAAGTCCGCTGGCGCGAAAGCGGGAGACGGTTCGAAAAAGAAGTAGGAGAGCGCTTTGAACAGCAAAGGGCAACGGTATTGCAGTCGAGCTTCGCGCCTGTTCTCTGGCGACCCATCGGCGCTTTTCGCTCAGGATTCACAATTCCTGAATGTGGCCGCAACGCTGGACGCTGGTTTGTCGAGTCCGTTTCAGTTTGTGCTCGACACGCCACAAGTTCCCAATACGCAATTCTGGCATCTGCCCAAAGTTGCTGTATTGATATATACTCCAGCACCTAACTCAATTAGTAACTTCACTCCGAACCAACAAGCGCTTTTCCTTTGTCCTGGATCAATGGTAGGAAGCGTGCCGCAAGATGACAGCGGCGAAGTAAATGGCGTCAACATTTCGAATCTTGGTGTCCAGATTCAGCAAACTGAATTTAACCTGATGAATGACACCAACGGAACTCATGGCGGCTTGCTTGAGATTCTTTTTGATGGTCCCGTTGAAGTTCCGCCACTTTGGTTTCTGCGATTCTGCATTTTCGACATCGAATCGGGACCGAACAACCTGTACGCTCAATCGCAAATTTCGCTCCGCGCCCAACAGCAAATCATCCAGCTTGGTTTTGAGACGAAGTTCTAATGCCAGCGAACCAGAATCCGGTGTTCACGGACGGCGATACGATCCAAGGGGACGGCACTGTCCAGAATCCGCTTGAAGCTATTGGCGGCGGCGGAAGTCCAGGCGGAAGCGCTGGCGATGTTCAATTTAATAACGGCGCTGGCGGATTCACAAATGCCGATGGCGTTGACGCTGGCGCTACATGCGGCTTCGATAGCGGAGACAATTTCTTTTCGATCCTGTTCCCTGGTGGAATAGCTATCGAATCGGGCGAAATTGAAGTCGAGTCCCCGAACTTGCTTTTGAACGTTACCACTACAGGAAATTCAACAGTTGGTAACGCTGGCGGCGGATCATGGAAAAATCAGAGTCCTAACATTTCTCTAACGCAACTCCAGACGTTCGCAAACAATGCGGCGGCGGTCGCTGGAGGATTAGCAGTGAACCAGTTGTACCGCGATGGCGGCGACCCTGAACACGTTTGCATCGTACACTGAGGAAAGAAATGTCACCGAATAACCAGAATCCAGTTTTCACAGACAACGAAACAATCACTGGCGATGGCACAGTGGAGAATCCGTTGGCTGCTGCTGGTAGCGGCGGTATCACAGAAATCACTTCCGATGATGGAAGCGTAACCATTACTGATCCTACAGGACCCACTGTTGATTTGAGCGTAGTTGCTGGCGCGGTCGGAAAAGTTGGCGCGGACACCGAAGCTGGCCCAACAATCGTTACCGCTGGCGGATCGTTGCAAGTAGTCGGCAACTCAGGAGACATTGCGCTCCCCGGCTCTGGAAGCTGGCAAGCACTTGTAATCTGTTCTTTCCTCATCGATCCTGAAACGGGCGCAACTTCGTGGGGTCTTGAATTTCAGCGTCACAGCGATGGACAGCAAATCGGATTCGATGGGGCCGAAACTGTGCAGACCGCCGCCGACACATGTATGCGTTGTTTCATGGGACTAGGCTCGTCAAATTGGATCGATGGGGACAGCGTTGACGCGCTTATCTCAGCGGTCGGAAACAATGTATCAGTATCGCAAGTTACCGTTGCGGTACTCCTGATTCCAGCATCGCTCTAATGTTCGGACTCAAATCATTTTCGGAAGCGCCGTACATCTGGCTCGGCATCATCCTTATTCTCATCGGGACGATCCTCTGGATATATGGCGACAAGTTGCATGGTTGCTTATGAGTGACGCTAAGAAGATAGTACAGAGCGTTATGAAATCGCTGGAAGTCGTTTGCACACTCACGAATTGCCGGAAGAAAACTTCCACGCCGTACAACGTCGATCCGCGCAAGCGCTGGGTCACTGGTTTGAAATTGCGTGATCCTGGTTTCGATGGCTGTCTCGCTTGCGATGCGGAAGCCATGGGCGGTCCCTTCGATTTGACGCATACTTGCACTTTTGTCGAAGTGAATCTCTGTCCTGGTTGCGCTCAGCAGTTACTCGGCACAACGGAGGCGGATTACGTTCGACTGGAGAAAGCCGAACAAATCGCCGCTGGCAAGCGTCCAGTAACCGAGTTGATACAGTGAACTATGATAAAATTATTTTATATGGAGCAATTGCAGTAGTCGCGGTTTTCTTTTTAGCGTTAGCTTACTCGCTGAATGGCTTGAAGAAAATTGGCTGAATATCCAAACACGCGGCCACAATTCGGGACTATGCGAGTGCATCTGGCTTTTTCGGCTGGCAAAAATAAACCAGACTCACACGTTGGTTTTATCGTCATGGAATGGCGGCACTGGTGGGAGTTTTTGAATGCTCTCGAAAATCGAACCAATGCAGGAGACGATCAAAAAGAATTTAACCGCGATTAGGTTTTCGTGCGGAGATTCACTTTACCAAATTAAGTACAGTAGCGGAAAAGTAACGGCGCATTACATAGAGAAAAACGGGAAGCGTTACACGATGGAAATACAGCCGCACTCTGGAGCAAGCCATGAATGACAAGATTGTTTTCGGCGCGGTC
>Ga0209112_10000168_pt1 | contig 11521 bp, 9 predicted proteins | sample TexAe_OM3H0_O3_FD_187947 | JGI IMG/M metagenome (GOLD analysis project Ga0209112, IMG submission 187947) | Forest soil microbial communities from Davy Crockett National Forest, Groveton, Texas, USA - Texas A ecozone_OM3H0_O3 (SPAdes) (version 2) | ecosystem: Environmental > Terrestrial > Soil >...
TCGGCCCCGACGTAGGCCTCCAGGCAGCCCAGCGACCCGCAGCGGCACTCCCGCCCGCCGACCATGATCGTGGTGTGGCCCCACTCGGTGCCGCTGGAGGTGCCGGCCCGTTCGGTCGCACCGTGGCCGATGATCGACGCGCCGACGCCCGAGCCGACCAGGCAGACCACGCCGTGCCGGGCGCCCTGGCCCGCGCCGAACCACAGCTCGGCCTGGCCCAGCGTGTTCGCGCCGTTCTCGATGAACAGCGGCAGGTCGGTGCCGGCCCGCAGCAGCCGTTCCAGCGGGACCGCGTCCCAGCCGTAGGTCTGCGCGAACAGCAGCGTCTCCGGCCCGTGCTCGACCACCCCGGGTACGCCGATGCCGACGCCGAGGATGGCCTCGGGTGCCACTCCGCTGTCGGCCAGCACGGTTTGCAGGCAGGCCAGAACGCGGTCGACCACCACTTCCACGCCGTGCTCGCGCGGCTCGAACGGGTAGTCCGCACATGCCCGCACGGTCATGGTCAGGTCGAACAGCTCGGCCCGGACCCGGGTCTCGCCCACGTCCACGCCGATCACGTAGCCGTAGTCGGGGTTGATCCGCAACAGCACCCGGGGCCGTCCGCCGTCCGAGTCCACCGAACCGGCCTCGATCACGATGCCCTCGGCGATCAGCTCCCGGATCACGTTGCTGACCGAGGCCGAGCTGAGCCCGGTCGCCTCGGACAGGTCCTGGCGGCTGCACGGCTGGTCGAAGTAGAGCGACCAGAGCAGCACCGAGCGGTTGTCCCGGCGCAAGTCGCGTACTGTCCATCGCCGTCGCTCCGGCATGGATCCCCCTTCGCTCAGGCGCAGGCCACCGCCCTCCGTATTCAGTCAGTCCTTATAATAAGTGCCCGCTAAAGGCGTTGATCAGCCTGCTGGCGGTGCGCCGCGATGACCTCCGCGTAGCGCCGCCCGCTGTCCTTCATCAGCCGCTGCTGAGTCGGGTAGTCCACGTACACCAGCCCGAACCGTGCGTCGTACCCGTAGTCCCACTCGAAGTTGTCCAGCAGCGACCAGGCGAAGTAGCCGGCCAGCGGCACCCCCCGCCCGATGGCCCGGGCGCAGGCGGCCAGGTGCCCGTCCAGGTACCGGACCCGGTCGGGGTCGTGGATCTGCCCATCGGGGCCCGGCCGGTCCGGCCAGGCCGACCCGTTCTCGGTCACGTACACCTCGCGGGCGCCGTACTCCTCGCTCAGCCGGACCAGCACCTGCTCCAGCCCGGCCGCCCGGATCTCCCAGTCCAGCATGGTCCGCGGCACCCCGTCCGCAGGCGGCACGTCGCGGGCGTGGGGCGCCGGGCCGCCCGGGTCGTCGGCGATCACGGCGGGGGAGTAGTAGTTGGCGCCCAGGAAGTCCAGCGGGGTGGCGATCACCTCCAGGTCACCCGCCTTTTCTGGCAAATCGACGCCGTACACCCGCTGCATGTCGGCCGGAAAGCCGCGCCCCACGATCGGATCGAGCCACCACCGGTTGACGTGCCCGTCGAACCGCACGGTGGCCGCGACATCGGCCGCCCGGCTGCTCGCCGGCTCGCAGGTGTGGAACACATTGACCAGGCCAACCTTCGCCCCGGGCACCGCGGCCCGCACAGCCTGGGCGGCCAGCCCGTGGCCGAGCAGCAGGTGGAACGAGGCCGGCACGGCGACATCGATGTCAGCCAGCCCCGGAGCGTGCCGCCCCTCCAGGTGGCCGATCCACGCCGCGCAGCGGGGCTCGTTCACCGTGACCCAGTTGGTCACCCGGTCGCCGAGCCGGGTGGCCACCACGGTCGCGTAGTCGGCCAGCGCGCCGGCGGTGTCCCGCACCGCCCAGCCGCCCCGGTCCTGCCGGGGCTGCGGCAGGTCCCAGTGGTACAGCGTCGGGTACGGCGTGATGCCCGCGGCCAGCAGCGCGTCCACCAGCCGGTCGTAGTAGTCCAGCCCGGCCTGGTTCACCGGCCCGTAGCCGTCCGGCTGGACCCGGGGCCAGGCGATCGAGAACCGGTAGGCCCCGGCCCCGAGCTCCTTCATCAGCCCCAGATCTTCGGGCCAGCGGTGGTAGCTGTCGCAGGCGACGTCCCCGGTGTCCCCGCCGGCCACCTTGCCGGGGGTGTGGGAGAACGTGTCCCAGATCGAGGGGCCCCGGCCGTCCTCGGCCACGGCCCCCTCGATCTGGTAGGCCGAGGTAGCCACACCCCAGGTGAAGCCCTCGGGAAACACGCTGAGGTCGTCCATCGACCGCCTTTCTGCTCCAGAAAAAAACGTGGTGGAAAAACATTGCTCAGCACAGAAAACGTCACTACTTGACGGCGCCCGAGGTCAGCCCGGCCACCAGATACCGCTGCATGATCAGGAAGCCGGCCACCACTGGCACGCTGACCACCAGCGATGCGGCCATGATCTGGTTCCAGTACACGTTGTTCTGAGTGGAGTAGTCGGCCAGCCCGACGGCCAGCGTCCGGGTCGTGTTGTTGGTCATCACCGAAGCGAACAGCACCTCGCCCCAGGCGGTCATGAAGGCGTAGATGGTCACCGCGACGATGCCGGGCAGCGCGGCCGGGATCACCACCCGGAACAGCGCCCGGACCGGCCCGCACCCGTCCACCAGCGCCGCCTCGTCCAGGGCCTTGGGCACCGACTCGAAGTAGCCGGTCAGCATCCAGATCGCGAACGGCAGCGAGAAGGTCAGGTAGGTGATGATCAGGCCGCCCCGGGAGCCGAACAGCGGGATCCCGGTCGCGTTCCCGATGCTGACGAAGATCAGGAACAGCGGCAGCGCGAACAGGATCCCCGGGAACATCTGGGTGGACAGCACGGCCGTGGTGAAGATCCGCTTGCCCCGGAATCCGTACCGGCTCACCGCGTAGGCCGCGAACACCGCCACCGCCACCGACGCCACGGCGGCCGAGGCCGACACGATCAGCGAGTTCAGGAAGTACCGGGCCAGCGGCACCGTGTACCAGATGTCGTGGTACGGGCCGAACGTGATGGGATCGGGGATCCACCGGAACGTGCTGGTCACGTCCTGCAGCGGCTTCACCGAGCTGCTGATCATCACGTACACCGGGACCAGCGCGAACAGCGTGAGCAGGGTCAGCACGATCCGCCGGGTCCACAGAAACGACGGCGGCGGCGCCATCAGGCCGCGGCGCTTAGCCATTGCTGTTTCTCCTCCGTGTGGTGACGAGCAGGTAGGCGGCGGTGACCACCAGCAGGAACAGCAGCATCAGCACGGACATGGCCGAGCCCTCGCCGAAGTTCCAGGTGATGAACGAGGCCTGGTAGATGTGAATCGAGATCACGTCGGCAGGGCTGGGCGCGGACGAGCCGAACAGCACGAACGGCGTGGTGAAGTCGTTGAACGTCCACAGGAACAGCACCAGCACCAGCACCTGGTTGACCGGCCGCAGCGACGGCATGGTGATCTTCCTGATCTGCTGCCAGACCCCCGCCCCGTCGATGGCCGAGGCCTCGTACAGGTCGGGCGCGATGCCCTGCAGCCCGGCCATCACGCACAGGAACGCGAACGGCCAGTTGCGCCAGATCGAGATGATGACCAGCGCGAAGAAGCTGTTGTGCCCGATCAGCCAGAACGACGGCCGGCTGGTGATGCCGAGCGTGTTGTGCAGCAGCTGGTTCACCAGGCCGTTGTTGTACTGGAACATGAACGCCCAGACGATGACCGAGGCGTAGACCGGCAGCGCGAACGGTGTGAGGAAGATGGTCCGCAGCACCGCCCGGCCCCGGAACGTGTCCTGGGTCAGGATCGCCGCCACCGTGCCGAACAGCCAGGACAAGCCGACCGCCAGCACGGTGAAAGCGCAGGTCACCCAGAACGAGTGCAGCAGCGCGCTGCCGATCGCCTCGTGGAAGTTCACCGCGATGCGGTAGTTGGCGAACCCGGCCCAGGGCGCGCCGGTCCAGTTGCGGATGAAGAACAGCGTGAGCTGTTTGAAGCTGATGACGATCCCGAAGATCATCGGGATGAAGTGGATGAGCAGCTCGAGGAGCAGGGCCGGGAGCAGGAACAGGTACGGCAGACCGCCCTTGCGGATCTGCTGCCACCGCCGGGCTGAGCCGGACCCCGGGGCGGGCTCGCGCCCCCGGCCGGTGTCGGAACCGGCCGAGGGCGCGTCGCGGCGGATACTGACCGTCACGTAACCGCCTTAACCATTCATCTGCTGCTGGGCGCTGGACAGCTGCTGTTTGACCGTGGCCGCGCTGACCGGCTTACCGGCCGCCGCGTCCGCGAACAGCGTCTTGACCGCGCCGCCGACCGCGGTCTCGAACTGAGCCTCCTTGGCCACCTGGGGCAGCGGTGTCGCGCTGTTGCTGAGCACGTTGCGCAGCACGGTCTGCTCCTGCGTGGCCGCCGGGGTGGCGGACAGCGCCGCCTTGACCGGCGTGATCGAGCCGTACTTGCCGTTGAGCAGGGTCGACTCGGACTGGCTGGTCATGAACTTGACGAACTTGAGCGCGGCGGCCTGGTTCTTCGACGCCTTGAACACCGCGATGTTGATCCCGGCCACCATCGAGTCCGGGTTGGACGCGCTCGGCGTGCCCGACTCGACCGGGGGCGCTGCGACGCCCCAGGCGTCCGGGGACATGCCGTCGGCCTTGAGCGTGGTCCCGGCCGCCTGCCACAGCAGCATGGCCGCCTTGCCCTTGGCGAAGTCCGCGACCGACTGGTTCTGGTCGTACTCGGCGTCGCCGGGGTTCACGATCTTGTCGGTGGCCATGAAGTTGACCCACTGCTGCACGGCGGCGACGTTGGCCGCGGTGGTGAAGGTCGGGTTGCCCGACGAGTCGAAGAAGCTGCCGCCCTTCTGCTTGGACAAGATGAACACGTTGTGGATGTTCTCCGAGGGGTTCGCGCCCTCGATGGCCAGGCCGTAGTTGCCGCCCTTGGTGAGCTTCTTGCCGTCGGCCACCACCTGGTCCCAGGTCGCCGGCGGGGTGCTGATGCCGGCCGCCTTGAACTCGGCCTTGTTGTAGTACAGCCCGTAGGCCAGGGAGTAGATCGGCACCGCGATCGGGGTCTGCCCGGCCGCGCCGGTCGAGCCCATGGCCGAGGTGAGGAACTTGGCCGAGCCGCCGATCTGGCTGAGCGTGCTGGTGGTCATGGGCAGGAACGCCCCGGTGGCCTGCAGCGAGGCCGACCAGGTGTTGCCGATGTTGACCACGTCCGGGCCCTGGCCCGAGGTGGTCGCGGCCAGGATCCGGTTGAGCAGGTCGGCCCAGCCGATGACCTGGAGCTTGACGGTGATCCCGGTCTGCTGCTTGAACTTCTTCAGCTCGGGGTTGAGCGTGTTGTAGTCGGCCTGCAGGCTGGCGCCCTGGTTGCTGGCCCAGTAGGTGATCGTGGCGTTCTTGGTCGAACCGGAACCGCCGCCGGTCCCGCCGGTCGACGATCCGCCGCCACAGGCGGCCACGAGCGCGCACGCGGTCGCGGCGGCCGCCGCGGCGGCGGAAACACGGGTTATACGCACGGGCAGAACCTCTTCTGTGAGGCGTTACGGCTAAATTTATGGTCTGATTTAAGGCGTGTTCTAAGTCACGTGTCAAGACTGGGAGTGATGTCTGGTGCTGACCCCGCGGCCGAGCAGAAGCCGGGAGTACCTACGGCTGGATGGGCTGTGGCAGTTCCGGTTTGACCAGGCCAGCGCGGGTGAGGCCGCCCACTGGTGGGCCGGGCCGCTGCCCGGTGACGGCCGGGAAATGCCGGTTCCGGCCAGCTATAACGATCTCGTCACTGACCCGGCCGAACGGGACTTCGTGGGTGACGTCTGGTACCAGCGGGAGGTGTGGGTGCCGGAGTCCTGGACCGGCCGCCGCATCGTGTTCCGCTGCGATGCGGCCACCCACCACGGCACGGTGTGGATCGGAACAGAAAAGGTTGCCGAACATCGGGGTGGTTACACACCGTTCGAAGCCGACATCACCGCGGCCGTCCGGTGGGGGGAACCGCTCCGGGTGACGGTGCGGGTCGGCAACGAGCTGACCCTGGACACGATCCCGCCCGGCGTGATCTCCGCCCGTCCCGGCGGCCCCCGGACCCAGCGGTACTTCCACGACTTCTACAACTACGCCGGGCTGCACCGGTCGGTGTGGCTATACAGCACCCCGCCCAGCTACCTGGACGGCGTGACCGTCCGGACCGACTTCGACCCGCGCTCCGGCCGGGGTCTGGTGCGCTACCAGGCCGAGGCGGCCGGCGGCGACGGCGACGACAGCGACTCCGGCCCCGGGCCGACCGCCGCCGTGCTCCGGGATGCGGACGGCGCCGTGGTCGCCCGGGCCACCGGGCTGGACGGGGACCTGGCGGTGCCGTCGGCCCGGCCCTGGCAGCCGTCCGACCCGTACCTGTACCGGCTGGACCTGACCCACGGCGACGACGAGTACTCGCTCCCGGTGGGCGTGCGCACGATCCAGGTGAGCGGGGACCAGCTGCTGCTCAACGGCCAGCCGGTCCGGCTGCGCGGGTTCGGTATGCACGAGGACGGCGTGCTCCGGGGCAAGGGCCACGACGACGCACGGATGGTGCGCGACTTCGCCCTGCTCAAGTGGATCGGCGCGAACTCGTTCCGCACCTCGCACTACCCGTACGCCGAGGAGGTCCTCGACTACGCCGACCGCCAGGGCCTGCTGGTCATCGGCGAGACCCCCGCCGTCGGCCTGCACCTGAGCCTCGGTCACATGGGCGACCCGGGGGCTCGCACGTTCGGCCCGGACCGGATCGGGGCGGCCGCCGCGGCCGCGCACCGGCAGGCCATCGCCGAGCTGATCACCCGGGACCGCAACCACCCGTGCGTGATCGCCTGGTCGATCGCCAACGAGCCGGACACCGCCGAAGCCGCCGCCCGCGGCTACTTCCGGCCGCTGGTGGCGGCGGCCCGGGAGCTGGATCCGGCCCGGCCGGTCTGCTTCGCCAACGTGGCCACCGCGCCGCCCGAGGCCGACGTGGTGACCGACCTGTTCGACCTGATCTGCGTCAACCGCTACTTCGGCTGGTACACCGACAGCGGCGACCTGGACGCGGCCACCCGCGACCTGGAGGACGAGCTACGGGCCTGGGCCCGCCACGGCAAGCCGATCGTGGTCACCGAGTTCGGGGCCGACGCCCTGGCCGGCTTGCACGCGCTGCCGGCCACCATGTGGTCCGAGGACTACCAGGTGGCGCTCATCGCGGCCTCGCTGCGGGTGTTCCGCCGCATCCCCGAGGTGATCGGCGAGCACGTGTGGAACTTCGCCGACTTCGCCACCGCTCAGGCCGTGCACCGGCCCGGCGGCAACCACAAGGGCGTGTTCACCCGGGACCGCCAGCCCAAGGCCGCCGCCTGGCTGCTCCGGGAAATGTGGCGGACCGGGGAGGGCCCGGCGGGGGACGGCTAGGCCGGCGCGACCCCCGGCCAGGTGCTGAGCGCAGCCCGGGCGAACGCCACCCCTTCCGAGGGCGGGTACGGGGCCTGGCGGTCACGGGAGGTGGACGGCAGCGCCCCCAGCCGGCGCAGCACCGAGTAGGTCCCGTAGCTGGCCGCGGAGGCTTCGGCGCCGGTCAGCGGGCTGCCGTCGCTGTTCAGCCAGCCGATCGCGGTCAGCATCCGGGCCACCGTGAGGTCCAGCCCGTCGGTGAACCGGGCCGCCACGCAGGTCAGCAGGATCATCCCCGGCGGGACCTCGCTGATCGCCGCGGAGCGCAACGGAAGCTGCCCGGCCAGATGCCACCACAGCGCGGCCGGGTCGCGCCGCAGCTCCGCCCCGCGGGCGGTGAGCACCAGCCGCCCGCGGTTCTTGCGCACCAGCCCGGTCGCCTGCGCCGATTCCCGCAGCTGGACCACGGGCTGGGCCTGGTTCTCCCGGCTGACCTGGCCTACGCCCTCGGCGGCCAGGTTCAGGTCCTCGATCACCGTGGTCACCTCGGCGGGCGGCAGGTGGCCGGCGTCGGTCAGCTTGATCCCGTCGTCGCCCACCCGGTCCAGCAGCCAGGAGTAGGGCCACACCATCCGGGCCATGGTGGCGATGCCGACCGTGTCGGTCCGGTCCAGCCGGGCCTCGCTGATCAGCCGTTCCAGCTGCCGTCGCGCGCTGGGCGTGCGGACCGAGATCAGCAGCTGCGCCACCGGCCCCGGCATCGCGTCCAGGTCGACCCAGGGCCGCTCGGCGTACGGCGCGCCAGCGTGCGGCGATCCGGAGTGCGGCGCGCCGGAGTCGGTCCGGACCGAAGTCATCGCCCCGAACGCCACCACCGGCTCTTCGTACCCGCCCTCATCCGGCCCCCATTCCGCCACCCCCGCCCCGCTTGCCGCGGTGCCTTCGCCTGCCCCAGCCACCCCGCTTGCCTCGCCGGCAACGTTCCCGCCCGCCCCGCGTACGACCTCAGCTTCACCCGCCCCGCGTGCCACCCCAGCTTCACCGGCCCCGCGGGCTACCCCAGTCTCATTCGGCCCGCGCGCCACCCCAGCCTTACCGGCCCCGTGCATGCCGCTGGCCAGCAGGTGCCGCAACCCGAGCTGGATCTGGCGGGTGTCCATCCCCGCGATGGCTTGCTCGAACTGGGCCAGCACCTCTCGCTGCCGGGCCCCCGGCCGTCCCCGGCCGCTCTCGCCCGGCTCACCAGGATTACGGTTCGGCGTTTCGCCTCGAGCCATGCCGCCCACGCTACCGGCCGTCGTCGCACACTTACACCCGTATGCGAAGAAAAATGTCATTGCCCCACGGAATTGCGTGAAAATTTCGTCGCGCCGGCCTCGGGCTCGTTGGTAGGGCTCAGCCTATGGCCGGACGCGGTGGCAGCGGCCGGGGAGATGGTCCGGCTCCGCCGACGCTGGCGCAATTGCCTGGACTTGCCCCGCAGCGGCCCGCATCGACGTCGCTCACCCCGGAGCGCCGGAGGAACCCATCCTCGGCGGCCACCGGACCACGGCCGCAAACGACCAGCCAGCGGACGACACCGGCCTGTGGTTGCCTCACCGCGCGCGGACGGCGAAACTGGCCGCGTGACCAGCGCAGAGGTGTCCGCGGCCGACCTGATCACCGGTCAGCTACGGGCGGCGGCCCAGCCCGGACGGGCCGTGTCCGAGAAGGCCTACCTCAAGAGCGACCTGGACTTCTTCGGCGTGGGGGTGCCCGCGGCCCGGGCCATCGTCCGGGCCTGGGCCCGGGAGCACCCGGATCTCGGCCACGACGAGCTGACGGCGCTGGCCGCCGACCTGTGGGCCCGCCCGCACTACGAGTGCCGGATGGCCGCCCAGATGCTGCTCATCCAGCATCCGGGCCGGCTCGGCCCGGCCGATATCCCGCAGCTGGAGCAGATGCTGCGCGAGGCTCGCACCTGGGCCCTGGTCGACAGCCTGACCTGCGACCTGATGGGCCCGCTGGTCGAGCGGCATCCCGAGCTCAACGACGTGCTGGACCGCTGGGCCGCCGACCCGGACTTCTGGATCCGGCGCTCGGCCCTGCTCTCGCTGATGCTGCCGCTGCGCCGGGGTGGCGGGGACTTCGCGCGGTTCGCCCGTTACGCCGACCAGATGCTGGCCGAAACCGAGTTCTTCATCCGCAAGGCCATCGGCTGGGTGCTGCGGGAGACGGCCAAGCAACGGCCCGAGCTGGTGGCCACCTGGCTGGAGCCCCGCATGACCCGGTTGTCCGGCGTCACCCTGCGTGAGGCGGTCAAACCGCTACCCGAGCCCACCCGCACCGCCCTGCTGGCCCTCCGCGCGCCGCGATGACCGGATCGTCCTCGACCTGGCGGTCGGCTGCCGGCCGGACGACCTGTTCTGGCTGTTCTCCACCAGCAAGCCGTTCGTCGCCCTGCTGGTGCACCAGCTGGCCGCCCACGGCGCCAGCGGCCTCGACCGCCCGGTCGCCGCGTACTGGCCCGGGTTCGGCCAGCACGGCAAAGACGAGATCACCGTCCGGCCCGTGCTCCAGCACCGGTCCGGGCTGCCGGTCAGCCGGGGTGCCGGGGTCTGGGGGCCCTGGGTGACGGCTGACCATCACCAGCTGGTCCGCTCGGTCCGCGGCATCGAGCGGGCCAGGCCCCGTCGTCCACCCGGCGGCGGCGCCCTGGCCGAAGCCACCCGCCCGTCGAGCTCGGGCGAGCTCGACCAGTTCCTGAAGCTCCGTATCCGCTGGTCACAGGGCTTCCAGCTCGGCGGCCCGGTGCCGGGCCGGGCGACCAGCCACCCGGTGGGGGACAGCAGCGCCCGCGAGACGTTCGGCCGGGGCGGCAGCAACGCCTGGGTCGCCTGGGCCGACCCCACCCGCGGGCTGGCCGTCGCCTACCTGACCGCCCTGCTCCCCGCCGGCCTGGACCGCGCCCGCCACCCCAGCAAGGTCAGCGACGCCATCCTCGCCGCCCACCCCTGACCACTCCCACGGCCCCCGGCCGCCCGCCTTCACGCACCCCTTTCCCCAGTAATTAACGATGTCATCAAGGATTGACCGGCGTCAGCAGCCCCAGGTGACCAGGAATAGTGTGCTAACCCTGAGCAACATGTGAACGTCACACCGGAAGGATCACCGTGCCCGAGGATTCGCACCCCGTGCTCTACATCGTCGCGTGCGGTGCCTATCCGGCCGGCCAGTTGCCCGCGTTCGTGCGGGACGCTCAGGCCCAGGGCTGGGACGTGTGCGTGGTCGCCACTCCCGACGGGGCCAGGTTCATCGACACCGGGAACCTGGCCGGGCTGACCGGCCACCCGGTCCGGACCCGGTACAAGCGCCCGGACGAGCCGGACGTCCTGCCGCGGCCGGACGCCGTGATCGTCGCCCCGGCCACGTTCAACACGGTCAACAAGTGGGCCCAGGGCATCAGCGACACGCTCGCGCTCGGCCTGCTCAACGAGGCGATCGGTCTGGGCCTGCCGATGATCGCGGCGCCGTGGCCGAACGCGGCGCTGGCCGCCCACCCGATGTTCGTCCGCAGCATCGGCGCGCTGAGCGAGTGGGGGGTGACGCTGCTGTTCGACCCGAACCGGTTGCCGGCCGCCCCCGTGGGCCGCGGCGAGACCCCGCCGCCCCCGGTCCCGTTCCCCTGGGACGAGCTGCGGATCCTGCTGCCGAGCCTGCGCCCGCAGGCCGTCGAGCCCCAGAACCACTGAGCCCTGGGCGCCCGGCCGGCCCTGGGCGCCCGGCCCGCTACGGGCAGACCCAGCTCACGGTGGCATCCAGCGAGTGGTCACCGGTTCCCGCGGTGTCGATGGTGAACCTGCCGCCGGTCCCGGTCACGGTCACCGCCGTGTCCGTGACCCCGGTCAGTGCGGCCACCGTGCCGCCGGAACCGGTCACGGTCGCGCTGAGCGTGCCCTTGTAGCTGCCGGGCCCGTGGTAGCCCGCCACCCGCAGCGTGAACGAGTGGCTGTAGCCGCCCGCCTTCGCCTGGCTGACCAGCGCCACGTAGACCGAGCTGGACGTCTCGCAGGTCACCGGGGCGGTCGCCGTTCCGTGCGCCGCGACCGGCTTGAGGTCAGCCACGGTGACCGAGCCGCGGTGGGCCGGGGCGGCGGCCGCCGCCGC
>Ga0209112_10000169_pt1 | contig 11506 bp, 13 predicted proteins | sample TexAe_OM3H0_O3_FD_187947 | JGI IMG/M metagenome (GOLD analysis project Ga0209112, IMG submission 187947) | Forest soil microbial communities from Davy Crockett National Forest, Groveton, Texas, USA - Texas A ecozone_OM3H0_O3 (SPAdes) (version 2) | ecosystem: Environmental > Terrestrial > Soil >...
AGACCGCGTGTAGTTCGCGGCCCGTCTCATGCGGGTAGTGCACTCCACTGACACCCAGGCACATTTCAAAGCGCAGACTCGGTTCGTCCCGAAGGAGCTGTGCGACTTCCGGCAACGCTTCACGACGGACGTGCAGGGTCAACTCGTCGCGGTCCACCACGACTTTCTCGACGGCGCTTTCGAATTGAGCGTCGTTGGCAGCCAGCGCGTCGGCGAGCCGGTCGACGACGTCGTCGAAGTAGCGGCCGTAGGGCCGGGGGCTGCCGCCGGGCAGTGTGACCTCGCGAACCAGGCGCCCATATCCGGACGTGTCACCGGAACCCGAAATCCCGAACATGCCGCGGCGCACGTTGATGACTTCCTCGTCGGGAGACGGGACGGCGCCGCCCACCTCGCTCGCAGCTACTTTGGGGTCGTGGTCCGGTGAGCTCATCGCAGCAGTCCGCGCATCTCGATGGTCGGTCGCGCGCCCAGGGCCGCTTCCTCGGCTTCGGCGATGGCGCGCTCCCGGTTGACTCCCAGCGGCATTTCTTGAATCTTCTCGTGCAGCTTCAGGATTGCGTGCAGCAACATCTCGGGGCGCGGCGGGCAGCCGGGCAGGTAGATGTCGACCGGAACCAGGTGGTCGACGCCCTGCACGATCGCGTAGTTGTTGAACATTCCGCCTGAGGATGCGCATACGCCCATGGCCAGTACCCATTTCGGCTCGGCCATCTGGTCATAGATCTGCCGCAGCACCGGTGCCATCTTCTGGCTGACCCGTCCGGCCACGATCATCAGGTCGGCTTGGCGCGGCGTCGCCGAGAACCGCTCCATACCGAAGCGCGCGATGTCGAATCTGGGCCCGGCGGTTGCCATCATCTCGATGGCGCAGCAGGCCAACCCGAACGTGGCCGGCCACAGCGAGTTCTTGCGGACATAGCCCGCCACCTTCTCGACCGTTGACAGCAGAATGCCGCCGGGGAGCTGTTCTTCGAGACCCACTTCCTACCTCAATCCCACGTCAGGCCGCCGCGGCGCCACACGTAGGCATAAGCCACGAAGACTGTGAGCACGAAAACCACCATCTCCACCAATGCGAATGTTCCGAGCGCGTCGTAGCTGACCGCCCAGGGATACAAGAACACGATTTCGATGTCGAAAACGATAAATAGCATTGCGGTCAGGTAATACTTCACCGGGAACCGCTGGCCGCTGTTCGCGTTCGGACCGCTGACCGGCTTGTCGGTCGGCTCGATCCCACACTCGTAAGCCGCCAGTTTCGAGCGGTTGTAGCGCGTCGGGCCGACGAGGCTGGCAAGTACGACCGAGCCGACGGCGAACGCCGCTGCGATCGCTCCTAAAACCAGGATGGGTATGTAGACGTTCAACTCGCTCCATCCGTCGTGTGGGCCGCCAGCGCGGCGGCCGGGCGGGGGCCGGGCTGCTGTGATACACGCGGGCTGTGTGCCATCACAGTGACCTTCAACATAGCGTCGTGGAGGCAAGTCCGCTGTGTCGGGGTGGGGTATTCGCGTTGTTTCAGGGTCGGCGCAGCCCAGTGCGTCGTTCGGGTGCCCGCGTGCCCCTCGGGGGCGTGCCGGTATTTTCGACGTTGCCGCAGGTGAAGGGGGTAATAATGGCCGGCGAATGCCGTGGCGGAACGCGAGCGGGAACTAGCGAGTCGGGGTGCGGAGCAGCCCGAGGACCGTGCGCCCCAACAGGATGGGGTCGAGGGGGTGCGGCACGGAGGCTTCGGCACGCGACCAGTTGGCCAGCCAGGCGTCGTCGCGGCGGCCGGTGAGCACCACGATCGGTGGGCACGTGGTGAGTTCGTCTTTGAGCTGTTTGGCGATTCCCATGCCGCCGGTGGGCGTGGCTTCTCCGTCGAGGATGGCCAAGTCGATGCCGCCCTCATCCATCTGCCGCACCACCATCGGACCGGTCGCGATTTCGACGTAGGTCAACTCGGGCAGATCAGGATGCAGATGCTTGCCCAGCGCCCGGATCACTTGTTCCCGGGTTTTCGCGTTATCGCTGTAGACCAGGATCCGCAGGGCAACGCTGGATTCAGGGCTGGAGTCGGGCACGGTGCAGATCGTACTGGTGTCGCGCCGACTTCACCGGGGTGCCCGCACAAATCGCCTAGCGTGCCCGCACGAAGATGGCATCCGTTGCCGTCGTCGCCGTCGACCCAATCATGCCGAGCTTGTTCCAGTCCAGGCCGAATTGGGCGCGTTCGAGCTTGGTTTCGCCCGCGACCCGGATCGAACCGTCGTCGAGTTCGGTGACCGTGACGGGCAGCGGGACCGGGGCGGTGATGCCCTTGATGGTGAAGTTGGCGCGCAGTTCGGCGGCCTTGCCCTGGGTTGGCTGCACGCCGGTGACGACGACGCTGATCTCACCGAAGCGGTCGACATCGAAGAAGTCGGCCGAGCGCAGGTGCTCGTCGCGCCGGCCGATACCGGTGTCCAGCGAGCCCGCGCGGATGTCCAGGCGGCCGAAAACCGCTCCGTTGCCGGTCAGTTGGCCATCACCGCTGAAATCGGTGAAGCGGCCCTTGACGTTCAGCAGACCCCACATGTTTCTGATCTTGAAGGAGATGGTCGAGCGGTCCGGAACTAGGTTCCAGACGCCGGCCATGTCGGGATCGTTCAGCAGAGTTTCCAGAGTTGTCATCCTCACCCCCGTCTGTCGTGGCGAATCTAACGTCAGTTGAGCAACGGCGCGATCTCAGCGGGATCGAAATACTCGTCAATCCGATCGATCAGGCCGTTCGTGCCCACCCTGATCACGATGCAGACCCGCATCGAGATCGATTGGTCGGCGTGACCGGTGGCGTGCAGCACGTGCTGCTGTACGAAGCCACTGACCGAGCCGTCGTCGAAGAGCCGACGATCGAGGATCTCGTAGTGACGCTCGGTGGTCGCGGAGATGAACCAGTCGATAACCCGCAGCGCGCGAGGCTTGTCGTCTGACTTGGCGGGGTCACGGCGGGCGCCGGATCGCCACACGGCGATCTCGTCACTCCACATCCGATCGATCGCAGCCTTATCGCCGTTCTCGATCGCCGTGAACAGGCGGTCGGCCACCTCGACGACGACTTCGGCGGTGGTAGCGGGCATGGCGTTGTCTCCTGTCAGGGATTACCAGGTTATTCGCTGTCATATCCGGGATGGGCGACGGTCAACCGACGTTGGACCAGGGTGCGCAGGCAGGCGGTCACGTCATCGGCTCGCCCGTCCAATTCGCCGGCCCGTATCGCGGCGGCCAGCTCTTCCTCATCGCCGAAACCCAGGCCGGCCAGCGCGGCACGGGATTCAGCCTCGCTTTCGTCGAGCAGTTCACGCTCGACGATGCGCAGTGCGTTGGCGGCAACCCTGGCGTGAAAGTTGACCTGTCCGCTGGTCGCCGCCCGGACGTCGGTTTCCAGGAATTCGGCCACGGCGGCCACGAGTTCGGCGGCCAGCGGGCGGCCGTATGCGCCGATCATGAGCGGATCTCCTCGAGCAGATTGAGCAAGTCCCATTCGGTCTCGGCGACGCGACGGCCGATCGCGGCCAATTCCACCGAGCGGGATTGGCCGCTCAGGTGCCGCTCTGCCTGATAACGGCAGATGACGCCCCAACGCAGCGTGGCCAACACCAGCCACCAGTGAAACGCCACCCGGTCGACGCTGGTGGCGCTGGCCTCCTCGTAGTCCCGCAGGAAGCGCTCGATGCTGCCGAGGCCGCCGGCGCCCAGGCTGGCAGGAGCACCGAACCGCCAGGCCCGAATGCAGAACCAGGCCAGGTCGTCGTAGACCTCGCCGAGGTGGACCAGCTCCCAATCCAGAACGGCGGCAAGATCGGCCCCGTCGACGATGAGGTTTCCCATCCGGTAATCACCGTGCACCAGAACCTGCGCGGACTCCCGCGGCCGGTGCGCGTCCAGCCAGCGGAAGGCCCATTCGAAGGTTGCGGTGGTATCGGCCATGGCGTCGAGCCTTTCGCGCCACTGCGCGAGCTGGTCCTCGTGGGCCAGGCCGGGGAGTCGCGGCTCGGCGCGGTGAATTGCGGCAAGAGCCCGCGCACACTGCTGCAGCAGCCGGGCACGGGCCGGCTGTCCACCGGCGGCGTCGAGCTGACGCTGGATGCGCCGGACGATGGTCTCGCCGTTGATTTCGTCGCAGATCAGGAATGGATTGCCCAGTGCCGCAGGCGAATCGTCGGCGATCAGGATGTGGGGGACCGGTGCGCCCGCGGCGCCGGCGGCCGCCTGAGCGCGGGCCTCGAGCTCCATGCCGGCGTGCACGTCGTCCGGCGGCCCGATGCGCAGGATCAGCGGCCGGCTTTGACCACGGGTGACGGCCTCGAAGGCCCACGTGGTGCGGCTGGCGCCGCCGGTCAGTGCGCGCAGGTTCGCGATCGTGGTGCCGCTGCCGAGGATCGGCGTGAGCACCGTGCCGAGTTGGGGGGCCAGCTCCTGGTCGGCACTCACCGCTTGCCAAACTTGAACAGCCGCTGTGCCACCCGGCGAATCTGGATTTCTTCGGCGCCCTCGGTGATCCGGTAACGGCGGTGGTGGCGATAGATGTGCTCGAACTGTTCGTGGCGGCTGTAACCGAGACCACCGTAGACCTGCATGGCCCGGTCCGCGGCATCGCAGACCAGGCGGTTAGCGCGGTAGTTCGCCATCGACACCTTGTCCGAGACCTCCATGTGGTGGTTGCGGTCCAAGTGCCAGGCAGCGTATTGCACCAGCAGCCGCACCATCTGGGCCTCGGTCTGCAATTCGGCCAGCGGCCATTGCACGGCCTGGTTGACCGACAGCGGCTTGCCGAACACGATCCGTTTGCCGGCGTATTCGGCGGCGCGGTCGATGCAGTACTGGGCGGCGCCGAGACTGCTTGCCGCTTGCCGGATTCGGTTCTCGTGCAGGAACGTCTGCGCGACCTCAAGGCCGCGTCCCACCTCGCCGAGCACCGCGTCGGCGGGCACTCGCACATCGGTCAGCTCGACTTCGCCGTGATCGGTCGGCATGTTGAACGTCCACCAGTAGTAGGGGACGGTGAAACCCGGCGCGTCGGTGGGTACCAGGAAAGCTGTGATGCCGCGGGCCTGGCCCGGCTCGCCGGAGGTGCGGGCGAAGACCAGGTCGTGAGTGGCGCGGTGCACTCCGGTGTTGAACCGCTTGGAGCCGTTGATGACCCAGCCGTCGCCGTCGGGTTCGGCACTGGTCTCCAGCCACGTCGCGTCCGAGCCGTGCCGCGGTTCGGTCAGCCCGAACGCCATGGACCGTTCCCCGGTGATCAGCGCCTCCGACCAGAGCTTGCGTTGCTCGGAGGTTCCGAAGCGCTCCATCATGATCACCTGCGGGAAGTTCCCGACGATCGACGACTCGTTCTGTAAGTCGTTGTGCAGGCCAAGGCCCTTGTGCGCCAAGTGCTCCCGGATGACAGCCATGTCGACGTTGGTGCCGTCGCGACCACCCAGTGAGGCGGGCAGTCCGTAGCGCAGCCAGCCGGCCTTGTCGGCTCGCCTGCGCATCTCGGCCAGCAGTTCCTCCCACGCTGGAGTCGGGATGCCGTCGTTGTCCCAATCGGTGCGCGCATGTTCGCGGCGCTGGTCGAAATACTGGATGTTCTCGCGTTCCAGCGGTTTGATCTCGGCCTCGATGAACTCGTCCATCTCGGCGAGTAGGCTCGGAAGGTGTTCTGGGAGAGTGAAGTCCACGATTTTACCCTTAAGCTCCGTAGAGAGTCTTCTTCCAGATCGTCGACAGGATCGAGATGGCGTCCCCGTCGCTGATTTCCAGCCCGAGCCCGGACGGACCGACGAAGACGGTGGTGAAGTTCTCGAACAACAAGGCGATGGCGGCCGCGGTATGTTCCGGGTTGAGCTCGATTCCGTATCCCTGCTCCTGGGCGCGACGCACCGAGGCCGCCACGATGTCCATGCCGAAGCGGCGGAATTCGTTCTGGACGGCCGCGAAGCGCTGCTGGGTCGCTGCCAGCTGGGCGACGGCGATCATGATGCCGATGTTCTGTTTGAAGATGTTCCAGTAACCGGTGACCACCGAAGTGAAAAAGTTGTCGTCGTCTGTGGGGGCACCTCCCGCTTGCGGGGGCGAGTCCGGCAGGTGCAGGCTCAAGCCGGATGGAGCGACGACCTCGTGCAGAAAGGACTCCGCGAGGGCGGCCAGCAGGTCTTCCTTATCGGCGAAGTACCGGTAGAACACCGCCGGCGATTTTCCCGCGGCCGAGGTGATGTCGGCCAGCGTGGTGCCGTGAAAGCCCCTTTCGGCGAACAGTTTTCGGGCCGCCTGTTCGATGGCCGCCCTGGTTTGGCGGCCTTTGGCGGTAAGGGCCGGCGTGGTCATCAGTTCCGCATCCGGTCCCCGGCGCGCAACATTGCGCTCGGCAGGTCGTGACCGACAACGGATTTCGCAACGCCGGCCGCGGCAATGGCGGCCCGCAGATCGACGTCGACATCGATCTCGCTGTCGCGTAGCAGGTACACCAGGTCTTCGGTCGCGATGTTGCCGGTGGCGCCGGGCGCGAACGGGCAGCCGCCCAGTCCGCCGACCGAGGCATCCAGCCTCGTGACACCGGAGCTGACCGCCGCGTAGGCACTGGCGAGCCCGGCACCGCGGGTGTTATGAAAGTGGCCGCCCAGTGGCATCTCGCCGATCACCGGACGCAGCTGTGCGATAAGCGAACTCACGCGCCCCGGCGTGGTGGTGCCGATCGTGTCGGCGATCGACAAGCGGTCGGCGCCGCGGTCGAGAGCGGCCGCGGCGATGTCGAGCACCCGCTGTGGCGGCGTGGGGCCTTCGAACGGCGAGTCCCATGCGGTGGCGATGACGACTTCGACGGTGACGTCGCTGTCGTGTGCGATGGCGACGATCTCGTCGATCTGGTCGGTTGCCTCGGCGCTGGTGCGCCCGACGTTGGCCTTACTGAAGGTGTCGTCGGCGGCCACCACGTACTCGACGGAGCGCAGCCCCGCGGCCACGGCCCGCTTCGCGCCGTTGGGGCTGGCTACCAGGGCGGAGAACTCGATGCCCGGGTAGTCGTGCAGGTGAGCGGCGAGCTCGGCGGCATCGGCCATCGATGGCACCTTCGACGGGGAGACGAACGCCGTGGCCTCCACTTCGCGTACCCCGGTTGCCACCACAGCGGCGAGCAGCTCGAGCTTGGCCGACAACGGGATTGGCGCTTCGATCTGCAGGCCGTCGCGCAGCGACACCTCCCGAATATCGACGTGCGTTCTCATAGCACCTCCTCGGCTCGCAGGCTCCCGAGCTCCTCGGCGGTCTTGCCCAGCAGTCCGATGTATACATCCTCATTGTGCTGCCCCGGGCGGGCGGGCCCGGCGTTGCGGACCCGGCCCGGCGATTCCGAAAGCACCGGGACGACGCCCGGCCCCAGCACGTCCCGCCCGATTCGTTCGTCGTAATGCTCGACCAGCATGCCGCGCGCCCGCAGCTGCGGATCGTCGACGACTTCTGCCACGGTGTTGATGGGCCCCGCGATCACCCCTGCGGCGGAGAGCGTTTCGATGATGTCGCCGGGGAGGCGATCGGCGGCCCACGAGCCGATGATCGTGTCGAGTTCGTCTTGGTTGCGGCCGCGCGCGACATGCGTGGCGAACCTGTCGTCGATGGCCAGTTCCGGTCGGCCCATCGCCTTGCACAGCCGTGCGAAAACGGTGTCCTGATTGGCCGCGATCACCACCCAAGAGCCGTCGGCGCTCCGGTAGATGTTGGAGGGCGCGATGCCCTCGAGTCGGGTTCCCGACGGCCCGCGCACCACGCCGCCGACGTCGTAGTCGGGAATCGTGGATTCCTGTACGGCCAAGCAGGATTCGGTCAATGCGACGTCCACCACCTGACCGCGTCCGGTGATGCTGCGGCGATACAGCGCTGCCAGCGCGCCCTGGGCCCCGAACATACCGGCCAGGCTGTCGCCCAGCGAGAGCGCCAGCCGGGGCGGCGGGCCGCCGGGGAAACCGTTGAGGTGTCGCAATCCGCTGGCCGCCTCGGCGACCGAGGCATATCCGGCCTTGCCGGCCTCGGGTCCGGTCTGCCCGTAGCCCGAAACCCGGACCAGGATGATGCCGGGGTTGCGCTCGCTGAGCACGTCGTAGCCCAGGTTCCACTTCTCCAAAGTGCCCGGACGAAAGTTCTCGACCACGATGTCGGATTTCTCGACGAGGTCGCAGAACAGCTCGCGGCCGCGCGGGCGACGCAGATCCAGCGTGATCGCTCGTTTATTGCGCGCATGCACGGTCCAGAAGACGTGATGCCCGTCGAGTTCAGCCTGGCCCCAAGTGCGCAACGGGTCCGGGGCGCCGGGGGGCTCCACCTTGATGACGTCGGCGCCCAGGTCACCGAGCAGCCGGCCCGCGAACGGACCGGCGATCAGGGTGCCCAGCTCGAGCACCCGGATCCCGTCCAGCGGTCCGGCCGGACCGGGTGAGGTCATCCCTTGCTCGCGAAATCGTGCCGGACCAGCCAGTCGGTGACGATATCAACGGCGGCGCGCAGCTTATCGCGCTGGTCGGGACCCGCGTAATAGTGTGTGGCACCTGGGATTTCGTGGATCTCCTTGTCATGGTGCCCGATCGCGTGAAAAAGCCGCCGGGTGTGGCTGGGCGTGCAGGCGTCGTCGGCCAGATTACCGATCACCAGCGCCGGGATCGCGATATCGGGTCCACAGGCCGTCCCGTCCCCGCGGGCGTCGTCGTAGCTCCACTGGGAAAGCCACCCGCGCAACGTGCAGAAGCGGGCCAGCCCGACCGGGCTCATGTTCACCACTTGAGGATCCCCCAGATAGCACCTTCCCGGGGTCCGTTCGTTGGGATCGACGGTCGGATCCAGCCAGCGCGGGTCGGCCATGGTGCCGTGCACGACGAAGCCGAACTCGTCGTCGGGGCGACCGGCGGCTTTCAACTCGGCGAGCTTGTCCTTCACCCAGGCGGTGATGCGGCGGTTGCGATCGATCTGTGCCTGCCGGTAGCGGGCAAGGAATCCCTGGCTGTACGGAGGCTGGTTCGGGTTGTCCGGGTTGTACAGGTCGAGTTCGGGATCACGTTTGGTGGGATCGGATTCGTCGAGGATCGATGCGTCCATCCACTCGGTCATCGTGCCGTGCCTGCTGATGTGCGCGGCAAGCAGCATGATGCCGTCCGCGGGGGTCAAGTCGAGTTTCGTCAGGTCTGGGCCGTCGCCCGATGGGCTGGACGTAATGGTCGGGTGCGCAGCTTGCTGCTGGTAGAACACCGACAGCGAGCCACCGCCACTCCAGCCGGCCAGCACCACCTTTGAGTAGCCCAGGCGCTTCTTGGCGTCTTTGATGCACTCGCCGAGGTCCTCGACCACCTTCTCCATCAATAGCGCGGAGTCCGTGCCGCGAAATCGGCTGTTGCAGTAGATGACGTGATGACCGGCCCGGGCCAAGGCGTTGATCATCGGTAGATATGCGCCGCCGCCGATGGGGTGCATGAACACCAGCACGGTGTCCGAATTCTTGTCCCTCGGCTTGAGCAGGTAGCTCTCCAGCACCGTGATCTCGGCAAGGCCGCCGTAGACGTCACGGACATCGGAATTGTTCTGGAAGGCAACGAGATAGGGGATTCGGTCGTACTCGAACTTCGTTGGGTTCACGGCTTACTCTCCATCAGTGCTGTCCTAGGTCGTGTGCCAGTACCTCGGCCGACGGAGTCAACCTACGGCGGGTGTCGACGGCGATCACCTGCCAGTCGACGCGGGAGTAGTCGTCGAACTTTCTGCGCGCCCGTTCTCGGGCCTTCTCCGGTGCGCCGTGGTGAACCCCTTGCGGCGCATGCGAAATCAAACCGGGTGGCATCGGGATGCCGTAGAGGGAACCGCCGTGGAAGAAGGCGATCTCGTCGTAGTCGACATTGCGGTGATACCACGGCGTGCGCTCGGTGCCCGGAACGGCCTCGGCGGGTTTGGGCAGGAAGTTCATCACGTAGACCCCGGTGGCCTGCATGAACAGATGCACCGTCGGGGGCAGGTGCACGCTGTCGGAGGTGACGACGTTGTAGTCGGCAATGTTGAAGGTGAAGGCGAAGTTGTCGCCGCGCCAGCCTTCGACGTCGAGCGGATTGTGTTGGTAGAACAGCGTTGTCGGGCCGCCCTCGTGGATGAGCCGGACCTCGTACTCGTCTCCGGCCCCCAAACCGGGAGCATCGTCGAGGGGGGCGGGGTCGGGGATGACGGCCTGCGACGGGTCGAACGGGAAGTGGCGGCCCAGCGCGCCGGGTGGCGGCACCCGGAACTCATCGCGCGCCTCGATCATCAGCATCGTCGTCTCGCTGTCGGGCACCTGGCGCCAGGTGCAGGCCTTCGGGAGGTAGATCCAGTCACCCTCGCGGTAGCGCAACGGTCCGAACTCGGTTTCGGCGAGCCCGACGCCCTGGTGTACGAAGCACAACAGATCGCCGTCGACGTGACGGACGAAGAACGGCATCGGCTCATGCCGACGGCTCAACAGAATTCGGCAGTCGTCGTTGCTGAACATCAGCAGGGGGCCGCCGTTGGTGTCGGTGGAGTCGCTGGGCTTGAGCTCGCCGGCCAGCACGTCCACGGGCCGTAGCGGGCCGACCGACCGGTAGGCGGTGGGGTCGTGGCGGCGGTAGAGGTTGGCGGTCCGGCCGGTGAATCCGCCCCGGCCGAGCTCGTCGTCCTTGAGTCCGTCGAGGTCGGCGTGCAGACGGCGCGGTGTCCTGCCTTTTCGCAGGTGCACAAAGGATTCCATGGAAGGCCCCTGACGGTTGCGGTGCAAAACTGAAAGTGACATTACTTTCTGTTTTGCCGCCGCACAAGGGCGAAGCCGGCGTCTGTCCGCTAATCGCGGATGCGCAGAACGACCTTTCCCTTGGCGCTGCGGTTCTCCAGGGATGCGACCGCGGCCGCCGCCTCTTCCAGCGGGTAGACCGCCGGCTCGGGCGGGGCGAGCTCACCGGAGGTGAGCAATCGCTCGAGTCCGGCCCACTGCTCGGCCAGCGCGCCGGGGTGGGTCCCGGTCCAGGCGCCCCAGCCCACACCGACAACGTCAATATTGTTGAGCAGCAACCGGTTCACCTTCACCGTGGGAATCTCACCGCCGGTGAAGCCGACGACCAGCAGCCGACCGCCCGGCGCGAGCGAGCGCAGGGAGTCGGTGAACCGGTCGCCACCGACGGGATCGACGACGACGTCGGCGCCGCGGCCGTTGGTCAACTCCTTGACCGCGTCCTTGAAACCATCTGCCAGCACGACGTCCGTCGCTCCAGCCGCCGTGGCGATATCGGCCTTCTCCTGCGTGCTGACCACCGCGATGGTGCGCGATGCGCCCAGTGCAGGCGCCAACCGCAGCGCCGAGGTGCCGATGCCGCCGGCCGCGCCGTGCACGAGCACCGTCTCGCCGGGTGCGGTGGCGCCGAAGCGATTGACGGCGTAGTACGCGGTGGTCCCCTGCAGGAAGACGGCGGCGATCGCGGCGGCGGGAAGATCGTCGGGCACCGGATAGGTGCGGTGG
>Ga0209112_10000170_pt1 | contig 11484 bp, 10 predicted proteins | sample TexAe_OM3H0_O3_FD_187947 | JGI IMG/M metagenome (GOLD analysis project Ga0209112, IMG submission 187947) | Forest soil microbial communities from Davy Crockett National Forest, Groveton, Texas, USA - Texas A ecozone_OM3H0_O3 (SPAdes) (version 2) | ecosystem: Environmental > Terrestrial > Soil >...
GGTACGCCATATCTGATTGTCGGGCTGATCTGGTCGGGCACTCACACGGGGCATCTGCGTGACATGCACGGGGCAGACCTGGTGGTCTCATTTCTCGGCTCGATCGTGTCCTGGCCCGTGTTGCTGTTCGCCAACGTGTGCATGACCTAGCGGAGCTATCGGGTGCTCTCGTCCGGGAGGTCATGCCGGGACTGGTGCAAACCCGGCGCGTCCGGATCTTCGTCCTGGTGCTCGAGCTCTTCCTGCAATTTGCGCTGTTCCTCGGTCGCTTCCCGGGCGTCGTCGGGCGCGCCGGGCGGGTCGATGTTCACTTGCTGATCCACCTGGATCTCCTTAAAACGTCTGCAATGTATCTCCAGGAGGGTCGCCCGATTCACCCGCTTCGAAACCCGACCGGTCGAGGTCGTGGAATGGATTCGTCGAGACCAGGCGTTAAATGTGGCTATGGCTGACCACATCGAACTGAGCCCCCGCGACTGGGTGCGCGAGCAGACCGAAGAAATTCTGCACAAGGGCACGACCGACGGGGTGGAGATCCTCGACCGGCCGATCGTCCTGCTGACCGTGACCGGTGCGAAGACCGGCAAACAGCGCTACGTGCCCCTGATGCGCGTAGAAGACGAGGGCCGCTATCTCGTCGTCGCGTCGCACGGCGGGGCGCCCGAACACCCTTCCTGGTTCTTCAACCTGAAGGCCAACCCGGCGGTGACGCTGCAGGATGGCGACAAGGTTCTGCAGCTGACTGCACGCGAGCTCGATGGGCCCGAGCGAGAGCAATGGTGGCAGCGGGCTGTGGAAGCCTTTCCCCCGTACGCCGAATACAAGGAGAAGGCGGGAAGAAAGATCCCCGTCTTCGTCCTGGAATAGCCGCCGCCTTCGACGCCTTGGCGTAGCCGGAAACATTTGCATTCGATATGCGCCCGGCTTGTCCGGTTGCCCGTGGTTGGCCGCCCACCTACTTTCGAATGCATAGAACAGGCATGCCCGGTGCGAACAACGATGTTCGCCGGCAACTGTGATTGCCTGTGCCGCAGGGTGTTACGTTGCGCGCGCGATATGCGCGGAGTGGATTTTTTCAACGTTTGCCCGCCAATGCATGTCCAGGGAGGGTCGATGCAACAGGTCGAACAACGCCTTGATGGCGGCGCGCCGTCGCCAATTGGCCGGTTGCGCGAGGCAATCCGCCACGACCTGCCCGCATCGTTGGTGGTGTTCCTGGTGGCGCTTCCGTTGTCGCTGGGGATCGCGATCGCATCGGATGCTCCGGTGCTCGCCGGTTTGATCGCAGCGATAGTCGGTGGCCTCGTCGCCGGTTTGATCGGTGGCTCACCGTTGCAGGTCAGCGGCCCGGCAGCCGGTCTGACCGTCATTGTCGCCGAACTGGTTGAGCAGTTCGGCTGGGCGATAACGTGTTTCATCACCGTGATCGCTGGAATTCTTCAAATCCTCTTGGGGCTCAGTCGCATCGCGCGGGCCGCCCTGGCGATCTCGCCGGTTGTGGTGCACGCCATGCTCGCCGGCATCGGGATCACCATCGCTCTGCAGCAAGTGCATGTGTTGCTCGGTGGCGAGTCAGAAAGCTCGGCGTGGACCAATGTCACCGGTTTACCCGCACAGATCGCCGGCGCGCACAGACCGGGTCTGGCCCTGGGCTTGCTCGTGATCGCCATCCTGATCGCCTGGCGCTGGGCCCCGGCCCGAGTGGCCACCATCCCGGGTCCACTGGTCGCCATCGTTGTCGTGACGACGATCTCGGTGGTGTTCCCGTTCCAGGTGTCCCGTATCAGGCTTGAGGGCTCGGTGCTCGAGGCGCTGCAGTTGCCGGAACTGCCGGACGGCAATTGGGGAGCGGTCGCGGTCGCCGTCATCACGGTCACCCTGATCACCAGCGTCCAGAGCCTGCTGACCGCGGTTTCCATCGATCGGATGCACCACGGCGCGCGCACCGACTTCAACCGCGAGCTGATCGGCCAGGGTGCCGCCAACGTGGTGTCCGGGGCCATCGGCGGACTTCCCATTGCCGGCGTGATCGTGCGCAGCGCGGCAAATGTGAATGCGGGAGCCAAGACTCGTGCATCGACGATCATGCATGGGATCTGGGTCCTGCTGTTCGCCGTGCCGTTCGCCGGCCTGGTCGAGCAGATCCCCACCGCGGCCCTTGCCGGTTTGCTCATCGTCATCGGCATCGAGCTGTTGAAGCCGGCACACATCGAGAACGCGCTGCGCAATGGCGACCTTGCGGTCTACCTGGTCACCGTGACCAGCGTCGTCTTCCTCAACCTGCTGCATGGCGTCCTGATCGGGCTCGTCGTCGCCGTCGCCGTGACCGGATGGCGGGTAGTGCGGGCGCGTGTCGAGGCCAAACCTGTAGGCGACGAATGGCATGTGTTCGTCGAGGGCGCGTGCACGTTCTTGGCACTTCCCCGACTGACCGCCGTGCTGGCGACCGTCCCCGAACGCACGACGGTGACCGTCCACCTGCTGGCCAACTATCTCGATCACGCAGCGCAGCAAGCGATTAGCGATTGGCAGCGTCGGCACTGCGCCACGGGTGGCAAGGTCAGGATCCACAACGGACCGATCGGACCGCGAGGGCCCGAAAGCAAGGCCGTTCACCTCAGCTTGGTCCAAGTGCCATCCGGGGCAACATAACTCGGGCGCGCGATTCGGGCGCTTCCCGCATGGATCGGCCGTTCGTGCGTGAGCACGGAGGCCGTCTGCTTGAGTCGCCTGGTGCGGATGCTGACGTCGTAGCCGCTAGGCCAGGTCGGCGGCCACTCGCTCCAACACGGCGAGGTGGTCGTCGACACCGGCCAGGCCGGCGTTCATGGTGTTCACGGACAGATGCGTGGCGCCGGCGGCTTGCCACGCGGCGATATCGGCGGCGGCCTTGTCCCGGTCGCCGGTCCAGCTGACCCGCCCTTCCATGCCGAGACTCCCGGCGTCCCGGCCCGCCGCCGCGGCCGCTCGCTCCACCTGTTCACGCGCGTGGTCGAGGCCGGGCCCGGGGTCCATCATCGGAAACCACCCGTCGCCCAGCCGACCGGCACGCTCATAAGCGCGGTCGGAGGCAGCGCCGAACCACACGGGGATCGGTCGTTGGGTGGGCATCGGGGCGAGTCCGGCCGCGGTGACGGTGTGGTACTTCCCGTCGAACGTGACGGATTTCTCGGTCCACAACCTGCGCATGAGCTCGACCTGCTCCTCGGAGCGCCTGCCGCGGTTGGTGAACTGCTCACCGAGTGCCTCGTACTCGACCGCATTCCAGCCCAGCCCGACGCCGAGGCGGAATCGGCCGCCGGTGAGCAGATCGACCTCGGCGGCCTGCTTTGCCACCAATACCGACTGTCGCTGCGGCAGGATGATGATGCCGGTGACCAGTTCGAGCGAGGTGAGGGCGGCCAGGAAACCGAACACGACGAACGGCTCATGGAACGTCGAGTCGATGTCGTAGGGGCCTTTCCATCCTTGGTGCACGCTCGTGTCGGCGCCTACGACGTGGTCGTAGGCCAGGATGTGGGTGAAGCCGAGCTCTTCGACGCCCTGGCCGTACGCGCGTACGACGGCGGGATCCCCTCCGAGCTCGGTTTGCGGGAAGACGACTCCAATGCGCATTGGCAGTGCAACCACGCCGCACCGGAATCGCTTCCCTTCGCGTTGGGCGATGATGGGAGGGTGACGGCGAAGAAGATCGACAGCGTGCTAGGGGTCGGCAGGTTCGAGCCGACTTTCGAAGAGGAAGTGCGCGCGCGCTATGACATCCCGACGCTGCCCGACGGTTCCGAGCGGGCCGCGTTTCTGGCCGAGCACGCCGACGGTATTCGCGTGGTGCTGGCGTCGGGTCCGCCCGGCGTGGATGCCGACCTCATCGCGGCGCTGCCCCGCCTCGAGGTGATCGTCAACAACGGGGCGGGGGTGGATGCGATCGACCTGGAGGCGGCAAAGCGGCGTGGGATAGGCGTGAGCAACACCCCGGACGTGTTGTCGGACACTGTTGCCGATACCGCCTTGGGGCTGATCCTGATGACGCTTCGTCGCTTCGGCGCCGCCGACCGCTACGTGCGTGCGGGGCGATGGGAGCGTGACGGGCCCTTTCCGTACGCCAGGGACGTCAGCGGGCTTCAGGTGGGGATTTTGGGCCTGGGGCGCATCGGTTCCGCGATTGCGACGAGGCTGCTCGGGTTCGATTGCGCCATCGCCTACCACAATCGCCATCGGATCGACGGTTCGCCGTACCGCTATGCGGAATCGCCGGTGGAGCTGGCGGAGTCGGTCGACGTGCTGGTCGTCGCCACCACGGGGGACCGCAAGACCCACCATCTGGTCGACCGCGCCGTCCTCGAGGCACTGGGCCCCGAAGGGTATGTGATCAACATCGCCCGGGGCAGCGTCGTCGACCAGGATGCGCTGGTGGAGTTGCTGGCCGGCGGCGAGCTGGCCGGAGCGGGTCTGGATGTCTTCGCCGAAGAACCGCACGTGCCCACCGAGTTGTTGAGCCTGGACAATGTCGTGCTGTTCCCGCATGTCGGCAGCGCAACCGGCCGAACCCGCCGCGCGATGGCGCTGCTCGCAATTCGCAATCTGGAGAGCTATCTCGCTACGGGTGAGTTGACGACACCCGTACTGCGTCCGCGCGGTTGACAGCCGGCGACTCCGGAGAATCCCGACGGCGATGTATCTGTGGCCGAAGCGATACGCCGATTAGGTTATCGCCCCAACCACAACTGGGTATGCCGCTGCATATGGGTTCTTTACTGTCGGAGACCGCTACCCCGGTGCGGTTGACGCTCGCCGGGACCGCCGATTCCGATACTGCAGCGCAGTGGCGTCGTGAGCTGCAACGCTGGCTACGTTCCGAGGTGCATACTTCTGCAGAAACTCGCGACGACGTGGTCCTGGGAGTCAACGAAGCGTTGGCCAATTGCGTCGAGCACGCTTACCGCGCCCATCACGAAGCCGGCGGCATGAAACTTCAGGCCAGCTACGACCCCGCCGGGGAATCGATCCGGGTGTGCGTCAGCGACCGCGGAAGATGGCAACGGCCATCGTCGAGAAAGCCCACCGATCCCGGCGCCTCGCGGGGCATCCTGCTGATGCACAGCCTGGCCGACAATTGCACCATCCACGCCCGCCCGAACGGGACCAGCGTGTACTTGGATTACGCGGCCGACGCCGGGGACACACGACTTTGAAGTGACGACGGGCTCGTAACACGGGTGTATCGAGCCTGGTGCGCTATGGTCCGTCGCCGACTGGGGCCGAAGGCGTGAAGGTGACCGGCATTTTCTCCAGACCGCTGACGAAGTTGGCGGGCCGCAGCGGCAGGGCGTCGTCGGAGGCCAGCCGCATGTCGGGAAGCCGCTTGAGCAGCCGCTGTTGCATCTCCGACAGTTCCAGGCGCGCCAGCTGATTGCCCAGGCAGAAGTGCGTACCGAAGCCGAAGGCCAAGTGATTGTTCGGGTACCGGTCGATTCGAAAGCTGTCAGGATCGCCGAACACCGCCTCGTCGAAGTTCGCGGATTCGAAAAGCAGGATGATCTTTTCGCCCCGCTTCAGCTGTGCGCCGTGGAACTCGGTGTCGGAGGTCATGGTGCGGGCCATGTTCTTGACCGGAGCGGTCCAGCGCAGCATCTCCTCGATCGCGTTGGGCAGCAGCGTCACGTCGCCCACCAGTCGCTCGCGCTGCTCCGGGTGGCGCAGTAACTGGGCGGTGCCCCCGGACAGCGTGTGCCGGGTGGTTTCGTCCCCTCCGATCAGCAGCAACAACACCTCGGTGACGATCTCGTGGTCGGCCAGCTTCTCACCTTCGACCTCCGCATGCACCAGCACGCTGACCAGGTCATCGGTCGGCTCCGCCTTGCGCGCGGTGATCATGCGCATCATGTACTCGCTGTAGGCAGCGAAGGCGTCCACCGACACCTGGAAGTCCTCTTGCGCTGTCGTGCTGCTGAGCAGGTTCATCATGTCGTCGGACCATTTCAGGAACATCTCGCGCTCGTCGGGGAGTACCCCGAGCATGTCGCCGATGACGGCCATCGGCAGCGGCGCCGCGATGTCCCAGACGAAATCGCATTCGCCCTTTTCGCAGATCGCGTCGATCAACGTGTCGCACAGGCCGCCGATCGAGCGTTGCCTGTCCTTGACCCGCTTGCGGGTGAAGCCCGCGTTGACGAGCTTGCGGCGCAACAAATGCGTCGGGTCGTCCATCGAGATCATCATCGGCGGCGCGTCCTGATCCGGACGAATGCCGCCGGCGTTCGAGAACAACCCGGGGGCCCGCTCGGCGTCGATGACCGACTGATACGACGCCGCGGCGGCCAGGCCGTTGCGATCCCGAAACACCGGTTCGTTGTCGCGCATCCATTTGTAGATCGAGCGCGAGTCGCCCGCGTAGAAGGCACCGTCGGTCAGGTCAACGTCAGGCCGCAGCCCACTCTGGGTGTCGATAGTGCTGTGCAAGGCTCTTGTCCTTCCCCGCCCCGGGCGCACACCGCTGGTACCGTGGACCTTACAGTATGTGCTCTGGTAGCCGGAATGCGCCAAGCGCCATTTTCTAGCGACCGCGAACCCCGCTGTCGACGATCTTCACCTGCTTGTGCGGATAACGACGCCGAGCATGCGCCTCGGCCGCCGAATTAGGCAGCACATACAGTGTTTCCTTCTTGTCCTGCAAGGGTTTTAACACCAAGTCCATGAAGCCCCTGCGGTCGTCGAGATACGGTTCGATGACGTCCTCTCCCGCCGGGCATACGGCCAGGCAGTAGGCGGCCTTGTAATTGGGCTTGAACGACAGGCTCTGCCACATCGACGCATTCTCGGAATCGCTTACCCGGGAACGAAAGTCGGCGGCATCTGTGCTATCGGCAATGGTCTGGACCCAGTCGGTGAATCCGCCCATGAACTCGCGGTAGTTGTGCACCGAGCAGGCTACGAAGTCGAACTCACCGTTCTTGCCGATCGCGCCCACGGGGCACGCCGCCACGCACAGCTTGCATTCCAGACACGGGCTGTAATCGAGTGGTTCGCCGTAGCCGCTGACCGGTGCGTCCACCAGGATCGTGCCGAGCAGGATGAAATTGCCGAACCTCGGGTGAATCACGTTGCGGTGGATGCCCATTACGCCGAGCCCCGCCGCGACGGCGACAGGTTTGTGTGCCACGACCCAGATCCGCCCCGGGAATTTATCCATTTCCATCGGGAAGGTGGCCGACGGATTCAAGGCGCGATAGCCGGCATCCTGCAGCCGGCGCACGATGCGGTGTGCGGCTTCGTTGAGCAGTTCTCCGCTGCGGTGGAATTCCTGGTTTGCGACGCTGCGCGCCGGCGAGCGGACGTTGTCCCGGTTCATTTTGACCACGAGCGAGATGTAGCTCTTGGCCCCCGGCAGCGCGGCCTCGACGTGCTCGAGCTCGGTAGTCAGATCCGGGTTGTCGACGCTGGCGAACGCCACGTCGTCGGCGCCGGCCGCCAGGCATATCTCACGTAGCCAGCCCGCATCAAGCATGCCGGGACGCTTTGTCCTGTGCGACCGCACCTTTCGGACCGTCGGGTGCTCGGCCAGCCGGCCCGGAAGTCTGTCCGTCATGCTGAGTATAGTACATCATACTCAGCATGACATGCACGCATTCCGGCGATCGAAGGCGGTTGCGAAGCGGCTCAAGGCATCTCAGACGCCCACGGCGCGCTCCAGATCCTTCAGCGACGTCTCCAGGTGGCCCAGCATGCGCTGGAGGTGCGGGACACTCCGACGGCACCCGACCAGACCGAAGTCGAGGTTGTCGGCGTTGTTGGTGACGGTGATGTTGACGGCCTGCCCGTCGAGCGTGATCGACAACGGATAACTTCCGTCGAGCCGCGCACCGCGCCAGTACAGCGGCTCGGAGCTACCGGATGAGACGTTCGAGATCACAATGTTGAACGGCGGTGCGGCCGTGGCGAGATATCCGGGGATCAGCCCCAGGAAGAGGCCGCCGATATTGAAGGCCGACAGGGCCAACTGCTGCACGGAAGGCAGTTGGTGGAAAACCTCTTTGGTGTCGCGGATCGACTCGCTGATCACCTCGAGCCGCTTGGCCGGGTCTTCGAGGTCGGTCGCCAGATTGCACAGGAAGGTCCCGACCTGGTTGCCGCCGCTGTCGTCGCCCTCTTTGCGGAGATTGACCGGCACCATCGCCGTCAGCGGGGCGTCCGGCAACGCGTTCTGGTCGAGCAGGTAGGCGCGAAGAGCGCCGGACGACATGGCAAGGATCACGTCGTTGACCGTCACACCGGCCGTCGACTTGACCGCCTTGATGCGGTCCAACGACCAGGATTGCGCGGCCACCCGTCGGGCACCACCGATCGGGACGTTGAACATGGTGCGCGGCGCCCGGAGCGGAAGGGTTAGTTGCTGTTCGAACAGCGCCGCCCGCGCCAGCTTCACCGTGGACGGCCCCAACGCGAGCGCCGAGCCGGCTGCGCTGCCGGCCCGTGAGAGCAGTGACGGCCGTTTGCCGCGCTCTTTGCGCTGCCGCGGGCCGATGCCCCATGGGACCCGCACCTCGTCGTCATCCGGGTCGGACGCGAAGGCTCGCCGCATGAGCCGCATCGCCGACACACCGTCCATCAAGGAGTGGTGGAACTTCGTGTAGACCGCGTATCTCCCGTCCTGTAGGCCCTCGACGAGGTGTGCCTCCCACAGTGGGCGGTGGCGGTCGAGCAGGTAGCCATGCAATCGAGAGGTGAGCTCCAGCAGGTCGCGGACCTGTCCCGGCTCGGGCAGGGCGGAGCGGCGAAGGTGGTAATCGAGCTCGACGTCCTTGTCGAACGCCCACGCGAGGTTGGTGACACCGCCGAGGAAGGCCGGGCGCTTGCGGAAGGTCGGTTGTATGTCCGTCTCCTCGAGCATGGCCTGATACGAATCGCGCACGAAATGCGGTCCGGCGTCTTCGGGGGGTTCGAAGAGCTGTAGCGATCCGACATGCATGGCATGTTCGCGGGATTCACCGATGAGGAACATTGCATCGATTGGCGATATCGGTTCCATGGTCGTCCCCATTCGTTTTCGCTGCACCGCCCGTCCGGCAGGCGCCTACTGGTATTAGCCGAAGTGAGCGTCTGCTAATCGCAAATACGCGAATCGTCGATCGGAGCGCTTGCGCGCGCGGTCGCGCGGGTACATGCATGCGAACACTGACGCTCGAGGGAGTGAAGATGGCGGCGCACTCGGGTTGTCCGAAACGGATGGAGTTCGGACCGTGCGGCGGAGTGCGACCGGACGGTCGGTGCGAGATGCGTTCGAGCCCGTGTGTGTTCGACGATGTGGTGCCGTGGTCGGGTCCGCAGCCCACGCTGAATCCCGCTCGGGCGCCACTCGTGCTCACCGACTTCAGCGCCACGCCATTCGATCGCGACGACATCGCGGCGACGGCGGCCCTGCTGGCCCCCGGGTGCGACGCCGTCCTCGTCGGCGAGCACCAGAACAAGCCCGACTTTCCGCCCACGCTGATGGGCTCGTTGCTGCTCGAAGCCGGTGTGACGCCATGGATCACGCTGTCGTGCCGCGACCGCAACCGCGTTGTCCTCGAGCAAGAGCTACGAGGGCTGCGGAGCGTCGGCGTGAATACCGTGCTGTGCGTAACGGGCGACGGTCGGGGTTATGACGTGCGGCCAGACGTCACGCAGACCTTCGATCTCGACGGGCCACGGCTGGTTTCGCTGGCCGCTTCGGTCGGCGTCGTCGCGGCGGTGCCAGAAACACCGACTGCCCCGCCCGTGCAAGCCCGTCCCGTCCGGCTGGTCGAGAAGCAACGGGCCGGCGCGAGTTTGGCGGTTCTCAATCATGTCCCCTTTCCCGACATGGTCGCCGCCTTCATGAAGACAGCCCAAATGGCGGGTTTGACGATCCCGGTCATCGCCGCCGTCGCGGTATTTACCGACAGCGTCTCGGCGGCGGTGCTGCAGGGCTTGCCCGGTCTCGAGCTGGATGAGGCCGTGACTGAGCGTGTATTGAGCGCGCCGGACCCGGTGGCCTGTGGGATCGAGGCGGCGGTGAATGAGGCGCGCACGCTGCTGGCGATCGACGGCGTCGATGGTGTCAACGTGTCGGGGCTGGCGTCGGCATCGGGCGCTCGGGTCGGCGCGGAGATCAAGGCAGAGGTCGGTCGCCGCATCCGGATGGACTCGTCATCGTGACCGAGGCGATGGAAGCCGAATTCGACACCGTCGCCGAATGGACGGCGGAGGTGGCGGCTGAGCTCGGATCGGACTACTACGTGCCCGCCGCTTGCCGTGGAAGCGGAAGCCCGCCCGCCCTGGACTGGCTCATAAACGAGATGGGGCTGACGGCCGGTGCCACGTTGGTGGACTCGGGCGCGGGTGTCGGGGGACCCGCGGCCTACGCGGCGCAGTCATGCGGGGTGCTTCCACTGCTCGTCGAGCCGGAAGCGGGTGCATGTCGTGCCGCCAACAGACTGTTCGAGTCTCCGGTACTGTGCGCGGACGGTGCGGCCCTGCCGATCATGGACTCGAGTTTCGACGCCGCGTGGTCGTTGGGCGTCCTGTGCACAACCGCGGACCAACTCGAGTTGCTGGAGGAGTTGCGGCGTGTGGTACGTCCGGGCGGGCGCATCGGGTTGCTTGTGTTCGTCGCGCAGCACAGCGCGGCGGGAAACATGTTGGAAGGCAACCACTTTCCAACGCAGAGCGGGCTGCTCGAGTTGGTGGCAAGCGCCGGGCTGGTCGTCGAGCGGCGGCTTGGCACCGCTGACCTTCCGGCAGTCGCCGACACCTGGACCGGGCGTGTCGAGACGGTTGAGCGTGTCCTCAGCGACCGACACGGACACAAGGAGGCGTGGCAGATGGCCGAACGTCAAAGTTCACGGATCGGGCGCTTGCTGGACGAGGGCTCGTTGACTGGTCAGTTGTTGGTGCTGCACCGGGCGTGAGCCAGCTGGTGGCTCGCGGACGGCGTAGAGGATGCCGACTCCGCCCGGCATCGGCCTCGCTTCGGCTGACCACTATCTGACCTCCTTGGCCAGCTGGCGGGCCTCCTGCTCGGTTTCGACCGCGGGGCCCGAACCCGGCAACGGCTTGCCGGCGACTTCCGGCGTGAACAGCAGGGTGACCGCTCCCACCACGCCTCCGAAGATCAGCATGTAGGCCGGCACCATCACATTGCCGGTCGTCGAGACTAACGCCTGAGCGATGAGCGGGGTGATGCCGCCGACAGCCGATATCGACACGTTGTACGAGATCGCCAACGCCCCGTAGCGCACTCTGGTGGGGAACAGCGCCGGCAGCATCGCCGGCGCAGTGCTGTCGAAGCACAGTTCCATCAGTCCGATCAACAGCACCCCGAGGAAGATCACCGGATAGACGCCACCGAAGCGCATCAGCAGAAACGCCGGCATGGAACCCACGATGAGCAGCGCGCAGCCCGTCCACATGATCGGTTTCACGCCGATGCGGTCGGACAACGACGCGACCAGCACCACGGTGGCCATC
>Ga0209112_10000171_pt1 | contig 11479 bp, 9 predicted proteins | sample TexAe_OM3H0_O3_FD_187947 | JGI IMG/M metagenome (GOLD analysis project Ga0209112, IMG submission 187947) | Forest soil microbial communities from Davy Crockett National Forest, Groveton, Texas, USA - Texas A ecozone_OM3H0_O3 (SPAdes) (version 2) | ecosystem: Environmental > Terrestrial > Soil >...
CGCCGCCGACCAAGGGCACGGGGGCGTGCCGGGATCCGTCCTGACCGCCGCGGAACATGCCGCGCGGTACCTGACCGAAGAGCCAGAGGTCGTCGTGATCGGCGCTGGCCAGGCTGGGCTCACGGTCGCGGCCCGGCTGGACGCGCTCGACGTGCCGACCCTCGTCCTCGAGCGTGAGCCCCACGTGGGCGACAACTGGCGCAACCGGTACCAGTCCCTCGTGCTGCACAACCAGGTCTGGGCCAACCACCTGCCCTACCTGCCGTTTCCTGCCTCCTGGCCCACTTACCTGGCCAAAGACCAGCTCGCCGACTGGCTCGAGCACTACCAGGACATCCTCGGTATCGCCGTGTGGACCTCGACCAGCGTCCAGTCGGGCAGCTATGACTCCGGGGCGCGGCGCTGGAACCTCACCCTCGCCGGTACGGATGGCAGCGGGGAGCGCGAGCTGCACCCGCGCCACGTCATCCTGGCCACCGGGGTTTTCGGCATCCCCAACCGTACGGTCATTCCCGGATCCGGCCAGTTCTCCGGCGCGTTCCTGCACGCGGCCGACTACCGCGGCGGCAGCGACGTGACCGGTACCCGGGCCCTGGTGATCGGCTCGGGCAGCAGCGCCCACGACGTCGCGCAGGACCTCGCCGCCGGCGGGGCGGAAGTCACGCTGCTGCAGCGTTCGTCGACCTGCGTGGTGAGCGTCGACCCCGGTGCCACCCGCGCCTACTCGATCTACCGGGAGGATGGCGCGCCGGTCGATGACTGCGACCTGGTGACCAACGCCTTCCCGTTCCCGTTGCTGGCCGATCTGCACCGCGACATGACCACCAAGATCGCCGAGCTGGACGCGGATCTGCTACGCGGCCTGGAGGAGGCCGGTTTCGCCATCGACTTCGGCGACGACGGCAGCGGCTTCCTGATGAAGTACCACCGGACCGGAGGCGGTTACTACATCAACACCGGCGCATCGGAGCTCATCGTGGACGGCACCATCGCGGTGAAACAGGGCGTGGAAGTAGCCGGCATCAGCGGCGACACCGTGCGCTACACCGACGGCACGAGCGCCGGCTTCGACCTGATCGTGGTGGCCACCGGCTACCAGAACATGTCCGAGACGGTGCGCCAGATTCTCGGCGACGAGATCGCTGACCGGGTCGGGCCGATCTGGGGCCTGGATTCCGAAGGCGAGCCGCGGGTGATGTGGAAGCGGACCGCGCAGCCGGGGTTCTGGGTGTGCGGCGGCAGCCTGCAGCAATGCCGGCCGTACTCCAAGTACCTGGCCATGCAGCTCAAGGCCGATCAGGTCGGCCTCAGATGACCGCGACCGGGGCCACGGGGCTGCCGACGCCGCCGACGATATTGAGCGGCGCGATGACGAGGAGGCACCTCCGGGCGCCGCTGGCCGCGAGCGCTTCCAGGTCGAGCAGCTCCAGGAAGTAGATCCCGCGATCCCGGATCGCCGCCAGGTGGAGCGGCATGGCCGAGCCGGCGACGGTCGACGGGCCCACCTCGACCGCGATATTGTCCGCGCCGGCCACGCTGATGTCGTACTGGCCGAGCCATTCACCGCAGTCGGCGTCGAGCCCGGGCCAGCTCTCGGTGGTCGCGGCGCCCGCGCGCCACTGCGACAGCCACCCGGTCCGGACCAGGAGCGCGTCCCCGGGCTCCGGGATGAGCCCGTGAGCGCGGGCCGCGCGATCGAGCCGGCCGGCGCTGATCGGCTCACCGCCGCTCAGCGGAGCGTCGGCGGCCAGGTCCAGGAACAGGGCCCGCGTGACGATGGGCCCGGTGGCCTCGATCCCGCAGCGGGACGCGCCGCGGCTGGTCACGGTCGAAGCGGGGTAACCGTTCCACATCAGCCCGTCGCGCCAGACATGCGACAGCGCGTCCAGGTGGGTCGTGCCGTGGCAGGCGACGATGATCGAGTCGTCGGCGTAGCCGTAACCAGGCTTCTCGGGAAGGCCGGCCGCGTAGTCACCGCCGTCGCGGGACATGAAGTGCTGCATGGGCAGGCGCAGGCCGGCTACCGGGCCTTGCCCCGATCGCATCGGCAGTCCGAGCGAGATCGGCTGGCCGCGCACTGCCGCGGCCACACCCCGGCGGACCGCGTCGCCGTCGACGAGGTTGAGTGCCCCTCGTTCGTCGTCGGGACCCCAACGGCCCCAGTTCCCGCTCACCCCGCCGGGGTGAGCTCGAACGAGATGTCGGTAATGCGGCCCTCCGGCTCATCGACGAACTTCACGCGGACGCGGGGCTGGCCCTGGAGTTTCGCGGCCGCGGCGCCGATGTCGGTGAGATCGAGCCCGTTGACCATGTTGACCAGCGCCGTATCGGCTCCGTCCAGTGTCACGTAGGCGATCACCACCGGCGGCTTGGGGAGACCGGGGAAGGCGGCGGTGATGATGGTGAAGGTTTCCAGTGTGCCTTCGGGCCCTACCGGCACCCAGTCGGTCGTGCGCTTGAAGCACGCGTCACAGAACGACCGGGCCGGGACCAGGACCCGCTGACAGGACGGGCACCGCGCCCCCATGATCTGCTGGGATTCCTTGAGCGCGGCGAAGAAGCGGCTGGCCGCCTCGCCCGCGAAGTAGGTGTAGTCGAAATTCCAGTTGCCCGGGATCGTGATCAGCTCAGTGGTGTCGGTCATGACGTGCCGCTCCTACTCCGGGCGCTCGGTGCCCAGTACGCAGACGGTGGAGAACTGGGTGGCGCCACCCTGCCCGGTGGCGACCGCCCGACGGACATCGGGGACCTGGCGCTCCCCGGCCATCCCGCGCACCTGCAGCGCCGCCTCGGCGATACGGACCATCGCCGTCGCGCTCACCGGGTTGGCCGCCTGGGGACCCCCGGACGGGTTGAAAGCGGGCAGCGACAGGTCAGTGAACTGTTCCTGCAGGAAGCGCGGCCCGTCCTCAGGCTCACAGAATCCGAGGGCCGGATAGGTCATCGCCTCCGCGCTGGAAAACGCCGTGTACAGCTCGACCGCGTCAATGTCCTTGCGCGCGTCGGTGACGCCGGCGTCGGCGTAGGCCCGCTCGGCCGAACGGCGCAGCGACAGCAGGTCGACGAGAGAACCTTCCGGCCGGTGGAAGCGATCACCCATGGCGTAGGCATCCGAGGTCGACGCCATGCCCTGAAGCCAGGCCGGGTTCCGGTCACCGACGCTGTTCTCTTCGGCCAGGACGAGCGCGCACGCTCCCTCGGACATCGGGCAGGCCTCGAACCGGTGGATCGGCCAGGCCAGCATCGGCGACTCGAGGATGTCCTCCGGCGACAGATCCTTATGGATGTGGGCCAGCGGGTTCTTGAGCGCGCTGCGGTAGTTGCGGGAGGCGATCTCAGCCCAGTCGCGTTCACGGTAGCCGTACACCCGCATCAGCATGGAGGCACGCAGCGCGGCCATGGTGATCGTCGTGAGCGGGAAGTCCTTCTCGTACACCGGGTCGAAGATTGTGTTGAAAACCTGCTGTGAGGTGGTGGCCTGGCCCATCCGCTCCAGGCTGATGACCAGAGCGACCTTGGCCCGGCCCGATCCCACGTACGACGCACCCGCGAACGCAGCCGAGGAACCAGTCACACCGCCGGTGTTGACCCGCACGTACGGCTTGCCGGCCCCGAAGATCGCCGTCTTCTCCACGCCGTTCTCGCCCGCGAGCGCGTCGGGCGCGACCCCCATGACGATCGCGTCGATCGCGGAAATGTCCATGGCGGCGTCGTCGAGCGCCTTCTCGGCCGCCTCCCAGATCATGTCGGCCGAGCTGAGCTCGGTGTGCGCCCGCTTATAAGAGGTCTGCCCGACGCCGACCACTGCCATCCGGGATTTCATGCGGCCTCCAGCACGATCACGGTCTGAGTCTGCCCGGCGACGGTGGACGATCCACTGGCCAGGGCCGTGCGCACGCCGTCCAGCTGGACCGGGCCAGCCTGGCCGCGCAGTTGCAGGACCGCCTCGGCGATCCGCAGCAGGCCCATCGTCGGGCGGCTGTACCCGCTGGCTCCGCCGCCGGACGGGTTGGCGCGCGGGTCGTCGGCCAGCCGCAGCATGCCCTCACCCGGCGCCGCCAGCCCCACGGCTTCCAGGCCGAGAGCCTCATCGATCAGCGTCAGGCCGTCCACCTCGGCCACGTCCACGGCGCTGCCCGGCACACCGGCCTCGGTCAGCGCACGGTCAGCCGCCTCGCTCAGGCTGCGAATCGTGCGGAGCGGCCGGTCTCCGAACAGGTAAGGCTCCGACGACTGGCCCATGCCCGCCACCCGGATCGCCGTCGGCTGGGTCGACAGCACCATCGATACGGTGATGTCGGCCCACAGCGGCATGTCTCCGGCGGCCAGCGGGAAATGCGGCGCCGAGGTGAAGCCACCGGCCTGGAGGGCCCGCGGGTTACGGCCGGCCGCGTCACCCCGGCGGGTCACCGCCCGCTCGTGGGCCTCTGGCACCCCGTCGCCGCCCAGGCACAGCTGTGCGCGCATGGCCGACAGCATGAACTCGTCGAGACCGAGCGGCCGCGTCATACAGGGGTCGAACAAGGCGCGCGAAAAGGCATCGGGGTCGTGCTCGCTCGACCGGCCCCAGGCCGCGACGATCGAACGCTGGTTATCCCCCGCCTCCAGGCGCGTCATAGCCGCGGCGAAGGCGGCGGCGCCATCGTCGGAGAAGCGGATCTCGTCGCGCAGGTAAGCGCCGGCGGCCGGCGCGCTCACCATGGAGGACAACGACCGGCCGTCGACGAGGTCATGGGCGGCGAGGACGACCGAGTCGATCTCGCCCATTTCGCGCCCGGAGTCGTCGACCGATGCTCGCACGGTGTCAAAAATCAGCTCGGACAGGTTCCGGCGAGCGTCGGCGAAGCTGATCTCCAGCGCCACGCCTTCGATATAGATCGGCACTTTCACTCTTGCAGTACTACCGCGCCGTCCAGTCTGAGTCAACGTTAATGTTGACACAGGTCCGCTGGCCGGCGACGCTGGACATCGTTCAACACTTACGTTGATTGTGCTGAGCCTGGGGAATTGACAGGATGGAACGATGATGACCAGCAGTTCGCAGCCGGCCTCGGCGCTGTCCGGGCGAACAGCCATCGCCGGGATCGGTGAGACGGATTACGTCCGGGGCAGCGACCAGTCGGTTCTGCAGATGGTGCTGGGCGCCAGCATGGACGCGATCCGCGACGCCGGGTTGACGCCGGACGACATCGACGGCGTGATCCCGCCCCCAGGCTTTGTCGCCTGGGACGAGATCGCGGCCCACCTCGGTATTAAGAACGTGCGGTACACCGCCACACCGCAGATGGGCGGGGCCAGCCCGACCGCCGCCCTGCTGAGCGCGGCGATGGCGGTGTCGGCCGGGATCGCCACGTCCGTTCTGGTCCCGATCGGCTGGAACGGATTCTCCGCCATCCGCCCCAAGCCGGGGGCCCGGCCCAGCAAGCGGCGTTTCACCGCGGCCTTCTTCGAGACCGTCCGCAACTTCTACGCGCCCTACGGGCTCCGGTCGGCGCCGTGGTGGTACTCGCTCTACCTGCAGCGCTACGTCGACCTCTACGACGTCCCGCCGGAGGCGGCGGGCGCCGTCGCGCTGGCCTGCCGCAAGCATGCGCAGCTCAACGACCGGGCCCTGATGCGGGACAAGCCGCTGACGATGGAGGGCTATCTCGACTCGCCCCTGATCACCGGCCCGCTGCGCAAGCTGGACTGCTGCGTCGAGACCGACTGCGCCGCCGCGGTGGTGGTCACCTCGGTCGAGCGGGCCCGTGACCTGCCCCATCGCCCGGTCGTCTATCTCGGGGGGGCCGAGGGTCACTCAAGTCCCGCCGATGAGCTGGTCAACCGGCCCGACGTGCTCCGGCTGGGCCTGCACGAGGCGGCGCCGCGAGCGTTCGCGATGGCCGGAGTGACCGCGGCGGACATGGACTTCCTGCAGATCTACGACTGCTTCACCTACGTCGTGCTGCTGCAGTTCGAGGCGCTCGGGCTGGCCGAACCGGGTGGGGCGGCGGATTTCGTCAAGGGGGGCACGATCGAACTCGGCGGCCGGTACCCGACGAACACCCACGGCGGGCTGATGTCGCAGGGACATTGCTGGGGTCTCAACCATGTCGTCGAGGCCACCCGCCAGCTGCGGGGCGAGGCGGGCGCGGCTCAGGTGGACGGGGCCGAGCTGGGCCTGGTGACGGGCTACGGCGACCTCGGGGACGGCAGCATCGCCATTCTTGCGAAGGATGACAAATGAGCGAGCGGACGGTCAGCAAGGTCATCGGCAAGCCCGACGACCTGAACCTCGAGCTGTTCCAGGCCATCGTCTCTGGTGCGCACATGTGCCTGCAGCAGTGCGGCAACTGTGGCCGTTACAGTCATCCACCCCGCATGTACTGCGGCAACTGCTTCTCCGGTGACTACAGCTACCCCGAGATCAGCGGCGCGGGCACGGTGTACTCGTACACGATCTCGCGCCACACCGCCGAGCCCGCCTGGCAGGATGAGCTGCCCTACCTGACCGTCGTGGTCGAACTGGACGAGGGCCCGCGCGTCGTTGGTGCGGCCACCCTCCCCGACCCGGCGACGGTGAAGATCGGCCAGCGGGTGCACGTGGTCCCCGAGAAGCGGACCGACGACTTCGCCTACTTCACCGTGGTCTTCGATACGGACGGGGCCAGTTGATGACGGAGACCACGGTCACCACGGAGGACCCGGTTCTCTTCTCGATCGAGAACGGGATCGCCTCGGTCACCCTCAACCGCCCGGCGAAGATGAACGCCCTCACTCCGGAGATGCTCGTTCGTCTCGACCGGGCCTGGCAGGCGATCCAGGCCGACGCGACCGTGCGCGTCGCCGTGCTGAGCGGAGCCGGCCAGAAGGCCTTCAGCGCCGGCGCCGATCTGGGCCGGCTGACCCCTCTGCTCACCCGGGCCCGCTCCGCCGAGGATGAGTGGGATGAAGCGCTGCTCGCCGATCCGAAGCTGCTCAACCGGGCCCTGCTGCGCGGCATCGACGTGACGACGCCGGTGATCGCGGCGATGCGCGGCATGGTGGTCGGCGGCGGGATGGAACTCATGCTCGCCTGCGACCTGCGCGTCGCCGGGCAGTCGTCGCAGTTCGGGCTGCTCGAGGTGCGCCGCGGCCTGATCCCGGCGGCGGGCGGCGTGGCGAGGGTGTCGCGGCAGATCACCCAGGCCCGCGCGGCCGAGATCCTGCTGGTCGGCGACCGGGTCGGCGCCGATGTCGCCCTGTCGTGGGGGCTGATCAACCGGGTGGTCGCCGACGATGAGGTCCAGGCCGCCGCCTACGCGCTGGCCGAGCGGATGGCCGAAAACGGCCCGCTGGCGATGCGCAAGGCCAAGCAGGTCATGCTCGCGAGTTCGGGTCGCCCGATTCTCGACGGATTCGCGGCCGAGGACGAGGCGATCAAGGTGGTCCTGCGCTCCAGGGACGCCCGCGAGGGCTCGAAGGCCTTCATGGAAAAACGGAAACCTAAATTCACCGGCGAGTAAACAAATACAAACATTCTCCTGGTCACCGAAGGTCGTGAGGTCGGCAAACAGCTTTGCCTTCCGGCATTACGTGAGCGTTTTCGTTTAGAAAAATAAATAACAAATATCCACGGTGTCGCGTGATCGTCTTCGCGAACCAACGTGAAGCATCTAGAAGCCATAGCCAACGGGCGAACCGTTCCGCTTCTGCGCGACGATTCGTCAACTCATGTGTTGACTTTTACCGTACGGTTCGGCGAGACTCTTGACGATCCGGAGGCGCGGGTGACGTGGGACACAGTTTCAGCCATCGGCGCCTTGGTCTCCCGGCTGCTTCGGTCTCCGCAATTACTCACTCCTCTGACGAAGAAGTAGGGGTATCCAGGCATGATTAGTTCACTCCCCCGGCCCCGCCGCTTCCTGCGGCTGGCTGGTGTCTCCGCCAGCGCGATGGTGGCGGGAATTGCGCTGGCCGCATGCAGCAGTTCCGGCGGCGGAGGCGGTACCTCCGCTTCCGGCACTTCCTCGGCCTCGGCCGGCGCCGACAGTGCGGTCGTGAGCAGTGCTGCCTCGGCCGCGTCCGCGGCTGAGGCCACGCCCACCAGCATTTTTCAGAAGACGCCACTGAAATCCACGCCGAGCAAGGGTCATCTGCTGATCTACATCGACTCCGGTGTTTCCGGCGGGGTGGAGATCAACGACGGCGAGCGGGCGGCCGCCCAGGCGCTCGGCTGGAATTTCAAGTCGCTGAGCTTCACCAACTCAAACCCGGCGTCGCTGATCACCGCGATGCAGCAGGCACTGCAGTTCCACGCGACCGCGGTGAGCTTCAGCGGGAACCCCGAGTCGGTCTGGGGCGGCGAGGTCAGCGCCTACCAGAAGGCGCATGCCTTCATCATTCCCGTGGCGGTCGGCCCGGGGGTCACGATCAATTCGACCGTGCCCGCCAACATCGGTGACTTCACCGACGCCGGCAAGGCAATGGGCAACTGGCTCATCTCGAAGTCCGGCGCCAAGGCCAGCACGCTCGAGGTGGGGATCCCGGCGCTGCCGGTCCTGACCACCTCGCTCACCGGGATGAACGAAGTGCTCAAGGCCAAGTGCCCGAGCTGCCAGACGACGACCCTGAACGCGACCCTGAACCAGATCACCTCGAACGCGCTGGTTCCGGCGATTGTGTCGCAGCTTCGCGAGCACCCGTCGATCAAGTACGTGATCTCCGCCTACCAGCCCTTTACGGCCGGTGTGACCAATGCCATGAAGGCGGCGGGGCTGAACGACGTCACCTACGCCGGAGCCCAGCCTGACCCCAGCGACCTGGCGGCGATCAAGAGCGGCAGCTCCGAGGCGATGGCGGCAATCCAGAACAACGTGCTCCTCGGCTGGATGGTCGCGGACTCAGCGGCCCGTGCGCTGGAGGGCATGAGCGTTCCGGCCGGCGACGGCGGCGCACCATCCCAGCTGCTGGTCAAGAGCAACATCAACAGCACGAGCCTGGACGGCTATGCCCTCCCGCCGAACTACCAGCAGGAGTTCAAGACGCTCTGGAAGGTCTCTGGGTAATTCGCCGTAAGCCCACCTGAACGAGTTGGTGTTTCGTGAGCAACCAGCCTTCCGCCCTTGTGGCGGCCAATGTGAGCAAGTCTTTTGGCGGCACCCAGGCGCTAGTCGATTTCTCGTTGACTATCGCGGCCGGTGAGGTCCGTGCGCTCGTCGGAGGAAATGGCTCCGGAAAATCAACGTTCATTAAGGTCCTGTCCGGCTATCACCGGCCGGATCCTGGCGCGCAGGTCGCGGTGGGCGGAGTCACGCTCAGCCCGGGGGATCCGGCGTCGTCCCGGCGATCCGGGGCCCGCTTCGTTCACCAGGACCTGGGCCTGGTGAACGACGCTTCGGTGCTGGACAACCTGGCGGTAGCCAACGGGTATCCCACGATGGCCGGGACGGTGCGCGGCCGCGCGTCCCGCGCGGCCGCGTCGAGAACCCTTGACCGCGTCGGCCTGACCATCGACCCGCGGATCAAGGTCGAGCGGCTCAGCGCGGCCGAGAAGACCGGGGTCGCGCTGGCCCGGACGCTGGCTGGGCTGAGCGACGGCGAGGTCAAGCTCCTGGTGCTGGATGAGCCCACCGCGACGCTGCCGGCCAACGAGGTCCGGCAGGTGCTGCGGATGGTGCACGCGGTGGCGGCCCAAGGGGTGGGCGTGCTCTACGTGACCCACCGCCTTGATGAGATCTTCGAGCTCGGGGCCAGTATCACGGTGCTGCGCAACGGCCATCGCGTCCTGGACGGATCGAGCTCGGACATGACCCGCCATGACCTGGTACGGCACCTGTCCGGGTCCGAGCTGGACGACGCCCGGGACGAGGCCGACCACACGGCCAAGATTCGCGAGGATCTCGCGCTTGAGGTTTCTCACCTGCGTTCCGCGCAGATCGACGATGTTACCTTCGGGGTGGCGCGAGGTGAGGTACTCGGTATTTCCGGGGTCACCGGGTCCGGCCGCGAAATCATCGCCGGCTTGATTTTCGGCCGCGAGCGGTCGACCGGGGGTGAGGTCCGGGCCAGTGGCCGGCGGATCCGGGCGGGCCAGCCGAGGGAATCGATCAAGAACGGCGTCGCTTTTCTGCCCGCTGACCGCAAGGTCGAGTCCGGCCTGATGGACCTGACCGCCCGGGAGAATCTGACCATCTCGAGCCTGCGGGAGTTCTGGCGCCCGCCGCTGTTCCGGCGCCGGCGTGAGCGCGCGGAGGCCAGAGCCTGGTTTGACCGGCTCGGTATTCAGCCCGCGGGCGGCGAGGAACTTCTGTTCTCAAAGCTCAGCGGAGGCAACCAGCAGAAGGTGCTGGTGGCCAAGTGGCTGCGCCTGCGCCCGGGTGTTCTTCTGCTCGACGAACCGACGCAGGGCGTCGACGTCGCGGCCAAGGCTGAGATTCATCACCAGCTGCTATCGGCGGCGTCTACCGACGCCGTCGCCGTCGTGGTCACCTCGAGCGACATCGATGAGCTGGTCGCCATATGTCACCGGGTTCTGGTTCTGCGTCACGGCCGGGTGGCGGCTGAGCTGGCGGGAGAACAGATAACCGTCGCCGCCGTGACCAAGCAGACGCTGGTCTCCGATGGCTCCGGGCAACAAATTCTGAGCGAGGTGCTGTGATGGATCGGCCGAGATTCCGGATCCAGCTCGGGCTGGACCGATTCAGCGGACTGTATCTGTGGGCGGCATTCATCGTGATGTTCACGGCGTGGACGCCGCTGTTCTTCACGTCGGCCACCTTGCACTCGGTGGCATCGGGCCAGGCGGTCGCCGGCATCCTGACCGTGGGGCTGCTGATACCCCTGGTGGCCGGGGCCTTCGATCTATCGGTGGGAGCGACGGCCAACGTCACTGCTATTTCGGTCGTGCAACTGCAGACGCTGCATCATCTCGGCATTGCCTGGTCGATTGTTCTCTCGGTCGCCCTGGGCGCGCTGATCGGCGCGGTGAACGGATTCCTGGTCGTCGTTTTCAAGATCAACTCGTTTATTGCCACCCTGGCCATGGGCAGCGTCCTGGCGGCCCTGCTCACGATCTTCACCAACAACGAGCAGCCCTCCCCGCCGACCGACCCCGCCTGGAGCCGGCTGACCCAGCAATCCGTGGGCGGATTCCAGATCGTCTTCATCTACTTCCTGATCATCGCGGTCGTGGTGTGGTGGATCCTGGAACACACCCCGGCAGGCCGCTACATGCGGGTGATCGGCAGCAACACCGAAGCGGCGCGCCTGTCCGGTGTGCCGGTGGGCCGGTGGGTCTGGATCTCCCTGATCTGCTCAGGGACCATTGCCGGGCTGGCCGGCATCGCCTGCAGTTCGCTGCTGGGGCCGTCGCTGACCTTCGGGCAGGCCCTGCTGCTGCCGGCCTTTGCCGCCGCGTTCCTGGGCTCGACGCAGCTGACCCCGGGGCGGTTCAACGTCTGGGGAAGCGTCATTGCGATCTATGTCCTGGCCACCGGCATCCAGGGCTTCCAGTTCGTCA
>Ga0209112_10000172_pt1 | contig 11408 bp, 6 predicted proteins | sample TexAe_OM3H0_O3_FD_187947 | JGI IMG/M metagenome (GOLD analysis project Ga0209112, IMG submission 187947) | Forest soil microbial communities from Davy Crockett National Forest, Groveton, Texas, USA - Texas A ecozone_OM3H0_O3 (SPAdes) (version 2) | ecosystem: Environmental > Terrestrial > Soil >...
TGCCCCTGATGTTGGCAGAGGGACCCGGACTAGACTCGCGCTCGGATGTCCACGTCGCCCAATGACCTCAACGCCCGGATCATCGCCGAGTTCCGCGCCAACGCCGGTGAGGTCGGCGAGCCGTTCGCGAACACGCCGCTCCTGCTCCTGCACCACACCGGCGCCAAGTCCGGGGCCCAGCGGGTGAACCCACTCGCGTACATGCGCGACGGCGACCGATATGTCATCTTCGCCTCCAAGGCCGGCGCGCCCACAAACCCCGGGTGGTACTACAACCTCAAGGCGCACCCGGAGGTGACGATCGAGGTGGGGACGGACACGGTGCCCGCGGTCGCGAGTGAGGCCACCGGAGAGGAGCGCGAGCGGCTGTTCGGCGCCCAGGCCGAGCGTGCGCCCTCGTTCGCCGAGTACCAGCGCAAGACCACTCGCGTGATCCCGGTCATGGTGCTCACGCCGGCCGGCTCCGCCAGCGGCGGCCCGGTTAGCGTGCCGGTCACGCTGCGCGGCCAGGTGCCGACCGGACTCGGGACGCCCGGGAAGTTCAGCGGCGTGCTGACCGGCGGCAACGGCCGCGCACCGGGCGAGGGGCAGGTCGCCGCCTACACCTTCACGGTGCCGTCCGACCTGCCGGTCCTGCTGCGCAACATCGACGTCGACGTGACGCTCGCCAACGACCCGGCCAACCAGGTCAGCGGGTACCTGGTCGCGCCGGGCGGCGAGACGATGGGCTACGGGTCGAGCTACCTCACGACCGGGTTCAACTCAAGCGGCGTGCCAGTGGAGTCGCCCGAGCGGCAGCTGTCGCTTTATGCCTCCAACCCCATCCCAGGCACCTGGACGCTCATCATCGACTTCACCTCGCCCGTGCCCGGCAACGAGCTGTCCGACCCGTTCACCGGGCGGATCAGGTTCAACGCCGTGTCGTTCAGCCGGGGGGCGCTGCCGGACTCGCCCACGGTCTCACTCAAGCAGGGGAAGTCGGTGACGTACAAGGTCACGGTGCACAACACCGGGGCGGCACCCGAAGACATCTTCCTCGACCCACGGCTGACCACCCTGCGCTCATACTCGCTCCAGCCGCAGGACCGGGTGGCCGGCGTGAAGGTGCCGACGTCGGCGACGGTAAACCCGCCCGAGTGGATCGTGCCGACCATGACGCACAGCGTGTCGGCGTCGGCGTCTTCGTCTGTGCCCGTCATGTTCGACTTCGGGCCGTTCCCCGGTGACCCGGACGAGGCGAGCTCGCTGGGTTCCGTAGCGAGCGCCTCGTACCCGCTCGCCCGAGCGGTCACGCCGGTCACCCAGGGGCTCTGGTTCGCCGTACCGTCACGGGTCGGGCCCTACGCCGCCGACGGCACCGCCAGCACGACCGTCACGTCGTCCATGACCGCGGTGACGCAGGAGTTCGACACGTCGGCGAGCCCGGCGAACGGCGACTTCTGGAGGTTCGCGGTGTCGTCGCTTGCCGGGCAGGCGTCCTACAACCTGTTCATCGTCAACCCGGGGCAGACGCGGACGATCGACCTGACCGTGAAGCCTTCGGCCCCGCCTGGGACGGTGATCCGCGGGATGCTCTACATCGACGACTTCGTAGACTCGCTGCAGTTCCTGTCGGGAAGCCAGCTAGTGGCACTCCCGTACGCGTACACGGTCGGGTAATGAGGCGGGCATGCAGCAACCACAGGTCTTTCTTTAACCCCAGCCACAGCGCTAGGCAGCGCGGTCCATGCGCTGCCTGGTGACAGCAACCACAAGGCCTTAACCCCAGCCACAGCGCTAGGCAGCGCGGTCCTTGCGCTGCCTGCTGACAGCAACCACAAGGCCTTAACCCCAGCCACAGCGCGGGGGGCGAGCGCTTTTTGCGAGTCCCCCCGTGGGGGGGATATGGGGGGGCGAAGCCCCCCCATGCGCGGGGGGTGCAGGGGGGTCGTCCCCCCGCAGGCTAATCAGACTCGATGGTGCGGAGGCGGATTGTTACCTCCATGGCGCGAAGTTCGTCGAGCACCTCGTCGCTGTACTCGGTGCCGATGTCGGTGATCACGTAGCCGAGCTCGTCTCGGGTGCGCAGGAGCTGACCCTCGACGTTCACGCCGTGGTCGGCGAGTACCCGGTTGATCGATGCGAGGACGCCAGGCACGTTCATGTGCAGGTGAATGAGGCGGTGGGTGCCGGGCACGGCCGGGAGCGCGACGCTGGGCAGGTTAACCGACATCGCCGTGGCGCCTGCGCCGGCGAAGTCCGCGAGCTTGCCGGACACGAACTCACCGATGTCCTGCTGCGCTTCCTCGGTGGAACCGCCGATGTGCGGGGTCAGGATCACGTTCGGCAGGCCGCGCAGTTCGGAGACGAACTCCTCGCCGCTCGCCTTCGGCTCCTTCGGGAACACGTCGATGGCCGCGCCCGCGATGTGGCCGGACTCGATGTGCCTGCGCAGCGCGGCGTGGTCGACGACGAAGCCGCGGGAGAGGTTGAGGAACAGCGACCTCGGGTTCATCCTGGCGAACTCTTCCTCGCCGAAGAACCCGTGGTTGCCTGGCCGGCCGTCTACGTGGATCGTGACGGTCTCCACCGACTCGAGAAGCTCCTCCAGGGTGGAGCAGCGGCGCGCGTTGCCGATCGCGAGCTTGTCGGCGACGTCGTAGAAGTACACCGACATGCCGAGGGACTCGGCGATGACGCTCAGCTGGGTGCCGATGTTGCCGTAGCCGATGATGCCGAGCTTGCGGCCGCGGACTTCGTGGGCGCCCTTGGCGGACTTGTCCCACTTGCCGTCGTGCATCTTCACGTTCTTCTCGGGCAACCGCCGGGCGAGCGAGATGATCTCGGCGATCGCGAGCTCCACGACGGAGCGGGTGTTCGAGAACGGCGCGTTGAACACCGCCACGCCGCGCTTCGCGGCGGCGGCCAGGTCGACCTGGTTGGTGCCGATGCAGAACGCGCCGACGGCGAGCAGGTCGGGCGCGGCGGCCAGCACCCGCTCAGTGACATGGGTCTGCGACCTGATGCCAAGGAGGCTGACGCCTTGGACTTTCTCGATGAGCTCGTCCTCGCCAAGGGCGCGCGGCATCGTCTCTACTTGATAGCCAGCCTTCGTCAGTCGAGCCGTCGCGTCCGGGTGAATGTTCTCCAGCAGCAAGGCACGGTTGAGCGTGTCCAGCGTCAGCACCTCTTCCCCACGAAACATCACTGACGAGCCTATGTAACTTTACCGCACCCCTCGCAGCCGGTTCGTTCCGGTCGGCCGGCTCGTCGCGCCGCTCGGCCGCCCGGCGAAGCCGCGCGCTTGCCTCGCTGGTGTCCGCGCCCGGAACCTGGCCAAGCAGCACGAGCGCCTGTTCCCAGCTGCGGGACGCGGCATCAGGCCTCCCCCAGGAAAGCTGGGTGTCGCCGAGGCAGATGAGCGAGGTCGCCTCGGCATGCGGGTCCCCGAGCACCCGGTACATCGCAAGCGCCCGCTCGTACTGCGCGCTTGACTGCTCGTAATCCCCCAGCTGCCAGTAGGCGTAGCCGATGCTGTCCAGCGTGTCGGCCACGCCGGTGCGGCTGCCCGACTCGGTGTGCATCTCAAGCGCCCTGCGGCAGTACCACAGGGCCGCGTCGGGCTGGCCGAGGTGCGCGAGGATCCAGCCCACCTGGTTCTCCGAGTACGCGATCGCCGCGCTGTCGGCCAGCGAGCGGCGCAGCCGCAGCGCCTCCACCGCGTGATCGAGCGCTTCGTCCCACCGGTTCTGCTGGGTGAACACTATGGACAGACCGTACCGCACCAGCCCCACGCTGGCCCGGTCACCGAGGTCGGTGAACAGTTCCAGTGCCTGCCGCAGGTGCTCGTCGGCCGCGCTGAAGTCCCCGAGACGCCCGCTCACGTGACCCAGCTCACAGTGCACGTAGGCGAGCGCGTCGCGGTCACCAAGCCGGCCGGCGGCGAGCACGGCGGTGCGCTGCACCGCAAGTACCTCGTGCATCCGGCCGCGCCTGTGCAGCAGCGGCGCCCAGCACCAGGCGAGCTTCCAGCAGTGCTCGTCATGGCGCCGCGCCGCGGCCTGCTCGATGACGTTACGCAGGACGCGGTGCTCTGCGGCGAACCACGCGAGCGCCGTGTCGTAGGCCTCGGCGCCGGAGAATTCCTCGGCCGTCACGCCGTCGAGTGTCGGGGGCAGCGGCACCTGGACGTGTGCCGGGTACAGGCGGGCCGCGGCGGCTTGCGCCGTCCTGACGTAGTGGTCAAGCACGCGCCGCCTGGCGAGGTCGCGCTCGGCGGCGCTCAGCGCGGCCGACGCGAGTTCGGCCGCGTAGGCGCGGAGCAGGTCGTGGCAGCCGAAGCGGCCTGCCGTGTCCTCGGTGAGCAGCGAGGCCCTGGTCAGCTCGGCAAGCGCGGTTCGCGCCTCGGCCAGCGTGCTCGCCGCGAGCGAGGCCGCCGCGGCCGCCGAGATGTCCGGACCGTGGTGCAGGCCGAGCAACCGGAACATCCGCGCGCCCTGGTCACTGAGCTTGTCGGCCGACCAGGAGAAGACAGCGCGCAGGTCGGTTGTCTCCTCCCCGGTCCGCAGCGCGTCGAGCCGACTGCGCGCATCGGCGAGTTCGGCAGCGAGATCGGCGAGCTTCAGCGTCGGACGCGCCACCGCCCTGGCGCAGGTGACGCTGAGCGCGAGCGGCAGCCCCGCCGAGTGCTCGACTATCGCCGCGACCGCCGCGGACTCGGCCGCGACTCGCTCGGCGCCGAGGCGGCTGGAGACAAGATCAGCTGCCTCCCGCCCGTCGAGCACGTCAAGCGGCACGGGGCGAGCCCCCTCCACGACAAGCCCGGTCAGCTGTGACCTGCTGGTCACAAGCACCATGCAGCCGGGACTGCCGGGGAGCAGGGGACGCACCTGGTCGGCGTCGTGCGCGTTGTCGAGCAGCAGAAGCATCCGTTTGCCGTCGAGCAGCGTACGCAGCAGCGCGCTCTGCGCCTCAAGGGCGGGCGGCACGCTCACGGCAGGGACCCCGAGGGCGTCAAAGAACCATTGCAGCGCCGTGCTCGGGTGCATCGGCGGGCTTGCCGGGTCGAACCCGCGGAGGTTCACGTAGAGCTGGCCGTCGGGGAACAGCGGTCCGGCCTGCCTGGCGAACCGGATCGCAAGCGTCGTCTTGCCGACGCCGGCGGTCCCGGTGATCAGCGCGACGCAGGATGCCTGCGGCACCCTGCCGCGCTGCTGCGACGCCCCGGGCAGCAGCGTGTGCAGCCAGTCGAGTTCGGCCGCCCGGCCGACGAAGCCAACGGGCTCGGACGGCAGCTGCGCCGGGCACAGCGCCGGCTCGGCGGGCACCGCCGGCGGAGACGGCAGCACCGGCGACGCCCCGGTGCTAGGAGGTGAGGGCCTGACCATGGGCCGCGACACGAGCTCGGCGGCAGGCACCTGTGCGGGGCCGTCGAGCGCCTGGTCCATCGCGAGGACCCGCTGGTGAATCCTGGTCAGCTCGGTGCCGGGGTCGATGCCGAGATCATCGGCGAGCCGCGCCCGCGCGTCGTGGAACACGTGCAGTGCCTCGGCCTGGCGGCCGCACCGGTACAGGGCGATCATCAGCAGCCCCCGCGCCCGCTCGCGCAGCGGATGCTCGGCGACCAGCGTGGTCAGCTCGGGCACCGCCGCCGCAGACTGACCGCGGGCGAGCATCAGGTCGGCGCGTTCCTCCGCCGCGGTGGTGCGGAGCTCTTCGAGCCTGAGCCGCTCCGACTCCGCGAACGGTCCTGGCACCCCGGCGAACGGCTGACCGCGCCACAGCCCGAGCGCCTCGTCCACGACCTGCGCCGCGCCGTCCATGTCGCCGGAGGCACGCAGCCCGCGTGACTTGCCGAGGCACTCCGCGAACTGGTCAGCGTCGAGGCCGCCGGGTCCCAGCCGCAGCAGGTAACCGCCGCCCGAGGAGACGAGCACCTGGCCGGGGGCACGCCGAGACCGGTCCGGATCCAGCACGCGGCGCAGTCCTGCTATGTACGTATAAATCCCGCTATCGACGCTGACCGGCGGCTCGTCGCCCCACACCGCGTCAACGAGCTCGCTGCGCGATACCACCCGGTTCGCCCTGCTCGCCAGCACCCCGAGGACCGCGAGCTGCCTGGGCTGCCCCGCCAGGACCTCACGACCGTTGCGCCAGACCGTGACCGGCCCAAGCACCCCCACTCGCAGCGGCACCGCTGAACCCTTTTCATCCTGCCCCTTGCCCTGGGGCATGGCGAAACCGGCAGCACCGGGGTGAAACTGATCCACCACCAGCCGCCCCCTTCGCGCCGGACTCTACACCCACCCCTGGCCACGCAACATGGTGCAATTTCAAAAGCGCAATTACGCCGCGCAACCAAACGCTACAGCTAGGAGATTACTGCCAGAGGGGGATGGGCATCTAGAAAATATCCAGATGACCTATAGGCGATGCGACTATCACTAAACAAGCGAACATGCGGCCCGGCTTCCCACCCAGCCAGGCCGCAGCAGCGGTCCGGTAGTGGCGCGACCCACCGCCACCCGGACAGGCGCGGGCACACCCCCCTGGTGCCCTCGCCTAAAGAACAGCCGGCCTCCACGGTCCCCCCTCACTCCAACCGTGGAGGTCGGCAGGGTTCACGGTCGACTACACTCCGGATCTAACCAATAACTCATGGTGACAAATCCGGGGGGACGGCAATGGGCAAGGCGAGTGCCGGCAAGCGGGACGTGGACCGGCGGGAGCGGATCGCGGCGCAGCGGGCGGCCGAGCGGCGAACGCAGAAGCGGAACCGGCTGCTGCTGGCGGGCGGGGCGATCGCAGTGGTCCTCGCCGTCGCTCTCACGCTCGTGGTGCTGCAGGCAGGCAACGGCTCGCCCGGCGGTTCCTCGGCGGGCCCGGCAGGCCCCACCGGCGCCAGCCTCACCCGGCTCGTCAGCCAGGTCACCTCGGTACCCGCGGCGGCGCTTGACCAGGTGGGCCGCGGCGCGGCGACCGCAGTACCGACGACCATCAGCGGCGCACCGCTGACCCGCGGCGGCAAGCCTGAGGTGTTCTACGTGGGCGCGGACTACTGCCCCTACTGCGCCGCGGAACGCTGGGCGATGATCATCGCGCTCAACAGGTTCGGCACCCTCTCCGGCCTGGCCACGATCCGCTCGGCGGCGCGCAGCGGCGCGGGCGAAGCCGAGCCGTACCCGTCGACCGCGACCTGGACGTTCTCGAACGTCGGCTACGCGAGCAAGTACCTCACGTTCACGCCCGTCGAGCAGTACACCAACGTGCCTGACAAGTCCACCGGCGGCTACACCACGCTGATGACGCTCACGCCAGCCCAGCAGGCGCTCGTCCAGAAGTACGACGCCGCGTCACAGGGCGCGATCCCGTTCATCGACTACGGGAACAAGTACCTGAGCGTCGGCGCCACCTATGACCCGGGCGTGCTTACGGGGCTTAGCTGGTCGCAGATCGCCGCCGATCTGCACGTGCCGTCGAGCCCCGTCGCCAAGTCGGTGCTCGGCGCGGCCAACTACATCACCGCCGCGATCTGCGGTCTCACCAAGGACCAGCCCGCCACCGCGTGCACACCAACCGTCAAGGCACTCCAGGCAAAGATCGGGTAACCTAATAAAAACGTCAGCCCGCCCAGAGGCTTCTTTCAGCTTTGTAACGGACAGAACCCTCGCAATTCCCCCTACGATATTCCCATGGGCAAAGCCAGCAGGACGAAGCAAGACAGCGACCGGCGCGCGCGCATCGCGGCGCAGCGCGAGCAAGCCCGCCGCGCCGAGCAGCGCAAGCGGATCTACCTCGCAGGCGGGTCCATCCTCGTCGTCGCTGTCGTCGCTATCGCGCTTGTCCTGGTGAAGCTGAACAGCGGCGGCAGCCCTGCCCCTGCGAGCAACGGTCCGACCGGCGCCGCGCTCTCCTCGCTGGTCAAGCAGGTCACCACTATCCCCTCCAGCGTCACCGACAAGGTCGGGGACGGCGGTGCCGACAAGAGCCTGTTCGTGGCCACGGAGACCAGCACCGAGGTCAGCAACGCGTCGTCGCAGCTAGGGTCCTACTTCGGCACGGTCAACAGCTCCACCGCTCTCACCTCGGGCGGCAAGCCCGAGGTGCTGTTCATGGGCGCCGAGTACTGCCCGTACTGTGCCGCGCAACGCTGGGCGATGGTCAACGCCCTCAGTCGCTTCGGAACGTTTACGGGCCTGACGACCACGCACTCGTCGAGCACCGACGCTGACCCGAACACGCCCACGTTCTCGTTCTACGGGTCGAAGTACACGAGCCAGTACATCAACTTCACCTCGGTCGAGGAGACCACCAACACCCCGAACGGGTCCGGCGGTTACACGACCCTGCAGACCCCGACCTCCGCCGAGGCGACCATCGGGCAGGACTACGACCCGGAGGGTTCGATCCCCTTCATCGACTTCGGCAACAAGTACGTTCAGGTCGGTAACCTGTCGCCGCTCAGCCCGACGCTGCTGGCGGGCAAGAGCTGGGCTCAGGTCGGTGCCGCGATGGCCGACCCGACGTCCTCGCTCGGCACGGCCGAGATCGCCAACGCGAACTACGAGACGGCGGCCATCTGCAAGATGACCAACAACCTGCCCGCCACGGCCTGCACGCCGACCATCCAGTCGCTTGAGGCCAACTTCGCCAGCTAGGATCACTTCGGCAGGTAACCGTGCGATCACTGGAGAGACCGTCGTGGCACGTTCAAAGGCCCGCTCAGGGCGCCGCCCAGCGTCAGCGAATGACGGCAAGTCCGCCAGTGGTGCGGCTTCCAGGTCAGCCCGAACGATGGCGGCGGTCTCCGCCACGCCCACGAGTCGCGCGGCGGGCAAGCCGACCGCCAAGGCCGTCGATCCCGAGCCGATCGAGGATGACCTCCTAGAGCCTGAGGAGACGCGGCCGGCGGGGCAGCCCCTGTGGCTCCAGATCGTCTCGTTCCTGCTCGCCATCGTCGGCCTCGCGATCTCCGCCTACGAGACGTGGGCGCACTACAACGGCTCGCACCTGGCAGGCTGCTCCACCAAACCGGGCAGCACGTTCGACTGCACCGCCGTCATCACCAGCCCCCAGTCGATGGTCTTCGGCGTCATCCCGGTGGCCGTACTCGGCCTGGCATTCTATGTGGCCGCGGTCCCGCTGTTCTCCCCGTGGGCCTGGCGCATCCAGCGGCGCGAAGTGCACCTGCTGCGCCTCGGTTCCATCGTCGTGGGCATGGGCTTCGTGATGTACCTGATCTACGCGGAGCTGTACCAGATCGGGCAGGTCTGCGAGTACTGCACTGGTGTGCACATCGTGACGTTCCTGCTCTTCTGCATCACCGTGTTCAGCACCGCCATCTGGGGCCTCGGGAGCGGGCGGGAGTCGGCAGACCCCGCCTGACCTGCTGTCATGGCCGTTTTGCTTGCATGACATTCTGTTCATGTTCGTCCGTATGGCCTGGCGCGGGCGCTATCCCTCAGTAAGGTGACCGCATGCCAGGCATGAACTCGACCCTGAGCCCTGCCAGCCCCATCCTCATCAGCGCATTCCACTCCGCGCTGCTGCACCAGTGGCTGATCATCGCGTTTATTTTTGTGCTACTGCTCATCGCCTGGGGCGCGAGCAGGACCGCCATCTTCGGCTCGATGGCGCAGCCGCCCGCGGCGGCGGGCGCGGGACGATGGCGCGAGCCCCGCGCTCGGCTGGTGCTGCGGGTCGGCTTCGGGCTCATCTGGGTATTCGACGGGCTCCTCCAGGCTCAGTCGCAGATGCCGGGCGGACTTGCCGACCAGGTGATTCAGCCGACCGCGTCTTCCTCCCCCGGCTGGGTGCAGCACCTGGTGAACTACGGCGTGACGCTCTGGGACTACCACCCCATCGAAGCCGCCTCGGCCTCGGTGTGGATCCAGGTTGGCATCGGGCTCTGGATGCTTTTCGCGGTGCGCGGCTGGTCCGCCCGGCTGGCCGGCCTCTCGGGCGTGGCCTGGGGACTGGTCGTGTGGGCGTTCGGCGAGGCGTTCGGCGGGATCTTCGCCCCCGGCCTGACCGTGCTCTTCGGCGCGCCGGGCGCGGTCCTGCTCTACGTCGTGGCCGGGGCGCTGCTCGCGCTGCCCGAGCGCACCTGGGAGACGGCACGGCCGGGCCGGCTCCTCCTCGGCGGAGTCGGTGTGTTCTTCCTCGGCATGGCGCTGCTCCAGGCGTGGCCGGGGCGCGGCTTCTGGCAGGGCAAGGCGGACGGCCAGCTCGGGTCGCTCACCTCCATGATCGCGTCCATGGCGGGCACGCCGCAGCCGCACCCGCTCGACGCGATCGTCCGCGGGTTCGGCAACTTCACCATCGCCCACGGGTTCGCGGTCAACCTGGTCGCGGTCATCGCGCTCGCCGTCATCGGCGCGGGCTTGCTCATCGGGGCTTTGCGCCCCGATGCGCGGCGGCTCGCGCTGATCGCGGTCATCGTCGGCGCGGTCTTCTGCCTCGCCGACTGGGTCCTCATCGAAGACTTTGGCTTCCTCGGGGGTCTCGGCACCGACCCCAACAGCATGGTGCCGTTCATCCTCCTGTTCACCGCCGGATATCTCGGCCTGGCCCCGGTGCCGTCTACTGTTCCGGCTGCGGAAGCGGCTGAAGCTGCCGTGGACGTTCCGGAGCCGACCGGGTACCTTGCCGCACCAACTGAAGTGCCTGCGGCCGAAGCAGGCGATCCCGAGCCAACCGGGGCCGCACCAGCCGGGGATGTTCCGGAACTGGTCGGCGCTTCTGCCGCGGTCAGCATCCCCGAAGCTGCCAAAGAGCCGGGACCCGGCGAGGACGTTCCCGCACCGGTCTCGTCTCCCCGGCGCGCCTGGCGGGTTCCCGAGCTGGTGCGCGGCTTCGCAGGCGCGCCCATGCGCTTCGTCGTGGGGATCGGGGCGCTCGGCGTCGTCCTCGTGGGTGCCGCGCCGATGGCGTTCGCCACCACGAACCCCAACGCGGACCCGATCACCGCCGAGGCCATCTCCGGTAGCATCGGGCAGTTCGACACGCCAGCGACGAACTTCACGTTGACCAGCCAGGACGGGCGGCAGGTGTCGCTGTCGAGCCTGCGGGGCAAGGTCGTGCTGCTGACGTTCCTCGACCCGGTGTGCACCACCGACTGCCCGCTCATCGCCCAGGAGATGCGGTCGGCCGACACGCTGCTCGGCGCCAAGGCGAGCAACACCGAACTGGTCGCCGTCGTCGCCAACCCGACCTACACCTCCGTCGCGTATACCAAGGCGTTCACCCAAGAGGAAAACCTCGCGCAGGTGCCCAACTGGCTGTATCTCACCGGGCCGCTCAGCCAGCTCACGTCCATCTGGAATGCCTACGGGATCACGGTCGAGAACCTGCCCGCCGGGGCGATGGCCGCGCACAACGACATCGCCATCGTGATCAGCGCCAACGGGACGATCACGCAGGAACTAAGC
>Ga0209112_10000173_pt1 | contig 11407 bp, 12 predicted proteins | sample TexAe_OM3H0_O3_FD_187947 | JGI IMG/M metagenome (GOLD analysis project Ga0209112, IMG submission 187947) | Forest soil microbial communities from Davy Crockett National Forest, Groveton, Texas, USA - Texas A ecozone_OM3H0_O3 (SPAdes) (version 2) | ecosystem: Environmental > Terrestrial > Soil >...
GAACTGTTGCTGGTGGCAATCGGTCTCACGTCGCCGTACTGGTCGAACCTGATGCGGGTGGTGCTCAACCGCGGTGAGACTCGCCCTGTTGAGCACTGGTTGCCGCTAGGGGCGGATAAACGCTGGCTGCGGCTAACCGGTGTGGTCGCCAAGTTCGGCGTCGCCGGGTTGTTGCTAGCGCTCAATGCAATGCAGAACGCGATGGCGTACTCCGTCTATCACACCCCCACCTCAACTCTCGACGGGGTCTGGCGGGCAACGTCATTCACCGTCGACGGACGCGAAGCGGCGCTCAACCAGACGAGCCCACGACCATGGACCAATGTGGCAATCGCCGAACGCAACAAGGTGTCCCAGCTCGGCGTGACCAGGTTTGTGAGCCAGGTGCCAGCGGGCTACACCACCATGTGGCTTCTCAAGGTCGACGGGGATCGCCTCGAATTACGCAAGCGTGAGTCGGATTCGGCCCAGGTGGTGCTTCGCGCGACCCAGCCGGACAAGGACCACCTGGTGCTGACGGGCGATTTGGACGGCAGGCAGATGAAGGGCACATTTGAGCGCCGGTTCATGGAAAACAGCAAGTCGGAGTTCCGGCTCATCAGTCCGTCGATACCGTTGGATTCGATGCGGTAGCCTCGCGAATCGCGTTGTGCGCCGGCGTCAACAGGAATTGCGTGGCCAGCATTTCGATGCGCTCGGCGTCGTATTGAGGACGTAACCGTCCGCCGCGATCGAGCATGATCAACCCGTGCAGTGCTCCCCACAGCACCTCGGTGAGGGTATCCACGTCTCGCTCGCCCGAGACCCCTGCGACGGCGTCTCGCAATTCGCCGAATGCTTCCTGCAATGGGGCCGGCGTGTCCTCCGCGGCGAAACGCAACTTGGTGGCGCGGATGAACATGGCGTCGTACAAGGCTGGGTTGTCACGCGCGAAAGACAGGTATGCCTGCGCCATCGGTATCAAGGGACTCTCGGTCGTGCCGGCGCTGGTGCGTGCGGCGCGCAGCGCCTCCCCGAGCTCGCCGAATCCGTCGATGGCGACTGCTTCGGCGATCGCCTCCATGTTGGAGAAATGCTTGTAAAGCACGGGCTGGCTGTATTCGATTTCCGTAGACAGGCGGCGCGTGGTGACGGCGTCCCAACCCTCGGACTCCGCCAGCTTGCGCGCGGTCTCGAGGATCAGCCGGTGGCGTTCAGCACGTTCCCTGGCGCGTCGATCTTCAATGGCCATACCTGAGTCTAGCATTGATAGAAGAAATAGCGCTGCTATTGACGTCGCAGGTTTTGGGGGTTAGCGTTGCTAACACCTACTTCTCGGGTCGATTGGAGATAGAGACATGACAGACATCATGGTCGAGGCGGCCAAACTGTCGATCGTCATCGCGCTCCTGGGTACCGCGGTGATCTACGGCACCGATGTGTTCTGCGCTCTGGTGCAGCGGCCCGCCATGGCGGCTGTCGATGATCGCGCACTCGTCGCGGCGATGGGCAATGTGCATCGTTACGGGGACCGGCGAATGCCGGCCCCCGGCGTGATCGGGATCGCGGCCGCCTCGACAGGTGCCGCACTGGCGGCCGGCGCGGGCCGATACCCCGAAGCCATCGCGGCGGCCATCGCGGTCGCGCTCCTCCTTTTCTGGCTTGTCCTTTACCTGCGGATAAGTGCACCGATCAATCGACAACTCAGCGCGGCCGCGGTCGCCGGCGATACGCCGGTGAACGCTCGCGCACTCCAACAGGGGTGGGACCGAATCATCAACGCTCGAGCCTTGATTCAAGGTGCGGCGGTCGTCGCGCTATGTGCGGCCCTAGTGATCTGACGCCGCCCGTCCATCAACGAAAGGGAGCCAGAAATGAACATCAACACCTACGTGCGACTTGTGATGCGTGCCGCCCCACTGTTCAACGCGCCGGTCGCGGCGCTGGCGAACTCTCGGCTCTTCGGGCGCATGGTCGGCCGCAATGTCGCGATCATCACCTACACGGGGCGCCGCTCCGGGCGCACGATAAGCACCCCGGTGGCTTACAACCGTAGGGGCGACGAACTTGAGATCGCCGCAAACTTGCCTGACGCCAAGAGTTGGTGGCGCAATTTCACCGGCGAGGGTGGACCACTGACCGTCCAGTTGAACGGGGTCGAACGCGCCGGGCATGCCGTGGCGAAGCGCGACGCGAGCGGACGCGTCACCGTCCACGTCCGGCTACTCGGATCGTGATCGGCGCGCCCAGGATCAGCCGCCCGGCGGACGACATACGTTGGCGCCCGGATCCCACCACCAGCCGTTGTCGCACGCCAGCGGTTGAGGCCCAACACCGAGCGGCCGACATACGTTGGCCGTGGGGTCCCACCACTGGCCCGGATCACAGGCCAGCGGTTGCGGCCCGACGCCGAGCGGTCGGCAGACCTTGCCTGTCGGGTCCCACCACTGCCCGTCGACGCAGTCGGCCGAGCTCACCGCCGGCGTCGCGATCGTGACGGTGGCCATCGTCGCTGACGCCATCACGACGACGGCGACAAGATGGCGAACGGATGTCTTCATCAGGGCCCTCCCCTCGTGGTGTATGCATCATCGAACCGGGCCAGGGGCACAGAGGTCAAGATCTAGAGATTCGCTCAATTCCGCAGGAATTGCCTGACCGGCAGGGGTTTCTCTGGCTGCTACCGCGGCGGTCCAGGGGGTGTGGTCGAAGATGGCATTGCGTAACCCGGCGGCTCTGCGTGGCTGTAGCGTGGCGGCGGTGAAACTTATCCGAGTGTGTTCCTCCGTCGCGGTCGCCGCGACCGTTCTGACGCTTGCTGCCGCGGGCAAGGCGAGCGCGGCCGGCTCGTGCCCTACTGCGTCACCGCCGAACGGCGGGACGCCTGAGTGGACGTTCGCCGGGACCACCGGAAGCATCGCTGTCACCGGGTCCACGGATACGTCAGCGCCGAGCGTGAACGTGACGACACCGTTCAGCGTCAACCAGACCCAGGTGCACACCCTGCATGCCGGAAACGGACCGGTTGTCGCGCCCACGGCCACGGTCTCCGTCTGCTACATGGGTGTCAACGGACGCGACGGGTCCGTGTTCGACAGCAGCTACCAACGGGGCGCCCCGGTCGACTTTCCGCTCAACGGGGTCGTCCCGGGCTTCCAAAAGGCCATCTCGGGACAAACGGTCGGCTCCACCGTCGCCGTCGCAATGACCTCCGCGGACGGCTACCCCAACGGCCAGCCCAGCGCCGGTATCCGGCCGGGCGACTCCCTCGTCTTCGCGATCAAGATCCTCAGCGCCACAGGCTGAGATTGCGTAGGGCGGCGCTCCCCTGGCTCACCTGTGCGATCCCCGAATCACGATGAGCGGGCGGTGAACTGGTAGTCGGCATCGGCGCTCTGAGCGTCGATCTGCACGTCGTAGTCTCCGGGAGTCAGCGCCAGCGGCCCCATCGGCTGGCAGCCGTCGTAGATTCCGCGCCCACCGGAACTGCCGTCGGCGGCAATGATCTGCCAGGTGAATCCGGGCACCTGGGAACAGCCCCCCGCGGGGGTGAACGTCCACTGTTGGCCCGGGTTCACGGTGAATCGCAGGTGGTGGCGCGTCGCGGCGGCGACGTGTCCGGTATTCGGCGCGGTCAAGCTCAGTGGCCGTTGTTGGTCGCCCGGGGTCGACTGCCAGCTGATGCGGTACTGCCCGTCGCCGATGATCACAAGCTGGTAGGTCGCGGTCGTAGCGAACGCGACGCGACCGAGGCTCATACAGCCGTCGTCGCGTCCGACCGGCTCCCCCAGCCGCCCCGAGGAGTCGATGGCGCCGACCCCGTAGGTGAAGCCTTTACCGCTGGGCGTGCATTCGCTGCGAATGTTGGCGACCTCGCCGGCGTGCCCGGTGAACCGGTAGGTGACTTGCTTTGCGGCACTCACGGTTCCGCTCACGGTTCGTCCAGCACCGAAGTCGGTCCCACCGACCCCTTGACCGTGCCCGGCAACATTCTTGATCCTCACGTCGCGGGCCACCGCCGCAGCGACGTCGGCCAACACCGGGCTGCCGGTGACGGTGACGTCGAGTACGCACGCGGCGAGCAGCTCGGCGGAGGTGACCCCGGCCCGCTGGCAGACGGTGCGGGCCTGGTCGGTGCCGGCAAGTTGCGGCTCGCCGCTGGGAAAGGCCCGATCGGTGAAGCTGGCCGTCGACTCGCCGGCAGAATAGGGAAACAGGCTGTCCGCCTGACTGATTCGCCAGGCATCTCCGAAGTCGGATCGGATCGTGGCCGGGCTCGCTTCGGTCGCAACGCGGCGACCGTCGGGCCGGATGAGGTCGTCGGCAGGGTCTCCGTTGAAGTTGCCGAGCAGACCCCGAGGCTGGGCGGCCTTCGCCGCCCCCGACGGCTCGAAGGACACCAGCAGGCCCCACCATCCCGCATCGTTGACCTGTAGCTGCGAGCCTTCGGCCCAGTGCACGGTGTAGCCCCTCCCGGTGAAGTCTGTACTCGCGGCGGCGGTCAGCGTCATGCCCGCACCGAGGTCGCGCTGAGCGCCGTCGTCGATCGTGACCGTCTCCGTGTTGGTCCCATCGGTGTGGCTGATCGTCAGGACCGAGTTCTTGCTGATGAAGGCGATCCGTTGGTTGGCGTTGCCCGCGGCCGCCGCGGATACCAGGGAGGCCGTCTTCGAGTCGCCGACGGGCGCGGTCCGGATCTGCACCCGGGGTGCGGTGCCGTCGCCGGAGGTGAACGCGGTGAATTCGCCGACCTGCTGCAGGTCGTAGAGCAGGCCGTCGGTGGTGGCCAGGTGGGGGTCGCCGAACACCGAGTTGGTGGGTTTGGGCTTATTCGTCGGCCCCGGTGGCGGCGGGTTCTTCTTGCAATCCTCGAAAGAACCGGGTGGAAAGTCGGTGCCGTTGTAGCTCGTTCGCGGGGGCAGACCCCATGACGCGCGATACGCGTTCTCGGCGGCCACCGCTCGCCATTCGGCGTAGGGGATGCCGCCGTCGCCCTTGGCGTCGGGTTTGGGGCAGGCGTCGTCGAGCGTCGAATCGGGCACGTTGTCAGCGTCGTCGGCAGCGTGCTGCAGCTCGTGGTAGAGCACCTCGCACGGCGTGGCGGTTATGCCGTCCTTGCTGACATCGCGGGTCGGGTCCCAAAAAATCTGAATTCCGTTGTCGTCATTCCTGGTCTTGGTACCCGTTCCGTCGGGAGGAACGTCAGTCGTGATGATTTTGATCGGTGGGGTCGCCTTGCTGTTGAGGCGGCTCCACAGGCCGGAGGGGTCATGGCCGCCGGTGGAGTACAGCTTGTCGCACAGCGTGATGCCGTTTTCGGAGCCTGCGTCGGCGTCGATTTCAGCGTGCGAGCGCGGAAGGACGGCCGCGTACGTGATCGCGGTGCATACCGCCAGCACGACCGCGATCCGTCGCGTCACTTCGTCACCTGGAAATCGGCGCTAGCGATGTTGCCCGCATAAGCACATTGCTGGGGTAGATCGGTCCGCCGCGCGCCTTTGACAGCCACCAGCCGCGCCGTGATCCGGTACTTCCCCGGCTGGTCGAGCAGCCAACTCGTGATGCGACCGCCGTCGACGGCGGTCTGCTGCGACGTCCGTACGGCCGCCGACCCGGCCTGCGAGACTCCGACGTCCAACGGCACCGAGATTGAATCGCCCGGGGCGACACTGCGCAGACCGCGGGCGACGACGGCCGCCATCCCGTTGAAGAAAGATTCCCGGCCGGGTCGTCCCACCACCGCGGTCCCGTCGCGCGTCACCGACACCACCTCGACCGAGCCATCGGCGACGGACGGCAGCGCACAGGCACCAGAACCGTTGTTGCGCAACACCATACTGATCCGTGGCGGGGTTCCGGCCGGGTAGCTGGGCTGCGCGGCCTTCAGCTCGACACTGACCGGGGACGGCGTGGGCGATTGCGGTGCGGGCCCACTTTGGTGGCCGCAACCCGCGACGATCGACGCGGTAGCAAGCGACACCGTGACCATGCCTGCCCGGCAAAAGTTATTCACGACGGCCCACTGACTCCCCCGTGCTGCCGATCAGGTATTCAAGGGCGCGAACATGAGCGCCGGGTCTATGCCGAGCTGCTGAGCGACGTGGGCGGTGTCCCAATACTCACGCCAACTGGTGATCGCACCGTCGCGAACCCCGAAGATCGCCGTGACGTAGAACGTGACGGTGACGCCGTTCATCGCGTTCACGTCGATGCGCTCGACGACGACGGTGTCGCCGTCAGACACGACGGTCCGGATTTCGCTGCCCTCGACCATGCCCGTTGAGAGTTTGCGGTGCTTCTCGAGTTCTGCGCGCGCCGCATCGCGTCCGCGAACGATCGGTGAGAGAGGCACATGGAGTTGCCAAACAAAGTCTTCGGCCATCAGCGCGGTCATCGCGTCGACATCCATGCTTTGGCCGTAAGCGGCATGGATAAAATCGACAACAATCTTCTCGTTGGCATTTTTCGTCGCAACACTTTTTGTCATCGCATTCCCGGTGGTGATCGCCAGCGTCCCCAGTTTGCTACGTGTGGAACTGTAGATGGCCGCGGTTGTTAGCGCTCGGCTTCGCCGAATGCGGCACAAGCGATTTGCTCGGCGCCCGGCGCAAGTGCTCAGGGGCGAAGGAGCGTGATGATGGTGACGTCGTCGTCGGCGCTGGCCGAGGACATCTCTGTCCAGATCCACGTCGCCGGCGAGGCCCCTGCGCGGCTGAGGGTCTCGGCCAGCCGGTCGAGACCCTCGTCGATCGGCTCGCCGCGACGTTCCACGAGGCCGTCCGAGTACATGACGAACCCTTCGCCGCGTTCGACGGTGAACGTGCTCGGCGCGTAGGTCACTCCCCTGATGCCGATCGGCGGCGAGAGCTGTATCGGAGCCATACTCGCCGCGGACTTCGGCGCCGAGTTCGTCAGGAACGGCATCAAGTGTCCGGCGGACGCCGCCTCGACACGCCCTGAGCCGAGATCGACCCGCGCAACGATCACGGTGGCGAACGCACCGCGCAGCATGTGCACGCAGAAGTCGTTGAGCTGGGTCAGTGCATCGGCGGGCGCGGCACCGGCGAACAACTGCGCGCGCAAGGCGTTTCGCAGCTGCGCCATCGTTCCGGCCGCGGTGATGCCGTGACCGGCGACATCACCGATCAACACGATCAGCCTGCCGTCGCGCAACTCGAACGCGTCGTACCAGTCGCCGCCGACGTTGTCGCCCGCGCTCGGTTCGTAGTGCGCGGTCAGTTGCCAGTTCTGAAGTGTCGGAATCGATTCGGGCAGCAGGCTGCGCTGCAGTGTCTCGGCCACGCGCAGCGCGCCCCGGGTGCGGCGATACAGCGACTCGACCAGATGGCGCCGCAACGTCTCGGCCGATTCGGTCTCACTCAGGGCCCATGGTTCGCTGTGCTGGCGGACGACCTCGCGCCACCGCTCGAACGACTTGCGCGGGCTGAGCCGGACCTCGTCACCCTCACTGACCGCGATCGCCTTGTTGTGCGGGTCGCCGCCCCAGTCCACCGAGCGCAGCGCCTCGCGCCGGAACCAGACGGCGTACTGCCCGTCGGGCAGGTTGAGCACGAGTGCGCCGGCGGCCGTTTGCGGATCGAGGCTAAGCGCCGGCAGGTCGGCGGACAGACATTCGCTGCGGGCGATCTCATCGCCCGCGCCGCGCGCCCAGTCGACGACGGCGGACACGACGTCCGGTGGCGGGACCGACCCACGGATCTGGTGCTCGCCCTGGAGGTGGACCACGACGCCGTCGGCGGGCACTAGGTCGAGTAGGTCGGGCGCCCCGAGCAGCGCCGCTGCGAGCGGTTCGCGGTCGTCGAGTATCGCCGAGGTGAGTTTGGCGAGCACCGCCTGCGCGGCCAGCCGCCTCTGCAGCTGGTCGCCCTCGAACCGGTCGACGAGCCGCAGCGACAGCGTCGACCCGAGGAACTCGGCGGCCGCGCGAGTACCGAACGGCGGCAGATGCGGACCTGCGTAATGGTGGCAGGCGATCAGTCCCCACAGCCTTCCCTGCCGCAGCAACGAGATCGACATCGACGCGTGCACGCCCATGTTCTGCAGATACTCGACGTGGATGGGCGAGACACTGCGCAGCGTCGCGTACGTGAGGTCCAGGGGGGAGCCGCTCGCCGGGTCGATGTCGGGTACGAGCGGAGTGGGTGTGTAGCCGACGTCGGAAATCAGCCGCACCCAGTTCTTCTCGTACAGCGCCCGCGCCTGCGCCGGGATGTCGGTGGACGGGTAGTGCAGCCCGAGGAACGAGTTGAGATCGTCGCGCCTGGACTCGGCGACCACCTCGCCGTTGTATTGCTCGTCGTAGCGGTACACCATCACGCGGTCGAAGCCGGTGAGATCGCGCACTGCGTGCGCGGCGGTGTCGTACAGCTCGGGAAGCGTGCCGGCGCGGTTCAGCTCCTCCACCCAGCTGCGCACCGCCTGATAGGTGTTCGGGAACGAGAACGGCCGCTCGCCGTAGGCGATCTCGAGCTCGACCAGAAGGACGCCGCCGGGATCACGGTGCAGGATGGCGTCGAACGCCCGTGCCTCGCCGGCGACGTCGATTTCGATCTCCACCGGGTTGCGGCGGGCGAGATTGCCGAAGATCGACGCCGCCTGCTCGATCCGAGCGGCCTGTTGGGTACCGACCAACGCCGATAGGTGCTTGCCCAGGACGGCATCCGCCGGGCGACCGAGGAGGTCCGTGACATTGGCGCTGACCTGACGCACCTCGAAGTCGAACTCGCGCAGCACGGCAAGCACTCCGCGCGGTTGGATGCTGCCCGGGATGTGGATCGGTTCGCGGGCGCAGTTGTCGAGGTCGATGGGCGTGCCGACCGGAACGAGGTCTGGGACACCCTGGCCCTTGGGCGCAGACGACGAGACCCGCTTCTTTCCGCTGGTCACGCAGTCATCTCCCCCGGCATGGTGTTCTTCATCCCCTTCAGATGTTCAGCGAGGGTCGTAGAACGGCCGACGCCGATTCCATGCACTGCCTAACATCTTCCCCCTTTCGACCGCAGTGGCCACTGAGCGACAAGCGAATCCACCCAACCAAAAATCGTTAGCCATCGGTCGCTGCGACTGCTCGTCAATACCAACCAATGTAGTCTGAGCAGGCAATGTGCCCCATCGCCTTCCCAGCAGCCCGCCGACTGTCGGTCGCGATGAAAGAGGGGTCGGCGGCCGAGCACACCGCCGCTGAGCAAAGCCCATTCGTATCCGAACTGCTCGCGGGCTGGGTCAGCGCAAAGGGCTATTCCGAGTACTTGCTCAGGCTGCGTGTGGTGTACGCCGCCTTGGAGGACGCGATGCGGGCCCGCCGCACCGATCCCATGGTCGCCGCCGTGTACGACCCCGCCTTAGAGCGCCTGCCGGCTATCGACGCCGATCTTTCGCACTGGCTGCCCGGCGGCGCGCGCGAAGTCGACTCCCCCGCGGCGGCGGCCTACGGCCAGCGGATCGCCGCGCTCGCATGGGGCGGCTCGCTGGTGGCGCACCACTACACGCGCTATCTCGGCGACCTCTCCGGCGGGCAGGCCATGGGCAAGGTTCTCGATCGCACGTTCGGCCTTGGCGGTGCCGGCCTCGAGTTCTACAAATTTCCGGTGCGACCGAAGCCCTACAAGGACGCCTATCGGGCGCGCCTCGACGCACTGCGCCCCGACGATCGCGATACCGGCCGCATCGTCGACGAGGTCAGATTGGCCTTCGGCCTGAACCGCGCCGTGCTCGACGAACTGTCCGAGGAACTGCCTGTTCATCGGGATTGATTGGCGGCGAACGGTTTTCGCGATGCCTCGTCACAGCTTGACGGGCACGTACCCGGTCAGGCCGCCGTCGACGACGAACTCGGCGCCCGTCGCGTAGGAAGATTCGTCGCTGACCAGGAATACGACGAAGTTGGCGACCTCTGTCGGCGATGCCCCGCGGCCCATGGGTATCGGGGCCAGGAACTCCTCGGTGACTCCCCGGCTCATCAGCGTATGCACCAAACCGGGGTGGATGGAGTTGACCCGGATGTTGCACTGCGCCAACTCGACTGCGGCGGACTTAGTGATGCCTCGCAGCCCGAATTTGGCGGCGACGTAGGCGTGCAAGTGGGCGCTGGCGGCCAATCCCTCGACCGAGGACACGTTGACGATCGAGCCGGCGGTGATCATCGGCTCGACGGCTGAGCGCATACCCAGATACGCGCCGGTGAGATTGACGTCCAACACGCGTTGCCAGTCCTACAGCGACGACCCCCGCAGCGGACCCATTTTCACGATGCCGGCGTTGTTGACCAGCGCGTCGAGGTGTACGAAACACCCTGCGTCGCCGAGGTTGTCGTAGGCATGCCATAGGTCTGACGCCTTCGTCAAGCACAGCGCGCTTTGGTGAGGGACTACTTTGGCGGGTGTGAATGATCGCCAAGAACGCGCGATGTCCTTCGGATCGATCGCAGAAGACTACGACGGGTTGCGCCCGCAGGCCCCCCGGCAGGCGGTCGACTGGCTGGTGCCGGCCGATTGCGGAGTGGCTGTCGACCTCGGTGCGGGCACGGGGTTGTTCACCCGGATGCTCGTCGGTAGCGCGGCGGAGGTCATCGCCGTAGAGCCCGACGCCCGGATGCGGGCGGTACTGGCCGCCCGCTCGCCGGGCGTCCGGGTCGTTGAGGGCCACGGCGAGTCGATTCCGTTGCCTGATGCGGCCGCGGACGCGCTCTTCGTCTCTTCGGCCTGGCACTGGATGGATCCCGAGCGTGCCGTCCCGGAGATCGGCCGGGTGCTGCGAGACGGCGGCCGGTTCGGCCTGATCTGGACGAGCCGAGATCGCGACGTCGACTGGGTGCGCAACCTCGACCTGCTGCCCGGCGAGAACACGCCCGAAGCGGATTCGCCCGACCGTTTCCGCCGGCGCCACGACAACGTCGTCCTCCCCGAACCACAGATCTTCCACAACATTGCGCGGGAAACAGTCAGCTTCGTGCGGACGATGACGGTTGCCGACGCCGTCGCGATGGTGGGCACCTACAGCCGGGTGATCATCGCCTCCGAAGATGACCGTGCGCAACGACTCGCCAACGCGCGCGCCGCCTTGGCCGAGCGCTTCCCCGGTGCCGAAACGATCGACGTACCGATGCGGTCATGGTGCTGGCGCGCCGATCGGCTCGCCCGCAACGCCTAGCCCGCTCCCCCTGTGCCCCAACGCTTCTTGCTCGCGAAAAGTTGAACCACTCGTAGACACCGCGTGGTTAAGCGCGTAACTTCTGCCGCATTGGGCGCAGCGCTGCGAAAAGGAGAAGCCATGTCGGTGCAGGCGGTTTTGGACGAGGTCCGGCAACGTCCTGGGTCCGGTGACGTGATTCCGATCTTCGATCCCTCCACCGAAGAGCAGATCACCGAATTCACCGACTGCGGCATCGACGCCGTCAACGACGCCGTCG
>Ga0209112_10000174_pt1 | contig 11379 bp, 12 predicted proteins | sample TexAe_OM3H0_O3_FD_187947 | JGI IMG/M metagenome (GOLD analysis project Ga0209112, IMG submission 187947) | Forest soil microbial communities from Davy Crockett National Forest, Groveton, Texas, USA - Texas A ecozone_OM3H0_O3 (SPAdes) (version 2) | ecosystem: Environmental > Terrestrial > Soil >...
CGGTCCGGCGTGGTGGCGTGGGCCACCAGCGGGTTGCCCAGCGCGGCCGCGGTCGAGTCGCCCAGCACCACCGCCTGCACCGTGGCCCGCTCCGGCCCGGTCAGCTTGGCCACGGTGGGCAGCTGGGCCTGCCCGACCAGCCCGGTCAGCGAGCCGACCTGTTCCAGCCGGGACGGCGCGGTGTAGGCGGTGAACATGATCCCGCCCAGGTCGGCCGCTTCGGCCAGCATCAGGCCCACCCCCAGCAGCACCAGCGTCTTCCGCCACGGGAACCGGGCCCACCCGCACAGCGCGCCAATCAGCAGCAGCGCCGCCGCGCCGGTGATGGCGGCTTCCCACGCGAAGTAGTGGGTCCAGGCGCTGGCCAGCGCGTGGCCGATGGCCACCGAGGCGGGCGGGGCGCCGTGGCCGGGGTCGAACATCGACGCCAGCTGGCGGTCCAGGGTGATGTGGGTCAGGGCCAGCCGGGGCCGCACCGGCCCGGCGAACTCCAGCGTGGTCGGCAGCCGCTGCCCGAACAGGTCCACCTCGCCCGGGCCGGACCAGCTCAGCGTGGGGGCGGCCGCCCCGACCCCGATCTCTTCCCCGGCGATCGTGGTGTCCTGCAGCGGGGTGACGACCAGGGCCAGCGCGATGGCGGCCGCCGCGACCAGCACGCCGACGCCCAGGTAGGACAGTGTCCTCCGCGTACGGCGGGTGAATCGTCGGGGAAGTCGCACTCACTCCAGCGTACGCACCCGCCGGGACAGGGCTAGCCCGCGCGGTAGGCCGTCATCAGCCGTTCGGCGCAGTCGGCCATCTCGGCCGGGCTGCCCACCGCGAACTGGGGGTCGGCGAACGCGCCGTCGTAACCCAGCTCCCGGGCCTCGCGCACGAACCCGATCGCGGCGTCCACCATGTCCGGGCCGGCCACCAGGTTGACCCGCAGCTCGCGGCGCAGCGAGCCGGGATCCCGGCCGGCCGCCTCGGCCGCCCGGGCGATCGTCTGCCAGGGCCGGTCCAGCATGGCCACGGTCAGGCCCCGGCCCGGGGCGATCGAGGGCAGCCAGCCGGCGGCTCGCCGGCCAACCCGTTCCAGCGCCCGGGGCCCGTAACCGCCCAGCAGCACCGGCGGCCCGCCCGGCTGCACCGGCCGCAGGTCCACGGTGGACGGCGGGATGTCAAAGAGCTGGCCGTGGTGCTGCACGGGATTGTCGTCGGTCCACATGGCCCGCAGCACGTCCAGGGTTTCCTCCAGCCGGGCGCCCCGCCCGGCCCACGGGATACCCAGGGCCTGGTATTCGGTCTCCATCCAGCCCAGCCCGAAGCCGGCGTCCAGCCGTCCTCCGCTGATCTGGTCCAGCGTGGTCAGCGTCCGGCCCAGCAGCAGCGGTGGGTACCAGGTCGCGTTCAGCGTGCTCGACCCGAGCCGGGCCGTGCTGGTCGCGGCGGCCGCCGCCGTCAGCACGGTCAGCGGATCCATGAACGCGCCGAACGCGTCCGGCAGCGGCTTTTCCTCGGTGTAGCCCATGTACGGCTGGCTGGGGTGCAGCGGGGCCAGGACCCGGTCGCCCACCCACAGGGACTGGTAACCGAGGGCTTCCGCCTGCCGGGCGAAGCTGACGAGCTGGCCGGGGTCGATCACCGGCCCGAACTGGGGCAGCGTGATTCCGAAGCGCACGGGTCCCCATCCTGTCAGCCCGCCGTCCGCATGAACGCGGCGGTGGCCCCGTCGGCCGGGTAGAACGACTCGATGGCCAGCTCGGCCACGGTGACGTCCAGCGGGCTGCCGAACACCGTGGTCGTGCTCAGGAACGAAAGCTCGGCGTCGCCCGCCCGGATCCGCATCGGCAGCACCACGTCGGCTGCCTCGCCCGCCCCGTCCGGCGGCCCCGCCTTTTCGGGCTGGCCCGCCCCGCCGGGGTAGCCGCGCAGTTCCTCGTACAGCTCGTGCAGGAAAGGGTCGCCGCTCCGGTCGGCCTGACGCCGCAGCCGGAACAACACGTGCTGGCGCCACTGGCCCAGGTTGAGGATGCGCGGCGCCATCCCGTCCGGGTGCAAGCTCACCCGCAGCACGTTCACCGGCGGCTCCAGCAGCTCCGGCGAGGTCCCTTCCACCAGCCGGAACAGCGCGTCGTTGGCGTCGATCAGCTCCCAGTGCCCGTCCACGGCCAGCGCCGGATTGGGCAGGTGCGCGGTGATGACCTGCCGCATGGCCTCGGTGATGGCGCTCAGCGGCGGCGCGTCCAGCCCGTGCTCCGGATACGCCGGCGCGAACCCGCCCGCCAGCAGCAGCGCGTTGCGCTCGCGCAGCGGTACGTCGAGTTCCTCGGTCAGCCGCAGGATGAGCCCGCTGCTCGGCTTCGACCGCCCGGTCTCGACGAAGCTGAGGTGCCGGGCGGAGATCCCCGCCTGCAGGGACAGGTCCAGCTGGCTGACGCGGCGGCGTTCCCGCCAGCTCCGAAGTTGCTCCCCGACCATCGCCATACCCCCGGACCTTAAACGTCGCCGGTAGGCCAGGCCATTACCTCACAGGTAAAGACAGAAAGGGTGCCCCGCCGGATCGAGCAGCACCCGGACGTTGCCCTGCGGCTGAAACTCAGCCTCTCCGGCCCCCAGCTCCAGCGCGCGGGTCTCCAGCACCACACCCCAGTAGCCGTGCCGGGTCTCCCGCGCCGCTCCCCTCTCTGACGCTGCCGATGCCGCTCTCATCAACCCCACCAGCCTCACCCATCCCAAGATCCATCCTGGGGTGGCAAAGTCAGTCGTATTCGCTGAAAACGCTGCCCGGAAACCCTCGTCGCCCGGATCCTGCGGCGTCCCCGGCCGCCGCGCCGTCCCGGCCGTCTCACCTGCCGCTGAGTCCCCAGCAGCCTCGGGGCCCAAGCCTCCGGCGGGGGTACTTCGGGCGAGGGGATGAGGCCAGGCCGGGGACCCCTGTGCGCTGACGCGCAACGTCAGGCCGGCCCCTAGGCGAGGGTGAAGCTGACCAGCCCGGCCGGGTCGTAGGACACGTCCACGATGCGCCCCATCGTCACGTGCAGGAACGACAGGACCGCTTCGGCGTTGTCCTCCAGGGTGGTGTCCTGCCCCTCGACCTGCACCCGGTAGCGGACGACACCCTGGCTCAAGCTGGCCCCGGTGATCTCCATCGGGGCCTCAGCGCCGCCGTGGCCCTGGGCCGTCCGCAGGCCCTGGACAATGTGCTGGGTCGGCATGCTGATCTCGATCACTACGGTCATCCTTCGTCAGGGTCAGCGGCCCCCCGGGGTCACGCTACTGGCGCCCGCGATGAGCCGGCCGGGATCCTCCTCACATTTCGGTACCGTTCCGCCCCGGGGCGCCCGGGCCGCACCGGGCGCGTAGCAGCGCCCCTTACCTCTGAGGTAATCGCCCCCACCGCGTGGGTCGCCGAAGCTGGGCGGCATGACAGTCAACGTGATGCGTGGCCGGCGGCCGGCCACGGGGAGCGCGGGAGCCGCCACACCGGGGTGGGCGCCGCTGGCCGTGATGCTGACCGGGACCTTCATGATCGTCTTGGATTTCTTCATCGTGAACGTGGCGATTCCGTCGATGCAGCGGGAACTGCACGCCAGCTCGGCCGGGGTCGAATGGGTGATCACCGCCTACGGGCTGACCTACGGTGTCGGGCTGATCACCGGCGGGCGGCTGGGGGACCGGTACGGGCGGCGCCGGATGTTCATGCTCGGCCTGGCCGTTTTCACCCTGGCCTCGCTGGCCTGCGGGACCGCCGGCAACGTGGAGGTTCTGAACGTCGCCCGGGCCATCCAGGGACTCGGGGCGGCCATCGCCGGGCCGCAGACCCTGGCCATGATCGGCGTGACCTACGCGGGCAGGCAGCGGGTCACCGCGATCACCGCGTACGGCGTGAGCCTCGGCCTGGCCGCGGTGCTCGGCCAGCTGTTCGGCGGCGTGCTCATCCGGGCGGACGTGCTCGGCCTGGACTGGCGGAGCTGCTTCCTGGTCAACCTGCCGGTCGGGGTGGTCGCGCTGGCCGCCGCCCGCCGGCTGATCACCGAGTCGCGGGCGCCGTCGGGGGCCCGCATCGACCTGGTCGGCACGATCCTGGTGACGGCGGGACTGATCGCCGTGATCCTGCCGCTGGTCGACGGGCGGCAGGCGCACTGGCCGGCCTGGTCCTGGGCCTGCCTGGCCGCGGCCGGGCCGATCCTGGCCGGGTTCGCCGGGCACCAGGCCTGGCGGCGGCGGCACGGCCGGACCCCGCTGGTCGACCTGACCGTGCTGGCCGATCGGGCCGTGGGCGCCGGGCTGGTCGCGACCGGGCTGTTCTACTGCGCGATGGCCTCGTTCTTCGTGGTGCTGGCCCTGTACCTGCAGGAGGGCCGGGGGCTGTCGGCCCTCGGTTCGGGCGCGGTGTTCACCGTGGTCGGCGCCGGCTACCTGGCCGCTTCCATGGTGGCGCCGGCCATGACCGCCCGGCTCGGCCGCCAGTGGCCCGCGCTCGGCGGCGTGGTGATGGCGGCCGGTTACGCCGCCCTCGCCTTCGCCAGCCAGGCCGGCCCCGGACACGGCACGCTGCCCCTGCTGCTCCCGCTGCTGGTCACCGGGATCGGCATGGGCATGCTGACCACCCCGCTCACCGGCATCGTCCTGGCCCAGGTGGCGCCGGATCAGGCCGGCACGGTGTCCGGCCTGCAGGCCACCATCGTCCAGCTCGGCAACTCGATCGGGGTGGCCGTGATCGGGCTGGTGTTCTTCGGCGCCGTCAGCGGCGGCTTCCCGCACGCCTTCCGGGCCAGCCTGACCGGGCTGGCCGCGCTGCCGCTGGCGGCGGCGGTCGCGGTCCAGTTCGTGCCGCGGCCCCGCCCGGCCGAGGCCCCGGCCGTCAGGGCACCAGCACAGCCTTGACGATCCCGTCGGCCCGCCGGTCGAAGGCGCTGTAGAACGCGGGCGCCTCGGCCAGCGGGCCGTGGTGCGTGACCACGAACCCGGGCCGGGCCCGGTGCCGCAGCACCAGGTCGCGCAAGTGGGCGGTGTACCGGCGGTCGTGGGTCCGGCCGAACCCGACCGTCACCCCCTTGCTGAAGAACGTGGCCCAGGGCACGGTCAGCTGCCCGTCGGCGTGACCCTCCGGCGCCGGGTGCAGGTCCTTCTCCGCGTACACGCCGGCGATGCCGACCCGCCCGGTCGGGTTGACCAGCCGGGCCAGGTCGCTCACCACCTGCAGGGGATTCTCCCGGTCCGGATCGGACCGGTCCCGGGCCTGGAAGCCCACCGCGTCGATGGCCACGTCCACGCCGGTCATCGGCTCCTCGCCGAGCGGCAGCCCGTGGGCCCTCCGCAACTCCTGGATCTGGTCCACCGGGTCGCCGACGGTGAAGTCGACCGGGATCGCGCCGAACTCGCCCGCCTTGTCCAGCCGGGCCGGCACGTGGTCCACCACGAAGACCTCGCCCGCCCCCTTGATCAGGGCCGAGTGCGCGGCCAGCAGGCCCACCGCACCGGCCCCGAACACCGCCACCGTGCTGGTCGGCTCGACCCGGCCGAGCTCGGTGGCGTGCCAGCCGGTGACGAACGCGTCGGCCAGCATCAGGAAGTCGTCTTCGTACTCGTCGCCGGGCTCACCGGGCAGCGGGATGCAGTTGGCGTCGGCGAACGGGACCCTCAGCAGGTCGGCCTGGGCGCCCCGGTAGGGGCCCATGCCCGCGTAACCGTAAGCCGCGCCGAAACCGCCCGGCCGCACCCGCAGGCAGGCGGCCGAGTAACCGCGGGCGCAGTTGTAGCAGACCCCGCAGAACAGGTGGGTCGGGATGACGACCCGCTGGCCCGGCCGGACCAGGTGCACGTCCTCGCCGACCTCGCGCACCACACCCAGGGGCTCGTGCCCGAGGACCAGGCCCGGCTCGGCCCCGGTGCGCCCGTCGTACATGTGCAGGTCGGTCCCGCAGATCGCGCTCGAGGTGACCTCGACCACCACGTCCTCGGGGTCTTCGATCACGGCGTCGGCCACCGTCTGGACGCCGACGTCCCTGGTGCCCTGATAAACGATCGCCCGCACGACCCGTCACCACCCCGCGACGACGGCTTTGCCGACCATCCGGCCCGCTTCGACCAGGCGGTGCGCCTCCCGCAGCGTGGCTGCGTTGATCGGGCCCAGAGCCTGGGAAAGCGTGGTGCGGATCGTGCCCTCGTCGATCATGTCCGCCACCCGGTCCAGCAGCTGGTGCTGCTCGATCATGTCCACCGGCTGGTACAGCGGCCGGGTGAACATGAACTCCCAGTGGAAAGCGATGCTCTTGTTCTTCAGCGGATAGATGTCCAGGCCCTGCGGGTCGTCGATGGCCACGACCGCCCCGTACGGCTGCAGGATCTCGGCGAAATCCCCGATCGAGCCGGCCGTGTGGGCGGAGAAGATGTGCGTCACCCCGTCCGGGCTGACGCCGCGCACGCCCTGGGCCAGGTTGTGGTGGTCGATCACGTGGTGCGCGCCGTGGTCGAGGACCCACTGCTGTGATTCGGGCCGGGACGCGGTGCCGATGATGTCCATCCGGGTCAGCGCCCGGGCCAGCTGGGTGACCATGGATCCCACCCCGCCCGCGGCCCCCAGCACCAGCAGCACGCCGGAACTCTCCGGGTTCAGCCGGAACCGGTCGAACAGCGATTCCCACGCGGTGATGGTGGTCAGCGGCAGCGCCGCGGCCTGGCCGAAGTCCAGGCTGCGGGGCTTGTGCCCGACGATGCGCTCGTCCACCAGGTGGAACTGGGCGTCCGTGCCCGGCCGGTCGATGCTGCCTGCGTAGTAGACCTCGTCACCGGGGGAGAACAGGGTGACGTCCGGGCCGGTGGCCACGACCACCCCCGCCGCGTCGTACCCGAGGATCTTCGGCTCGCCGCCCGGGTCGGCCGACGCCCGGACCTTGACGTCGACCGGGTTGACCGACACCGCCTCCACCCGGACCAGCAGGTCACGCGGGCCGGGCTCAGGCACCGGGAGCTCGAGGTCCTCCAGGCTGGCCGGATCGGAGATCGGCAATGGTTTGCGGTACCCGACCGCCCGCATCTGCTCTGCCATGGGCCTAACCTAGCCCGCGCCTATCCGGCCGCGGCGGTCAGGCTGTGGTCGAGGTCGGCCAGCAGATCGTCGGCGGGTTCGATCCCCGTGCCCAGCCGGATCAGCGACTCCGGGGCGGTCTCGGACGACCAGCGGCCGCGCCGCTCCCAGATCGATTCCACCCCGCCGAAGCTGGTGGCCGGGAGGATCAGCCGGGACGCGGCCACCACCGCGTCCGCGTCGGCCGCCGACCCGTCGAGCTCGAAGGACAGCAGCGGCCCGAACCCGCGCGGCATCTGCCGTCGCGCCGTCTCCAGCGTGGCCGCCGTGGTCCCCGGGTAGTGCACCGCGCGGACCCGGGGGTGGTCGGCCAGGTACCGGGCGATGGCCAGCGCGTTCTCCGACTGCCGCTGCATCCGCAGGGCCAGCGTCCGCAGCCCGCGCAGCACCAGCCAGCTCTCGAACGGCCCGGGGATGCCGCCGCCCACGCCCCGCCAGCCGCGCACCTTCTCCAGCAGGTCCTGGTCCCGGGTCGCCACCGCGCCGAGCAGCACGTCGGAATGCCCGGAGGCCGACTTGGTCAGCGAGCACATGGTGGCCACCGCGCCCAGGTCCAGCGGCCGTTGCAGCAGCCCGGTGGCGACCGTGTTGTCCACCACCAGTGGCGCGCCCGCCGCCGCGGCCAGGCCGGCCAGCGCACCCAGGTCGGCCACCCGCAGCAGCGGGTTGGTCGGCGTCTCGGCCCACAGCACGGCCGGCCCCGCGTCCAGTTCCCGGGCCACCTGGTCCAGGTCGAGCAGGTCGACGAAGACCGGCTCGGCCCCGTGCGGCCGGAGCGAGCTGACCAGCACCCGGATGTTGTAGTAGCCGTCGGTGGGCAGCAGCACCGTGCGCCGTCCCTCGGCCAGGGCCAGCAGCAGCGCCATCGACGCGGCCTGGCCCGAGGAGAACACCACCGCCCCGGCGTCTTCGAGCCCGCCCAGCGCTTCCTCCAGCGCCTCCCAGCCCGGGTTGCCGGTCCGTCCGTAGGCCCGGGCCGGGTCCGGCTCGCCCCATGAGGCGTAGACGCTGGCCGGGACGAGCGGGGGCGAGATCGGGGCCCCGAGCTCCCGCCGGGTGCCCGCGTGGATCAGCCGCGCCTCCGGCGAAGCCGATGGGTCGGTCATGCCTGCCCGCCTCTCGTGCCCGGAATCAGACGCCGGTGACGCCGTCGATGCCCTCGCGGAGCAGGTCGGCGTGCCCGTTGTGCCGGGCGTACTCGTGCATCATGTGCAGCATGATCAGCCGCAGCGACACGTTCTCGTCCCAGCCGTCGACGTAGGCCTCGATGTCCAGCGACTCGGTCGCGGCCTCCAGCCGGCGGGCGTCCTCGACCTCCGCGCGCCAGGCCGCGAACGCCTCGGCCCGCGTCGCCCCGGTGGCGTCGTAGGCGGCCTGGAAGTCGCCGGTGTCCGACCACACCCGGCCCAGCTTCTCGCCGCCCAGGATTTCCCGGAACCACCGCCGTTCCACCTCGGCCATGTGCCGGACCAGCCCCAGCAGCGACAGCGTGGAGGGCGGCATCGACTGGCGCCGCAGCTCCTCGTCGGACAGTCCGTCGCACTTCCACTCCAGGGTGGCCCGGTGGTAGTCGAGGAACGTGCGCATCATGACCCGCTCGTCCCCAGTGGACGGCGGATCGGGTCGGGTCGTGGTCACTGTCCCTATTATCCGGTGCACCGGTGCCGCAAGCGCGTGATTTACCCCGGGGCGCCGTCGCCCCGGGCGCGCAGGCGCAGCGACGTCCAGCTGGCGTCGGCGACCCAGCCGCCGTCGACCGGCAGCGCCGCCCCGTTGATGAACCCGCTGCGGTCCGGGTCGGCCAGGAACGCGACCGCGGTGGCCACGTCCCCGGGCGCGGCGAACCGGGCCATCGGCACCTGGTTGACGATGTCGCTGTCGGTGTAGCCGCCGCTGGCCTGGTCTTCCGCGTCCATCTCGGTCTTGATCCAGCCCGGGCAGACACTGTTGACCCGGACTCCCCGAGCGCCCCACTCGGCGGCCAGCGTGCTGGTCAGCCCGACCAGGCCGTGCTTGGAGCTGTTGTAGGCGGCCCGGTGGGACACGCCCCGCAGCCCGGCGATGGAGGCGACGTTGACGATCGACCCGGACCCGGCGGCCAGCATCTGCGCGCCGAACTCCCGGCACAGCAGGAACGGGCCGGTCAGGTTGACCTCCAGCACCTGCCGCCAGGCCTGGACGGTGGTCTGCTCGGCCGGGACCAGCAGCGAGATCCCCGCGTTGTTGACCAGCACGTCGGCCCGCCCGAACCGGTCCCGCACCTCGTCGGCCAGCGCCCGGACCTCGTCCTCGTCGGACACGTCGGTACGGGACGGCCAGGCCGTCCCGCCGCCCTCCGCCGCTACCTCAGCGGCGGTGACGGCGGGATCGGTCACGTCGGCCAGGACCAGCGTGTAGCCCTCCCGGGCCAGCGTCAGCGCGATGACCCGGCCCAGCCCCCGTGCGGCCCCGGTGACCACGGCCACCCGGGCTTCACCGTCCGGTGGCGGGGCTACCAGAGGTCGCCCCCGACCAGGCAGTAGAGGAAGGGCACCAGCGGGATCAGCCCGAACACGCCCCAGACCAGCTTTTCCAGACCGGTCAGGTCGCTACGTCCGGCCAGGTTGATCCACATCAGGATGACCGCCAGCGGATGAATCAGGCACACCAGAAGTTCCAGCAGCTTCTTCATGGCCCGATTAGTACCCCAGGCTCATCACGTCAGTCACGGGAGTTAACCCCGAGATTTTCGACATTTTATGAGAAAGCGTCTTCCCTGGCCGGGCTGACCGCGACGGCGGGAGCGGCCCCTACGCCAGGTCAGCGACAGGGTTGATGACCCAGTGGTTGCTGCGGATCACGCGGCCGGCGAACGTGACGTCCCGCTCACCAGCGAACCTGAAGCCGACCGCACGGCAGATGCCGTTCGACGGCCCGTTCGCCGTGGCCGGGAAGGCGTGCACGAGCCCCCACCGGCCGTCGTCACGGGCCAGGCCGAGCAGCATCCGGACGGCCAGCTGGCCGAGCCCACGGCCCTGGAACTCCGGTAGCACCATCCAGCCGATCTCCGACATCGGCTCGCCGGCTTCGTCGTGGGACCACATCACCACGTTCCCGGCCACCGCGTCCGGTGCGGCCTCATCGGGCACGATCATCTTGACCCAGTGGGTGCCGGCCGCGGCCGCCTGTACGTCGCGGGCCACCTTGTCCGCCATACCTTTGCGCGGCAGCGGGCCGCCCAGGTCGGCCATCATGACCGGATCGCACCGCATCCGCACGTAGGCATCGACGTCGCCCAGCTCGACATCCCGCAACCGCACCTGACCCTCCCTCATCATCCAATTATTCCCGTTCAGAGGAAACCCTCAGGTCTTCAGGAAACCTCCAGGCATATTCCAGACTCCCGGTTGCTCGCCATCAGGTTCGCTCAAGCTTCGCGGCCGAAACTCTCACTGAGATCGAAACAACGCAGAGCTAGGTGGGCAGGTCCATGAACGCAATCCAGGGTTCGGCATCCTCGGCGGGGGCGGAGCAGGTGCCGTCATCATCCGAGCAGCCCGGTGGAGGGATCCCCTACGGCTCGTACGGGGGCAGCAGCACAGGGGGCTCGTACGGCGCGTACGGAGCAGGAAACTACGGCCGCCCGGGCGGCTACGGGGGCGGCGACTGGTCCGGGGGCAATTGGGGCGGTGGCAGCAACTGGGGGGCCGGCGGCTCGAACCCGCCCGGTAACCCGAAGCGCCGCCACCGCCGGGTCATGGCCTTCGGGGCGGCCGGGCTGGCCATCGCCGCGGCCGCCGCGGTCGGCTCCTACGACGCGACGCAGGGCGGCTCGAGCACCGGTCACGCCACGACCAGTTCCAACACCACGCTCACCACGGCCCAGATCGCGTCCAAGGTGGACCCCGGCCTGGTCGACGTGGTGTCCACCCTCGGCGACCAGAACGCCACCGCGGAAGGCACCGGCATGGTGCTGACCTCGACCGGTGAGATCCTGACCAACAACCACGTCATCGACGGGGCGACCTCGATCAAGGTCACCGACATCGGCAACGGCAAGACCTACACCGCCACCGTGGTCGGGTACGACGCCACCAAGGACATCGCCGTGCTGCAGCTGCAGGACGCGTCCGGCCTGCCGACCATCTCCCTCGGCGACTCCTCGTCGGTCACCGTCGGCTCGAAGGTCACCGCGCTGGGCAACGCCGGCGGCAAGGGCGGCACGCCGTCGGTGGCCACCGGCACCGTGACCGCGCTCAACCAGTCGATCACCGCCAGCGACGAGGGCTCGGGCAACTCCGAGCAGCTCAGCGGCCTGATCGAGTCCA
>Ga0209112_10000175_pt1 | contig 11338 bp, 8 predicted proteins | sample TexAe_OM3H0_O3_FD_187947 | JGI IMG/M metagenome (GOLD analysis project Ga0209112, IMG submission 187947) | Forest soil microbial communities from Davy Crockett National Forest, Groveton, Texas, USA - Texas A ecozone_OM3H0_O3 (SPAdes) (version 2) | ecosystem: Environmental > Terrestrial > Soil >...
CGTGGTGGAAAGATCACGCGCCATGACGCAGGCAGAGCCGCGCAAAAAGGTGAATGGAGACGCGGCCATGCGGCCCATGCGCAGTGGGGTCAGATCCTTCAGCCGCCCTTTGTTGTTCGCCATGACGGTCTTGACGGGATCGGGACGATTTTTCGCCGGAGACCATTCGGCGTGAGCCTCGCGCGGAAAATCCCGGCGCAGCTTCTTGCCTTCGGCGCGACGCTCCTCCCAGGACACACTCTTTCGATCGAGGTCAAATTTTGGCAGCGGATGCAACCTGGCTACAGCCATGCTTCCCTCCCGACGCCATGACTCCGAGGAGATGTGTGCGTCCTACTGCATAGATGGGCCGTTCATTCCAATCGACTCTGCGCAGTCTCGTCACGATGCTTCTTCAAGTAAGGCATAAACGGGGTGCCTCCCGTTCCGACTGCGTGCGGATTCTTCGGATCCGTCTGCGCCTGATGAAAGATGTATCTCGCAGCGTACTCCAAGTGGAGGGAACGAAACTTTTCCAGCGCTTCGGTGCACGCGTTGTAGATGGACGTGAGCGACGCCGTTCCACAACTCTCCACAAACGCCCGCACGGGCGTTCTGCGCTCGAGCGATTCAATGAAGGCGCGGTGGGCCGGCGGCATGTAGGAGCGCATCTCCTGGAGATAGAGACTGAGCGTGTCCTTCTGATGGGAAACGCCTAGCATCGCATCGATCGACGGAACAATGGAGCTTTGTGCCCCGGTTTCGCCGCGAAACTGCTGAGGGCGGCCGCCGTACGCGGTGACACCTTCGTAGATCACGCCATTGGGAAGATCGGGATGATTTCTCCAGCCATGAATGTACGGACGCACGCGGTGGTAGTAGATGTAAGGGTCGCAGCGCTCCGGCATGCGCAGCATGGTGCTGTTTACGGAACTCAATGAAGATTCGACCTTCGTGAGTAACGCTTCGAGCTGTTCGGCCTGCCGTGCCTCAGCGGCATCAAGACAGGGCTGCAACAGCCCTATGGCCAGCGCGGCTTTGCGTTCGATCTCGACGTGAATCAGGACGAACCATTCCTCGTCGAGTCCGCCGAGGAAGTTTTGGATGAGCCCGATGTTGCCGCATTCGATCTCACGCGCGGGATCGAAGCGAAAGAAGTTGTGGAGGGAGTAGCTACTGTAGCTGAGGACGGGCGGGCGGCCGAGACTTTCAGCGACATCATGCCACGGTACGGCCAGGTTCCTTGGGAGCACTGTTTCAGGACGGGGTCCGCCCCAGACGTAGGCGTGTCCGAGATAGCTGAGGATAACCATCGCTCGCTCGCGCTCCCGATGGTCGTGTAGCTCGTGGAGGGGAAATTCAGGTAATTCTGCGATGGTGCGGCGGATGTGGTCTGAAGCCAGGAATTTGGGTAGGTTTGCGGCGACACTTTCCCAGGCGTCGAAGGGCTTGGGAAGGCGAATCAGGGGGTCCTGAACAGGAAGAAAACCGCGGTCATTGTTGACCTCGGGCTCGAAAATCGATTGTGACATTCATTGGGTTCCGTATCCCGCTTGGTGGCCGAGCCATTTCGCAAACCCGTGCTCGACTCTTGGGTAAGTTCACAATTTATACAGCAAACAGCAATGAACTATCGAGAGAGGCTTATCGCTCGCGGAGGGATGGGGGAATTGTTTGGGAAATTTGGTGGACCTGATCGGGATCGAACCGATGACCTCTTCCATGCCATGGAAGCGCGCTCCCAGCTGCGCCACAGGCCCACTCTTTTGAAGGCGGGATCCCCAGACGGCTCGCCGCCTCGGGACAACTTAAGCATTGTCGCCCGGCGTTCCGCTTCGCGTCAAACAAACGAGGAAGCGTGCAGGAACAAAAGGAGATAGCGCGGTGTCTATATGTGGCAGAGTGGGCGAGCACTCTGCCGCCGGCGGCGCAGTTCCCCTCCTGCTCTATGAGACCCGATCGTGCGTTGGCGAGGGCGCCTGCACGATCGTCTAAACCAAAGGGTCTCTGGACAGTTGTCGTGCTGAGGTCCTAACCTAAAGGGCACTCGGATTGGGGATGCCAATGCGAGCAGGGGCTGCGATGAGCGATCTGGCAGGCGCGATCGGGATCCGTGCAGAAGAGCAGGAGCTCGTGCGCGAATTGCAGAGCGGGTCGGAGCAAGCCTTCGCTCTCCTGATTGCCCAGTACAGCCAGCCGATCTACTCGTTGATAGCGCGCAGCTTGCGCGACCCCTCGGAGGCCGCTGACGTGACCCAGGAGGTCTTCGTCAAGGTCTTCCGCAGCATCTCGGGGTTCCATGGCGATGCGAGCCTGCGGACATGGATTTATCGCATCGCGCTGCATGAGACCAGCAACCAGCGGCGGTGGTGGAGCCGGCACAAAAAGCAAGAGTTAGCCATCGACGCCCCGATTGAGAACGAAGAGGGCGAATGCACTTGCCTGGCCGACACGCTGGCGACTGAGGATGCCTCGCCCTTTGAGCTGGCCATGCGGACGGAGACCCGCCAGAGAGTGGAAGCGGCCCTGCGGCTGCTGCCCGATGCCTATCGCGAAGTAGTTGTATTGCGGGAGATTGAGGGCTTTGGCTATGAAGAGATTGCCGAGATTCTGAACGTGAACCTGGGGACGGTGAAGAGCCGATTGACTCGCGGACGGGCGGCGCTTCGTGAGTGCCTCAAAAATAAAGAGTTGGAACACGCGGGTCCCGGCGGCTCCACAGGGTTAACCGATAGACTAGAAGCGGTGATCTGATGAATTCGCAACAGTTAGAAATCGAACAGATGCAGCCCGGGAGCGAGTGTCTGGCCGCTCAGGCTGCGTTCTCTTCGTATCTGGATGGGGCGCTGAGCGGGGTTGAGATGGGACGGGTGGCGGACCATCTGACGGGATGTGCGCCCTGCGCGACCGAATTTGATGCGTGGCGCGCGATGCAGACGGCTTTGGGGGATCTGGGACCGGCGAAGCCGCCGGCACGGCTGCAGCAACGGTTGCGTGCAGCGCTCGATATCGAACGGGACCACGGGACGCATCTGCCTTTGTTTGATCGGGTTGCGCTGATCTGGCGGACCTCGGTGGCGCCGCTCGCGGTGCAGACTGCAGGTGGAATGCTGGCGGCGGTGCTGCTGCTGGCGAGTGTCTTTCGGCTCTTTGGGCCGGGTATTGAGGTTCAGGCCAACGATGATGGCCTGGCGCACCTGATCGGTCCTCGCTACCTCTACTCGCAGGTGCCGCCGACGGCAGTGGAGACTGGCCGCGACGTTCCGGTTCTCATTGATGCGAAGGTGGATACGCGCGGCAGGGTGTACGACTACGACATCATCGATGGGCCGGCTGACCCGGCGGTTCGGCGGCAGGTGGAGCAGAACCTGCTAACCAGCGTGTTCACGCCGGCAACCGTCTTCGGCGTGCCGGTGCAGGGGCACGTGATGCTGACCTATACGGGCGTGTCTGTACGCGGCTAGGTGCGACCGCTTCGCCGCCAGCAGGACCGTTTGCCGCGCGTTGTGCGGCTTCCATAGACTAGGCGGGTGCGTCGAATCGTTACGGTGCCCCTCTTGAGGTCTCTTCTCCAACCAGCTTGTGCCTTTGCGGTCAGCTTTGGGCTGCTGTGCTCTTCTGCGCATGCGCAGAGTTCTTCATCGTCTTCCGCCCCACCGGGACAGCAAGCGGTCGATAACTCGAATCCCACCACACGACCACGCGCGGCTCAGATCGAGCCGGGCGGAGCTGCAGTGACGCTGGAGACGAGCGAACCGCTGTTTCAGATGGTGGCGGCGTTGAATGCATGCGGCTACGACGCGGACCTGGATCACTCGGCGCCGGTACGGGCCGAGGTGCGCGCGGACATGAACGCCGCGCTGCAGCAGTCAGAGGACGCACGCAAGAGCCGCGACGCGCTTTGCGATTACGTTGCACAGCATCAGCTCACGGATCGGGGTCTCGGCGTAGGGCAATATGTGTCGCTGGCGCTGTACCTTTCGCCCGCGCCGGATCTGACGCCGAACGTCGATGAGACGGAGCTGCCGCCGCAGGCGGCACAGGTGGTGAATGTTCTGCCGCTGCTGCGGAGTTTCGCTGAACAGGTGCAGCTGCACTTCATTTGGATTCATCATCGCGCGGAGTACGAGGCGCTGACGGCGCGCGTGCATGACCCGATGGTGAAGATGATCCTGGGCACGAACATCTATCTGCACCAGCCGGTCTCAAGCTACGACGGGCGGCGCTTTCTTGTGCTGCTGGAGCCGATGCTTTCGCCGTCGCTGACGAACGCACGCATCTACGGCTCGGACTACATCGTCGTGATGTCGCCGGATAACAGCGCGGGCGATCCGGTGCGGATGAATGAGATTCGACACATCTACCTGCACTATGTGGTCGAACCGATGGTTTATAGCCGCGGGCAAGCGATGGAACGCATTCAGCCGGTTCTGCGCGGGGTTTCGGATGCACCGATCGAGTTCACTTACAAGAGCGACGCGGTGGCCCTGATTACGGAGTGCCTGATCAAGGCGATCGAGGCGCGGATGTATGTGATCGATTCACCTGCCCCGCCGAAGCCGAAGGGTGCGGTAGGCCGCGCTGAGACGGAACAGTACCAAACGCAGAAAGCTATTTACGACCGCGCGAACGCTCTGGCGCGCGAGCGGCTGGTGGACGTCGATGAGTCGCAGGGATGGGTGCTGACCGGATACTTCTACCAGACGCTGGGTGTGATGGAGCACAACGGCGATGGCCTGCGCGACGAGATTGCGCCGATGATTTACGGCATGGACGTCGACCGCGAGCGCAAGCACGCGCAGCAGCTTGTGTTCGTGAAGGAGGTGCCGGCTGATCCACTAAGCAGGGGCTCGGCGCGCCCGCACAATCTCGAAGGGCTGGAGTTAGCGGAGCTGGATCTCGCAAAGGGGAACGTCGCTGATGCCGCCGATCTGGCGGACAAGGCGATGGGGGATCCTAAGGCTGATCACGGCGAGGCGCAGTACTTACTGGCTCGCGTGGACCTGATGCAGGGGCACGCACAGGATGCGAAGGACGAATTTGAGAAGACGCTGACCCTGACCAAGGACCCGCGCACGCTGGCATGGAGCCACATCTACCTGGGCCGGCTGTACGACACGATGCAGACTCCTGACCGGTCGCATGCAGTGGCGGAGTACCAGGCGGCGCTGGAGGTGCGGGACGGGCGGCCGGATACGCGCCAGGCGGCCGAAGCCGGGTTGAAGAAGCCTTTTGCGCTGCCCAAGCGGGATCAGCCTGACCAGACGGACGACGCGAACTTTGACCCGACCGGAAAGGCCCAGAAAGAGGCCTACAAGCCGGACGCGCCGCCCAAATAGGTTCTGGAACAGGTTTGGGGGAGGGTTCGCCCACCTTCGTTGGAGCAGCATCCCCCGCGCCAGCCGCGTAGACTGGAGCAGCAGACTATGGGGACCGAGCGGAGCAAATCGCCGGCAGTCCAAACGTCGCCAGCCGCGCCCAGCGTGGAACGGCGGGGGCGGACGTCTGCGGCTCGGACGCGGTCGTCGCTGGAACAGATTCTCGGCTACAAGTTCGCGAAGCCGGCACTGCTGGAGCTGGCGCTGACGCACCGCTCACACCCCTACGAGGCGAGAACAGACCCCAGTGAGATCGCCGGACATGAGACCAGGAACACCCCGGGGACGGACAACGAGCAGTTGGAGTTCGTGGGGGATGCGGTGCTCGGGCTCGCCGTGACGGAGCTGCTCTACCAGCAGTTTCCGGATCGCAGCGAGGGCGAACTGACGCGTATGCGCGCGAGCCTCGTGAGCCGGCAGCGGATGGCTGCGTTGGGTGTAGAGCTGGCATTGGATGAGCATCTTCTTGTGGGCCGCAGCGCAGAACAGAACGGCGCACGGCGCAAACCGGCGCTGATGGCCAATGCGGCCGAGGCAGTGATGGCAGCGATCTATCTCGACGCCAACGCCGCCGGTAAGGACGGCTTTCGCGAGGTGCGGCGCCTGATCGAGCAGAAGCTGGTAAAGCCCGAACTGGCGACGTTGGAGGCGGCGCTGAAGAGCGATGGCGGACGCGGTGCGCTGCGCGATGCAAAGACATTGTTGCAGGAACGGGTACAGGCGCGCGGGGTGGGACGTCTTCGCTATGCGGATACCGACCAGAGCGGCCCGGCGCACCAACGGCGCTTCAAGGTGGAGGCGCGCATCGAAGGCCCGGGCGGCAATGTTTCTGTACTGGCTTCGGCCGAAGGCGCGAGCAAGAAAGAGGCGCAGCAGAAGGCCGCTGAGCTCGCACTGAAGCACTGGATAGAGCCGCTGCCGCACGAGGCCGGCGCAGGCAGAAGTGAGGACGCCGCATGATGCCGAACGTCTTCATTCCGGCCGATGCCCGGCTGCAGGAAGCCGATCAGAGCCATGCGGTGCGTCTGCAGGCGGCGTCGAAGGCGCACTATGGCGTGCTGGCGACCTTCCGCTCGCTGCTCGAGTTTCTTGTGGTTGCGTTGTTTGCGCTGACGTTCATCCTGCAGCCCTTTCGGATTCCATCGGAGTCCATGGTGCCGACGCTGCGCGTGGGCGACTTCCTGATGGTCGACAAGCAGTCGTATGAGCCGGAGGGGGCGCTCTCGTGGATGCTGCCTCCGTCGAACATTCATCGCGGCGATCTCGTCGTCTTTCACTATCCAGTGGATCCTGCAATGCACCTGGTGAAGCGCGTAGTGGCGGTTGCGGGCGATCGTGTCCAGCTGAAGCATGGGCGGGTGTGGATCAATGAGCGGCCGGTGGAAGAGCCGTATGCGTTTTACTCGCCCGCGGTCATGGACGACTTCCGCGATAACTTCCCATCGCTGCGGCGTGCGGACCCCAGCCTCGATCCGAACTGGTGGATGCGGCTGCGACATAGCATCGTCGACGGAAAGCTGACCGTACCGCGAGGACAGTTGTTCGTTCTGGGCGACAACCGAAACGATAGTGAGGACAGCCGCTACTGGGGTTTTGTACCGGAAGCTGACGTTGTGGGCCGTCCCTTCGTGGTGTACTTCTCGATTATTCAGCCGGACGAGGATACCGCCCCGCCAACGCTGCGGGACCGACTGCGGACTGCGCTCAGCTTCCACGTACTGCGGTAAGGAAGCCTGCACTGGACGTCGCAAGGTACACTGGCAGAGCCACATTTGCCATGGCAGGAGACGGACCATCTTGACCAGACTTGCAGAGAGTAGCGCTGAGGCGCGCGCCTCGTCCGATCGCAGCGAGGCTGCCGTGGTCGATGCAAATAAAGCTGCGGGACGCCCAGCGGATGCGGAGATCAAGGAGACACCGCTCGAGGCACTCGCATCCATCTGCTCGGTTCTGGTCGTCGGCCTCTTCATCATGGGCTTCATCTTCCAGAACTTCGTCATCCCTTCTGGTTCGATGGAGAAGACGCTGCTGATTGGCGATCACGTCCTGGTGGACCGCATCACGCTCGCGCCGCCGACCTCGTGGGCACCGTTTGTGCACTATCGCCCGGTAAAGCGCGGCGACATCATCGTCTTCCTGAAGCCCCATCCCGAGAGTCCTGACCTGATCCTCGTCAAGCGTGCAATAGGCATTCCGGGTGACCGCATTCATCTGCGGCACGGCGTGGTCTACCTGAACGGCGTTGCGCAGAATGAACCCTACGCTGCCATGCCAACCGAGAACGGCAACTTTGAGGACGCGTACCAACCGTACCGCGATGATTTCCCTGCCGATGTAGCCGGCATCAGCCAGGCAGCGGCTGAGAACCACGCTGCTTTATGGGCTGTTGATCTTCCATCGCACATCGAAGGCGAAGACCTGGTGGTGCCTCCGGGTAAGATCTTCGCGATGGGCGACAACCGCACCGAGAGCCTGGACAGCCGCTTCTGGGGCTTCGTCCCGATGGAGAACATCATGGGCCGGCCGATGTTTGTCTACTGGTCGTTCCAGACGCCGGCCGACCAGGAGGACAAGACCAGCATGAGCGACCGGCTGACCTTCATGGTGCACATCGTGACGCACTTCTTCAGCGGAACGCGCTGGAGCCGGACCTTCCACATCGTTCGTTGACCGCTGATGGAGCATGCATGCCGTGTGTGATAGCGGCCAGCCAAGCTGCGTCCGGTGCCCAAAGCTACATCCGATGATTGACCTGCAGAATAGAGATCGCATGGATACAGGCGAGCAGATCACAGCGAGAAGCGGCCGACGCCGTCAGAGCGCGATGATGGCGCTTGCGCTCGTCCTCGTTCTGCTGCTGCTCGTCATCACGCCGCCGTTGCTGAATGTGAGCCGCTATCAGCGCCGGATCGTGACGAGCATGAGCGAGAGCCTGGGGCGGCCGGTGCACCTCGACAACGTGACGCTGCACCTGCTGCCGATGCCCGGATTCACGCTGCAGAACTTTGTGGTGAGTGAAGATCCGGCCTTCGGGAATGAGCCGACTATTCGCGCGAATGAGGTGATCGCTACGCTGCGCGTCAGCTCGCTCTGGCAGCGGCGCGTGGAGTTCTCGAGCGTGAAGTTCGAAAACCCGAGCGTCAACCTTGTGCGCAGCGCGGAGGGCCGGTGGAATCTTGAAAACGTTCTGCTGCACGCGTCGCATGTGGACACCGCACCTACGGCCCAGCAGCGCGCTGGCGCCACCCCACGCTTTCCGTATATCGAAGCTACGGGTGGTCGCATCAATCTGAAGCTGGGGCAGGAGAAGATGCCGTTCTCGCTTACGGACGCCGACTTCGCACTGTGGCTGCCGTCGCCGCAGTTGTGGCGCGTGCGCCTGGAGGGCAAGCCGACCCGTACCGACTCGAATATCGGCGATCCTGGAACGGTGCGTATCGAGGGCTCATTGCAGCGCGCCGCACGCATGCAGGATGTACCGGTCGATCTGCACGCGAGCTGGTACGACGCGCCGCTGGGTGAGGCCAGCAAACTCGTGTCCGGCAACGATCGAGGTTGGCGCGGCACACTGCACGCCGACGTCTGGTTACAGGGTCCACTGGGCGCCGCTACCCTCAAGACGAAGACCACGCTCGTCGACCTGCGCCGCGCGGACTTTGTCCCGGCGCGAACGCTCGACGAGTCGGTAAGCTGCGCGAGCAGTGCTGATCTGCCAGCGGTGCAGCTCACCAACCTCGCCTGCACGATGCCGATCGATAATGCTGAACCGGTCGAGATTACTGCTCCACAGATGGACCTCACCGCACCGCAAATGGCACAGGCGACCGTGCAGGCTCAGAAGCTACCGCTGGAGTGGATCTTCGGTTGGATGCGACTCTTCTCCGCGCGCATTCCGGCCGAGCCGAATGTACAGGGTACGGTCGATGCAAGTCTGGTGCATCTTGCCCAAGCACCTTTGGCCGACTGGGATGGAGATCTTACGCTGACCATGCCTGTTCCGCCGCGCCATGCGAGCGGCGAACTCGTGCCCGTGAAGGGACCGGCGAGCGCCCTGCTGCAGCAGTTTGAGGCAACGGTGAATTCAACGGGTGACAGCTGGAACGCGACGCTGAAGCCTACTTCCGTTCGCCTGGGCTCCGGTGCGGAGTTGATGCTCAGCGGCCAGGCCTCGCCCACGAATTACAACTTCACCCTCCTGGGCCAGGCGAGTGCGGCGCAACTGGCGAGCGTTACGCACGCGCTGCCGCAGCTCGCTGATGACACTGCGCTGATAGCACCCAAAGGGGCAACCCTAGCGGACGTGATTCATCCAGTCGCAATCTCGTGCACGCGCGTGCTGAGTGGCGGGCAGGTGTGCACCACGCCTGTCCCTGTTCCCCGCCATCCCGCACGGCGGAGCGCGCAGTTCCGCAGATGACGCTCAGTCCTGATGGATGACAACGGTGCGCGTGTGCGTGCTGGGTCCAGCCTCTGGAGTGCTTCCGTCGTTGAGGATGACCTCCGTCGGCGCACTCTCAACAATGACACGCTCAGTTGCATTTGAGAGCCCGGAGATGCGGATCCGTTTGGTCGTGCTGAAGGTGCCCGACCGGATGACCAGCGGGACCTCAACTGCAGCCGCGCCCGCATTGTGCACAGTGACTGCGACGAGCCAGCTCTTGCCGTGCCCTGTGCCGGCAGGCAGCTCACGGGGCGTAACGTCCACGATGCTGAGGGCAGGCAGCCCGCGGTCATGCAGAACCCAGTCGTTGAAGAACCAGGCAAGGTCTTTGCCGCTGGTCTTCTCAAGCAGCGTCTCGAAGGCCTGTGCCTGGGCTTCGGCGGAATCGCTGTTGGGCTTCTGTGTACGCCAAGCGCTCAGCGCGAGTTGAAGCGGCTGCTCGCCGGCGATGTCACGCAGCATCCACCAGACAGCCGCAGCCTTGCGCCGGTAAAAAAGCTCGTCGTAAGCGCCGATCAGCGGCTGTCCGACCGTGGCGCTCTCACCGCTGGAAGAACTTGCACTCTCAGCCGGATCAGCAGTGGCCGCCGTGTCGCTCAACGTGTCCGCAGCCGCGACGGGTTGCATCGTTGCGTCCAGTTGCGCAACCGCTGCATCTCGCCCCTTCTCGCGCTCGATCCAGAGCAGAGAGAAGAACTCGGCGAGGCCCTCGTCCATCCACGGCTGGCCCGTCTGCACCCATGCATGCGTAAGACTGTGAGCGAGGAGAGGCGAGGAGGCGGGGGTAGCCAGCGTGCTGACCGGAGCCAGCAACAGAGGGCCGTCCTCGAACGGTTGGCCCGCGTGATCGATGACCGTCAGCGCAGTAAGCGGATGCGGACCGAACCACTGCTGTATCAGCGGAGCCACTCGCTGGGCGGACTCGGCGAGAAGAGACAGTTCCCGATCGTCCGTGCTTTCGACAGCCAGCATCGGTGGCCCGCTCGCTCCAGGCTTGCCCTGAGCAGACGATGGCGCGGGCAGCGGAGCGATCATCCTCTCCGGCTGGGCAATGACGAAGAGGCTCAGCGGGCGCGCCCCGATGACCTCCGCAGGGAACGTCGCCGTCGCAATGCCGCTACCAAAGGCGATAGGCGCATCGTCATTGTCATGCAGCGCGGCCAAACGTTGACGGCGACCGCAGAAATAGGCGGCAACCGGCGCCTCGCCGCTGAACTCGACGCTGAGACGCAGGCTTACAGACGTCGTTGCGTTCTCCAGTCGGTCGCGACCGACCGCCGGGACAAGCGTGCCATCCTGCAGGAAGAGCTGAGGTGCTGCGACCGGAAACCACAGGACGTTCCCGAAGCCCCGCAGCGCGACCGCATTTGAGGTGATCGAATCCCAATCAATCTGAAGCGCCTGCGCAGGCTGCGCGCCGAGACGTTCCAGCCGTTCGCCGCTTGCCGGGATCGTGCCTGTGTAAAAAGTGTCGAACGCCAGACTCTCACCCGGAGCAAGCGGCTTGGGCAAGGTAAGGATCAGCTCGCGCGCGCGGCCA